>CAFBNC010000010.1_pt1 | contig 29991 bp, 19 predicted proteins | sample 7269161 | NCBI WGS metagenome assembly CAFBNC01 (sample SAMEA6814082, study PRJEB35770) | freshwater metagenome | biome: Freshwater; feature: Freshwater reservoir; material: water | place: Czech Republic | collected 2017-05-23 | depth 30m m
AGCACATCAGCCAAGGTGGTCTCGATGGATATTTCGGGAACCCAACCAGTGGTTTGCCTGATCCGGGTGGGATCTCCCAGCAGCACCGGGGTCTCGACCGGACGTTGCAGGTCCGGGTCGGCCTCGAGCTGCATGGGCACGTTCGCCATCCCAACGAGTAACTCGGCGAGTTCGGCGATTGCGAGGTCACGTCCGGAGCAGACGTTGTAGGCCTCGCCGGGCTCGCCGTGCTCAATCAGAAGCCGGTATGCCCGCACCACATCGCGGACATCGGTGATGTCGCGCCTGGGGGTGAGGTTTCCCACAGGTACGGCACTCACTCCGTCGCGTTCATTGCGGGCGATCCGATCAGCGATTCCCGGTGCGACGAAGTTCGTGCTCTGTCCGGGGCCGAGATGATTGAAGGCGCGGACGCGAAGGACCTCAAGACCGAAACCCAGCCAGGCCTGGAGAGCCAGTTGGTCTGCGGCGATCTTGCTCGCCGCGTAGGGAGTGACCGGACGAAATGGGGTTTCTTCATTGATCGGGAGATCCGCTGGATCAACCCTGCCGTAGACGTCAGCGCTGCTGACTGCGAGCACCCGTGGGGAGCCGTGCGCGATGCACGCCTGGAGCAGATTCAACGTTCCAGTGGCATTGACCTCGAAACACTCGCGCGGCGCATTCCACGAAGCGCCGATATCGCTCCAGCCGGCGAGGTGGTACACGACATCGGGCCGGACCTCTGCCAGCAACGCATCGAGCGCAGCCGGGTCGAGTAGATCGGGTCCGGCAGGACGGTCGACGCCGATCACAGTGTCGCCGCATGCCGTGAGGTGACGGGACAGATGCCTCCCGACGAAGCCATCGGCGCCGGTGATCAGAGCCTTCATGGGTCGTGCCATCCTCGGGGTCCGGTGGTGCTCGGTCGGTGCGACGACCGGGTGGCAAGTGTAGGACACGTCGGTCCTGCCAATGCGGTGTTCGGTGGTCGGGAGTGATTAGCGCGCGACGTCGGCGTAGAGATCGACCAGTGCCTCGACTGATCGTCCCCAGTCGAACTGGGCGAGCCGTTTCTCGCCCAGTCGGGTCCGATGTGCTGCGGTGCTGGGATCCCGGAGTACCTCATCAATGGCTGAAGCGAGACTCTCCGGGTTCCCCGGTTCGGCCCACCCGGCACTCTCGGCAAGAACTTCGGGCAGGGCTCCGACCCTCGTGGCTACGACCGCGGTTCCGAGCGCCAGTGCCTCGAGCGGCGGCAGCCCGAAACCTTCGTAGACCGATGGGTAGATGAATGCTGAAGCACCGGCGAGCAACTGGTCGCGCCGTAGGTTGTCGATCCAGCCTGTCCGATGGATGCGGGAGCGATTCGGAGATGATCCGATCGCAGCACCTACCGCATCGGCCCCCCAACCATCAGGGCCGGCGATGACCAGCGAGAGTTGCGGATGGGAAGGCGCGAGGAGATCGAATGCGGCGATCAGTCCGGGAACGTCCTTTCGCGGCTCGATGGTGCCGAGCGAGAGCAGGTAATCGTCACCGCCGACGAGTGATCGTCCGGCATCGGCGAGCCGATCGCGTTCCTCTGCGGGGCGGATGGTCGGTGCCCCGTTGTGGACGACTCTCACGCGGTTCGGATCGATACTGAATATGTCGATGACCTCGTCGGCGACGAATTGGGACACGGTGTGTACCCACGCCCCCCGGGCGATCGCCCGGCGCAGCAACGTGGGTATCTGGAGAGTGTCGGCTGTGCAGAGCTGGGGGAAACGGATACAGGTCAGATCGTGAACGGTGACGACCTCCGCGCCGACCCGACTGGGGGGCACCACGAAGTTCGGGCCGTGCACGACGTCGATAGGTCCGGTCCAGTTCTCGATGGCAGGATGGTCGGAACGGCTCCATGCTGCTCGCAGTGGTCGTGCCGCCATCGGGCGCCCCACCACATCGACCTCACTTGGCAGCAGTGAACGCAGCGAGCGGGCTCCTCGCGCTGAGACGGCGAATGCCACAACCTCGATCCCGGGGCGCGTGAGCCGGGTGAGTAGCTGTTCGGTACAGACCCCGATGCCGGTCCGGCGGCCCAACAGTGGGGTCGCATCGATGGCGACGCGCACGGTCAGCGGCAGTCGCGCAGTTGCCGCAGGGAACGTCGGATCAGGTCAACTGGGTCGGTGCCCGACGAATCGGTCTCGTTGTCACGACGAGCGGAGAAGGCACGTTCGATGGAGCGGCGCTGGACCTGGGCCTTCTGGAAGGCGAGTACCCCGAGTCCGATGGTGATGTGGGCAAGGTCGCGCGATGCCGCGGTGAGATCATCGAAGGTATCTGCAGCCATTCGATCAGCGTAGACGGGGTGGCCGAGAAACGTCGTTACGAGGACTAGCCTCGGTGACCGTCGTGACTGCTGAAGAACCTGCCACCGAACCCGTTGGCCCCGAGCCCACCGGCGTCCCCGACGGAGGTGCTGATCAGGCCGTCGATGAACAGGTAGCTCCGGCCGTCGTGGTCGTGATGGTCACCCATGACCCCGGATGGTGGTTCGAGGAGACCCTCGCCAGCATCGATGCCCAGGATTATCCGAACGTCTCTGTGCTCCTCATCGATGCAGCCAGTTCCGATCCGGCGACTCTCCGGGATCGAGTTGCCGCTGTTCTGCCCGCTGCGCATCTGAGGAGGCTCGATTCCAATCCGGGGTTCGCCACCGCCGCCAACGAGGCCCTCGTCGCGGTTCAGGGCGCATCGTTCCTCCTGCTGTGTCACGACGATGTCCGACTCGAACCGGGTGTCGTCCGCATACTTGTCGAGGAGGCCTATCGATCGAACGCCGGCATCGTCGGCCCCAAGGTCGTTGAATGGTCCGACCCAACCCGATTGCTTTCGGTGGGCATGGGTGCCGATCGGTACGGACAGGCGGCCCCGTATGTGGAGCGCGGTGATCTCGACCAGGAGCAGTTCGATTCGGTGCGTGACGTGTTCTACGTGCAGGGCGCGGTCACTCTGGTTCGGGCCGACCTCTTCGAAGCGCTGGGAGGTTTCGACGCCGAGATCACATTCCATGGCGAGGACCTCGACCTTGGTTGGCGAGCTCACGTCGCCGGCGCCCGGGTCATCGCTGCTCCCGATGCGCGAGTCGCTCATCTCGAAGCACTGGGCGAGCGTCGCCCTGTGGACGATCGACGCCGACTGCAGGCCCGACATCGACTGCGGGTTCGAACTGTCGCATCGTCGCTGCCCACCCGGATTCGTACAACCCCGATGGCTGCGTTGTATTCGATGCTCGAGGTGCTGCAGTCGTTGCTGTTCGGCAGGTTCCGTCACGCTCGCGACATCACGTCAGCGTGGGTGTGGAACTTCTCCCATGCCAGTAGCGCCCGACGTATCCGCGTGCGTTTGCGAAGTGTCCGTCAGGTGGATGACGGTGAGGTTCGAGCGTTCCAACGCCGCGGGAATCTTCGCCTTGCAGCGTTCCTGCGAGCGCAATTCGGGCGCTCCGACGGCGACAACGCGCAATGGGACTTCGTCTCGAACCTTCGTGCCACCAGGGGAACACTCACCATTACCGCATGGATCCTCATCGTCGTCTACCTCCTCATCGGGAGTCGTGAATTGCTGTTCGGAACGATTCCCGCGATCGGCGCCATGCCGCGCATGTTGGGCGTCGGGCAGATGTTTTCGCGCTGGGCGAGCGGGTATCAGAGCATCGGATTGGGTTCGACGGCAGCGTCGCCCACCGGATTCGGACTGTTCGCATTGTTCGGGACACTGCTGCTCGGAGCGGTCGGGCTACTTCGCCATGTGCTTATTCTCGGCATGCTTCCTCTCGGCGTCATCGCAATGTGGAGGCTCACTCGACCCATCGGCTCGCGCCGGGCGAGGGTCGTGGCTACCGCTGCATATCTGATGATTCCGATCGCGGGGTCTTCGCTCGCTCACGGGGACTGGGCTGGTCTCGTGACCTTCGCCGCGATGCCGGTGGTGCTGTCACAACTGTTCGGTGCCTCGGGCCTCACGCCGTTCGGATCAATCGGTGGTGCAGCGGGCCCGGGCGTGCATCGACGTCCGCTCACCCATCGGATCGCAGCAATTGCGATCATCTCCGCTCTGACCGCCACGATCGCGCCAGCATTCCTCATTGTCGTTGTTGCCTCATCCATCGTTCTTGTTCTCGGTGGTCTCCTTGCTGGGCAACTCAAGAGCGCGTGGCGTGTACTTCTCGCCGGATTCGGTGGGTCGATCCTTGCGTTCGCCCTCCAGCTCCCGTGGAGCCTCTCGGCGATCACCGATCTGCGATCGTTCCTCGGATCGTCATCAACGCTCGGAGCAGCCAGCACGGTCTCATCGGTGACCCGTTTCGCCGTAGGTCCCGGCGGACCAGGGGTCCTCGGCTGGGCGTTACTCATCGCCGGAGCGCTTCCATTGCTCATTGGGCGTTCATGGAGGCTGGGTTGGGCAGTGCGGTGTTGGGCATTGGTCATCGCTGGCATGGCCGGCTCGTGGGTACTTGGTCAGGGCTGGGTTTCGGACCAACTGCCGTCAGTGGCGCTGCTGCTCGTTCCTGCCGCGATCGGCCTGGCTCTTGCTGTGGGCCTGGGGGTTGCCGCATTCGAGGTCGACCTGCCCGATTACCACTTCGGTTGGCGCCAACTTGCCTCTATCGCTGCAGCCGCTGCCTTCGTGCTCGCCGGAATGCCGGCCTTGGGTGCGGCGCTCTCGGGACGTTGGCAGATGCCTCGGGGCGACTTCGCTCGGAGCCTGTCCTTCCTCGACGAGCAGGCTGCCGGGAGTTCCTTCCGTGTCCTGTGGTTGGGTGATGCCGGAGTGCTCCCGCTCGCCGGATGGAGTCTTGACATCCCGGGCGTGGACGAACTCGGAACGGGGCGGTCACTCACCTTCGCCACGTCATCGGATGGAATGCCCACCGTTGCCGAGCAATGGGCCGGGCCGGTTGATGCCGGTCTCCGGTCCCTCGCGTCCTCGCTCGAAGTCGCTGGAGTAGGTGGCACCGCTCGACTCGGTGCGCTCGTGGCGCCCATGGCTGTCCGTTACATCGTCGTGCCTCTCGCATCGGCTCCAGAGCCATACGCCACCAGCACGGGATACACACCTTCGGCACTGCTGGCGATGCTCGATGCCCAACTCGATCTCGACTCCGTCACGGTCAATCCCGGGTTGCGGGTCTATCGAAATGCGGCATGGGGACCTGAACGAGCACTCCTCCCCGCCGATACGTCGATTGCGTCGGGCGGAGACAGGATCGCCGATCGACTCCTTCCGCAGGTCTCTGGTGCACCAGAAGTTCTCATGGACCCAGACGGTTTCGCCGGATGGAGTGGCGGAATCGATAGTGACGGATCCACTGTGTATCTCTCGCAGTCCGGTGGATCGAACTGGTCGCTGACCCAGAGCGGCCGACAACTCGAACGTTCTGATGCGCTTGGTTGGGCGAGTTCGTTCCGCAGCACCGGCGAAGGAGATGCCACGCTGCGCTTCGAAACTCCCATCACACGGTGGTTGATGTTGCTCGGCCAGGTGGTGCTGTGGGGTCTGGTCATCGTGTACCTCCTGCGGGTGCGAGTCAGGGTTGATGAATCGTCGATCCTGACCTCCAGCAGTGAATCCGACACTGCAGCCGCAGACGACGCGACCAACGCAGCCAAGATCGACTCTGCGGTTGCGTCTGCAACTCACAAACCCGGTGACGCGCTCATCTCCTCCATCCTGAGCGACGACGCATGAGCACGGTTCGTCGACTTCCGATGATCATGGTGTTGGTCGCGGTGCTCGTGGGAGGCGTGGTCTTCGACCGAACGCATCGTCCAACCACCGCCTCGACGGTCCGTCCTGACACGCTCATGCCCTCAGCGCAGCCAGCAGGGTCTGCCGGCTCCACGTGGTACTGCGCCGCCGGTTCAGCCACCGGTGACTCCAACGGATTCGCCGAACAGACAGTCTCCGTAGCGAATAGTTCGGATGAGGAGATCACCGGGCAACTCACCGCGGTTCCTGACAAGGGCGACCCCGTCGTGTCGAAGCTGCGGATCGCTGGTCATTCTCGTCAGACTGTCCGCATCAGTGATCTTGTGCGGGCCACGTGGGCGTCTGCACTGGTCGAACTTTCGGGTGGGGAGGTCACTGTCGCCCAACTGTTCCAGGGGCCATCGGGTCGATCGGCCGGAGCATGTGCATCAGCGCCGGCGCAGGACTGGTACTTCCCATCCGGCTCCACCCGCAACGGCGCGCGCAACCTCATGGCGCTGTTCAATCCGTTCCCGGGAGAGGCCACAGTCGACATCACCTTTGATACCGAGGACGGCTCCCGAGCGCCACAGCAGTTCGATGGCCTGGTGCTGCCGGGTGGAAGGGTGTCAGTCGTCGATGTTGGAGCGGTGGTCACGTTGCGCGAGCAGGTGTCCACGTCGGTTCATGCCCGCGCCGGACGTGTGGTGGCGCAGCAGATTCAGACCGCTGATGGACGCGAGGGCGGCGAGCAGGGCCTCACCGTCACGCTCGGCGCCACGTCATCGGCGATGGACTGGTTCTTCCCGGTCGCGACGCCAGCGGATTCATCAGCGCATGAGGTCGTGTCTGTGCTCAATCCCGGCGAGGTCGATGCGACTGTTGAGGTGCAGGTGCAGGTTGATGACGCCGCGCAGGTTGGCAGCGTCGAGCCCTATCGACTCTCGGTGCCCGCCGGTCGATCGGCCTCAGTGGACCTCATGGGTGATGCCCGAATCCCGCGAAATGCTGAACGTTGGCTGATCGTGCATTCCACGGGGGGCACCGGTGTGGTGGCAGCGCGTTCGATCGGGTCAGTCCGTTCCGCAGACACCGGTGGACTCACGTACACATTGGGTGTTCCCGTGGCCGCCACGAACTGGTTAGCCACATTCGGCAATCCTGTCGGAATCGCGTCATCGGTCATTGCGATCGCCAATCCAAGTGCGGCGGGTGATGCAAGGGTCACCGTCACGATCCACGGGGCCGGTTCGGCGAAGGATATTCCGACGATGATCGACGTCGTCATCGCCTCAGGTGAGCGGCGACTGCTTGATCTCACGAAGGAACTCGCCACCCGCAACGAGGCATCGATCACCATCTCCTCGGATCAGCCCGTGGTCGTCGGGCAGTTGATGGTTTCCCCGTTGCCGATCGACCTTCTCACCCCGACGGTGTACCCGTTGATCGGCTCCATGAGCATCGTCAGCGATCCGGTTCCTCCGCAGGTGGTGGCACTCGACGACGCACTGCTTCCTTCGGAGCCGACCACAACGCTCGACCCGGCGGTTTCGACGACCACCACGGTTGATTCGACCTCGACGACCCTGATGGGTGCAGTCACCTCAACCACCATTCGCTGAGGACAGGACCGATCATGGAACGCCTCATCATCGCTGGTGTGCTCATCGTGATAGCGGTGGCGGTGTCTGTGATCCTGCAGCGTCGTCGACCGGCCCCGCCATCCGGTTCGCAGTGGAACATCCCGGCGCAGCTCGACCGACTCGATTTCCGATCACCGCATGCGCCGTGGTTGGTGGCGGTGTTCACGTCCGCAACCTGCGATGCATGTTCTGATGTTGTGATGAAGGCCGATGCGTTGCGTAGCGACATCGTCGAAGTCCAGGAACTCGAGGTTGCAGCCGATGCTGATCTGCATCGCCGTTACGGGATCGACGCCGTGCCGTTGATTCTCATAGCTGGTCACGACGGTGTCGTGGCCCGGCACTTTCTCGGACCGGTGACCGCAACTGACCTCTGGGCTGCTGTAGCCGAGGCCCGCGAGCCCGGCTCCACGCCGGAGTCCTGCCACGAGCATCAGGCGGACCACGACATCTGAGCCCGATACCGGGCGGGTGTCTTGATCAGAGTTCGGTGTGATCGGCGTGGGGGAGTGAGCCCACATCGACCGGCTCGCCGATGGACGGTGCACTTGTTGCGGCTGCGCTGTTGGGGTTCGAGGACGTGGAGCCCGGTGCGGCGAGTTCGAGCAGGCGGGTGACCTCGCCGCCGTCGATGGTTTCGTGTTCGAGGAGGGCACGGGCGACGAGATCGAGGCCGTTGCGATTGTCGGTGAGCACAGTTCGGCACCGGTCCTGAGCCTCGCGCAGGATGCGTTCGACCTCTTCGTCGATGACCCTGGCAGTGTCGTCGGAGTAGTCACGCGAGTGCATGAGGTCCTCGCCGAGGAATACCTGTCCCTGTTGACCCCAGGCCATCGGGCCGACGCGAGTGCTCATGCCCCATTCACGCACCATCTTGCGGGCGAGTTCGGTGGCGCCGACGAGGTCGTTGTTGGCGCCGGTGGACACCACGTCGAACACCAGCGACTCCGCAATGCGACCGCCCATACGTACGACGAGGGAGTCCTCGATGTAGTCCTGACGATAAATGTGACGTTCCTCGGTGGGCAGCTGCATCGTGACACCCAGCGCCATTCCCGAAGGGATGATTGTGACCTTGTGCAGGGGATCGGCCGTGGGAAGAACAGCGGCACAGACCGCATGGCCGGCCTCGTGGTAGGCGATCGCCTCTTTCTCGAGGTCGGAGAGCGCCATGGACTCGCGGCGTTGTCCCATGAGGATGCGGTCGCGTGCCTCCTCGAAGTTGCGACGGTAGATCTGGCTTTCGCCGCCGCGAACTGCGAAGAGTGCTGCCTCGTTCACGAGGTTGGAGAGATCGGCGCCGCTCATACCGGGAGTGCCGCGAGCCACGAGATCAAGGTCGACATCCGGGGCGATCCGCTTGTGCTTGACATGCACCTCGAGGATCTTGCGGCGATCGTCGAGTTCAGGCAACGGAACCACGACCTGACGGTCGAATCGGCCTGGTCGGAGCAGGGCAGGATCAAGAATGTCGGGACGATTCGTGGCGGCGATCATGACGATGCCGGTGGTGACCTCGAAGCCATCCATCTCGGAGAGCATCTGGTTGAGGGTTTGCTCGCGCTCATCGTGTCCGCCGCCGAGACCGGCACCCCGCTTGCGACCGATGGAGTCGATTTCGTCGATGAAGATGATGGCGCGCCCGAGCTTGCGGGCATTCTGGAAGAGATCGCGTACCCGGCTGGCGCCGACGCCGACGAACATCTCCATGAAGTCAGAACCAGTGACCGAGAGGAACGGAACGCCGGCCTCCCCGGCGACTGCCCTGGCGATGAGTGTCTTACCGGTTCCGGGAGGTCCGACAAGCAAAATGCCCTTGGGGATTCGTGCACCGATCTCGCTGAATTTCTCGGGGTATTTCAGGAAGTCGATGACTTCGGTGACGTCGGTCTTGACGCCTTCATATCCGGCGACATCGTCGAACGTGGTTGCGGGACGCTCCGCGTCGTAGGTCTTGGCCTTGCTGCGACCGATGGACATGATGTTGCCCATCCCGCCGGATGCTCGCTTCTGCATCCACATGAAGAACCCGATGAGCAGCGCTACCGGCAGCAGGAGTGGGATCAGCGTGCCCCAGATGCTCTGACTGGGTGTGTCGTAGGTGACGCCCTTCTCGATGAAGAGGCTCTGGTCGGCGTCCGAGAGCTGCAATGGGCCGGTGGTGGTGAAGCTGGAGCCATCCTCGAGCTTGCCGGAGATATGACCGTTCGTATTGTCGAACGTTGCGTCGCTGACCTGATCGCCGCTCAGTTTGTTGATGAAATCGCCGTAATTGATCGCAGTGCTGGCAGAGGCGGAGGCGAGGAACTGCAGCAGCACGGCACCGCCAACCACGGCCAGCAAGACGAAGATGGTCCAGCGGGGCCATCCGCCGTCGCCGCCGAGACGGGATTTGTTCGCACTCTCGCCGGATGGGGGGGTTGCGTTCTCGGGACTCATGGCAGGCAGCCTACGCGCCCGCCGCGAAAATCCCCATCAAGGAGCGGTCAGAAATCCAGCGATCGAGGATCGGGCGCGACGCTGGTCGATGATCTGCCATCCCTTGGGCACACTCAACGAATCTGCATGGCGTCGGCAGACGTCGTATGACGCCGGATGCGCCTCGTCGGCGAGCGGATCGAGGAAGACGGTTCGCTCTCCGTAGTCGTATCCGAAGGTCGCAGTGGCGGGGTCTCCGCAGCCGGGTCGGGCACAGGAACGAGTCATGTCCCCGACGGTACCGCCACGACCTGTCCTCGGCGCGGACCTCCGACCGGTAGCCTCGCGACGTGGCGACCGACAAGCGACCTTCGGGGCGAGTGACCCAGTCCAAGAAGCAGGCCGCCCAAGCGGCATCGGTCGTCGTCCCCGCTGTCGTCAAGGACTCCGAACCCGTCGACGGCGAGAAACCAACGTACGGTGCCGGAGCACTGCTACTCACATTCTTGGGTGCGCAACTGCTTTCGTCCATCGCCTACTTCTTCGCCACGGCCAACACCTCGTACGACTTCGTGGTCCCCGCCGGCGTGGGCGCCGCTGTCGGGCAGGCCTCATCGCAGTTCTCGCTCCAGCAGACCCTTGCGGTGTCGGTACCGCCTCCGGTGTGGCTCACTGCACTCATGCAGTTGCCGCTCTGGTTCGGCCTCGGAGCTATTCCAATCTGGTTCGCGATGAAGCGGGGCCGTGGAGTGGTCGCCGATCTCGGTCTGCGGTTCCGGGCGATCGATGCCCCGATCGGTCTCGCCATCGGCGTGGCGTGTCAGTTGTTGCTCGTTCCGGCCATCTACATCTTGTTGTCAAAGATCATCGGCGTGAAGGACATCTCCGCTGCAGCCCGTGAGCTCACCGATCGTGCATCTTCACCTATTTCCATCATCTTGCTGTTCCTGATCGTCGGCATCGGAGCGCCGATCGCAGAGGAGATCTACTTCCGAGGCATGGCCCAGACCATTTTCGGCCGACGACTCCGACCGCACTGGGCGATCCTCGCTGCGGCGGCGTTCTTCGCTGCCACCCATCTCCAGCCGCTGCAGTTCCCGGCGCTCCTCGCCTTCGGAGCGGTGCTCGGTGTGATGCGTTGGCGATTCGGCCGTCTCGGGCCCTCGATCTGGGCCCACCTTGGATTCAACGTCGTGGCGGCGGCCTCGCTCGTGTTCAACCTCGGGATCGGCTGATCGGTGTACCCCGTCGCCGGGTCCACTGGTGCAACGATGGGACGATCATGAACGAGAAACGCGTGGATCTCCCGGAGCACCCGGGTCCTTCGGATTCGCAAGCAGCCGACGACGCTGTCGTTGCGGGGCTTGCAGCGGCCATCGACCCACCAGGGCGGATTCTTTCGGCGCTCCGTCGCGCGGGTCGGCGCGCTCTCGGCGGCGCCGAGCGTCAGGCTGGCCTCGGCGTTGAGGCCTGGGTCTCAATGATCATCGTCGGGTTCTGCGTCGTTTTCGTGTTCATGCAGTTGAGCCCGACCCACATCCTCTCGTCGAGTACGCCTGCCGGCGGCGATATGGGCGCACACGTTTGGGGTCCGGCGTATATGCGCGACCACCTGCTGCCCTCGATGCAGCTCACCGGTTGGTCGCCGGACTGGTTCGCCGGATTCCCCGCGTATCAGTTCTACATGGTGGTGCCGTCGCTGGCGATTGCCCTACTCAGTCTTGTCATCCCCTACGGCATCGCGTTCAAACTGATCGCCATCTCTGGTCTGCTCACGCTGCCGATCGCCTGCTGGGTATTCGCTCGTCTGGTGCGACTGCCGTTCCCCGCTCCGCCGCTGTTCGCCATCGGCGCCACGTTGTTCCTGTTCGACCGCTCGTTCTCCATCTACGGCGGGAATATCGCGTCCACCATGGCAGGAGAGTTCTCCTGTTCGATCTCGCTCACCTTCGCCATCTTGTTCCTCGGCGTGGTCGGTCGTGGTCTCGAGACCGGTCGTCACCGAGTCCTTGCGGCAGTGCTGCTCGCCATCACCGGACTGTGCCATGTGTTGCCGTTCCTGTTCGCCGTGGTTGGCGCCGTGGTCTGGTTGGTCGTATCTGTTGGGTATCGCAGCGGCTGGTTGCGACGAATGTGGTGGCTGGTGTGTTCGGGAGTCGTGGGCGTCGCTCTCATGTCGTGGTGGATCCTGCCCTTCGCCCTGCGCACGTCGGTGATGAACGACATGGGGTGGGAGAAGAAGACCAACTACGTCAACATGCTCTTCCGGCGTGAGAACCTCGATCCGCAACTCGTCAATTCGCCGCCGATCGGCGTCATCGCTCTTTTGGCGTTGCTCGGACTCTTCATGTCGATCGTGTGGCGAAGGCGCGGCGGTATTTTTCTGGTGGGTATAGCGGTGGCATCGGCCGCTGCGTTCGTGCTCATGCCCCAGGGCCGGATCTGGAACGCGCGCATTCTGCCGTTCTGGTATCTGGCGCTGTATCTCCTCGCCGCAGTTGGTGTCGCCGAACTCGGAAGGGCGTTGGCAACAGTGCTCGCCCGCGATCCCGAGCAGCCACGGCGATCGGTCATGGTTGTCACCGCCGTGGGTGCATCGCTGGTGGCGGTGGTCGCGTTGGCCATGCCGTTGCGGGCCATGCCTGAGAACATCTCGCTCGGACCGATCAACATCGACCTCGGTGGGCCCGGCTCGGACGGGGCGTATCACTGGCTGTTCCTCTCGACCACTGACTCGAGTTTCGTACCGGGATGGGCCCGCTGGAACTTCTCCGGGTACGAGGGCAAACCTGCCTATCCGGAGTATCACGACATCATGTCGACGATGTCCGAGGTGGGTCAGACCAACGGCTGTGGCCGTGCGATGTGGGAGTACGAGGAGCAGCACGATCGGTACGGAACCCCGATGGCGCTGATGCTGCTTCCGTTCTGGACCGACGGATGTATCGGATCGATGGAGGGGCTCTATTTCGAGTCCTCCGCTACAGCTCCGTATCACTGGCTCAACGCCGATGAACTCTCCACCGCACCCTCGAATCCCCAGCGCGGTCTCCCATATGTTGCTGGCGCTCCATCCCGCTCGGAATTCGATCTGGGGGTCGAACACCTCCAGTTGCTCGGCGTTCGCTACTACATGGCCATTTCCACATCGATGATCGACCTCGCCCGAAGCAACACAGCGCTCACGGAGGTTGCCTCCTCCGGTCCCTGGGTGGTTTTCGAGGTGGCAGACAGCGCCCTTGTCACGCCGCTGCAGAACGAGCCCGCTGTACTCACGGGTGTCTCGAATGCAGATGCATGGCTCGATGCCGTTCTGCCTTGGTACAGCGACTCCTCGAAGTGGCGCGTGCCTCTGGCGGCTGGTGGACCCGCGTCCTGGCAACGGATCGCACCGGGGGAGGAACCGGTGGCCGTACCGGTCGATCCGGTCGGAATCACCGACATCACGACTGACACCGATCAGATCTCGTTCTCGGTAAGTCGGGTTGGCACCCCGGTCTATGTGAAGACCTCCTATTTCCCGAACTGGAAGGTGAGCGGGGCTGAAGGTCCATGGCGGGTCTCGCCGAATCTGATGGTCGTAGTGCCTACCTCCGACCATGTGACCCTGCGCTTCGGTAACACCTCCGTCGAGTACCTCAGTTGGATCATCACGGCTCTCGGATTACTGGGTCTCATTGCCTTGTGGCGGGCTGGTCCGCTCCTTTTCCCCGAGCCCCGTCCGTGGTTTCCCGGGAGAAGGGGTCCACGTGGCGGTCCACTAGGGTCCACTCCCATGTCAGCCCCCGAAATGACTGCACTCGATGCCATCTTCAAGGCGTATGACATCCGAGGCACAGTGCCTGATCAGCTCGATGCCCTGCTCATTGAGCGGATCGGAGCGGCATTCGCCCGGTTCGTGGCCGATACATCGGGCGCTACCGAGATCCTCATCGCCCACGACATGCGTCCTTCCGGTCCGGAGTTCGCCGACGCGTTCGCGGCCGGAGCGGTCGCCCAGGGGGTCGACGTCGTTCATCTCGGTCTTGCCTCCACCGACCTGCTGTTCTTCGCCGCAGGCCACTTCGATCGCCCCGGTGTGATGATCACCGCCTCGCATAATCCTGCCCAGTACAACGGTCTGAAGATGTGTCTCTCGGGTGCCCGTCCGATCGGTGAGGACACCGGACTGCGCGAGATCAAGCAAGCAACTGCTTCGGGCCTCGCGCCGGTTGCGTCCACTGGATCCATTACCCGCCGCGACGATGCCCTCGACGCTTTTGTCAGTCACGTCCACTCGTTCGTCGACCTCGATGCGTTGCGCCCGCTCCGCGTGGTGGCCGACACCGCGAATGGCATGGGTGGACTCACCGCCCCTGCGGTCTTCTCCGGACTGCCATTCGAGCTCGAGGTCATGTACGGCGAACTCGATGGCACATTCCCGAATCATCCGGCCGACCCGATCCAACCGGAGAATCTCGTTGATCTCCAGGCCCGGGTCCGTGCATCCGGCGCCGATGTCGGTCTGGCATTCGATGGCGACGCCGACCGGGTGTTCTTGGTTGATGATCAGGGACAACTGGTCTCTGGATCGCTTACGACAGCCATCGTGGCTGATGTCATGCTCAAGAAGAACCCCGGTCAGATCGTGCTTCACAACCTGATCTGCTCGAAGGCGGTCCCCGAGGTGATCCTCGAGGCTGGTGGCTCGCCGGTGCGAACCCGTGTGGGTCATTCGTTCATCAAGCAGGTCATGGCCGACACCGGCGCCTGCTTCGGTGGTGAGCATTCGGGCCACTACTACTTCCGGGACAACTACCGGGCCGACAGCGGGATCATCGCCGCCATGGTTGTGCTTGAACTCGTGTCGATCTCGGGTCGTCCGATTTCCGAACTCCGGATTCCCTACGAGCGTTACAGCGACTCGGGTGAGATCAACACCAAGGTCCCGGACCCGCTCGCCGTCATCGAACGATTCGGCGAGTTGTTCGCCCACGCCCGACTCGATCACCTCGATGGACTCACCGTCGATCTGACCGAAGGCGACGCCGCCGACCCGAACGATCCCTGGTGGTTCAACCTCCGCCCCTCGAACACCGAACCGCTGCTGCGCCTGAATCTCGAGGCTGCCACTCCCGAGCTCTGCTCGAAGCATGTGGACGAGATTCGTGCGCTGATCGCCGAGATCGCTGCATCGCAGTGATCCGCAACTGAAGGAGAACCATGTCCCTCGATCCTCAACTTCTGGCGATCCTCGCCTGCCCTGTCGACAAGGGCGCGCTGTTCTACGTCGCCGATGAAGACTTCCTGTACAACCCTCGCCTCATGCGGCGTTACGACGTTCGAGCCGACATCCCGGTCATGCTGCCCGACGAGGCCACCATTGTCGACGATGCGGAGCATGAGCGCCTGATGGCGAAGATTGCCGCCGAGGGCCTGCTGCCGACGTTCGAGGCCTGAGCGCGTGATTCTTGACTCCGTCGGCATGTTTGATGCCGTGGCGGCGTTCCCCGAGCAACTCGAGGTCGCTGCCGGTGCAGCGGCAGTTGCGGTCGCCGATGCCGCATTGCCGGCCCATGAGGACATCGCCAATGTGGTTGCGCTCGGGATGGGTACGAGCGGACAGGTGGGTTCAATCCTGCGCGAGATCGCCGGTCCGCTCATGGCGGTTCCGCTCGTCACGCATCGCGGCTACGGGGCGCCGAATTTCACCGATGGATCGACACTTGTGCTCGCGATCTCCTGCAGCGGAGACTCCGAGGAGACACTGGATGCCGCCCAGTCGGCGCATGAGGATGGAGCCACTGTCATCTGCATCAGTAGCGGAGGCGCGCTCGAGCGTTTCGCCACTGAGAATCACCTGACGCATCTCGGTGTCGTTCCTGAGGCTCCGGTTCGACGCGCCGCCCTTGGGTCGATGTTGGTCCCCGCGCTACTCACTCTCGATGCCGTCGGGCTATTCCCAGGTGCCGCGGTTTGGATCCGCGATTCGATCGATCAGGTCTCGCGTCGTCGTGACGCACTCATCGGCGAACACAACGAAGCCCGTCGCATGGCCCGTCGACTCGGCCGGGCATTCCCGATCATTTACGGCGGCGATGGTCTTGGCGGTTCTGCTGCCGAGCGCTGGAAGACCCAGTTCAATGACAATGCCAAGGTCGCTGCGTTCGCCAACCAGGTGCCCGAACTAACCCACAACGAGGTGTGTGGATGGGGTCAGGACGGCGACGTCACTCGTCAGGTTTTCCAACTCTTCCTTCTCCGTCATGACTTCGAGCATCCGCAGACCTCTCGTCGCCTTGATGTCATCGATGACATCCTCGACGAGGTTGTCGGGGCGATTCATAGTGTGAATGCGCAGGGGGAGGGGATGCTCGCCCAACTCCTCGACCTGATGCTCATCGGCGATTTCGTTTCGCTGTATGCAGCGACCGAACAGGGACTCGATCCGGGCCCGGTGCCGATCCTCGCCGAGCTCGAAGCTCGCGTCCGCTCGCTCTGACCCTCTACACTGACCGTCGGCTGATTGATCGGGTCAGAGGGCCCCAGCCTTGTGTTACCAGCGCCACCGCACTCGCGGGGTTGCTTCCCCTCGTCTCCACAGGATCCCCCAATGACGCTGACCCCCACACTCTCCGACACCGGTATCGACTTCCGCGTCGCCGATCTCGAGCTCGCAGCCTTCGGTCGGAAGGAGATCCAGCTGGCCGAGCATGAAATGCCCGGTCTCATGAAGCTCCGCGCCGAATTTTTCGATGCGCAGCCGCTCGCGGGGGCCCGCATCACTGGATCGCTCCATATGACCATCCAAACAGCGGTGTTGATCGAGACCCTCGTCGTCCTCGGTGCTCAGGTTCGTTGGGCGAGCTGCAACATCTTCTCCACCCAGGACCATGCTGCCGCTGCTGTGGTCGTCGGTCCTGAAGGAACGATCGACCGCCCCAAGGGAGTCCCGGTCTACGCATGGAAGGGCGAGAACCTCGAGGAGTACTGGTGGTGCACCGAGCAGGTGCTGCGCTGGCCCGATGGTGCCGGTCCCAACATGATTCTCGATGACGGCGGCGATGCCACGATGCTCGTGCACAAGGGCGTCGAGTTCGAACGCACTGGCATCGTCCCCGAGACCACCGAGGACGACTCCGAGGAATGGGGCGTGGTGCTCGAGGTGCTTCGTCGCACTGTGGCCGCCGAACCTGAACTGTGGCACGGCGTCTCCGACGGGATCATCGGCGTCACCGAGGAGACCACCACCGGTGTGCATCGGCTGTATCAGATGCAGGAAGCCGGCAGCCTGATGTTCCCGGCAATCAATGTGAACGATTCCGTCACCAAGTCGAAGTTCGACAACCTCTACGGTTGTCGCCACAGCCTCATCGACGGCCTCAACCGGGCCACCGACGTCATGATCGGCGGGAAGGTTGCACTCGTCTGCGGCTACGGCGATGTGGGCAAGGGTTGCGCGGCATCGCTGCGTGGTCAGGGTGCTCGCGTCATCGTCACCGAGATCGATCCCATCTGTGCGCTGCAGGCCGCGATGGAGGGATACCAGGTCGCACGCATTGAAGACGTCCTCGATCAGGTCGACATCTACGTGAGCGCAACCGGAAACTTCAATGTCATCACGGCGGAGCACATGGCTCGCATGAAGCATCAGTCCATCGTGAGCAATATCGGCCACTTCGACAACGAGATCGACATGGCTGGGCTCAAGAAGATGAGTGATGTGCAGAAGGTCAACATCAAGCCCCAGGTTGACGAGTACGTGTTCCCCGATGGTCATTCGGTGATCGTGCTGGCCGAAGGACGACTCATGAATCTCGGCTGTGCCACCGGCCATCCCAGCTTCGTGATGTCGAACAGTTTCTCGAATCAGGTCATCGCCCAGATCGAACTGTTCACCCATCGCGACTTCTACGAGAACAAGGTCTACACACTGCCGAAGCACCTCGACGAGAAGGTCGCGTCGCTGCATCTCGATGCGCTCGGCGTTCGGCTCACGCGCCTCACGGAGGATCAAGCTTCCTATCTCGGGTTGCCAGTCACCGGGCCGTTCAAGTCCGACCATTACCGGTACTGAAACCAACCCGATCCTGACCGAGACCCAACCAGCCAAGGAGTTCATCATGGAGAACCTCGACGGACGCGTCGCAGTCATCACCGGCGCAGCCAGCGGAATCGGCCTCGCCATGGCCCACCGTTTCGCTGCCGAGGGAATGAAGCTCGTGCTTTCCGACGTGGAGTCCGACGCAATGGCTGCTGCTGTCGCCGGACTCCCTGCGGGAACCGAGGTCGTGTCGATGCTCTGCGATGTCTCCAAGGGTGAGCAGGTTGAAGCGCTGCGCGACTTCGCCCTGGATTCGTTCGGCACCGTGCATCTGGTGTGCAACAACGCCGGTGTCGGTGGCGGCGGAGCGATGACCGAACTCAATCTCACCGATTGGGAGTGGGTGATCGGCGTCAATCTCTGGGGCGTGATCAACGGCGTGAAGGTGTTCCTGCCACTGCTCACTGAACAGGGCGAGGGTCATATCGTCAACACGGCTTCGGTCGCCGGACTGTTCGCCGCTCCGTTCATGGGGGCCTACAACGTCTCGAAGTACGGCGTGGTGGCACTCTCAGAGACCCTCTTCAACGAACTCGCCATGGCACATCCCGGTGTCCATGTTTCCGTGTTGTGCCCGTCATGGGTCAAGACCAACATCGCCAACTCGGCTCGTAACCATCCCGATGGTCCGCCCGAGGATGCTGGGGCGATCGCCGAGGTCATCGAAACCTTCATCTCCAAGGGAATCGATCCCGCCGATGTCGCCGACCAGGTCGCTGAGGCCGTCAAGGTGAACCGTTTTTGGATCATCACGCACGAGGACACCCCGGCGGCGGTCACGCAGCGCATGCGTTCCATTCTCGATGATGGCGCGCCTCCGATGTTGATGCACTAGGTCCCGTTTGCCCTTCCGGGCCTTGGATCGGGCTTCCTACCCTGCATCGGTGCGGCTCATCGACATTCTCCTTCCGGTTCCATGCGCCCGCTGCGGGGAGCCGCCGGTTTCCCCTTGCACGAACTGTCTGGCCGCTCTCACGGAGAGTCCAGTGTTGCCGGTGCCCGCTGGTCTGAGCACCCTGAGTGCTCTCACCGCCTACGACGAGCATTCTGCGAAGTTCATCACCGATGCCAAGTACCACAACTCGCGGACCGGGCTTGTGGTGCTGGCCCGGTGGGCGGCGAGGATGGTGCCGGGCGATGTCGTCGATGAGCTTGGCTGTGTCAGTTGGGCGCCGACTGCAACGCGACGCCGACGTGAGCGTGGATTCGATCAGGCCCAGATCATGGCCAGGATCGTGGGCCGTGAACTCGGACTCCCGACCCGCCGGCTGTTGCGGAGGTCGAGCGCTGCCGCCCAGACTGGCCGCACCCGCACCGAGCGGCTCAGCGGACCGGTATTCACCCCTCTCCGCGACCGAGGGTCCGATTCCCATCGCCGTTTAACCACACCAAGCTCAATTCTGATCGTTGACGATGTCTGCACCACGGGTGCCACGCTCATCGCCGCGGCACGAGCGCTCGCTGGGTCCGGCCGCGCAGTCCATGGCCTGGTGATCGCCCGCACTCCCGCTCCGGGCGCCTGATCTCCTCCCGCTGCGACCCGCTGAACCTCCAATGGGGCGCCATCGGTAGACTTCGGTCCCTATGGGCGTCTTTGACAAGCTTCTGCGTGCAGGTGAGGGAAAGAAACTCCGGGCGATCGAGGCGCTTGTGCCCGATATCAACGCGCTCGAACCCGAGATCACGGCGCTGTCAGACGATGCGTTGGCGGCGCGCACAGTCGAGTTCCGGCAGAGGCTCGACAACGGAGCCAGCCTCGAGGATCTTCTGATCGAGGCTTTCGCGGTTGTTCGGGAGGCCGCCCGACGTGAGATCGGACAACGCCATTACGACGTGCAGCTCATGGGTGGAGCGGCACTTCATTTTGGATGGGTCGGCGAGATGAAGACCGGTGAGGGTAAGACCCTCGTCTCCACGCTCCCGGTGTACCTCAATGCTCTAGCCGGAAAAGGCGTGCACGTCATCACGGTGAATGACTATCTGGCCACCCGCGACTCCGAATGGATGGGGCGAGTGCACAAGCGACTCGGGCTCAGTATCGGTCTGGTCGTACCGGGGAATTTCTCGTCGGAACACAAGCGTCTCCAATATGCCAGCGACATCACCTACGGAACCAATAATGAATTCGGTTTCGACTATCTGCGCGACAACATGGCGATGACCCGGGCCGATCAGGTGCAGCGGGGACTCAATTACTGCATCGTCGACGAAGTCGACTCAATCCTCATCGACGAGGCTCGTACCCCGCTCATCATCTCCGGGCGCATCGCCGACGCGGCGAAGATCTATTACCAGTTCGCTTCCATCGTGCGCGGACTCCAGCGCGATGTCCATTACGACGTCGATGAGGAGAAGCGCACGGTTGCCCCCACCGATGCCGGCGTCGAGGCTGTCGAACGGGCACTCAGTGTTGAGAACATGTACGACGAGGTCTCGCAGAACCTCGTGCACCAATTGCAGGCGGCACTCAAGGCCAAGGAACTCTTCAAACGCGACAAGGAGTACGTCGTTCAGAACGGCGAGGTCCGCATCGTCGATGAGTTCACCGGCCGCATTCTCGAGGGACGGCGGTGGTCCGAAGGTCTTCATCAAGCAGTCGAGGCCAAGGAAGGCGTGAAGATCAAAGAGGAGAACCAGACCCTCGCCACGATCACGCTCCAGAACTACTTCCGTATGTACGACAAGCTCGCCGGAATGACCGGTACGGCGGAGACCGAAGCGGCCGAGTTCGCCGGAACCTACAACCTCCACGTGGTCCCGATCCCCACGCATCGCGGTCTGGCGCGAATCGATCAGGGAGATCTCATCTATAAGACCGAGGAGGCCAAGTTCAACGCTGTTGTCGACGATGTCGTCGAACGCTCGGAGAAGGGCCAACCTGTCCTGATCGGCACGATCTCCGTTGAGAAGTCAGAGAAGCTCTCGCGCGCACTGTCGAAGCGCGGTGTGCGCCATGAGGTCCTCAACGCCAAGCTCCACTTCCGCGAAGCCGACATCGTGGCCCAGGCAGGGCGCCTCGGTGCCGTCACGGTGGCCACCAACATGGCTGGTCGTGGCGTCGACATTCTTCTCGGTGGCAATGCTGAGGGTCTCGCGGAACGTGATGTCGTCGCCGAGGGCCTCGACCCGCTCACCGAGGAGGGTCAGGAGCGCTTTGCCGCACTCCTCGCCGAGTACGAGCCCCGCTGCGCTGCCGACGGCGCCACCGTTCGTGAGATCGGTGGGCTCTACGTGCTCGGTACCGAGCGTCATGAGAGCCGCCGCATCGACAACCAGCTCCGTGGTCGATCCGGTCGTCAGGGCGACCCCGGTGAGAGCCGTTTCTACCTCTCGCTCGAAGACGACCTGATGCGCCTGTTCGCCACCGGAGCGATGAACTGGGTCATGGGCAAGACCCTCGACGACGACGTTCCGATCGAAGCGAAAATGGTGAGCAAGGCCATTGAACGGGCCCAGAACACCGTTGAGCAGCGCAATGCCGAGATCCGCAAGAACGTCCTCGAATACGACGAGGTCATGAATCAGCAGCGCAAGATCATCTACCAGCGCCGCGATCAGATCCTCGACGACGCCGATCTCCGCGAGGAGGCGATGGGTTACCTCGCTGAGGCCGTCGATGGTGCGATCTCTACGTTCTGCGTGTCTGATCATGCTGATGAATGGGATGTCCAAGGGCTGCACAGCGACATCGCTGCGTTGTGGCCGGTCGCCACGACCCAGGAGCAGATCGCGGCGTGTGTCACCACCGACGAGCTCTATGAGTTGCTCATGGGAGAAGCGACTGCCCACTACGAAGCGCGTGAGGCCGACTTCGGATCCGAGACGATGCGCGAGATCGAGCGGCAGATCATGCTGCAGATCATCGATCAGAAGTGGCGGGAACATCTCTACGAGATGGACTATCTGCAGGAGGGCATCAACCTGCGGGCCATGGGTCAGAAGGATCCGCTCGTCGAATGGCAACGAGAGGGATTCGAGATGTTCGGCTCGATGATGCAGGCCGTCGCCTCGGATTTCGTGACCTATGTGATGCACGCCCAGATCACGGTGTCGCAGCCCGAGCCTGAACCAGCCGTGACAAACATGAGCTACAGCGCTCCCGCTGATCCCAGCGAGGTTTCGACATCGATGGTTGCCGCGGCCCAACTCGAAGCTGCCGCCAATGGTGTCGAACTCGATCTTCCGATCGAAGCGCCGACCCAAGCACCTGTCGTACTCAGCGAATGGGACAAGACTCCCCGCAATGCCCCCTGCCCGTGTGGGTCGGGCAAGAAGTTCAAGCTCTGCCACGGCAAGTAGATCGAGACCGATGAGAGATTTCTCCGACGACATCAGCGCGCTCAAGCGACGCGTCTCCGAGGCCGAGGTGTACCTGCGGATCGATGAGTTGCGGGCTGCCCGCCCTCAGATCGAGACCGAGGCCAGTCGCCCGGATCTCTGGGACGACCCAGACCGGGCCCGCAAGGTCAATGGTGAGCTCGCGGCATTGGTCGAGGACATAGAGGTCTACGAACGTCTGGGCAGCCGCGTTGAGGATGCTGAAACTCTTTTCGATCTTGCGAGGGAGGAGGGCGACGACTCCTTCGAGGCGGAGGTCACCGACGCGCTATCCGCCCTTGATGCCGAGCTCGGTGAGCTCGAGCTCCGGGCGCTGTTCACCGGGGAATACGACGACAGCGGTGCTATCTGCGAGATCCAGTCCGGCGAGGGCGGTGCCGATGCCCAGGACTGGGCCAACATGATCCTGCGGATGTTCCTGCGGTGGGCCGAGAAGCGTGGGTTCGATGTTGAGCTCGACGAGGTGTCGCCCGGGAGTGAGGCGGGAATCTCCTCGGCTACGTTCCTCGTCAATGGGCGCCACGCATATGGGCGCCTGCGTTCCGAACATGGTGTGCATCGACTCGTGCGGATGTCGCCGTTCAATGCCCAGGGGAAACGACAGACCGCGTTCGCCGCTCTCAAGGTCACGCCGTTCCTGGAAGACGTCCCCGATATCGATGTCGACGAGAAAGACCTCCGGATCGATACGTATCGGTCATCGGGTGCCGGTGGTCAGCATGTCAACGTGACCGACTCGGCGGTGCGCATCACCCATCTGCCCACCGGTGTGGTCACGTCCTGCCAGAACGAGCGCAGCCAGCATCAGAACAAGGACCGCGCCATGCAGATCCTGCTCGCCAAACTCGCGGAACTCCAGCGTATGGAACGCGAGGCTGAACTCTCCACGATCCGAGGTGAGCAGCGGTCTGTGGGCTTCGGGAGCCAGATCCGGTCCTATGTGATGGCGCCGTACCAGATGGTCAAGGATCTCCGCTCTGGTCACGAGGTCGGTAATGTCGAGTCGGTCTTCGATGGCGACCTCGACGGATTCATGGAGGCCTACCTGCGCTGGGAGCGCAGTGCGGCCGCCCCTGCCGGCGACGACTGATCCACGATCAGGCCAGTAGTCAGGCCAGCGATCAGGCCAGCTATCAGGCCAGCGCCACGAGTTCGACCATCTCGGGGGAGAAGTAGTCGATCTGCCCCTCGGGCATCAGAAGAACGCGGTCGGGCCTGAGGGCTTCGACGAACTCGACGTCATGGCTCACGATGATCATGGTTCCGGGCCAGGAGGCCAGTGCCTCGCCGGTTGCGGTTCGCGACATCGGATCGAGGTTGTTGGTGGGCTCGTCGAGAAGCAGGACGTTGTGGCGGCCGGCGACCAGTTGGGCGAGCGCCAGTTTGGTCTTCTCACCACCGGAGAGCGTCGAGGCGTCCTGGAACGCCTTGTCGCCGCTGAGACCGAACATGCCCATGAGCGCCCGCATCTGTTCGGTACCGAGGCCCGCCTGCTCCTGCATGTGATCAAGCAAGCTTCTACCTGCGGTGATGCCCTCATGTTCCTGCGCGTAGTAGCCGACCGAGACATGAAGTCCGAACTCGACAGTGCCCATATCAGGCGCGAGTTCGCCGGCCAGCACCTTCAGCAGTGTGGTCTTGCCGGCGCCGTTGAGGCCCATGATGAGGAGCCGTTCGCCGCGTCCGACATCGAAGTTCACGTCGGCGAACACGTCGAGGGCTCCGAAGCTCTTCCAGAGTTCCGTGGCGGTGACCACCGTGCGCCCCGACGGAGGAGGGGGAGGGAAGCGAAGCTCCAGGGTCCGTCGGGCGGCTGGCCCCTCAACCCGGTTCTTTTCGATCCGGGCCACTCTGTTGTCGAGGTTCTTGGCCACGCGGGCGCGCTTTGCGGTCTGGCCGCGCATCGAATCCGCGAGGGTTGAGAGTCGGGCGATCTCCGAGCGCTGCTGCTCAGCAACCTTCGCCTGCCGCTCTTCATCAAGGCGGCGTGACTTGAGATATTGGCTATAGGTGCCCTTGTACTCGACGATCTCACCAATGGCATCTTCGGCCTCTCGGTCGAGATGGATGACGCGCGTGATCGCCTCGTCGAGGAGATCAAGATCATGACTGATGACGAGCAGGGCGCCTCGGTATCCACGCAGAAACTTGAGGAGCCAGTCCCTGGCATCGGCATCGAGATGGTTGGTCGGCTCGTCGAGGAGGAGAAGGTCGCTCCCGGCGAACAGGATGCGGGCCAGTTCGAGACGACGCCGTTCACCGCCGGAGAGGGCCCCCAGATTCAGTTCGAGGCGGTCCGGGCGCAGGCCGAGTCCATCGACCAGTTTGCGAACCTCGGACTCCGCGGCGTAGCCGCCGTCGTTCTCGAACTTCTCCTGGGCATCGGAGAACCGGGAGATGTTGCGGTCGCTCGGATCCTCCTCGATGGCGATCCGTAGTTTCTCGAGGTTGATGGCAGCGTCGGCGAGTCCACGACCCGAAAGTACGTGTGCGAGGCAGTTCGTGTCGTCCGGGATGGCTTCCTGACGTGGATCCTGGGACAGGTAGCCAGTGGCGCCTTCACGGCGAATGGTGCCCGATTTTGGTGGATTGGCACCGCCGAGGGTCTTGAACAGGGTGGTCTTACCGGCCCCATTGCGGCCCACGAGACCGACCTTGTCCCCGGCTCGGACCTGGAACGTCACGCCATCGACGATGGTCTTCCCACCGATCTCGACGATGACATCCCTGACGATCAGCACCCCACCAGTCAACCACCGTTCGGTGTCGTCGCCGACATGGTCGCTCAGCGACGGGTGATGGAGAGGTAGAGCCCGATCGGATCGCCCTTGCGGCGGATGGCTTCCACCCTGCGGACGAGTTCCTGATCGACGCCTTCGAGGCCGATGCTGCCGGAGTCGACGCCGCCGCCACCGTTGGTGAGCGCGGTGGCGAGATCGGATCGTCCTGCTGCGTTCAACTGCTCCTGGAGTATTGATTCGTCGAGTACATACGCGGCGCGCTGCTCGGTATCGAGTGGGTCCCAGATCGCGATGGTGCGGACGTTGGGGAGTTGACCCCAGATTCGAACTGCGTCGCCGTGCACAACCCACACCACAGCGTCTGGCTCAGTGCGATCTGCCGAACGTTGCTCGCCGAATTTGAATCCGTACTGCGGGTCGACGACGACCTCCTCGCCGGCGTGGGCGATTGCGTAGCGCACTCCATCGGACATCGTGCCCCATGTGGAGTTCACCGTTTCGACCCGCACAGCGTGGATGTCGGGCAGTGCGCCAAGGGCGCCGATCAGCGGTGGGAGTAGATCGTGGAGCAGGAGGCTGTTCGACGCCTCGGGAGGAACCGCAAGGTCCGCCGCACGCGCTGTGGTGCGCGAGGTGCGGAATCCACTGATCAAGCAGATGGCCACGACGACAACGGGGAGGATCCGCTTCACCTGCACCGGCGAGCGCTCCCAGTGCAGTGTGGCGTCAAGGATCGACCAGGCGATCGATAGCCACCAGAGGCATGCCAGGATCCACCACCACTGGATGAGGTACCCGAACATGGGGCCGGTGATGCGAGAGGTTGCGAGTACTCCGCAGGCGACGGCCACGCCGGTGATGATCTGGAACCGAACAGCGCTATGGGCTCGGGCAGCGGTGGCAAGCGCAAGAGCTCCTGCGTAGATGATGAGCGGTAGCAGTAACGCGAGCAGGTCCCCGCCTTCGACAGCGCCATCGGAGCCGACCACCGGGAGCGCGCCGAGCCAACCGACGTCGTGCAGTGGAAGGTTGGCTGCCGCTTGGGCCAGTGCATCGTGGATACCCGCTGGTCGGTCCGAACTGGTGAGGAAGTACGACACGATCGCCGAGACGTTCCCTGTCCCGAAGAACTGATCGATCAGAACAGGGAGCCAGCAGATCAGCGTGACGAGTCCGGTCGTGGTGCACAGAACCCGCCGATGACGCCGATCAATCGGGAGAATCGGGATCGCGCTGCGATTCCTCCATGCGAGAAGCGCAGCAGCCGCCGCGACTCCTGCAATGAGCACTGCATAACCGATATGGCTCTGCACGATGAATGAGCCGACGGCAATGGCCAGTGGCCATGCCCAACGATCGCCCTCCGTCCCGGACCAGCACAGCACGACGAAGAGGGCGACCGGTAGAACCGTGATGTAGGGGTTCCAAGGGTCACGCAGCAGTTCCGGTCCCATCGCGTGCGTGAGGACGGCGAGAGCGAGTGTTGTCAGTGCGGCGAGTGGGAGCCTTCCCCGCCTCCATGCCAGCGAAACGGTTCCTCCAAGTGCGACTGCGTTGACGAGAGCTGTGGAGGCGAGCATCGAACGTGCCGACCAACCGAGCAGGTGGTACGGAAGAGCGAGAACCCAGTAGAGGAGCGGCCCGGGATGGTTCCATCCGAATCGTGAATAGGGGCCGAGCAGCGGCGTGGCGTGTCCCACATCCTCGATCCGCATGGAGAGGAGCCCCCAGTCGCCTGAAGGGTGCCAATCGAGATGCTGTGCGGAGAGCCCCGCCGCGATCGCCGGCCACGCCGCGATGCAGATGAGGGCGACTCCGAACACGCCGGTGATTGCCGTGCGCCGCTGCGCCGTGGTGATGTTCATCGCTCACCAGATCGTACCGGAGCCTGCCGACTCAATTCCTGACAACCCTGCCGGCGATCCGCGAGCAGGGAGCTCACTCGCGGATCCGGATCCCTTCGAGGATGTAGCGGAGCGAGTCGACCTGCGATGTTCCCGAAATGGTCACTGGGACGCCCTCGGCGAGCAGGATCCGCGTGAGCGAGACCGAGAACGCAGCGGGATCGATTTCCGGGAGGATCTGGCCTGCGGCTTTGGCCTCGGTGAGCAGTCGGGTGATGTCCGGAACAGGGGGACTGGCGATGATCGCCGCGTCGGGGAGTCTGGTCCCTCCGGAGAGGAGTTGGATCGTGCTCTGACCGAGGCTCGGCGTCCTGCGCAATTCTTCGAGGATGATGTTGAGAAGCGCGTGCAGGTCAGTGAGTGGGTCGTCGGATCTTGGAGTCTCCTGCCAGCGCTCGTCAGAGTTGAGGGCGATCATGGAAAGCGCCAAGCCCGTTTTCGACCCGAAGGTTCGTAGCAACCGCTCGCTTCCGATTCCGATAGCGATAGCGATCTCGTCGATCGTGATCTCCTGCCAGTTCACATGAGTGAGCATCCGTCTGGCGGCGACGGTGGCCATTCGCACGATCTCGGTGTCGAGTGCTGGAGCCTCCAACGATTCGATTGCTCTCCGCTCAGAGGAGAGCCTCACTCCCATCGATGGCCATTGGTTCATTGCCGATAACAGATCGAACGTGTCTCTCGGATCATCGATCGCCTTTGTCGAGATCGACATGATGATTGCGCCAGCCAAGCCGAAACTTTCGCTCGGCATCATTTCCGGATCAATCATCCGTCGGATGGTGATGCCATCAAGAAGTGCCGCGAAGAGAGCCTGGATCCAACCCTCAGTAAACGGGGGGCGCGGTTCTCGACCCCAACTTTCGCGAAGTGCACGGTTGGGCGCGAACGTTCGCTCTTCCATGTTCCGATAGAGGGATCGGAGGCCGGCGGCAACCTCTGGATCATCGGCCTTCGATGCGAATCCGAGCCTCACCCGAACAGCTGGGTCCTCAATGTTCTGGGCAAGGCGCAACGCAGAGGTCTCAAGGAAGGAATCAAGCGCTCTCGTTCCGGCCATGCGCAGAAGTTCGACACGCGAGGCAACCTCCGAACTCCAACCGCCCTGAGGTCGGGCGTTGAGATGAGCCACGAGCGCCAGCAGATAGTCCTCGGTGGTGGACCAGTACGAATAGAAGGTCGCCCGGGTGACGCCGGCTGCTTTCGCCACCCGGGCGACGGAGAATCCACCGAAGACGACCGATGGGTCCTCGTCCGCCCAGAGAGCGATTCCGGCCTCCAGCATTCGCTCTTGAGTCGTCGCGACATTGGCTGCAGCAGTGGCGGGGTTGTTCGCATCAGGCATGAGGGTCCTCTCTGGCGGCCAGTTTCGTGTTTCAAGTTCTGGGAACGGTCCGGCGAACTCTACAGATGTGTTCAGGACTGTTGCCAAGAGTGATCATTGACGTATACCCCATGATCCGATTGACTCTTGGCGTCGCCGAATCGTGGTTCTTCAGGTCTTGAGCATCACCGAGCGACGCTTTAGAAAGCGAAGCAACACACATCCAAGCAACACGAACCGTCGTCGTGAGGTTCACAGTCAGGTGGCGGTCAGCGGTGACGGAAATGTCTGAAACAGAAGGGAGCGGCGAGACTTCCGGTATTGATCCCATCGTGTTACCCGGAGATTCGCGTCTCGGGGCGACTGCGCGCCTCGCTATCTCAATCCACGGTGTGCCGGCTGTGCGATTGGGTGACACCGACGTGCGATTCGCGACCAGACATGCCCAATTGGCGCTCTACCTGCTGGTTATCGCAGGGCCTGAGGGGATCCCCGCCGACCAACTCATCGCCACGCTGTGGCAGGGAGCTGTTCCGAAACGGGCCGCCAACAGTATGCGAACGATGCTCTGGCAGATCAGACGCAGCCTCGGGCAAGAATCCTGGCGGCTGCGTCGATCACGAGGGATGGTCCTGTTCGATCTCGACGGAGTCCAGCTTGACTTCGAACCGGGATCCGAGCTCCGTCGGGACCAGATCCTCGCTGGTTGGGCCTTCCGGATTCCCCCAGCGATTCAACCGCTGCTCATAGTGGCTGCCTGAGTAACCACGAACCGCAGTGGTCAGAGATCGTCGCCCTCACTGCGCTCATAGTCACGGCGACGCTTCATCTGAGCGGCGAATGCTCCGACAACGATGAAGGCCAGTACGGCGAAGATGATCGTGAGCAACACAGTGGAACCTCATTGATCCGAGAGCGGAGATTGATGGGAATCGCAGAACGCTAGCTTTCCGGACGCAACGAGCGGCCGATGATCTCCTTCATGATCTCTGTCGTCCCTCCGTAGATGGTCTGGATGCGCACATCGCAATATGCCCTGGCGATGGGGTACTCGAGCATGAATCCATAGCCGCCATGAAGTTGCACGCAATGGTCGACCACACGCTTCTGCAGTTCGGTGCACCACCACTTCGCCATGGCGGCTTCTTCCACCGTTAGCTCCACGGCGCAGAGGGCTTCGACACAGCGGTCGAGGAACACCTCGGCGATTTCGATCTCAGTCGCCATCTCGGCAAGCACGAAGCGTGAGTTCTGGAATGCCGCGATCGGTTGACCGAAAGCGGTGCGCTCGTGGGTGTATTCCAGGGTCCAACGAAGCGCCTGCCGAGCGGCCGCCACAGCACCAGCGGCGATTGAGAGACGCTCCTGAGCGAGGTTCTCGACCAGATGAATGAAACCCATGCCTTCAGTACCGAGGAGATTGGTCACGGGTACCCGACAGTCGTTGAAGAACAGTTCGGCGGTGTCCTGGGAGTGGAGGCCGACCTTGTTGAGGTTGCGGCCCCGCTCGAAGCCTTCCGTTCCGCGTTCGATGACGAGAAGGCTCATGCCCTTGTGTCGCTCGGAGGGGTCGGTCTTGACCGCCACGATCACGAGATCAGCATTGATGCCATTGGTGATGAACGTCTTGGCTCCGTTGACCACGTAGTGGTCGCCGTCACGGATGGCTGAGGTGGCCATTGAGGCAAGATCAGAACCAATCGCGGGCTCGGTCATGGCGATGGCGGTGATGAGTTCGCCGGAGCAGATACCCGGCAACCAACGCGCCTTCTGCTCATCGTTGGTGAGAGACAGGTAATACGGAAGGCAGATGTCGTTGTGA
>CAFBNC010000011.1_pt1 | contig 29384 bp, 28 predicted proteins | sample 7269161 | NCBI WGS metagenome assembly CAFBNC01 (sample SAMEA6814082, study PRJEB35770) | freshwater metagenome | biome: Freshwater; feature: Freshwater reservoir; material: water | place: Czech Republic | collected 2017-05-23 | depth 30m m
GGTGACCCCATCGTGGCGGTCGATCCCGAGAGCGAGGCAGGAGCAGCGGTTCGGGCTCTGGCCGAGTACATCGACGTCACCTTGGCACCGACCCGCCGGGCAAATCCCGGTCTGAAACTGCTGGGCTGAGCCAGCGCCCTACCCATCGGACACGCCGACTGGTGAATGATTCGATGGTTCGCACGTAGCATGACCCTCGGCCATCGGGCCGAGAAGATTCCCAGGAGGATCCCGTGGACGTTCGTATCGGTGTGCTGCACACCCCGAAGGAGATCGACATCGAGCTGCCGGCCGATGCCGATCGTGCAGAGATTCGTGCCTCGATCGATGCGGCACTCGCTTCGGCCGACGGTGTGCTCTGGCTCACCGACCGATCGGGTCGTGACATCGGCGTGCCCTCGGCGAAGATCGCCTACATCGAACTCGGTCGCTCCGAGAGTGAGCGCCGTATCGGCTTCAGCGCCGGCTGATCCCGGGCGAGCGGGGCGTCACATTCCATGGCAAGCCTCACAGACCTCGCCCGCGAACACACCGATCTCACCGATCCGGAGATCGATCATCTGCAGCGTCTTGTTGTCACCTGGGGCTTGCTCGCAGACCTGAGCTTCTCCGATCTCATGCTGTTCGCCGAGCATCATGGTCGACCGGTCAACCCGGCGACGGGTGACAGCGCACGTGGTGGAGCAGGAATCATCGTGCTCGGCCAGGTTCGGCCCTCCACGAGTCAGACCCTCTACCGCCGTGACTGGGTGGGTCGACTCCTCGATCCCGCCGAGCGCCCGACCGTCATGCGAGCACTCACCTCGGCCACGCAGGTACAGGGTGAGGCAACGAGCGATTCGGGACCCTCGATCGTGCGGGAGACCTGCATCCCGGTCACGCATGGTGGTCGGGTGATCGCGGTGCTGGCCAAGGAGACCGCTGAGCGCGATATGCGCGAACCCGGTGAACTCGAGCGCACCTATGTTGATGTCTTCGACCGCTTCGCCACCATGATCGCCGCCGGCGTCTTCCCGTTCACGGGCGACGATGACACCACCGACGATGCGCCCCGTGTCGGCGATGGTGCCATCGTTCTCGGCTCGGATATGACTGTGGTTTACGCGTCTCCGAATGCGGTATCGGCGCTCAATCGGATCGGGGTCCATGCAAACTCCGAGGGGCGAGGGTTCTCGGAACTCGGACTCCCCGAGGCTGCGGTGCACGCCATGTTTGCGACAAGGCGGCCGACCACCGAGGAGCTTGAGGTGGGCCCGGCGGTCACCGTGCTCATGCGATTCACACCGCTCATTGCTGACGGGGTGGTCACCGGAGCCCTGATCCTTCTTCGCGATATTTCCGAATTGCGTCGCCGGGATCGACTGCTGCTCTCCAAGGACGCCACGATCCGGGAGATCCATCATCGGGTCAAGAACAACCTCCAGACCATCTCGGCCCTGCTGCGGCTCCAGGGCCGCCGCCTTGCCACCGATGAGGCGAAAGGGGCGATCGAGGAGTCCGTCCGACGCATCCGTTCGATCGCATTGGTCCACGAAACCCTCTCGCATGCGGCAGGCGATGATGTTCCATTCCTCGAGATCGTCCGACCCCTCGTGCGTATGGTCGAGGAGGGCCTGGTATCGAGCGAACGACCCATCCGCTTCGTTGTCACCGGCGATGGAGGCATCCTCCCGTCACCGATCGCTACATCGATGGCCGTCGTGCTCGCCGAGCTGCTGCAGAACGTGGTTGATCATGCCTTTCCGTCTGCTCCGCCCCATGAGGCGCTTGTTCGGGTTTCGATGGCCAATGTCGATGATCGCCTCACAGTGATCGTGAGCGACTCCGGGGTCGGGCCGCCGCCCGGATTCACCGTGCAGTCCAGCACCGGTCTGGGTCTCTCGATCGTGCGCACACTGGTCACGACTGAGCTCCGGGGATCGATCGCGTTCGCTGCCGGCCCCGGTGCGGCATCGTTCCCCGGAACCGAGGTCCGGATCTCGGTTCCCGTACAACTCTGATCGAGCTCAGTTCCGGCCGGTACTGAGTCGTGCCCGGACGACTCGCGCTCAGACGCGACGACGACCTCCCAGTGGGAGGTCGTCGGTGTTGCAGGAGACACGAGGGCCTCCGGTGGGTGGGATCAGGAAGCGCGTCGACGGGCGGCGAGCCACTGACGACGGATCTTGCGGCGCTCCTCCTCGGAGGTGCCCCCCCAGATGCCGGAGTCCTGATTGGTCGTGAGTGCGAAGTCGAGGCACATGTCCTTCACATCGCAGGTGTTGCAGACGGCTTTGGCCGACTCGATCTGCTCGATGGCGGGCCCGGTGGTACCGATCGGGAAGAACAGATCCGGGTCGGTGTCGCGGCAGGCCGAAGTGGCGCGCCAAGCATCGGGGGCGGCAGACAGGGTCAGAGCGCTGGACGTGGTGAGAGCCACGGTTCCTCCAAGGATTCGGTCCGCATCCGGAACGGGGGTTCCTGATGCGGAGGATTTCGCATGCCACCGAACCCTTGAGCGGTCTCGTGTGGCTGGGAACCGAAAAAATAGTTTCGGGCAGATTCCCGCGCAAGGGTCTTCTCGAAAAAGATCATGATTGGATTGGTGAACTCAAGGGGCGTCCGGCATCTCGCGGGGTAAAAGTGACGAATGTCACACCCTTGTCTGGGGGATTTTTGGGGCTGGATTGGCGCTGACGTACCCTCATGGCTTATGGCTCTCGTCGTCGCGCACCGTGGCGCATCAGCACTCCATCCCCCCGGCAACACGCTGGAGGCGTTCGGTGCAGCAACATCTCTCGGTGCTGATTGGGTCGAACTCGACGTCCATGCGCTCAGCGATGGATCACTGGTGGTTCATCATGATCCGACGCTCCCTGATGGACGGGCGCTCGATGACCTGAGGCTCCAAGATCTCCCGGGTTGGGTGCCGACGCTGGCCGATTCGATCAACTCCTGTGGCCCATTGGGGGTCAACGTCGAGATCAAGGGTGATGGTTCGCTGCACCTTCGTCCGGCGCTCATCGCCGACACACTTGCGCTGCTGCGCTCGATCGACGATCCCGACCGCTTCCTGGTCACCTCGTTCGACTGGAAGATCATTGAGGAAGTGCGTGAACTCGCGCCCGAGTTGCGTACTGGTTTCCTGACCATGGACCCTCGGCTGACCGACGAACTCCTCGATCGGGTCGCCGCTGCTGGTCATGTCGCCATCAACCCGTGGGACGCGATCGTCAGACCGTCAGTGGTGAACGCCGCACATGCGCGTGGGCTCGCGGTGAACGTCTGGACAGTCGACGAACCCGAGCGCATCTCTGAACTGCTCGCCATGGGTGTCGACGCGATCATCACGAACGTGCCGGATCGTTGCCGGGAACTGCTCAGCGCGGGATGACAAGCGACAGAATTTCCTGCTCGTAGGTGATCTCCAGTCGCTCCACCTCGCCGAGGTAGTCGCCATCAACCTGATGGGGGAACGGCCCGTATCCTTCGACGACGGCGTGGTGCGCATTCTGATGGAGCGCAACATTGCGGCTTCGGCGCAGCGCATCACCGGAACCGAGAGCCGAGCCGACCAGTGCCAAGGTCGGGATGAGATCGAGGGAGCGAACAGTGATGATGCTCAGCGCTGTGTCGAGTGATGCATGTGTGTCGACATTGAACGGTCGGGTCCCGACGAAGGAGTACGGATTGGTGTTCAAACACACCGTGAACACGCCGTCGTCGATCGTGGGGGAGTGATCCACTCGAACGCCGAACCGCGCCACACGCCGCTCGTAGCCGCGCAACCAGGTGATGAATGCTGACCATCCGAACAGAACGTGATTGGCCCATCGTTTGAGAGATCCGCGGCTCTCCACATCAGCCACGACGGCTGCGTCGAAACCGATACCGACATGGAACAGGAAATAGCGTCCATTGACCGAGCCGAGTCCCACCTTCCGGATGGATTGTTCGGCGAGGGCTTCGAGGACCACAACTGTGGCGTCGAGTGGATCATCTGGCAGCCCAAGGGTGCGGGCGAAGACATTGGTGCTTCCGCCTGGAAGCGTCGCGAGGGCGGTGTTCGAACCGGCCAAGCCATTGGCCGCCTCGTTGAGCGTTCCATCCCCGCCCAGCACGACCACGGCGTCGTACCCCTCGGCGGCGGCACCTTGGGCGAGCCGGGTGGCGTGGCCGCGCCTGGTGGTTTCGCACAGCGTGACCTGGTGATCGGCGCTGAGCGCCTTGTTGATCAGGACCCGGCTGCGGGCGGTCACCGAGGACGCCGAGGGATTGACGATGAGCATGAGATTCACAGGAGGATTGACCGTAGTGGAGCGGACTTGCGACCCGTCGGGTCGATGGTCTGGCCCAATGATCTGATTTGATGATTTGGTGCGAGCGCGGTCCGTGCTCAAGACTCTCTGACCATGAACGTTGTCGTCTGTGTCAAGCAGATCCCGGACCCGGCAGACCCGGGTGCGTTGGATCCCACCACCAAAACCCTCAAGCGCGATGGGAAGCTCATCCTCGACGAGTCTGACTCGTACGGTGTCGAGATGGCCCTTCAGCTCGTGACGGCTGCCGGCGGCGGCGAGGTCACCCTCGTCTCGATGGCTCCCAACGGTGAAGTGTCTGGTCTTCGCACCGCACTCGCCATGGGTGCTGCCAAGGCCATCCTCGTGAGCGACGATGCCCTCGCCGGCACCGATGCCCTCGGTACCGCCAAGGTGCTGGCCAAGGCCATCGCTCGTGTTGAAGGCGCCGATCTCGTGCTGACCGCCACTGAATCCAGCGATGGTTACACCGGCACGGTGCCCGAGCAGATCGCTGGTCTGCTCGATCTCCCGTCGGTCACCTTCGCCAAGCAGATCGAGATCAACGGCTCCACCCTCAAGGTGCAGCGCCAGACCGAGGACGGCTTCGACGACGTCGAGTGCCCGATGCCCGCTCTGGTGTCAGTCACCGCTGGTGTGGTCGAGCCCCGCTACCCGTCGTTCAAGGGCATTATGGCCGCCAAGTCCAAGCCCGTCGACACCCTCACCGTGGCCGACCTGGGCCTCGAAGGTCAGGTCGGTTGGGCCGGCGCCGGTCAGCAGATCGTCGCCATCGAAGAAGCCCCCGCTCGCGAGTCCGGTGAGGTCATCGAAGATGACGGCACCGCCTTCGAGAAGATCGTTGCCTTTCTCGACAATCTCAAGGTCCTGTAGGAGGAACTGACATGGCACTCTCGAAGATCTGGGTGTTGGCCGAAGCCTCTGATGGCAAGGTCGCAACCACCACACTTGAAATCCTCACCAAGGTCCGCGAACTCGCCGGCACGGTCGAGGCCATCTATGCCGGCGGCGACGCCGACGCAGTCGCCGCTCAGCTCGGCGAGTACGGCGCCAGCAAGGTGTACACCACCGGCGATCTCGCCGGCGCCCTGCCGGGTGTCCCCGTGGCCAACGCCATCGCTGCATTGGTCGAGGGTGGCAACGCTCCCGACGCCATCATCGCCGCCACCAGCTACGTCGGTCGTGACATCGCCGGTCGTCTGTCGGCCAAGCTCGATCGCACAGTCATCACCAATAACGTCGACCTCGAGGTCGACGGCGACAAGCTCGTCACCACCGAGCCGGTGTTCGGCGGCAGCACCAACGTGAAGACCACCTTCACCGCTGCCGGTCCGCACCTCGTACTCGTGCGTCCGAAGTCCTTCGCTGCGGAGTCCGCCGGTGGCGCTGCTGCCGCCGTCGAGACCATCGCGGTTCCCGACTCCGGCAAGAGCGGCGGCGCAGTCATCACGAACCGCCATGTCGAGGAGCGCGAAGGCCCGTCGCTCGACGAAGCCGCCATCGTGGTTTCCGGCGGTCGCGGTCTTGGTGAAGCCACCAGCTTCGTCATGGTCGAGGATCTCGCCAAGCTTCTGGCTGCCGCTCCGGGTGCATCACGAGCCATCGTCGATGCCGGTTGGGTGCCCTACAGCTACCAGGTCGGCCAGACCGGCAAGGTTGTGAAGCCCACGGTCTACATCGCCGCTGGAATCTCCGGCGCCACCCAGCACATGGTGGGCATGAAGGGCTCGAAGAACATCATCGCGATCAACAAGGACGCTGAAGCTCCGATCTTCTCGGTGAGCGACCTCGGCATCGTGGGCGATGTGCACAAGATCCTTCCGCAGCTCATCGAGGCCCTCAAGGCCCGCTGAACCTGCTGATCGAATGATCTGCATGAAGGCCCCGGCTTCGGCTGGGGCCTTCGTCATTCACGGGGCGTCCTGACAGACTGCTCCCCCACGCATCTGGAGAACAACATGCTCGCATTGCTCGATTCGCTCTTCGGACTTCCCGGTCATCCATTGGTAGTGCATCTTGCTGTCGTGCTCGTCCCGCTTGCCGCTGTGGGCACCCTCGCCATCGCATTCTGGGGTGCAGCCCGCCGTCGAATCGGTTGGATCGTCGTCGGTCTGGCGTTCGTAGCTTTCGTTGGCTGCTTCCTTGCCAAGGAGAGCGGAGAGGCACTGCAGAACAGTGTGAAGCGCACTGAGGCCGTTGACGCCCACGTCGAGATGGCTGATGGTGGCACCGTCGCCGGCTTCGCAGTGTTCGTGGGAGCCGCGGGGGTCATGGTTGTCGACCTCATCGTGCGTCAGCGAACAGCACGCAAGCAGGCTGCGCTCCCGCTCCAGAAGCAGGCGCCGATGATCGTTGGTGTTCTTGCCGTGCTACTCGCACTGTTCGGCTCAGTACGAATCATCCAGATCGGTCACAGCGGCGCCAAGGCCACATGGGGGAACACCAAGATCGTCAGCGAGAAGGATTGATCCTTCAGCGATCGAACCCGCGGGCGGCCGGTGCGGTAATCACCAATTCGCCAGCACGGGTCAGACCAGAGGCCACGGATAGCGATTGCCGGTTTCGTCGATGGGCAGGACGCCCTCGCGCAGGAGGGCTCTGGCCCTGGTGAGCAGGGCGTCTCGCTCGAAGGCGCCGAGCAACTTTGTGAACTGGGGAGGAAGGCCATCGTCGACGAGCCTTTGAAGATCTTCGAGCAGTTCCGCCGGAATGGGGTCGCCACCGAACTCCCAGATCACCGTGCGGAGTTTGAACTCGGCATGGAACGAGAGCCCGTTGTCGATTCCCCATACATGCTGCGCCGAATCGATCAGGCAATGGCCGCCTTTTCGATCAGCGTTGTTGCTGACGAAATCGAACGCCGCCATTCGCACGAACTGCGGATGGAGGGAATCTTCCTCGAGCATGGTGAAGTAATGCTCTTCGAAATCGGCGTCGATGAAACGCTGCAGCGAACCCATGCCGTGCACCATGTCGTCACGTTCGATGGTGAGCGGGACAACCTCCCAGCCGAGATGGGCGCTGAGTTCGTGGGCGGCGACCTCGCGACGCCAAAGACCATCGGGGAAATCCCACAGCGGACGCTCGCCGGCGTGAGGTTTGTAGATGGCACGGGCCGAACGATCATCAAGAGATGCCTCGATGAGGAAGGTTGCGTTCGAGCTCCAGGGCATACGCCCGAGCACCTCGATCTCTCCGTTACTGAGGAGCTCGGCGACCTCTTCGTCGGAGGGTTCCTGCTCCGGGGGGCCTTCGTTGTTCAGTTCAGCCTCGGACACGCGTGACCCTCGGGATCGATGGGGTGACCACACAGGCGGCACTGGGATCGACCCGAGCGGACGAGGTCATTGCCCACGGCGATGAATGCTGCGACCTGGGCTCGGGTCATCGAGAAACGAGCGTTGCTCGGATCGAGCCCGGCGGCGATGAGCGCTTCGGGATCTTCGAAATCGAACTCGGGATCGAAATCATCGGGGTCGAACTCGAGAAGCTCGTCGGCGACGATGATGATGCGGTCCGTGGCCTCTTCGTACGCCACGGAGATTCGGCCGACAACCCAGAGAATTCCCAATGGTTCGAGGGCGTTCGGGGTGGCGACGATCTGATCGCCGGTGAGTCGGGGGAGTTCGGTGAGGATGCCTTCGAGGTACTCGCATAACGCGGCCACCTGCTGCTTCTCCACTTTGAACGAACAGATGCGGCTCTGATCGATCACCTGGAGGAAGAAGGTTCGCTGTCCCGGGCGCCCCGAGGTGCCGGGCACAACCACATCGGGCTCGTCGAACTCGAAGGAGTTGCTCACGACAGTCCCAACCGGGCGAGATCGTCGCCGGTGGAGTTCGATGCAAGCACGGCGGGTCCGCCGCTCGAATACAGAACGGCCGAGATCGAACATGGCGAAACCACAATGCGCTGAAAGAGATCAAGATGGGTGCCGAGCGCCTGGGCGAGGGCGGCCTTGATGGGATCGGCGTGCGAAACAGCGACGATGGTCTGGCCCGGATGGCGGGCGACGAGTTCGTCGATGGTCCCGACCATACGGGTCTGCATTTCGGCGAAGGACTCGCCGTTCGGGAAGCGGAACCCGCTCGGATAGCTCTGGACGGTTCGCCATTCTGGGAGTTTGCGCAGGTCGGAGAGCTTGGCGCCGGTCCAGTCGCCGAATTCGCATTCGAGCAGACCTCGGTGGATCTGCACCTTGAGGCCACGGGCCGCGGCAATCGGTTTCGCGGTTTCACGAGTGCGCTCGAGCGGCGAGGCGTAGACGGCAGCGACATTCTTCAGACCGGCGATGCGCTCTGCTGCGGCTTGGGCCTGAGCCACACCGGAGTCGGCGAGGTGGAGGCCTTTCGCCCGGCCCGGGAGCGTGGCGCCGGTGGTGGGGGTCTGTCCATGACGAACGAGCAGGACCATGGTCGGGGCGGGGGGAGTGGGCTTCTTGGCCATATGAGGCGTCACCCTACCGAGTGGCGGGGCTTTGACCGATGTCGGCGGCGAAGAGGTCACCGGCTACGGTGTCGGACGGTTCGCAGCCGAGGCGCTGCCCGCAGGACAAGTCGACGAGGACAGGTTTCGAGATGGCAGCACGACGGTTGGCAGGAGCGTTTGTGGCAGTTGCGCTCGTGGGCATGCTGGGCCTCACCGGCTGTAATCAGGACAACACCCCGAAGGAATACGGCACGCTCACGCAGCAGAACTTCCTCGAGCTGTGCACGAACCACTATTACGACAACACCGATGACACGCTCGCACAGACTGATCGCACCATCGCCGCCGATGTCACCACCCCCACGAACGACCAGTGTCAATGCCAGTACGACGTGTTCTCTTCGCAGATGCCGATCGCTGACTTCACTGATCTCAACAGCGAACTCAAGTCGAATCCCGAAGAGGCGTGGAGCACGGTGCCGGCATCAATCACCGATGCGCTCACGGGATGCATGAGCGCTCCCTCAGCGCCAGAGAGCTCCGCTCCGGTCGATGCCGCCACGAGCACCACGGTCGCAACGGCCGAACCGGCCACCACAGTCGCTCCGTAGGGCCACAGCCCGGTAGGACCTCAGAACCTCACGAAGCGCAGGCGCCCAGCGCGCCTGCGGGCAGATGCGGATCTGCCAGTCGAATCAGGCTTTCGCCGCTGGTTTCTTCTTCTCGGGGAGACCGAGACGAACGCCACCTTCGGCCCACTGGGGCCAGCGTGAGCGGCTCTTCTCGGCCAGCTTGCGCATGAGAGCGATGGCGCCGGGATCCTCGTCGCCGGGACGGGCAATGATCGAACCATCGGCGATCATTCGGCTCATGATCTCGCGACCCAATTCGGTGCGCACGATGGTGAGGGTCCAGTCGTTGTCCTTGCCGATACCGCCGGTGGAGATGTCGGCGTGCTCGGCGGCGAAATCAGGACAATGGGTGCAGCCCTCACGGGTCCAGGCGTGGCATTCCTTGAGATTGACCTCGTGATAGCCGCCGTCACGGGTCCAGATCTGGAACACACCCTTGATGTTCATCTTGGTGATCTCGGCTTTGGGGATGCGGTACTTGGCTTCGAACAGTTCCTCGAAGATTGCGTCATCGAAGGTCTTCGAGCACAGCAGGCCGATGTTGAACACGATCGGCTTGCTGATCTTGCCGATCTTGCGTGACCACATCACCGGCGGCACCGAGGATTGACAGCTCATGCCGACGAGCGCGAGCCGGGAAAGACCGCGCTCGCGCGCCTCATCGATGGCCAGCGTGTTGGCTGAATAGGTGTAGCGACTTCCGGCGCCGGCGAGTACCTCTTCGCGGTTGGTGGCCACACCGGGAATGGCCTTCCACGTCGTTGCATCGCCACCCTCGAGGTACGAGGTGAGTGCGCCATCGATGTAGTCGTTATCCAGCGCCCAGATCAGCAGGGCGGAGACCAGCCCGCCGTCCTGGCCCATGCGGTGCACCATGTCGTCCGATGCACGCGTGAGGAGAATGTCGCCGTGAATGCCGGCGACCTCGTCGTCGAGCCGGGTGCGGCCGAACAGGTGCTCGTCGGCCTGGGTCTCCCAGAGGCGGAACCGTGGGCACGCTCGTGTGCAACTTGTGCAGCCCTTCTGGCCATGTCCGCAATCCTCCGGGCCGAGTTCGTCTTCGAGGTGGAAGGGCTTGTACCCGCCGGCCTCGTGGTTGTACCCGATGACGTCGTGAGGACAGGAGATCACGCAACCGGCACAGCCGGTACAGAGCCCGGAGGTGATGACCTCGCTGAGGAGCTCCTTCCATTGGAAGGTCCAGCGCTCGGACTTTGCGGGTGCGTCAGCGATTGCGGTGTCGTTGCTCATCGCAGTCGAATCTAGGTCAGCGGGAGCCGGCCCGGTGTCTCCGGGGGTTCTGGCCGATGGCCACCACGTGGGGAAACCGGGGCTGTTCGCTCGTCGCTGGCGGTCAGTGCGACAAACAGTGGCAGTCGGTGCGACAATAGGCGAATGGATCTGACCTATCCCGAAGACACAATCCCCTTCCGTGCCGAGGTGCGCGCCTGGCTCGAGGCCAACCTCCCATCCGGCTGGTTCGAACCCGGTTTCAAGATGTCCGGCGACGAACGTGCCGTCTGGATCCAGGAGTGGACCGAGAAACTCTTCGCCGGTGGTTGGATCTGCGCGTCGTGGCCCAAGGAGTACGGCGGCAAGGGCCTGACCACCATGGAAGCTGTGGTGACCAACGAAGAGTTCGCGAAGGCCGGTGCCCCGATGCGCGCCGACTTCTTCGGCGACACGCTTGTCGGTCCGACCATTCTTCAGTGGGGCACCGAGGAGCAGAAGAAGGAGTTCCTCCCCAAGATCCTCTCCGGAACCATCGCGTGGTGTCAGGGATTCAGCGAGCCCAACGCCGGATCGGATCTCGCCTCGCTCAACACGAAGGCTGTGCTCGACGGCGACGAATGGGTCATCAATGGTCAGAAGATCTGGACCACCCAGGGTTTCATCGCCGACTACGTGTTCATCCTGTGCCGCACCGATCCTGATGCGCCACAGCACAAGGGCATCTCGTATCTGCTGTGCCCGATGAATCAGCCGGGCGTCGAGGTTCGACCGATCCGTCAGGTCGATGGCTCGGCGGAGTTCGCCGAGGTGTTCTTCACCGACGCTCGCTGTCCCAAGGAGAACGTTGTCGGTGGTCTGAACAACGGTTGGTCAGTCGCAATGACCACGCTCGGTTTCGAGCGCGGCACCTCGGCCACCACCGGTCATCGTCGCTTCGAGACCGAACTCAATCATGTGCTCTCCTTGGCCAAGGCCAATGGTGCGATCAACGATCCGCTCATCCGTCAACGTCTTGCCGTCGCCTACTCGAAGGTGCAGATCATGCGCATCAACGGTCTGCGCTCGCTCGCCGTGGTGCTCAACGGCCGCAAGGATTTCGGCGTCACCGCGCTTGGTGCCACGAACAAGATCTTCTGGACCGAGTACCACCAAGAGGTCATGAAACTGGCGATGGACATCCTCGGCCTCGAAGGGCAGTTGCTGTTGGGTGATGCCGGCACAGAGGAGAGCATCCCCGGGTACGGTCGTCGAGAGACCGACAACAAGTACCCGGCCAACGCCCTTCAGTCCTCGTTCTTCTTCAGCCGGTCCGAGACCATCTGGGGTGGCACCTCGCAGATCCAGCGCAACATCGTTGGCGAGCGAGTGCTCGGTCTGCCGAAGGAACCCAAGGTCGCCAAGGTCTGACCCGGGTTCGACGAAAGGCTGCCCGGGAGTGACCTCGGGTGGCCCGATTCCGCCACGGTCCTCGGCGACTGTCCACGATGACAATTCAAGGTGGCAATTCAGGGCGTTGATTCAGGGTGGTATTGCAGGGTGACCGTGGGCTGAACCCGCCCCCGAGTACCCTTTCGATGTCATGTCTGATGTCGATCCCCCCGTCGGCGCCACTCGGTCACCGGGTGCACCTCCAACAAAGCCCAAGCACGCCAAACCGGTGGCGCGATCAAAACGGGCGTTCCAGGGCATCGGGATCCTCGTCGTCTTCGCGGTGATCGCAGTGGCTGCTGCGGCCGGCTACGGCTGGTACCGCTATAGCCAGATCGGACACGCTGACCTCACACTTGATGCGTCCTCGGGTTCGGTGCAGAACATTCTGATCGTGGGTTCCGACTCGCGGGGCGTGGTGGACAAGAACGATCCGGATTCCTCGGCGTTCCTGAACGCTCCCGGTGCCGAGAACGCTGGTCAGCGGTCGGACACGATCATGGTGGCGAGGGTCGATCCCAAGGCCCGCACTGTCGATCTGCTCTCCTTTCCCCGAGACCTCTGGATTCCGATCGCTCCCTCCGGTTCGGCCGAGCGGATCAACACAGCTTTCGCCGATGGCACCGATGTGCGCGATGGAGCGCAACGTCTGATTGACACGATCAAAGCCAACTTTGGCATTCGCATCAACCATTACGTGCAGATCAACTTCAAGAGCTTCAAGGGTGTCGTGGAAGCCGTCGGCGGTGTCCCGATGTACTTCGACAAGGCGGTGCGCGACACCAATTCGGGGCTCTACCAGTATGAACTTGGTTGTGTCTCTCTCGATGGAGAGCAGGGTCTGGCCTACGCGCGCTCGCGCCATCTCGAATACCTGAACTCCAAGAAGCAGTGGATCGACGATCCGACCGGAGATCTCGGGCGCATCAATCGGCAGACCTACTTCCTGCGCACCGTCCTTGACAAAGCCCAGCAGAAGTTCGGATCCTTCGATGTGAAGGCCATCAACGGGATCCTGTCCTCCACCGCCGACAACCTCATCCTCGACAAAGGATTCAGCGTCAACCAGTTGGTGGGCCTGGCCAAATCGTTCAAGGGTTTCTCGGGAGAGCAGATCCAGTCCCACGCCCTCCCGGTGTATCCCGACATGACCAGCGGCGGCGCCAGCATCCTGCGTCTCGATTCACTCGCCGCCGAGGAGATCTTCAACGTGTTCCGCGGCAAACCAGTGGGAACGGTGTTGCCCACATCAGTCACGTTGGGCGTCAGCGGCGCCACCGGAGTCCCGGGTCGGTCAGCGGCTGTGGTCACCCGGCTCAGCGAACTCGGCTTCCACCCATCTGCGGCGGGCGACATCGCGAAGCAGGCGCGCACGTCGATTCGTTACGCGCCGGGATACCGGTCACAGGCTGACCTCCTCGCCAGGCATCTGGCCGCGGGCGCCGATCTCAAGGAAGACACCTCGATGTCGAAGTCCCGCACACCCGTGGTCCTGATCGTCGGTGTCGACTACACGGATGCACTCGACACGCCGACCGCTCCGACCACCACTGCTGCTCCTTCCACCACCGTTGGTTCCGCGCCGGCTCCGTCGAGCACGGTCACCTCATCCACCACGGTGCCACCCCGTTCGGGAGAGGTGACCGGACTGGTCGGTGTTCTTGCCGGGAAGCCGCCGGCCGGCACGGTCTGTAACTGATCGATGGCGGCGAGGGTTGGAGTGGCAGAGAGCGGGCGCCCGTTCACGATGCTCCATGAGGTGATTTCCGAGATCGCCCTCAGGTCACCAGAGGAACCTGCACTGATCGATGACGATCTGGAACTGACCTTCGCCCAGCTCGATGATCGGATCCGCCGGACCATTTCGCTGATCTACGAGCGGACATCTCTCGGGGATCGCATCGCAGTCATCGGAGCGAATCACCACATCTGGGTCGAGCTCTATTACGCAGTGCCGGCGGCGGGTCGTGTGCTGGTCTTCCTCAACCATCGGCTCGCACCGAACGAGATCAAGCAGCTCATGGATCGCAGTGGCGTCGGACTCATCATCGGTGAGCCCTCGCAGTTGGAACGGTTGGAATTCACCACCCGGATCGGCACAGGGGTCGAGGCGATCGATTGGTCGAGTTGGGCGCTCGAGCGGGATGCGACCGATGTCGGGGTTGCCTGCGCTGCCGATCCCGGAGCGCTTGCGTGGTTGCTCTTCACCAGCGGAACCACTGCGGCGCCCAAGGGAGCGATGCTCTCGCACCGCAGTGTGCTCGCCGCAGTCGAAGCGAGCTCAGCGGCGCGTCCGGTCGAGGACGATGATGTGTACCTCTTCCCGTTCCCGCTGTGCCATGTGGCCGGGTACAACGTGGTGCATCGCCACGTCGCTGGTCGACCGGTGGTGCTCGTGGATCGTTTCGATCCGATGAGTTTCTGCGCTGTTGTGAGGGAGCGCGACGTCACGTCGACCTCGTTGGCCGCCACCATGCTGGCGACGCTTCTCGATCATCTCGACACAGATCCACAGCAGCTCGCGATGCTGCGCTCACTTCGCTCGATCGCATACGGCGCAGCACCCATGTCGCCGTCGCTCCTGCGTCGTGCCCATGAGCTGCTCGGTGTGGACTTCGCGCAGGGCTACGGCATGACCGAACTCTCGGGGAATGCAGTGTTCCTCGACGCCGGTGCTCATCGGATCGGCCTCGCCGGAGACGAGGCGATTCTCAGAGCCGCTGGTCGACCAGCGCCCGGGGTGGAGCTGCGACTCGCCGATGATGGGGAGATCCTGGTTCGGGCGCCGCAGGCGATGATCGGTTACTGGGAAGATGACGAAGCGACTGCCGCTGCACTCGTCGACGGTTGGCTGGCTACGGGCGATGTCGGACGGATCGATGAGAGGGGCTTTCTCCACGTCATCGATCGGAGCAAGGACATCATCATCACCGGTGGTGAGAATGTGTCCTCCCGTGAGGTTGAGGATGTATTGATCTCGGCACCGGGTGTTGCGCGGGTAGCAGTGGTCGGTGAGCCCGACGCCCGCTGGGGGGAGCGCGTATGTGCCGTCATCGTGCCGCTCGAACGAACCAGATTCGATGAAGCGGAGGTCCTGGCTCACGCCCGGCGGAGCCTCGCCGGTTTCAAGATTCCGAAACGCGTGCTTCTCGTCGAGGAACTTCCCGTGAACGCATCGGGCAAGGTGCTCAAGAACGAACTGAGGCAGGCGCTCGCTCGCTGATGGCGGGCCGCACGTTCACCCTCTGGGTCTCGGTGCGGTTCAGATCATCGCGACCTCCGGTGAGGCGTCGCGGCGTCTTCGGGCTGTGATCGCTGCTGCTTCGTTGCAGGCACCACTGCTCGACCGTTCTTTGCGTCATTTCCCCCGACCTCCAACGAGTACCAGAGCATGAACAGAGCATGAACTGAGCGCTAGGGTAAAAGTCCGATGAAGCCCAAAGTGAACCCAATGCCGGAGAGTGAGGTGGCCCAGCGGCTCCTCGCTGCCGCGTCTGAAGTCATCGAGACTTCAGGCGAGGCGTCGCTGAGGGTGCAGGAGATCGTCGAGATCGCTGGAGTGCAGGCACCCGTGCTCTACCGTCATTTCGGAAATCGCGAGGGGCTCGTGCAATCGGCGCATCTTGCCCGCTTCATCCGTGAGCTCGCCGATGAAGGCGAGATGTTCTCGATCTTGGCGGGTCAGGCCGACTCCAAAGAAGAGTTCCGCGCTCACTTCGACACGTTGGTGCATGCCGCTGCCCATCCATCGAGGAGAGAGCGTCGTCGGACGCGTCTCGAGGTACTCGGGAGTGCGATGAGCCGTCCGGAACTCTCCGAACTGATTTCACGAGTGCAGGCTTCTACGTACTCGAAAGTCGTCGACACGATCGCTTCTGCCCAGGCGCGTGGATGGGTTCGGGCAGATGTCGAACCGGTCTCGTTCGTGTCCTGGGCGTCGAGTGCAATGCTCGGCTTGTCGGCGGTCGAACACTACGGAGCATCGGCGAATCCGGAGACATGGTGGATCCGCTACCACTCGGAAGCCTGCGCTGCCATTCTGTTCGGGCAGGACTGATTAGCAATTTTACAAGACCAATGTTTTTGTGGCACCTTGGTAAAAAGGGTCGCATTGCAAAGGATAGTGTTCGTTCATGTCAGTCACCTTGAACCCGTCGCCTGAGAGCGCCGTCGCCGATAGAATTCTTGGGGTCGCAAAGTCCATTCTCGCCGATGTCGGGGAGGCTGGACTGCGTATCGACGACGTCATGGAGGGCGCTTCCGTGCAGGCCCCGGTTATTTACCGGCACTTCGGCAGTCGCGAAGGACTCGTGCAGTCCGCCTATCTCGCCCGGCACACCGACAATGTCCTCGCCACGATTCGCCTCTTTGCGGCCAACTCCATTGATGCCGCCGATGAAACTGAATTCCGAGCGGGATTCGAAAACATGATGGACGTCATCTTCTCCGGGGAGAGCGTCGAGATAGCTCTCGTACGCTTGGAAGTGTTTGCCGCCGGTTTGAAACGACCTGAACTCGCTGGTCGACTCAGCGAAGGCCAGGCTATTGCGGTCGAGACTCCGATCGCCGTGCTCGAGATGGCGCAAGCCAAAGGTTGGATCCGACCTGATATCAACGTTCGTGAGTTCGTGTTTTGGGCGATCAGTGCCACGTTGGGACAGGCTGCGGTGGCTCGATACCGGCGTGAACCCGAGAGTGCCAAGCTCTGGGCGGACAACCACCTTCTCGCGGTTCGTGCTGTGCTCTTCGGCGCCAGTTCCTGAGAGTGCCCTCGGGGCGATTCGAACGCCCGCACACGCCTCCGGAGGGCGATGCTCTATCCCCTGAGCTACGAGGGCGGGGGAAACCAGACTAGCCGTCCGCTCTGGGTCGCTTGCGCAGCAACTCGAACGGCTAGCCGAAGTTGACGATCGTGCGCCCGAAGGGCCACAGCGCGAGCCCTGAGATCTTGAACGCCTGGACCCCGAACGGGATCCCGATGATGGTGACGCACAGGAGTATCCCTGCGGCGATGTGGGCGAGGAAGATTGCCCAGCCGAACGTGAACAGCCAGATGAGATTGAACACGATCTCGAGAAATCCGCCTGATCCGTCGATCACGGCGCTCCGTCCGAAGGGCCACAGCGCAAGGGCAGCCAGTTTGAACGACTGGATCCCGAACGGGATCCCGATGATGGTGACGCAGAGGAGGAGTCCGCCAACCGCGTAACCCACAGCCAGCCAGAACCCGGCGAGCACCAGCCAGAGCAGATTGCCCAGCGTCTTCATCGGTGGTCGATGCCTACCGCGGAGAGTTTCGAACGGAAATCCGCGTAGCCGCGGTCGAGCAGATCGACGCCGTGGATGAGACTCTCGCCCTCTGCGGCAGCGGCGGCGATGACGTACGAGAATCCGGCGCGCAGGTCGGGGACCACAAGTTCGGCGCCGTGGAGACGCGTTGGACCGACCACGACAGCGGAGTGGCGATGGTTGGCGGCGCCGAACCGACAGCGGGTTGGGCCGAGGCACTCGGTGAAGACCTGGATCTGGGCTCCGAGGCTGCGGAGCGCATCGGTGTACCCGAGGCGATCCTCATAGACGGTTTCGTGAATGACGCTGACGCCGTCGGCCTGCGTGAGCGCAGTGACGAACGGGGACTGCCAGTCGGTCATGAAGCCGGGATGAACGTCGGTCTCGAGGGCGAGCGGACGCAACATGCGTCGTGCCCTCCGGAACGAGAGCGTGTCGCCATCGGCGTTGATGGTGAAATCGCCACCGGCTCGTCGGTACACATTGAGGAACGTTGCGAGCTCCGCCTGTTGCACGCCCTGCACCGTGATGTTGCCGCCGGTGGCGAGAGCGAGCGAAGCCCAGGATGCTGCTTCGAGTCGATCTCCGATGACCCGATGCTCGAAACCGCCGAGCTCGGAAACGCCGGTGACCCGGATCGTGCGATTGGGTTCGACGGAGATGAGAGCGCCCATCTTCTGCAGGACGCTGATGAGGTCGAGGATCTCTGGTTCGATGGCCGCGTTGGCGAGCTCGGAATCTCCCTCGGCGAGCACCGCGGCGAAAAGAAACTGTTCCGTGGCGCCAACGCTGGGGAATGGAAGCTCAATGCGCGCTCCACGCATGCGGTCGACGTGCAGCTCGATGACGTCGTCGTGATGGATGTCGCGGGCACCGAAGGCCCGCAGCACATTGAGGTGGAAGTCGACTGGTCGGGGGCCTATCGAGCAACCGCCGGGTGCGGCCACCACTGCGTGGCCGGTGCGATGGAGCGATACCGCGGTGGTGAGCACCGGGATCCGGCTCAGTGCATGGAGGCGCATGACGTCGTGTTCGCCGAGTGCGGCGAACGAATGCGCCGTGATGGTGACCGACTCGGGGAGACGCTCGACGCTGCCGCCCGCGATTCGGATGAGTTCGTCGACCACGTCGATATCGGTGATGTCGGCGATGTTGGTGAGTCGGCACGGTTCAACGGTGAGCAGCGCCGCCACCATCGCCTTTGGCAGCGCGTTCTTCGACCCCCGGATGGCGATATGTCCTTCGACGGGGACGCCGCCGCGCACCGTGATGGTGTCGGATCGGGCTGTGGCCGGTGCGTCGCTCGGATCATCGTTGGAGGCAGACATGACCTCGTGATGCTAGGGCCGTCGGGGGTGGAGCCGCACGAGCCCCGGCCATTCATGGGGCGGAAGGTAGGGTTCGAGGACCCCAACCGTTGTGTTATCCACCGGAGTGTCTCCTTCCGTGATCCGCGATCAACTCGCCACCGTGCTCATGAACACCCTTTCGGTGCTCGAGGTCGCGCCGCTCCCCGAATCGATCAATCTCGAACGTCCGGCCCGTCGCGAGCATGGCGATTGGTCCTCAAATGTGGCGCTGGCAGCCGCGAAACGAGCGGGCTGGAATCCCCGTGAGCTTGCCGGACGCATCTCCGAGATCCTCAACGCTGACCTCCCTGCTCATGTGCTCAAGGTTGAGGTCGCCGGTCCGGGATTCGTGAATTTCCGTCTCGCCGACTCCTGGCTGCACGATGTGCTCGTTGAGGTGCTTGATGGGGGTGTCGATGGCTATGCCCGCAGCGGCATCGGCTTCGGAACCCGTGTACTCGTCGAGTTCGTGAGTGCCAATCCCACCGGACCTCTGCACGCCGGCCACGGGCGCGGTGCGGCGTTCGGCGATTCGCTCGCCCGCATCCTCTCCCGCTGCGGCTACGAGGTTTCGCGAGAGAATTACCTCAACGATCGTGGCACCCAGATGCAGCTCTTCGTGGCGTCGCTTGCGGCTCGCCAGCGTGGTGACGATGTCCCCGAGGGCGGCTATCAGGGGCAGTACATCATCGACTGGGCCGCCGAGATCCCCGCCGATGAGGACCTTATGGAATGGGGTGAGGCTCGAGCTGTCGCCGATCATCGCGCCACGCTCACCCGTATGAACGTCGATTTCGATTCCTGGTTCAGTGAGCGCTCGATGGTGGAGTCCGGCGCAATTGAGACCACCCTCGCCGATCTGCGTGCGCGCGGCGTGGTCTATGACCACGAAGGTGCGGTGTGGTTGCGATCCACCGATCACGGTGACGATAAGGATCGTGTGCTCATCAAGAGCGACGGCGAGTTCACGTATCTGCTTCCTGACATCGCCTATCACCGCGACAAGTTCACCCGCGGGTTCGATCTTCTCATCGATGTATGGGGCGCTGATCATCACGGGTATGTGCCGCGAATGAAGGCGGCAATGCAGTCGCTCGGTCACGACCCCGCCGAACTCGAGTGCGTCATCATCCAACTCGTGAACCTGCTCAAGGGCGGGGAGCCGGTTCGATTCTCCAAGCGGGCCGGCGACATCGTCGAACTCGCCGAGGTGCTCGACGAGGTCGGAGCCGACTCCGCCCGTCTCACCTACCTGCTTCAGTCGGTCGACTCGACGCAGACCTTCGACTACGACATCGTGAAGAGCCGGGCCATGGACAATCCCGTCTTCTATGTGCAGATGGCCTACGCCCGCATCCAGTCGATCTTCCGGGTGGCCCAGGAACGCGAAGTCGAACGCCTACCCGAAGCATTGGTCGATCGATCGCTGCTGGTACACGAACGCGAGCTCGACATCCTGCGAGCCTTGTCGGAACTGCCCGACACCGTGGCCGCCGCTGCAGCCGACCGGGCGCCGCATCGGATCGCTACCTGGGTGCGCGAGCTCGCCGGCAGCGTGCACGGCTTCTACCACGACTGCTACGTGATGGGCGACGGTGTCTCCGCCGATCTCACCCAGGCCCGACTGCAACTTGTCGAGGCCGCATCCATTGGTTTGGCCATCGGCCTCGATCTCCTCGGGGTCAGTGCTCCCGACCAGATGTGAGATCGATGAGCGCGCTGCAGTTCTCCCTTCTCCCCGACACCGCTGAGGTGGGGCCAACCGGCGAGTTGATCATCGGCGGATGCAACACGCTCGAACTCGCCGAACGATTCGGGACCCCGCTGTTCGTCTACGACGAAGCACACCTCCGAGCCCGCTGCCGCGAGGCGGTCGCAGCATTCGGTCCCGGTGTGAACTTCGCGACCAAGGCCTTCCTCTGCACTGCCATGGCGAAGCTCGCCGCCGAAGAGGGCTGCAACCTCGATGTCTCGACGGCAGGGGAGTATCACGTGGCCCGCTCGGCCGGCGTGCCCGCCGAGCGGTTGGTCCTGCATGGCAACAACAAGAGTTCCGATGAATTGCGTCGGGCCATCACCGAGGGCGTCGGTCGCATCATCGTCGACTCCTTCGACGAGCTCGACCGCATCGAGGCGCTCGTCGCAGAAGGATTGCCGGTACCGCGCGTGCTCATCCGCGTCACCCCCGGTGTCGAGGCCCACACCCACGAGTTCGTGCGAACCGGTCAGGACGATTCCAAGTTCGGCTTCGGGTTCTCCACCGGACTCGCCGAGGCTGCGGTGGTCCGTGCTGCCGCATCATCGGCGATCGACCTCGTCGGTATCCATGCCCATATCGGTTCGCAGGTCTTCGAGGCGCGGTTCTTCGAGATGGCCATCGAGGTGCTCGCCCCGTTCGTCGAGCGACACGGGCTCGCGGAGTTTTCCGTCGGTGGTGGGCTCGGCGTCGCGTATGTCAACGGCGAGGAGGCCCCGTCAATCACGCAATGGGCCGACGCCGTGCATCGTGCCTGCGCTGCGGCCGGTATCACCGCTCAGGTCACGGCCGAGCCCGGTCGGTCACTCGTTGCGCAAGCCGCGGTCACGCTCTACGAGGTCGGGACCATCAAGGACATCCCGGGCATCCGCACCTATGTGTCGGTCGACGGCGGAATGAGCGATAACGCCCGACCAATCCTCTACGGCAGTCAGTACGAGGCATTCCTGCCCCGTGAGGTCGGCGCCGACCGTGCTCGAACGGTCACCATCGTGGGCAAACACTGCGAATCGGGAGATCTCCTCATTCGTGACGCAGCGGTTCCGGAAGATCTCGCAGTCGGTGACATCCTCGCCACGCCGGTCACGGGCGCGTATGGCTATTCCCTCAGTTCCAACTACAACAAGGTCACCCGCCCAGCGGTGGTGTTCGTCGCCGATGGGGAGGCCCGCCTCGTCGTGCGTCGCGAAACCCTCGACGATCTCCTCAGTCTCGATCTGGGCTGACCCGGCCGCAGCATGGGTGCCGTCGACCTCTGGACCACCATGGTCGTCGTACTCGTTGCCGCAATGGTGCAGAGCACCACGGGGTTCGGATTCTCACTGCTGGCGGTTCCGCTGATCTCGCTCGTGCTACCGACCGAGAGTGCTGTCGTCATTGCGGCGACGTTGGGAACCCTCACCAGTTCGGCGCAGGCGATCGGGCAGCGCGAGCACGGTGATCGACCCACGATCCTTCGGATGTTGGCCGGTGCTGCGGTCGGCGCCCCGTTCGGACTGATCCTGCTGACGGTCGCATCGAACAGGCAGCTCAAATTCGGGCTCGCTGCCGTGATCATCGCGTTCCTCGTCATCAATCTCCGCGGTCTCACCATCGAGCGCGGGTCTCGTGGTGTCGATGTTGTTGCCGGCACGATCAGTGGTGTTCTGAACACCTCTCTCTCATCGAACGGACCCCCACTGGTGATGGCACTCCATGCTCGGCACATGTCGCCCTCGGCATTCAGGGCAACCATCTCGGCGGTCTTCGCCGGCACTGGCGTCATCACCGTGGGTCTCTTCCTGGCCAGCGGTCGCTACGACTCCGATGTGCGGAAATTGCTCGTGGCGGCGGTGCCGGCCATGGTGATGGGCTACGCGATCGGCGCTCGCGTCCGTCCACATATTGATCCACCCCGGTTTCGTCAGGCGGTCATGGTGCTGTTGACGGCGACGGCAATCATCACCCTCGCTGGTGCGCTCATGGCATCCTGACCGATCGGGTTCATCCGCTGCTGGGCTTTCCAGTTCGGGCTTGGCTTGCCGCCCCGATAGCCTCGGGCCGGTGAACGACTCCCCGGTGCGAGTCGGCCTGCTCGGTTGCGGCACGGTCGGCTCCTCGCTCATCTCCCTACTGCAGCGTCAGAACTCGCTCATCAGCGCGCGCGCTGGCCTCAACGTCGTCGTGGCGGCAGTCGCAGTCCGCGATCCGGATCGGCCGCGTCCGGTCGGGTTCGCCGACGCGATCCTCACGACCGATGCCGCATCGATCGTGGTCGACCCGACTATCGATGTGGTTGTCGAGGTCATGGGTGGCATCGAGCCAGCCCGCGCACTTGTACTGGCCGCCCTCGCTGCCGGCAAGCCGGTGATCACCGCCAACAAAGCGCTGCTGGCCGCGCACGGTGCTGAGCTGTTCGCTGCTGCCGATGCCGCTGGGGTCGATCTGCTCTTCGAGGCCGCCGTGGCCGGTGGCATCCCGTTCATCCGACCCCTTCGTGAGTCGTTGCGGGGCGAACCCATCGGCCGTGTGATGGGCATCATGAACGGCACCACCAACTACATACTCACTCGAATGACCGAAGCGGGGGCGCAGTACAGCGACGCGCTCGCCGAGGCGCAGGCGCTCGGATACGCCGAAGCCGATCCCACTGCTGATGTTGAGGGTCTCGATGCTGCGGCAAAGATCGCCATCGTCGCGTCGATTGCGTTCGGCGTTGACGTCACCGACTCGATGGTCGATGCCGAGGGAATCAGTTCCATCACTGCCGACGACATCGCCTTCGCCACCCGCAATGGGTTCGTGATCAAACTGCTCGCCGTTGCCGAGCGCTTCGACACCGATCACGGCGACGAACTCATCGCCGCTGTCCACCCGGTACTGGTGCCGGCCACCCACCCGCTCAGCTCAGTTCGCGACAGCTTCAACGCCGTGTTCGTCGAGGGCGAGGCGGTCGGCGAGCTGATGTTCTACGGCCGGGGTGCTGGTGGCGATCCCACAGCGAGCGCGGTCCTGGGCGACCTCATCGATGCATCGGTCAACCTGCGCGCTGGTGCGCACGGTTCCATCGGCTCGCTCGGAACCCCCCGAATACGGCCATCGGATCAGACGTCATCGGCCCACTACTTGAGCCTCGTCGCCGTGGATCGCCCGGGTGTGCTCGCCACCATCGCCAGTGTGCTCGGTGACAACGGCGTGTCCATCGCATCAATGGCCCAGTCAGCTGCGGATTCCGAACTCGGCGGTTCTCTCGCCGATGACGAAGCCCGCCTCGATTTCATCACCCATCGGGTGGGACGTCGTGAACTCACTGCCACACTCGCCGCTCTCCGGTCGCTCGAGGCCGTGCGTCGAGTGGGCAGCGTCATCCGGGTGCTCAGCGAGGAGGAGTCAGAGTCATGAGCCTCACCTATGTCAGCACCAGGGGACAGGCACCCGAGCTCGGATTCGCCGATGTGCTGCTCGCCGGCCTTGCCCGAGACGGTGGCCTCTATGTGCCGTCCTCGTGGCCGTCGATCACGGTCGGCGACCTCGATCGTTTCGCGTCGATGCCCTACGCCGACGTGGCCGCCGAGGTCATGTGGCCGTTCGTCGAAGGATCCATCGATCGCGAGGCCTTCGCCTCGATGGTCACCGACACCTACGCCACCTTCGATGCCGACGAAGTGATCCCGCTCACTGATCTCGGCGATGGCATCTGGCTCGCTGAGCTCTTCCATGGACCGACCCTCGCATTCAAAGATGTCGCCCTGCAGTTGGTCGGACGACTCTTCGACCATGAACTCACCCGCAGGGGCGAGAAGGTCACCGTGGTCGGTGCTACTTCGGGCGACACCGGCTCTGCGGCCATCGAGGCGCTGCGCGACCGCGAATCGGCTGAAGTGTTCATCTTGCATCCGGCCGGTCGGGTCTCCGATGTGCAGCGCCGCCAGATGACCACTGTGGCTGCGTCGAATGTTCACAACATCGCCGTCGAGGGCACCTTCGATGATTGTCAGGATCTCGTCAAGGCCCTCTTCGCTGATGATGGTTTCCGTGACACCCGCAATCTCTCGGCGGTCAACTCCATCAACTGGGCACGAGTCATGGCCCAGATCGTCTACTACGTGACCACCACCACGAGACTCGGCGGGGGAGCGGGCCGACCAGTGGCGTTCTCGGTGCCCACCGGCAACTTCGGAAACGTGTTCGCAGGTTATGGAGCCCAGCGCATGGGCACGCCCATCTCGCAGTTCGTGGTGGCTTCGAATCGCAACGACATCCTCACGCAGTTCCTCACCACCGGGACCATGACCATCGGCGAGGTGCATCCGACATCGAGCCCGAGCATGGACATCCAGGTGTCCTCGAATCTCGAACGACTGCTGTTCGAGATCTTCGGACGCGATGGCGCTGCGGTGGCCGATCTCATGGCCCGATTCCGCTCGGAAGGCACCGTGTCGGTGGAGGCCGGTCGTCTCGATCTCCTCGCCGAGCACTGGAGCGCGGCCCGGGTTGATGATGAGCGCACCGCCGCCACCATCGCAACGCTCTATGACGAGCGCGGTGTGCTGCTCGACCCGCACACTGCAGTCGGGTTGGCTGCCGCCCGCGAAATGCGCGCCGATCCTGCGGTTCCCATGGTGGTGCTCGGCACCGCGCACCCCGCCAAGTTCCCCGCTGCGGTTGAGGCTGCATCGGGCGTTCACCCGCAACTTCCCGACCGCCTCGCCGATCTTTTCGATCGCACCGAGCGCTTCGTCACCGCCCCGAACGACTATCTGACGGTTCGAACCATGATCGAATCCACGCTCGACGGGGCTCGCTGAGCCATCCACCCCCGAATTGCGCCACACTTGGAGCCATGAAGTACATCGTTTGTGTCCCTGATGGTTGTGCCGATGAACCGCTCGCCGAACTGGGCGGTCGAACGCCCCTGCAGGCGGCGCATACCCCCACGATCGATCGGTTGGCTGCCCGCTCTACGCTCGGGCGGGCTGCGGTCATCCCTGCTGGTATGCCGCCGGGGTCCGATGTCGGCAACATGTCGATCTTCGGCTACGACCCCGCCCGCTATCACACCGGCCGAGCGCCGATCGAAGCTGCTGCGCTCGGTCTGCGTCTGCGCCCCGACCAGGTCGCCTATCGATGCAATCTTTCCAAGGTCGGCGCCGATGGCACCATGATCGACTTCGCCGGAGGGCATCCCTCCACCGAGGACGCAGCGGTCGTCATTGCTGCGCTACAGGCCGAACTCGGCGGTGACGGCATCGAGTTTCATCCCGGCGTCCAATACCGCCACATCATGGTGGCCCCGGCGGAGTGGGCCGAGGCCGACTGTGCGCCGCCACACGATCTCACCGGAAAGCCCTCGGTGTGGCCCACCGGTGCTGCTGCTCCGAGGCTGCAACGCCTCATGGACGCGTCCCGCGACGTGCTGGCCGATTCCAATCTCGATGCATCACAGATCTGGTTATGGGGTCAGGGGTTCCAGCCCCAGATGCCGTCGTTCAGTTCCACCTATGGCGTGCAGGCGGGACTGGTCACCGCCGTCGATCTCGTGCGCGGCCTCGGCGTGCTCACCGAGATCGAGATCGTTGAGCTCGCCACCGCAACCGGTTGGTACGACACCGACTACGAAGGCAAGCGCGACTGCGCGCTGCGTTCGCTGGAATCGGGTGCCGATCTGTTCATCATCCATGTCGAAGCCACCGATGAGGCCGGTCATGCCGGCAACGTCGAGGAGAAGGTCAAGGCCCTCGAGAACTGGGATTCCCGGATCCTCGCCGATCTTCTCCCTGCACTCGATGACATGGGGCCATGGCGGCTCCTGATGCTTCCCGATCACGCGACGCCACTCGCCACCCGAACCCACAGTTCCGACCCCGTTCCGTACCTGCTCGCCGATTCGGCGGTCGACGGTCCGGGTGGCGCCTACACCGAGGCCGGGGTGGCCGGTGCGCCGATCGTCGCCGGTCACGAACTCATGGGGCGTTTGCTCTCCGCGAACTAGTTCCCTACGCTTCCCATCGTCGATCCGGTCTGCAACGCAGCCTTGGTCGTCTCACCGCCGTCCGGCGGACCCCGGGGCACTGCGTTCCGGCTCTTCTCCCTCTCTTTCCATCCACTGCGCAACAACGTGCGCTCCGTGTCGCGGCTGATCTCCCGTCGCTGCGTCCACCCGATCCCCCTGAGGACTCCCCATGGCTGACCAACTCGAACGATCGATGCTCGAGGCGAAGGACCGCGATGAACTCATGTCCATCGCCAAAGCGCTCGGCGGCAAGCCTGCTGCCAGAGCCAAGAAGGCCACGGTCATCGATCTCATCCTCGAACTTGCCGGCGTAACCACGGCTGCCCCTGAGCCAGTCGATGAGCCGGTCGCGGAGACTGCAGTTGAGGATCTGACGTCTGAATCTGGTACTGATCCCAGCGCCGCTGTTGCGGACGAAGTTGCGGCTGGCGGCGAGACACCCCCCTATGCTGAACCGGCGTCGAGTGCAACCGTCGATCCTGATGTCGAGACTGTCCCCACCCCCGCCGAACTCCTCGACGATGTGAGCGGCGACCAAGGTGAGGGCGGAGAGGGAGGCCGTCGGCGTCGTCGTCGTGGACGCGATCGCAGCGGCGAGCGCGATGGTTCGCGTGAGGTCATCCGCGATACCAACCGTCCGGAGGAGTCGTTCGTCGGTGAGCCCACCGATGTGTCAGGAGTTCTTGATCTCCGTGATGAGGGTTACGGCTTCATCCGCGTGGCCGGATATCTGCCCACTCGGGACGATGTGTACGTGTCGGTCAAGCAGGTCCGGCAGTTCTCGCTTCGTCGCGGCGATCTCATTGCAGGAGCCTGTCGACCGGCGACCCGCAACGAGAAGAACCCGGCGCTTCTGCGCATCGATTCCGTGAACAGCGCCGATCCCGATGCGGCGCGTGATCGCCGTCGCTTCGAGGACCTCACTCCGCTCTTCCCCGACTCCAGGTTGTCCCTGTCGAGTCGCGACGAGCCCTACAACATGACTGCCCGCATCATCGATCTCATCTCGCCCATCGGCAAGGGTCAGCGTGGGCTCATCGTTTCGCCCCCCAAGGCCGGCAAGACCACGATCATGAAGCAGATCGCCAAGTCGATCGAACAGAACAATCCCGAGGTGCACGTCATGGTGCTGCTCGTCGACGAGCGGCCCGAAGAAGTCACCGACATGCGACGCTCGGTGTCGGGTGAAGTCATCGCCTCCACCTTCGATCGTCCGGCCGAGGAGCACACCGCCGTGGCCGAATTGGTCATCGAACGGGCCAAGCGCATGGTCGAGGATGGTCGCGATGTTGTCATCATCCTCGATGGCATTACCCGTCTCGCGCGCGCCTACAACCTCGCTGCTCCCGCCACTGGCCGTGTCATGTCCGGTGGTATCGACACCGGTGCGCTCTATCCGCCCAAGAAATTCTTCGGTGCAGCTCGCAACATCGAGGAGGGTGGCTCGCTCACGATCCTTGCGAGTGCGCTCGTCGATACCGGTTCGCGCATGGACGAGGTGATCTTCGAGGAGTTCAAGGGCACCGGCAATATGGAACTCCGACTCGATCGCCGTATGGCCGAGCGACGGATCTACCCGGCCATCGAGGTCGACGGCTCCTCCACCCGTCACGAGGAACTGCTTTATGACCGCAAGCAGCTCCAGAACGTCTACAAGCTGCGCCGGGTGCTCTCCGGTCTGGCCGCCGAGAGCGGTTCGGGTGCTTCCGGTCTCGAGATGCTCATCGATCGCCTCAGCAATTTCCGCACCAACGACGAGTTCCTGGCCGAGATCGCCAAGGGCTGATTCAACCCCTGCGAGTACCTTGCCCAGCGCTTGGTTCGACCGGGATTGCAGACAACCGCTTCCGTCCGGCAGACTTGCCGTTCCGATTTCTCACTGGAGTACCGCCATGAAGGCCGACATCCATCCCAATTACGTCGAGGCGACGGTCAAGTGCTCGTGTGGAAACACGTTCACCACCCGCTCCACCAAGGCTGAACTCAGTTCCGAACTCTGCAACGAGTGCCATCCGTTCTATACGGGCAAGCAGAAACTCGTTGACACCGGTGGCCGCATCGAGAAGTTCGAGAAGCGCTACGGCAAGCGCCGTAAGTAACCTCCGCACCCGATCCCAGGGGCCTGTCGTTCCACTCGAACCAGACCAGCGCGCCGGGCTGTTCGCGGCCAAGGCGCGCGGGCTGGTCGCTGCGCATCTCCAACTCGACGCTGCCGTGCTCACAGGCAGGCCGCTTCCGTTCGGCGCGGCCGTGCTGCATGACGACCAACTCTGGGTGCTGCTCGGAGACCAGGCGGCTCGCAATGTGGGCCCCGCCATGGTCTGGGCCTCACGTCAGTCGTCGTCCGGGTTGCACCTGCTCGTGGATTCCGAGGTCGATACCGGCATCGTGGCCCGCCGCGCGGCGCTGTTCGCCGATCCTCCGCAGGTCTGGTCCGTGCGCGGTCGGGTCATCGCTCCTGCGGTGGCCGCTGGAGCGTGTGTACCGATCGAACCTTCGGCGGTCGCCCGCGATGCCGCAGTGGTGCTCCACGAGGCCGGACTCGAGGTCGTGGTCGAGCATGGCGAGATCCGCGGTGAGATCCGCGGACTCGAAGTTGCTCGCGTCGTGATCCAAGAAGATGCAGGTGCGAGGGTCGATGTCGGTGTTGGTCGACACGATCGCGAGGCCTTCGCCATGGTGCATGGCTCGGTGCCCACACCCGAGGCTCTGGCTTCGGTGATTGCCAGCGTTGATCGGGTCCGTCGACCCGAAGCTGAACCGCATCCGTTGCGTCAGTTGGCTCCCGAAGGTTGGCTGCGATGGCGCCTGCTCACCGATCCTTCACTCATCGGCCTCACTGAGCTCCGATTCGCGGAAGCTGCGCTCGAACGTGAGAGCGTCAAGGACACCGGCGCTGCGATCGCGTTCGGCCGCGACCACGAGGGCAATGATGTCGTCGTGGCCTGCTCCGTTGGTATTGATCTCGACCTCGTGCCA
>CAFBNC010000012.1_pt1 | contig 28399 bp, 28 predicted proteins | sample 7269161 | NCBI WGS metagenome assembly CAFBNC01 (sample SAMEA6814082, study PRJEB35770) | freshwater metagenome | biome: Freshwater; feature: Freshwater reservoir; material: water | place: Czech Republic | collected 2017-05-23 | depth 30m m
AATGGTTGGCCGAGCGTTGGTCGGGGAGCAGGCAGTTCTCGTACCGCGTCGATGGCGTCTATGGCTCCGAGCTGACCGTCGTGCGCGAGTGACCGATCACCGGATCGCCGATCTCCGGCCATTCGAGCGCCCGTCCGCCACGATCCTCCATGTCGACATGGACGCGTTCTTCGTCTCGGTCGAACTACTCGAGCGGCCTGAACTACGCGGGGTTCCGGTGGTGGTTGGTGGTTCTGGCGACCGGGGAGTCGTTGCCGCTGCGTCCTACGAGGCCAGAGCGCATGGGGTGCATTCGGCGATGTCCTCGGCCATGGCTCGTCGGTTATGCCCCCACGCGGTGTTCCTGCCCGGCCGGCATCGCCGTTACGCCGAGGTGAGTTCGGTTGTGATGGGGATCTTCGGTGACATCACGCCCCTGGTCGAACCGCTCTCGCTCGATGAGGCATTCCTGGATGTCGCCGGCGCACACCGCCGGCTTGGCCCTGCTCCCGAGATCGCTCGGGTGCTTCGCTCGAGGGTGCTCGACGAGACCGGGCTCACATGTTCTGTAGGCGTGGCGGGCACCAAGTTCGTTGCCAAACTTGCTTCGGAGGCGGCTAAGCCGAAGGCATCGACCTCAGGTCCGGTCTTCGGTTCCGGTGTCCATGTGGTCGAACCTGATGAGACCCTTGGATTCCTGCGGCCCCTGCCGGTGCAGGCGCTGTGGGGGGTAGGGCCGGCCACGCTCGCCAAACTGGGGCGCATGGGTGTGCTGCGGGTCGGTGATCTCGCTGATCTTCCTGTCGAGAACCTCGTCGCCGCACTCGGTCGCAATCAGGGTCGCCACCTGCATGCGCTTGCCAATGGTCACGACGAGCGCGTTGTCGAATCCGATCGCCGGCTCAAATCAATCGGACAGGAGGAGACCTTTGCTCGTGATCATCGAAGCCGAGCCACCCTCGATCCCGAGCTCGTGGCGTTCTGCGACTCGGTTGCGTCGCGTCTTCGTTCGGGCGGATTGGTCGCTCGCACTGTGCACCTCAAGGTCAAGTTCGGGGACTTCCACACCATCACGAGGTCGCAGACTCTCGACGTTCCGATCGACGACGCTCCAGCGCTGCTGCGATCGGCCCGTGGTCTGCTCGAACAGGTGGATCCCGCCCCGGGGGTCCGGCTGCTCGGAGTCTCGGTGAGTGGGTTGACCGATCGCGGTTCGCGGCAATTGACCCTCGACGAGGCGCTAGATGGTCCGGGATGGGAACAGGCGAGCCGAGCCATGGACGAGATCCGCGACCGCTTCGGCGCAGATTCGATCGGCCCGGCAACTGTTTCCGCACCCGGCGGTGTCCGTCCGAAGGAACGGGGGGCCCAGCAGTGGGGCCCAACCGATCCCGGGACCTGACCTGCTTCGCGGTATTCGCCCCCTTGTCACACGGAACTGAGCACTTCGCGTTGTTCGCCGGCCGGTTCCGTGTGAGAATGTCCTTCAGGGCAGGGGACTCACCGGCTCACGCGATTTTCAGGTGATCAATGAGATCACCCTCGACAACGGATGGAGGTGCCGGTAGTGCCACTCTCAGAAGAAGAACAGCGGATCCTCAGCGAGATTGAGCAGCAGCTCTACGAGTCCGATCCGGCACTGGCCCGCGACATTGCCGACACCACCGTGTACACCCATTCGTCCCGCGGGCTGCGCTGGTCACTCTTGGGGTTTGTGCTCGGGCTCGCCGTGCTTATCCTCACCCTCGGTACCTCGTTCCTGCTGGCATTCGGCGGATTCGTGATCATGCTGGTTTCGGCCCTCGCGGTTGAGCGCAATGCCCGCCGCATTGGCCGAGCAGGTGTGCAGCAGATGACCCAGTCGATGAAGAACGCAGGCCTGCGTGATGCGCTCGGCAACACCGGCACCCGGTTCAAGGATCGACTGCGCCGACCCGAGGACGACTGACTCACAGGTGCACACCTCTCCATCGGGCGTTGCGCTCGCTGTCGACATCGGTGGAACCAAGTTCGAGGTTGGTCTTGTCGCAGCTTCCGGAGAGGTAATCGTCCGTCGTCGATGCGCCACCCCGGCAAACGCCGATGGCGAACAATTGCTCTCGGCTCTCACCCAACTCGTTGATGAGGTGCTCGCTGCGCAGGCCGGATTGGGCGTTTGGGCAGAGGTCTGCGGCGTGGGATCAGGCGGTCCGATGTCGACTGCTCATGATTCGGTGTCGCCGATCAACATCCGCGGATGGCGTGGGTTCCCGTTGCGCCGTCGCCTCGCCGAGCACACCGAGCTTCCAACGGTGATCGACAACGACGCCAAGGCACTCGCTCTTGCTGAAGGTTGGTTGGGGTCAGCGGCGGGAGTGCGCGACTACATGGCCATGGTTGTGTCCACCGGGGTCGGTGGTGGCATCGTTCTCGACGGACGACTGCTCGACGGGGCCGATGGGAACGCCGGCCATGTCGGACATATCTGTGTTGTCCCTGATGGGCGCCTCTGCGGATGCGGTGCGTACGGTTGTCTCGAGGCTGAAGCCTCGGGGACATCAATCGCAGCAATCACCGGCGCGCCGGCGGCCGAAGCCTCGCGAGTTGTGGTCGAGCGGACCGGCCTCCTCATCGGCCGTGCCGTGTCGTCGGTGGCCAACCTGCTCGATCTCAAACTGGTGGTGGTCGCCGGGTCGGTCGCGCTTGGTTTCGGTGCGCCGTTCTTCGCAGCTGCGCAGGCAGAGATCGATGCTCGTTCCCGCATTGAGTTCGCTGCGGGTGCTCGCATCGTGCCGGCCAGTCTCGGCGCCGATGGGCCGCTCATCGGTGCGGCCGCGGTCGGGTTCCGGTCCCTCGGGTCGCTACTGTCGACTCCATGAACCGACCGACCACCACTGTGGGCTGGGGATGGCTCCTCGGAGCCACGCTCGCTGTGCTGCGGCACCCTTCGCTGTGGGTCACCGCGCTGCGGCAGGTCGCCCGCCTCGCAGCTCCGGGTTGGTGGCGTCGGGCCCCGTTCCTGCCGCTGCCCGACCCGGCGTACCTCCGATTCCGGTTGGTCACGGCCTATGGCGGAGATGGTGCTGATCCCAACCCGCATGACCTCGTCACATATCTCCATTGGTGCCGGGCCTGGCCCGAGGTCACGTCGGGGTCGTGAGCGCTCAGCCCGCTGCTCGGGCTGTAGCGCACTGTCAGAACAGGAACAGATCGCCCGACGCGCGAACCGTGATGTCACTGATCGAGATCCCCCAAGGTTGATCGATCGCATGGATCACGGCTTCGGCCAGTTGCTCCGGGGTGATCGCCCAGTACTCGATGCTGTCGGGGTCGGTCCGCGTGGGTGGGAGTTCGTCGCTCATCGCTGCTGAGATGAGCTCGACGTACTGCTCGAAGTTCCGGCCCAGGATCCCGGTGATCCCGGCGCCATTGATGATCCCGGATCCGAGGCCGGTGCCGGGTACTCCGGTGGGGCGAACATTGGTGACCTTGATCCGACCCTGCGACTCAGCACGCAGGGTGTCGGAGAGCACATTCACCGCCGCTTTTGTGGCGGTATAGACCGCGGCGCCGACCGTGGCGACATTGCCGTAGATCGACGAGATGTTGACGACCTGACCTCGTCCCTGCTGGATCATCTGGTCGTGCACTGCGGTGATGCCGTTGAGCACGCCTTTGAAGTTGATGTCGATGCACCGGTCCCAGGCCTCGCGGGCTTGCGCATGGTCGGCGAAGAACGCGAGAGGCATCGTCCCGGCGTTGTTGACGAGCACGTCGACCTGTCCGAAGTGTTCGACTGCATGGGCGACGAGTGCATCCATCTCAGGGGCGCTTCGGACATCGGTGATCCGGCCGATAGCGACCCCACCTGATGCGGTGATGGCGTCGATCGTGGTGTCGAGCGCGGTTGCTTCGATGTCGGCGCCCACGACACGAGCGCCTCGTCCGGCGGCGAGTTGGCAGATCTGCCGACCGAAACCGCCGCCGGCGCCGGTGACGATGATGACTCGGTCCTCGAGATGATTGGTCATGGGCTGACCGTACCGGTTCGATGCCGACGGCGGAGCGAAGGACGCCGAGAGTTAGCCTCCCCTCGTGACCGGGTGGCAGATCGATCGGCAGCGGGGGAGCGCCCGGCAGTTCCATGCGCTGGATCCGGACAAGGTTGATGAGCGATCGGTTTGGATCTTCGAAGTTGACGCCCCGGCGCTCGCGTTGGGCTCCTCACAGCCGGAGTCCGATGTCGATCAGGACCTCGCAGTTCGTTTCGGCATAGACACCTTTCGGCGCCGCAGTGGCGGCGGGGCCGTGCTCATGGGTCCGGGCGCGTGTGTTTGGATCGACATCGTGCTGCCGGTCGGCGACCCACTCTGGACCGATGACATCTCGTTGGCGCCGCTGTGGCTCGGCGAGGTCTGGGCCTCAGCGTTCACCGGGTTGGGGGCTGACGAAGCCGCCGTTCATCGTGGAGCGATGCTGCGTCCACCGCTGGCCGAGGTGGTGTGCTTCGCCGGTCTTGGTCCCGGTGAGGTCTCACTGGATGGCAAGACCGTCGGGATCTCCCAGCGCCGTACCCGTGCTGTCACAAGGTTCCAGACGATCGCCCTGCTCGACTGGGATCCAGATCTCCATCGGAAACTGCTTGCGCCGGGGATCGCTCGACTCACGGGACCGACCAGTGCGAGTTCGACGGTTGGTGAGGATCAGTTACGTGTCAGCCCCGCGACCAACGTTGGCGCCGCTGATCTTGTCGAGTCATTCCTGCGGTCGCTTGCCCTTCGTGGCTGAGCGCTGAACTTCAGTCGCTCAGGATCGCGTCGGCCTCGATCTCGACCTTCCACTCGGGATTGAGTAGAGCGGCCACGACCACAGTGGAGTTGGCGGGCCTGATCTCGGAGAAGATCGCACCATGAGCCCGCGCCACGGCATCGAAATCGGCGGCATCGGTGAGGTAGACGCGAGTTCGGACAACATCGGCTGGTGTGGCGCCGGCCTCGGCGAGCGCTGCGGTGATGATCTCGAGGCTGCGGGCCGCCTGGGCCTCAGGGTCGGGGTCGACGGTTCCGTCGGCGCGGGCCGGTCCAGTGCCCGACACGGAGATGGTGTTGCCGATTCGCACTGCACGGCAGTAGCCGAGCACAGGTTCGAACGGGGAGCCCGATGAGATGTTCTGGCGTTCAGTCATGTCCTGAGATTAGAGCTCGGGCGCGTGGTCCGGTTCCTGCTGTTGTGCGGCCGGCCCCGGAGAGCGGGGTATGACCCGACGAATGAGTTTGCGAAGGCGCAGGAACCGGGGCGGGATGGGCGTCACGTTGACCCGCAGGTCCCACCCGTCGGGAAGGGCAGCGGGATCGACTCCGAACGCTCGCATGATTGCGGGGATGGTGGACCCGAACTCGGACTGCGCCTTCTCGTATGAGAGGACTATCACGTTCTTGTCTCCGAGCACCCTTCGCCATGTTGTGACGAGCCCGTCGAAGTCCAGCAGCCAGGTGTCAGGTTCGATGTAGGCGCACGAGGTTGGGTCATCGGACGGTGCCATCTGGGTCTTGAGCATCTGGAGCTTGTACGACTTCAGCCATTCCACTGGCTCGCGAAGCGTGACCACGACCCTGATCTTGTGGGGTGCGAGGAGTTCGGCGATTCGTTCCACCTCGTCATCGAACCGGAGATTCGCCATTCCTTCCGAGGAGATGAGGAGAGAACGCGCGCCGGAGTCGACCTGATTCCGGATGTGTGCTCGAGCGTCGCGTTGCCACTGGTCGCCGCGCGATTCCGGGAAATGATCGAGAACCCAGAGCGGACGTTCCGGGCGTTGACTCAGCATCGGTAACTCGAAATGGTTGGTTTCCCAGCCTGGAATGAATCCCCGGTACACGTCGATGCCGCACTGCGCGGAAAGAGACTCACTGTTCGCCGAGGCCCACTCCTGGAGCGAAGTGGTCCCGGTCTTCTGAAGGCCGATATGGAGCAGGACCTCGGTCACGGCGGGACGGTACCAAGTCTCAGTGTTGGCGGAGCGCATCGCCACCGTCGGTGGTGGCCGTCCTGCGCAGCGTGGGCTGCGATGCGCTGTGGACCGTCACGTCGGGCGCCGGGTCGTGGCGGGGAGCGGGATCGAACAGCAGTGCTTCGGCTTCGGCACGGTCGTGCTCGTCGAGGGGACGGGTATCGGAGCACCATTCCACGAGTGTCCCGTTGGGGTCGTTGGCGTAGATGGACACGCAGAACCCGTGGTCGACCTCGACCACATCGATTCCATACGCCAGCCAGCGCTCGCGATGCGGCCCAAGACCTTCGGGTCCCACGGCGAAGGCGAGATGGTTGACCCACCCCGGGAGACCGATGCCGGTGGAGAGCGCGGGATCGACTGTGGGCAGGGCGTCGTCATGAAGTTCCCAGAACGCCATGAGTCCGTCGCCGGTCTCGTAGAAGACATGACGGGCCCAGCCCTGCGGGTTCTCGGTCGGCCCGATGACGACCTTCGCCAACGTGAAACTCATGGCCTCTGTGTAGAAGCGGTGGGTCGCCGCCAAATCGTTGGTGATCAGGGCGATGTGGTGGAAGGCCATCTGCGCACTTTTACGCGCCGGATGCCCCGGGGCAAGCGATTGCGCCCGTACCCCGGCAGGCGGTGCCCAACCGGGGTGATTGACGGGAGATTCGGGCCAAAGTGGTTGACGGTGGGGGGAAGTGGGTCTATCGTGCAGGTCAGTGGGGCTCCAAGGGGGGGCCGGTGGAAGGTCTGGTTGTCATGTTCGTGGGGACGTTCGAGCATTCGCTCGACGACAAAGGGCGAGTCGTCCTCCCTTCGACCTTCCGCGCCCAGTTGGCTGACCGGGGCTTTCTCGCTCAGTGGGACCGCTGCCTTGGCCTCTGGACCGAAGAGGGCTTCTCCGATGCGGCCGAACGTCTCACCCAACGCATTCGCAATGGCGAGGTTCCCCAAGGGGCACTTCGAGCTTTCGCTGCCAATGCCCACGAGGTCCGCCCCGATTCCCAGGGACGCATCACGATTCCGCAGCGACTCCGAGACTTCGCCGGACTCGGCCGTGATGCTGTGGTGATCGGCGCCATTGACCGCATCGAGATCTGGCAGACCGGTCGCTGGACCGATCAGACCGAGCTCGCCGACGACTCACTCATCCAAGCGGTGACCGCCCTCGGGCTGTGACCCCGCCGTCATGACCACTTTGACCTCAACCCCTCTCTACTCCCGACGAAAGGACCGTCCCACCTGCCGACGCTCGTTCGCACCGATACGACGTCCGCTCCTGTGCAGCCTCTCGGAACACACGATGGAAGGCCCTTACTCCGCCCGCTTACCGTTGAGCCCAGCCGGGGAGAAATCCCGGCGGGCGACCGTGTTCCGAGGGGCCGCTCATGAGCGGACCCGAATCCCTCGATCGACTCCTCCGGAGACGACACCCGCCATGGACGCACACTCCTCCGAAGATTTCGCCCACCGCCCGGTGATGGCTGTCGAGATCACGGATGTGTTCGCCCGGGTGCCGGCCGGTTGGGTGATCGATGCGACACTCGGCGGCGCTGGTCACAGCGTCCTTCTGCTCGAGGCGCACTCCCATCTGAAGGTGCTCGGGATCGATCAGGACCCCGATGCACTCGAGGCGGCTTCGGCCCGACTCGAACAATTCGGTGACAGGGCGCGTACTGCTCGTGCCCGATTCGATGCCCTCGCCACGGTCGCACAGACACTTCCGGCCGATGAACTGGTCGTCGGCGTGCTGTTCGATCTTGGTGTCAGTTCCCCCCAACTGGACCGCGCTGAGCGCGGCTTCAGCTATCGCCTCGATGCGCCGCTCGATATGCGCATGGACCCCTCGCAGTCGCTGTCGGCGGCCATCGTGGCGAATGACTACGAGGAGCGCGACCTCGCCAGGGTGTTGCGCGACTTCGGCGATGAGAAGTTCGCCACCCGAATCGCTCATGCGATTGTCACAGCCCGACCCGTGAGCACGACGGGTGAACTCGCCGAGCTTGTTCGCGACGCGATTCCAGCTCCGGCCCGACGCCGCGGCGGGCATCCGGCGAAACGCACCTTCCAAGCGATCCGGATCGAGGTGAATGCGGAACTCGAGGTGCTTCCCGTTGCTCTGCGCGCTGCGATCGACACCATCGGGATCGATGGATGCATCGCAGTTCTCTCTTACCACTCGGGCGAGGACCGGATCGTCAAGCAGGTGTTACGTGAAGCCGAAACCGGTGGGTGCACCTGTCCGGCCACACTCCCATGCGTCTGCGGAGCCGTTGCCGAGATCGCGCTGATCCGACGGGGTGGACTCACTCCCGGTGCCGAGGAAATTGCCGCCAATCCACGCTCGGAGAGTGCCCGCCTCCGCGTCGCCCGCAAGCTCATCGAAAGTGCTCGTCGATGACTGCCCGAGTGAGCGATCTTCGTTCGTCAGCGGCCGCCGTTGCACCGGCGAGCCCGTTCGTCGTTCGTCGTCGTGCCGAATTGGCGGTGGTTGAAGAACACCGGAAGGCGATGCGTGCGCGGGTTGCTATAACAATTCTGGCCGGCGTGTTCATCGCCCTTTTCGCGGTGGCGGGTTCGGCGACCCACATCGTGGGTCAACAGCGTCACTTGGATTCGATCAATCGTGACATCGCCAACGAGCAGGACCTGTCACAGAAACTCGGCGCCCAACTAGCGGAACTGCAGAGTCCGGTTCGTGTCACCCGCGATGCTGCCGCGATTCTCGGCATGATCCCGGCGCCGACCCCGGTGTATCTGGAACCACGTGCTGATGACGATGCCCGCGCTGCCGAGGTACCACCCGCGTCGACAGCGGCAGTTCGGTGAACCCGCCGTCCGACTCACCGACGGCTCCTTGGAATGCTCCGGAGTTCATGCCTCAGGCCCGATCCCGGTCTTCTGTTGACCACGAGCGGGTCACCAGGATTTCATCGCGTCCAACCGCTTCAGTGCGTTCGCCCCGCCCGGTCCGTGAGTCCCGACCGGTGCGCCCTGCGCGTCCTCTTCGACCGGTCAGTGTTGTCCGGTCGGTCGGTTCGGTCGGTTCCGCGTCGCAGCCAGCGGGTGGACCATCGCCGACCCTGATCGAGACAGTGCGTTCGATCATTCTGCAGTTGCACGTGCGCAGCGAGCTGCGATCGATCCGATTCGGACATGCGACCCCACCACATCCGAGGCGACGACTGATCATGCTCCTCGGCCTGTTCGTCCTTCTCTTCTCGGTTGTCATCTACAAGGTTGTCAATCTCCAGATCATCGAACGCGAGCGCTACACGTCCTACGGCGTGGCCCAGCGCACCCGCACACAGACCCTCGCCGCCGACCGGGGCTCGATCCTTGATCGCAACGGGACGGAACTGGCGATCTCCCGGCCGACCCGTTCGGTGTTCGTGGACCCGAAGCTCATCACCGACGCCGACGCTGAGGCTGCTGTGGTGGCCCCGATCCTCGGCCTCGACGTGGCCGAGGTGAAATCGCGGATGACCATGTCGAATCGGTTCGCATATCTGGCCCGCAAGGTGCCAGTCGAGGTCGCGGACGAGTTGGCCGCGAAGGTGCGCGAACTCAAGCTCCAGGGCGTGGCCTTTCTCGAGGAGAAGGAGCGGTACTTCCCAGCTGGTCTCTCCGCCCGTTCGCTGCTTGGCGGCGTGGATGTCGACAATGCCGGGATCTCCGGGCTTGAGGCCCAATACGGAGACGTCCTCACTGGCACACCGGGATTCCTGTCGCTGGAGAGCGATCGTTCGGGTCGAACCATTGCGGTCGGCGAGCACAGTCTCACGCCTGCTGTGAAGGGCAGCGATCTACGACTCACGCTCGACCGATCGATCCAGTTCGAGGCCGAACGACTCCTGTCCGATCAGGTACGTACAACAAAGGCGAAGGGTGGCGTGGCGATTGTGACCATTCCAGCCACTGGTGAGGTCCTCGCCATCGCGAACATCGTCACTGACCCGACCACCGGCGAGCCGCTCGTGTCGAGCAACAATCTGGCCCTCACCACTCAGTATGAGCCCGGCTCGGTCATGAAGATGGTGACCATCGCTGGCGCTATCGAGAAGGGTCAGATCTCGCCATCGACCATGTTCAATCTTCCGCCCACGCTCAAGGTCCACGACGCAGTGTTCGGTGAGGCTGAGGGACGCGGCACCGTCGATTGGAGTGTGACGGACATCCTCACGAACTCCTCGAACGTCGGCACGATCAAGATTGGCCAGGGTCTCGGGAAGGAATCCCTTTACGCGTTTCAACGATCATTCGGTTTCGGCTCAAGAACAACGATGATGTTCCCCAATGAGGCGGCGGGAGCGGTGCTCGCCGCTGACAAGTTTTCCGGAACCTCGCTCCCGTCCATTGCGATCGGGCAGGGAATCGCCGTCACCCCGATGCAGATGCTGATGTCCTACAACACGATCGCAAACCGCGGTGTCTATGTGCCGCCACACCTCATCCAGTCGACGGTCGATCCTGATGGCACCGAACACCCGACCGAGGTCGGAGCCTCGCACCGGGTCGTTTCCGCTGGCACCGCCGACGTACTCAATCTGATGTTGCGCAACGTGGTCGCTGACGGCACGGGACGACTCGCGGCGATCGACGGCTACCTCGCCGCTGGTAAGACCGGAACCGCGCGCAAACCCCAACCCGGAGGTGGATACCTCGATCGGTTCGGGATCACTCGCTACCAATCGACGTTCGTGGGCTTCGTGCCGGCCGAGCAACCCGCACTCTCCGTGTACGTGATGATCGATGAACCCAGCGCTGGCGACTACACCGGTGGTGCCACTGCGGCACCGGTGTTCTCGCAACTTGGGTCGTTCGCACTTCGGCGGCTTGGCATCGCCCCGGCCGCGACGGATATCGCTCGTGGTGGCGCGCCGGTGGACGCGGCATCGGAGGCACGCACGGCGATGGCCACTGCGACCGTGGTCGGGGATCGGGTTCGCGCCCTCACCGCTGGAAGTGCACCTGCAGCACCAGCTGTTCCTCTGAACGCCGGAGTGACCGTGCCGAGCACCACGATCCTCCAGCGTTCGGGCTCCGCGAGGTGACCGGCATGGACCTTCGGTCTCTCCTGGCGGGCACGGAAAGCACGCTGGGCGAGGTCGTCTCGGTGGTCGGGACCACTGATGCCGGCGACTCTCTGGACTGCGTCGTGTCGGATCTCGTCATCGATTCCAAGACAGTTGTCGACGGTTCGCTCTTCTGTTGTGTGCCGGGACAACACTTCGATGGCCACGATTTCGCCGCGGATGCCGTCCTTGCCGGAGCGGTCGCTCTCCTCGTCGATCATGAACTCGACCTTCCCGTTCCCCAGATCGTCGTCCGCGACGTGCGGCGCGCGCTGGGGCCTTTGGCTTCCATGTTCTTTGGTCATCCGAGTGCGGCAATGGCTGTCGTCGGCGTCACCGGGACAAATGGCAAGACCACCACAGCACAGCTCGTGGCGAATATCGTCGGAGCCTCAGGTCGTCGTGTGGAGGTGATGGGCACGCTCACTGGAGCCCGCACGACTCCCGAGGCTCCCGATCTCCAGCGCCGACTCGCACAATGGCGTGATACCTCGGTCGATCTGGTCGCCATGGAAGTGTCCTCGCACGCATTGGCTCTCCACCGCGTTGATGGCACGCGGTTCCGAGTCGCAGTGTTCACGAACCTCAGTCGTGATCATCTGGATTTTCACGGCTCCATGGAGCAGTACTTCGAGACCAAGGCACAACTCTTCACCGCCGCGTTCAGCGAGGCGGCGGTTGTGAACCTCGATAGCCCCTATGGTCGACTGCTCTCTGACTCGAGCACGATCCCCACCTACGGCTTCTCGATATCGGAGATCGATGCGCTCCGGATGGATGCCAATGGCTCGCTGTTCCTGTGGCGAGGTCGCGAGGTCTTCCTTCCCATCGCTGGCTCATTCAACGTGAGCAATGCACTTGCCGCTGCACACACGGCTCTCGTCCTCGGATTCGAGGAGGAGGATGTCGTCACTGGCCTCTCACGTCCTGTCGTGGTGCCCGGGCGATTCGAACGAGTTGACCTCGGCGCGTCGTTCGCTGTCATCGTTGATTTTGCTCACACGCCTGATGGTCTGGAGCAGGTACTCATCGCTGCTGCTGGCGTGGTCGGGGGAGGTGTCGATTCCGATGCAGCCCGAGGCCGGGTGATCGTCGTCTTCGGATGTGGAGGCGATCGAGACGACTCGAAACGAATGCCGATGGGCGCAGTTGCCGCCGAGCGGGCTGATGTGGTTGTCGTGACCGCCGACAATTCGCGGTCGGAGTCCACTGAAGCGATCATTGGAGCAATCATCGATGGAGCAACTCGCACGACACGTCGGCGGGCGACACGGATCGAGCAGGAGCCGGATCGTCGCCGGGCGATCGCGATTGCCCTCGGTCTTGCCGAATCCGGTGACATCGTGGTGATCGCAGGGAAAGGTCACGAAACGACCATCACCATCGGCGACACTGTCAGTTCATTCGATGATCGCATCGTGGTTCGAGAGGTCTGGCAAGAGATGGGAGAGAACTCGTGATTCGGCTACTCATCGCCGGTGGCGTTTCGCTTGTCGTCTCCCTCGTCGGGACCTGGGTGCTGATCGGCATCCTTGAACGTCGACGGATCGGTCAGCCGATCCGGGAGGATGGCCCCGCCGGTCATCTCACGAAAGCGGGAACTCCGACGATGGGGGGTGTCGCGATCGTCGGCGCCGCGACACTCGGTTGGCTGGTGAGCGATTTCTTCGATGCGTCGTACACCCGTCGAGGCGTTATCTGCGTGGGGGCGATACTGCTTGCCGGGTTGGTGGGCCTGCTCGATGACGGCATCAAGGTGTTCCGTGAACGCAACCTCGGCCTCAACAAGCGGGCCAAGACCCTCGGACTTGTTGCTGTGGCGGTCGGGTTCGCGGTGTCGATGCTCGTGTTTACGAATGTGAAGACCACATTGTCATTCACCCGATTCGACAATCCGGGTATCGAACTGGGTCGCGTCGGATGGGTGATCTTCGCGGTGGTCATTTTCTATGCCACGACCAACGCAGTGAATCTGACCGATGGCCTCGATGGACTTGCTGCCGGAACATCCATCCTCTCGTTTGCGGCGTATGTCGTCATCGCTTTCTGGGGTTTCCGACATACCTCCATCTACAGCGACGAAAGCTTCCTCGACACAGCGGTGGTTGCGGTAGCCATGCTGACAGCCTGTGCGGGATTTCTCTGGTGGAACGCTGCTCCGGCGCGCATCTTCATGGGTGATACGGGCTCGCTCGCCATTGGCGCCGGCCTGGCTGCACTTGCTCTCAGCACGAACACGGTCTTACTGCTCCCACTGATCGGCGGCGTGTTCGTGATGGAGACCGTGTCAGTGATTCTGCAGGTCGGCAGCTTCCGCATGTTTGGACGACGCATCTTCCGGATGGCTCCGCTGCATCATCATTTCGAACTCAGGGGTTGGCCGGAGACCACGGTCATCATCCGATTCTGGATCATCGGCGGCATCTTCACCGCGGTGGCTCTGGGCCTTTACTACGCAGACTTCCTGAGTCTTCCGGATGCAATCCCGTGAGCAATCATCGCGATCTCGCGGCCGACCTCACCAAGGTCGCGGTGGTCGGTTTCGCAGTCACCGGCCGCGCAGTCGCCGCAGCGCTGGTGTCCCGAGGCATCAGCGTCCTCGCTGTCGACGACCATCCCTCGGCGTCAATGCGCGCTGAGGCAGCATCGATTGGCGTGGAACTGCTCGAAGCTCCGGACCTCGGCGTTCTCGCTGAACGGATAGCAGGGCTCGATGCGATCCTCCCGAGTCCCGGCATCCCAGACCACCATCCGGTGTTCGCTGCGGCCGAGGCGCTCTCGCTGCCGGTGCTCTCAGAATTCGATCTTGCCGCGAAATGGGATCAGCGCCCGATCGTCGCGGTCACCGGCACCGACGGAAAGACCACGGTGACCACGCTGATCACCGAGATGCTCGCAGCTTCAGGCGTGTCGGCGGTCGCGTGCGGCAACACAGAGACTCCACTTGTGGAAGCGATCGCCAATCCGGGCACCGAGGTTTTCGTGGTGGAGGCGTCCTCGTTCCGTCTCGGACATACGCAGCGATTCCGTCCAGCGGTTGCCGTGTGGCTCAACTTCGCCCCCGATCATCTCGACGTCCATCGATCGCTTTCCGCCTATGAGTCCGCCAAAGCGCGGATCTGGGCGGATCTCGACGAGAACTTCGGACTCGCAGTGGCCAGCGCCACCGACCCGGTCGTTCTCGCCAATCGGCCTCCGATGGCGCGCACGATCACCTTCGGACCGAGCGGTTCCGGTGCGGATGCCACCGTGGCCGCTGGCGTGCTCCGTCTGCCGGACGGAACACCATTGGTCGCGGTGGAAGAACTGCCGCGCTCATTTCCCCATGACATCACCAACTCGCTTGCTGCTTCAGTCGCAGCACTCGCCATGGGGGCAGACCTCGAAGCGGTGCGCGCGGTGCTGCGAACTTTCAAGGGTCTCGCCCATCGAGTGCAGCTGGTGGCAGAACACGGCGAGGTGCGCTGGTTCGACGACTCCAAGGCCACCACTGCGCACGCCGCGCTCGCCGCCATCGCCGGTTTTGATTCCGTGGTGCTCATCGCCGGCGGGCGCAATAAGGGCCTCGATCTCTCTGTCCTCGTCGAGGCAGTGCCCCCGGTGCGAGCAGTGATCGCCATCGGCGAGTCTGCGCCGCAGATCGCGGCAGTCTTCGCCGGTCGATGCGAGGTCGTGGTGATCACAACCTCGATGGACGATGCGGTGCGTGCGGCGGGAGAGCTCGCACGATCAGGCGACGTCGTACTCCTATCGCCGGGTTGTGCATCTTTCGACTGGTTCCGGTCCTACTCCGAACGAGGCGACGCGTTCGCCGCCTCGGTGCACGAACTGATCTCACGAGCGAAGGCGGATTGATGGCCACCGCCGCGCATGCGCCTGAGCCCCGATGGGGTCTGGGTCGCCTCATGGGTTCCCGCGAGCGGCGAGCCGCCGTCTCCGCTCCTTACCGGCGGATCCTCGCGATCGTGATCATCCTGAATCTGTTCGGGCTACTCATGGTCCTCTCCGCCTCGTCGGTGACCTCGCTCGATGTCTACGGGAACAGCTGGTACCAGGTGCTCCGACAGGCCGTCTGGTTCGTGCTCTCACTTGGAGCCCTGTGGTTCACGCAGCGAACCGACTACGAGCGCTACGCGGCGCATATCGGCAAGCTGGTGGTGGCTGCGTGGGCTCTGTTGCTGCTGCCATTGATGCCGATCATCGGCATCAGCGTCAACGGCTCGAGCCGGTGGTTCGGATTCGGCGTCCTGCGTATCCAACCCTCGGAGATCGCCAAGCTGGTGCTGGTGGTCTTCACCGCCGATCTGCTCACCAAGCGGGCGAATCGCATCAACGACTGGCAGCAGACCCTCGCTCCGATCATGGGGGTTTTCGTCTGTTTCGCGCTGCTTCTCATGCTTGAGCCGAATCTCGGCACGACCATCATCATCGCCGCCGTGCTGATGGTGATGATGTTCGTTGGGGGTGTTGGGACGGTTCCGCTGCTCGGGCTCCTCGGTGTTCTGGGCGCCGCCGCAGCCTTCTTCGCCTTCTCGGTACCGTTCCGGTTCCGACGCCTCATGGCGTACGGAGATCCATGGAAGGACGCGCAGGGCACCGGATACCAAGCGCTTCAGAGTCGCGTTGGCCTCGCGAACGGCGGGATCCTCGGTCTTGGTCTCGGGAGCAGCAGAGTCAAGTGGGGGTACCTGCCCGAAGCCGATACGGATTTCATCCTGGCGATCATCGGCGAAGAACTCGGCCTGATCGGTTGCATGGTCATCGTTGGTCTCCTGCTGGCGTTCGGCTATCTCGGTGTTCGGGTCGCACTGCGAGCCCCCGACCGCATGGGAATGCTCCTGGCCACTGGTATCACTGCGTGGATCATGCTGCAGGCATTCGTCAATATCGGAGCGGTGGTGGGCGCAATTCCAATCACCGGCGTGCCGCTTCCGTTCGTCTCGGCGGGCGGCTCATCGTTGATCTTCACCATGGCAGGCGTCGGAATGCTGTTGAACGTGGCGAAGCGGACGTCCTGATGGGTCGGCGCTCCGAAGAGACTCCGACATTCGCCCTCATCGCCGGTGGCGGTACGGCGGGACACCTCCTCCCGGGTCTTGCAGTTGCCCGTGCGCTGGTCGCAGCGGGGAAACCCTCATCGTCGATCCACTTCGTGGGCAGCGAGCGCGGACTCGAGACCACCGTCGTCCCTGATGCGGGCTTCACGCTCACTGCACTGCCCGGTCGCGGAATCCAACGGCGACTCACACTCGAGAACATTTCGGCGATCATTGGCCTGCTTCGAGCGGTGTTCGCCTCGATCAGACTCGTCCGTCGTCGACGTCCGCGAGTCGTGCTGATCGTCGGAGGCTACGCAAGCGTCTCGTGCGCAGTCGCCGCGATCATCTGGAGGGTTCCGATCGTGGTGGCCGAGCAGAACGCAGTGGCGGGAGCGGTGAACCGGCTCGCCGGTCGGTTCGCCAAGGTCTGTGCAGTTGCCTTCCCCGGTACTGACCTTCCACGCAGTGTCGTCACGGGGAATCCTGTTCGCGCTGAGGTTCTCGCGGTCGATCGGCAGCGCGATCGTGCGTCTGCTCGCAGCGCGCTCGGGATCCCGGTTGATCGCACGCTCATCGCTGTCGTCGCCGGTTCTCTCGGGGCAAGAAGCGTGAACGGTGCTGTCCGTGAGGCGCTCGCCTCCTGGGCGGATCGCGGCGATCTCGCAATCCGTCATGTCATCGGTCGTCGGGACTGGGAGATCATGAAGGATCCACCGATCGCTCTTCCTTCTGATGGGCTTCTTTACGAGACGATCGAGTACGAGCAACGGATGGATCTCGTCTACGCAGCTGCCGACCTGCTCATCGGACGGGCTGGCGGCACCACGGTGGCCGAACTCGCCGAGGTCGGGCTCCCCGGCGTGCTCGTCCCATTGCCGGGTGCTCCACGTGATCACCAGAGCGCGAACGCCAGGGCGCTCGTCGGAGCCGGAGCGGCGATCCGGATTCCCAACGCTGAACTCGACGGCGCCCGACTCGTGCGGGAGATCCAACCCCTGCTGGACAATCCGGCAACGCTCGATGCGATGGCGCAGGCTGCGGGGCGACTCGCCCGACCCGATGCGGCGGCACGCGTCGCCGAACTCCTGCAGCAGGAGAGCCTTGATGAGTGAGGTCCCTGATCTGTCCGTCACTCGAACGATTCACATCGTCGGTGTTGCGGGTGTCGGAATGGCCCCGATCTCCGGGGCGCTCGCGGGTATGGGGCACCGGGTTTCGGGAAGCGACCACCTCGAGCTGGCAATCCTTGAGCAGGTCCGCGCCGCCGGCGTGCACGTGGAGGTCGGGCACCGCGTTTCCAACATCCCGGCCGACGCCGACGTCGTCGCCTTTTCGACGGCGGTGCCGGCCGACAACCTCGAGCTCGTGGAGGCGCGTCGTCGTGGTGTTCCGGTCGTGCACCGATCGGAACTTCTCGCTGCGATGGCGGCCACCAAACCCACGATCGGCGTGGCCGGTACGCATGGCAAAACCACGACATCCGCGATGATTACCCATATCCTCCGCGAGCTCGACGCCCATCCCTCCTTCGTCATCGGTGGCGAACTCGTCGACCGTGGTCTCGGTGCCGCATGGGACTCCGGCTCGTGGTTCGTCGTGGAAGCCGACGAGAGCGACGGGTCCGGGTTCGCCATTGCGTGTGGCGCCATCGTGGTCACCAACATCGAACCCGACCACCTCGAGTATCACGGTTCGGTTGAGAATCTCCATGCGGCATTCGCTGCGTTCATGGCCTCTGCGAACGGCCCTTGTGTGGTGTGTGCCGACGACGACGTAGCGGCCGGACTCGGAGCCGAGATCCATGCCCGCTCCTATGGAACGACGGCATCGGCTGACTATCGGATCGTCGATCCGCGCAGCACCCGGGGGAGTTCAACCTTCGGTCTCGTGGTCGACGGCGTTGCCGTCGGCGAGGTGCAACTCCCAGTTCCCGGGATTCACAACATCCGCAATGCAACGGCTGCACTTGCCGTGGTCAACGAACTCGGATTCGATCTGGGGGCAGCGCTGCACGCCCTCGAATCGTTCGCCGGCGTCTCACGACGGTTCCAGTTCCGCGGCGAGGTCAACGCAATCACATTTGTCGATGATTTCGCCCACCTGCCGACCGAGATCGCGGCGGCTGTCGCCGCAGCACACGATGGTGGATGGGGGAGAGTGGTCGCCGTTTTCCAGCCGCACCGATACAGCCGGACCCAATCGTTGTGGCGGGAATTTGGCGATGCGTTCGTTGGTGCCGATGAACTGATCCTCACGGACGTCTACGCCGCGGCTGAGGCTCCGCGTGCCGGCGTCACCGGAGAACTCATCGTCGAGATCGTTGCCACTACACATCCCGAGCAGTCGGTCGTGTACATCCCCGAACGCGGACTGCTCGCACAGGAGGTCGCGGCCAGGCTTCGCGCCGGTGATCTCTGTCTGACCATCGGAGCCGGCGATATCACAGGCCTGGCCGACGAGATCATCGAATGCCTCACTGACAGACCTGGTGTGTTGTGAATCGTCTTGAAGCCGCCATCGCGGGGCTTGTCGAGTCGCTCGGCGACCGGGCTCAGCCCGCGGCGCCGCTCGGCGCACTCACGACCTACCGTGTGGGTGGGCGGGCTGCCGTGCTTGTCACGGCTGAGTCGATCGACGATCTGCGGGCCATCGGGGATGTGTTGTCGAGCGATGTTGATCGGGAGATAGAGCTGCTCGTCGTCGGCCGTGGGTCGAACATGCTCGTTGCCGATCAAGGGTTCGCTGGAATTGCGGTGCTGCTCGGTGATGGCCTCACCCGAGTCACAGTCGACGGAACGACCGTGGTCGCTGGTGGAGCGGCTGCCCTTCCGGTGGTGGCCCGCCGCACCGTGGCTGCAGGTCTCACCGGTTTCGAATGGGCAGTGGGAGTTCCCGGCTCGATCGGTGGTGCCGTCCGGATGAACGCAGGAGGTCACGGGTCAGATATGGCGGCCTCGGTCAGTGGGGTCCGCGTTCTGGATCTCCGAACCGGCGAGGATGACACCATGCAGGCTGTCGCTCTCGGGTTTGGATATCGGTCATCCTCGCTGCGAAGCCATCAGGTCGTTGTCGATTGCACGCTCGAACTGGCTCTGGGCTCGGTTGAGGCGGGGGAGTCTGAACTGGGCGACATCGTGCGCTGGCGCCGCGAGCATCAACCAGGTGGCGCGAACGCTGGCTCGGTGTTCACCAATCCCATCGGTCACAGCGCGGGTCGTCTGATCGATCAAGCCGGGCTCAAGGGATTTCGACTCGGTTCGGCCGAGGTCTCGACGAAACACGCGAACTTCATCCAGTCGGAGCCGGGTGGTTCCGCCGACGATATTGCTGCGCTCATGGCGGAGATTCGTCGTCGGGTACTTGCGGAAACCGATGTCGATCTCCATGCCGAGACCCACCTCGTGGGTTTCGATCCACGAGCGGTCTCCGATGCGGGGGCAGGGATATGAACGTCTCGATCCTCGAGCGACGCGGCTCCCGCGGAACCCATGATCCGGCGGCTGGGGTCGATCCGCGCATCGCAGCACGCCGGGCATCGGTGCGCGACGAACGACGTCGACGTTGGCAGCGCGGGGCGATCGTTGTTCTCGCGATCGCTGCTGCTGGTGCATCGCTTTGGTTCCTCAGCAGGACCGCGCTGTTCGACGTCGATCAGATCAGGGTGACCGGCACCTCCCGTCTCCAGATCGACGAGGTCATCGCCGCGTCGGGGGTCGCGGTCGGCGACCCGCTCATCGGCGTGGATGCCGGATCCGTTACCCGCAGACTCCAGCAACAGCCATGGATCCGATCCGCCAGCGTGGGTCGCGACATCAACGGCGTCGTGTCCATCGCCATCGTCGAACGAGTCGCCGTGGGTTGGGTTGATGCCGGTGAAGGAAATCGAATCGTGGTCGATGCCACTGGGGTCGAACTTGGCCCCACTGGTCCCGTCGACGCATCGCTTCCGCAGATGATCGGGGTTGGGAAGGGTTCTCTTGAACTTGCCTCGATCCTTCCGCCCGGCGTCAGGTCGCGGACCGTTGCGGTGGAGGCGGTCGACGACCTCCTCCGACTCCATCTCCGACCCCAGGGAACCGTCGAGTTCGGCCCCGCAGCGGACCTTCCGGCCAAGGTTGCAGCACTCGTCACTGTCATGGGTCAGGTCGACCAACGGGACCTCTGCACCATCCGCGTCATCACCCCTGCGACCCCCGTCGTCACAAGGACCCCGATCTGCGGGTGACCGTGGGGTAACCTCATCCTCACGTGCACCGGATCCCTCGGTTCACACACTCAGTTTCGAACACTCCACTCTGAAGGAGAGCCTCCATGGCTGGCAGTCCGCAGAACTACCTCGCGGTGATCAAGGTCGTCGGCGTCGGTGGCGGTGGCGTCAACGCCGTCAACCGGATGATTGACGCCGGCTTGAAGGGCGTCGAGTTCATCGCCGTGAACACCGACGCGCAGGCACTCCTGATGTCCGACGCCGACGTCAAACTCGACATCGGTCGCGAGATCACTCGCGGTCTCGGTGCCGGCTCTGATCCGGAGATCGGCAAGGCCGCTGCCGAATCCCATAGTGAGGAGATCGAGGAGGCGCTCAAGGGCGCCGACATGGTGTTCATCACGGCGGGCAAGGGCGGCGGTACCGGCACCGGTGCGGCGCCGGTCATCGCCCAGATCGCCAAGGGGCTCGGTGCGCTCACCATCGGTGTGGTCACCCGCCCGTTCGGTTTCGAGGGCAAGCGCCGCTCGACGCAGGCCGAGTCAGGGATCAAGACTCTCAAGGAGAAGGTCGACACCCTTATCGTCATACCGAACGACCGCTTGCTCACGGTGTCCAACGACAAGACATCGGTGCTCAATGCGTTCAAGATGGCCGACGAGGTTCTGCTCCAGGGTGTGCAGGGCATTACCGATCTCATCACGACGCCGGGCCTCATCAACACCGATTTCGCCGACGTCAAGATGATCATGAGTGATGCCGGTTCGGCTCTCATGGGAATCGGCTACGGATCCGGCGAGGGTCGCGCTCTCAGCGCAGCCCGCGCTGCCATCTCCTCCCCACTGCTCGAAGCGTCCATCGAAGGCGCCCGCGGCATCCTGCTCACCATTGCCGGTGGGAGTGACCTCGGCCTGTTCGAGGTCAATGAGGCCGCAGAGATCATCCATGGTGTGGCCCACGCCGATGCCAACATCATCTTTGGCACGGTCATCGACGACAGCATGGGCGACGAGGTCCGGGTCACGGTCATCGCTGCTGGGTTTGATCGATGGGACGGTGACCCCAAGACCAGTACCCGGGGTGGGCGTTCGGGCGGCACTGAGGGTGTCCGTGATGTGTTCGGCGCCGCCGGCGACGACTCCGACGATTCCGGCGACGACGACTTCGACGTCCCGTCATTCCTCAAGTAATTCATCAGGGCGAGCGCCCGATGCAGCACTGGTCCGCCCCACTCGGGGCGGATCGTCGCGTGCGGGTGGTCGTCACTGACCGCTCCGATGGCGATCTCAGTATCAACGGAGATCCTCATGACTTGGCGGTGCGGCGCCTCGCGATCACCGACCAACCCTGGCTCTGGCTGCGACAGGTACATGGAGCCGAGGTGCTGATGGTGCGCCCGGATGATGACATCGCCGGTCTGGTCGGCACCTGCGCTGATGCTGCCGTCACCTCCCGCTCTGATCTCGTCCTCTGCGCTCAGAGTGCCGATTGCGCAACTATCGCCCTGTGGTCCCCCGAAGGTGTTGTTGCTGCAGTGCACGCCGGTTGGCGCGGGCTTCAAGCTGGAGTTGTCGGAGCGACAGCCGCCTCGATGAGGGCAGCTGGTGCAACCGAATTGATGGCATTCACCGGGCCGAGCATCGGGCCCGAGTGCTACGAGTTCGGCGGAGCGGAACTCGACTCCATGGTCGCTGCGTTCGACGCCTCGATCGTCGCTCGAACCCGTTCCGGTGCCGTCGGACTCGACGTCCGGGCTGCGCTGGCGATCGAACTGCTGCGTCACGACATCGATCGGGTCGGTGGTGTCGACTCCTGCACAGCGTGCGAGGCCGATCACTTCTGGTCGCATCGGGCGCGCGTCGATCAGGAACGTCAGGCGTTGCTGTGTTGGATCGAATCATGAGCATGGTGCCGATCGATCCTGCGCTCGTGGCGCAACGGGTGGATCAGTTGCGTGCGCGGGTCCGGGCAGGAGCACCTGATCGTCAGGTTCGTATCGTGGCAGTCACGAAAGGATTCGGCCCGGAGGCTGTCGTCGCGGCCAGTGAGGCGGGACTCAACCTCGTGGGGGAGAACTACGCCCAGGAAGTGGTGGCGAAGGCAGAAGTCCTCCACCTCGACCGTCCAGTCGAGTGGCATTTTCTGGGCCGGCTCCAGCGAAACAAGGTCCGCTCGCTCGCCGGTCTGATCGATGTGTGGCAGAGCGTCGACCGTCGGGAGTTGGTCGACGAGATCGCCCGACGATCACCCGGGGCGCGGGTGTTCATCCAAGCGAATTTGTCGGGGGAATCCCACAAGGGCGGTGCTGCACTCCCCGAGATAGCGGATCTCGTCGGCCATGCCCTGTCGGCTGGTCTGATGGTTGAGGGTCTCATGGGAGTCGGGCCCGACGGTCCTGCCGAAGCGGCCCGCATTGGTTTCCGTTCGCTCGTCGCCCTCGCTGACCAGCTCGGACTTCCCGAACGATCCATTGGGATGACTGACGATCTCGAGGTGGCTCTGCAGGAGGGATCGACCATGATCCGGGTCGGCAGCGGCCTGTTCGGCCCTCGTCCTGCTCGGTGATCAGCCTCCGGGGAGTCCGCCGCCTCCCGAACCACTACCCTTGGCCACCGAACGACGAACAGCGGCGGCAGTGGCCCGCTGAATCACGGAGGATCTCATGACGACAGTGTGGCGACGAACCATGGTCTATCTCGGTCTCGGACCGGACGATGAATACGACGATTACGGGACCCAAGGTGACCTCTCCGGCGGAGTTGCCGAGCCGGTCACGCCCATCAGCCGTCCAGCGGCTGCCCGTCCAGCGGTGGCAGCGCAGGCCCAACGTCCGCAGGCCCCGATCTACTCGACCCCGCCCGAGTCCGGCGACGGACCCGCTGTTCGTCCTGTCCCGATTACAGCCGAAGATCCATCCAAGCCGCGGGTGCGCGCTGTTCCCCAGCGCAGCAACGCGCGCGCTCACCTGGTCACCCCGACCAGTTTCGGGATGGTGCAGGAAGTCGCCGACAAGTTCAAGGCAGGTCAGGCGGTTGCCGTTGACATGGGTGAGGCCGACCGCGAACTCTCGCGTCGACTCATCGATTTCCTCAGTGGCATGTGTTACGGCATTGGTGGTGAGATGGAGAAGATCGAGAACGGTTTGTTCCTTCTCTCACCGATCGGCGTCGAAGTGCCAGCCGATGAACGTCGCCGTTTGCTTAACTCCGTCCTCGGCGACTGATCAACGGGCATGGTCTGGTCATTCATTCATCTGGTTCTGCAGATCTTCCTCTTCTCGCTCCTCGGGCGGATCGTGCTCAGCTGGTTTCCGTCCAGCGGGCCCGGAGCTTTGGAGACCATCCAGCTGGTGCTGTTCCGGATCACCGAGCCAGTTCTGGCTCCCATCCGTAACCTCATACCTCCGGTGCGCTTCGGCGGCATGGGTCTCGATCTCTCTCCGCTTATCGTCTTCCTCGTTCTTGAGATTCTCATGGCGGCGATTCCGGGTTGAGCGGCGTGCCACACACCACGACTGAACATCAAGGTGTGCGGCGGCGATTGATAATCGCGGTGTGTGGAGGGGTTTGGTGCGGGTCACCTCGTTGATCAACCTGACGCGGTTACCATCGCCGCCATGGAAGAGAAGAATGCACAGGCCACACCGCAGCTCCTGACCGATATCCAGTTCAAGGTTTCGCGCAAGGGCTACGACCCCGGTGAGGTAGATGCTTTTCTCGAGCGTCTCAGCGCAGCTGTCACGCAGATGCAGGACCGTCTGCGTCAGGCGTCAGCGACCGCACAGGACGCAGAGCGTCGGGCGTCCGAGGCTGTGCGAGAGGCTCAGATTCTCCAGACTCGCGTTGACGAACTCGAGAGCGGCGTTGTGTTCGCTTCGGCTGGCGAGGATGTATCGCCGGAGTTCGAAGCGGAACAGGCCTCTTCGGTGCTCGCGATGGCGAAACGAACCGCCGACGCCGTTATGAACGACGCTCGTACCAATGCCGCAGCACTGCTGAGCGAAGCGGAGACCGAAGCCGCGAACATCCTGCGCGACGCCAAGGAGAAAGCCATCGCAGCAGTGGGTGATCTTGATGCCACGCGTCAGGAACTCAGTGCCGACGCCGCTGCCCTCGCAGCGTTCATGGACGAGCAGCGAGCTTCGCTGTCAGCAGGCCTGTCACGAATCCAGCATGTGCTCGATGATCCGAGCGCACTGCGGGTCGGAGTTCCACCGACGATCCAGGAATTAGCAGCGCTCGAAGGCGATGCAACAGTCGCACCATCAAGCGATTTTCCGATCAACTCGACCACGGTGATCGACGACGCCACCGCTGTCGACGAGGAACCCCCTGCGACTGCCCCGGTCAGGATCGTTGGTCTCGAGGAGATCGACCCACCCGTCCCCGGTGTATCTGCCGGAGCCGAGGCATCGGATGCCGATGCCGAACCGAACGAGGGAGGGCAGTTGTTCGGCGCCAAGGACGACGAGGTCGATGAGGCGATGCGCAAGTTCTTCGACGCGAACTTCGACGACGACGACCGCTTCGGTCGTTAGCCCAAGCGGAGACCCACAGACACCGTCGCTCCGTCGAGTTCGATCTCGCGATCACCGGGACCGAATCGGAGGTCCGTCGCAAGCACTTCGGTGGTGATGGTGGTGCGGTGCTGCTCGATAATCGACTGCAGGTTGGCGTCGGCGTCGATGACAACCGTGATGCGGTCGGCGATGGCGAACCCGGCTGATTTACGGGCGTCGTTGAGGGCCCGGACCAGTTCGCGCGAGGTGCCTTCGGCCCGCAGGGTGTCGGTGAGTTCGAGATCGAGAGCGACTGCCCAACCGGCATCCTCGACCAGCGCAAGAGATTCGTGGCGTTCGGCTCTCACTTCCACCTCTGAGGCCTCGAGTCGCTCGCCAGCGATCTCGATGTACCCCTGGGATTCGAGCTGGGCCTGAAGTGCTGAGCCGTCGGCATCGGCGAGGGCAGCCTTCACGGCGTTGACCTTCTGGCCGAGGCGCGGGCCCAGCGCCCGGAAGTTCGGGATCACATTCCAGCGCAGGAGTCCCGACAGGGTGTCGAGGCGCTCGAGCGACTTCACGTTCAGCTCCGCCATGATCTCGTCGTCGATCTCGGGGGTGAGATCGATTCCGGGATGCAGCATCAGCGCACGGGCCAGCGGTTGGCGAACTTTCGCCTTCGCGTCGGTTCGTGCCGATCGGCCGAGAGCCACCAGGCGCCGGGCTGCGTCCATCTGCTCGGACAGAGCGGTGTCGTGTCGGCCTTGTGCCACGGGCCAGTCGGTGAGATGCACCGAGGTTTCGCCGGTGAGTGTGGTGTGGATCTCGTCGGCGAGGAACGGGCAGAACGGCGCCAGCAACTTGGAGATCGTGACGAGGCACTCAAAGAGTGTGGCGTGAGCATTGGCGTCGCTGGACTTCCAGAATCGGGGTCGACTCCGGCGCACGTACCAATTCGAGAGATCATCGACGAAGCGGGCGATGCGGCTTGCCCCACCCAGGGCATCGAATGAATCGAGGGCCTCGGTGACGACAGCGATGGTGTCGTCGAGCTCGGAGAGCACCCAGCGATCGAGCACGTGCGTAGGTGTCGACGCAATGGCTGGGGGCTCCCAGCCATCAAGGTCGGCGTATGTGGCGAAGAACGAGTGAACGTTCCAGAGGGTGAGCAGGGTCTGACGGGTGGCCTCGCGGATGCCATCAGGGAATACTCGGCGCGGAGTCCAGGGCTGGCCCGATGAGAAGAAGTACCAGCGGAGGGCATCGGCACCGAGCGTGTCGAAGATGTCGAACGGCGCGATGACATTGCCCTTGGACTTCGACATCTTCTGCCCGTTCTCATCCACGATGAGCGCAAGGCAGACGACGTTGCGATACGGCGTCGAGCCGAACACTAAGGAGTTCACTGCCAGCAGCGAGTAGAACCAGCCACGGGTCTGGTCGATGGCCTCGCAGATGAAGTCGGCCGGGAACGCACGGTCGAAGTGGTCGGCGTTCTCGAATGGATAGTGCTGCTGGGCGGCGGGCATGGCGCCTGAGTCGAACCATGCATCGAGTACGGGAGCGACCCGTCGGGAGGTTCCGGAGCACTCTGCGGACGTGCATGGGAAGGTGATGTCGTCGACGTAGGGCCGGTGGAGATCGAGTTCGGTGAGATCGGAACCGCTGAGTTCGCTGAGTTCGGCCACCGAACCGATGCAGTGTTCGTGACCGCTGGTGTCGCATCGCCAGATGGGCAGCGGAGTGCCCCAGTAGCGATCCCGTGAGAGTGCCCAGTCGATGTTGCCCTCGAGCCATTTCCCGAACCGGCCGTGTTTGATGAACTCGGGGTTCCAGCCGATGGTGTCGTTCTGGTCCATGAGTAGGTCGCGGTGCTCTGAGGTGCGCACGAACCATGAAGTCTTCGCCCAGTAGATGAGCGGGGTGCTGCAGCGCCAGCAGTGGGGGTAGCTGTGCTCGTAGGCCTGTTCGCGCACCAACAGTCCACGGCGCTCGAGGTCGGCGATGATGTCGCGGTCGGCGTCCTTCACGAAACGACCGGTGAAGGCCGGCACGGTGTGATCGAACGCGGCAGCGGCATCGACCGGGTTGAGTACGGGAAGTTTCTCGGCCCGAGCCACCTGGGCGTCGTCCTCGCCGAAGGCGGGGGCGAGATGCACGATGCCCGAACCATCCTCGGTGGTGACGAAATCGGCCGCGACGACCCGCCAGCCATCGGCGCCGGCAGGAACTTCGAGATCGGTGAAGGGTCGCTGGTAACGCCAGCCGACCAGCTCGCTACCCGCGAAACGTTCGAGGATCTCGGCATCTTCAGGAGCAAGCGCAGCCGCCATGATGAGATCGCGGCTCCCATCGGTCGAGCGAACCCGCACGTAGTCAACGGTTGGTCCGACGGCGGCGGCGACGTTGGAAATGAGGGTCCACGGAGTCGTGGTCCAAACAAGGAGATCGACATCGCGATCGTCGACCGGGAATCGCACATACACCGAGGGGTCGATGACATCGCGGTAGACATCAGGCTGGCCGAGTTCATGGCTCGACAGCGCGGTGCCGCAGCGCCCGCAATAGGGCGAAACCTTGTGGCCTTCGTAAAGCAGTTCCTTGTCCCAAAGTTGGCGGATGAGCCACCACACGGACTCGACGTAGGAGTTGTCGAGGGTCCAATAGGCATCGGCGGTGTCGATCCAGACCCCCGACCGTTCGGTGAGCGCAGTCCAGTCGGTGACATAGCGCTGCACCGATTCGCGGCAGCGACGATTGAACTCGGCGATGCCGAACGCCTCGATCTCGGACTTGGTCGAGAGCCCCAGTTCCTTCTCGACCTCGAGTTCGACCGGCAGGCCATGGCAGTCCCATCCACCCTTGCGGGGGACATCGCGGCCGCGCATGGTCTGGAAGCGGGGGTAGATGTCCTTGAACACCCGCGCCCAGACGTGGTGGAGACCGGGCCGGCCGTTGGCGGTGGGGGGTCCTTCGTAGAAGATCCAAGGCTCGCCACCGGCTCTGAGCCGGCGTGTAGCTCCGACGATATCGCCGTCCTTCCAGCGCGAGAGCACGCTCGTCTCGAGTGACGGCAGATCCAGATCGGGGTTCACGGGGCCGAACGACATGGCCCAAGCGTAGGCGGTCCTCCGGGAGACACTGCGCGGTGGGTGTTGCCTCCGTCGCAGCGGTGACCTACCCTGCCCACCCCTGTGCAGCAGGTGTGCGGCGAACCCTCCGGCTCGCTCACTGCGCGGTGGTGGTCGATCCCGACCGCTCTGGCGAACCAAGAAGGTGACCATGGCAAGCAAAGTTCCGGCGAAGAAGGCGACTCCCGCGAAGAAAGCCGCTCCCGTGAAGAAGGCTGCAGTCAAAAAGGCTGCAGTCAACAAGGCTCTGGCCTCGAAGGCTTCGGCGAAGAAAGCCGCGCCAGCCAAGAAAGCCGCGCCAGCCAAGAAAGCCGCTGTGAAGAAGGCCGCTCCGGCCACGAAGGCGGCTGTGAAGAAAGCTCCGGCCAAGAAGGTCGCAGTGAAAAAGGTCGCAGTGAAGAAGGCGGCAGTGAAGAAGGCTCCGGCGAAAAAGGCGGTTCCGACCAAGAAGGCCGCTCCGGCGAAGAAGGCCGCACCCAAGAAAGCCCCAGTGACA
>CAFBNC010000013.1_pt1 | contig 27538 bp, 21 predicted proteins | sample 7269161 | NCBI WGS metagenome assembly CAFBNC01 (sample SAMEA6814082, study PRJEB35770) | freshwater metagenome | biome: Freshwater; feature: Freshwater reservoir; material: water | place: Czech Republic | collected 2017-05-23 | depth 30m m
AGCACCATGTAATCAGCGAAGGAGTGAGCCACGAAGTCCTTCGGCGGGTAGACCTCAAGCTTCGAGCGCACCATCGGCATTCCCTCGACCTCCACGATGTAGCCATGTTCGACCCGCCAATCGGGTTCGAGAGTGCGACCCTTGCGCCAACGCACATCGCAGGAGATCAGCTTTCGATCGCCGATCCAGCCCTGCCAACTCGCCGCAACACCCGCCACATGACCGGCCGCTATCGACCAGGACCCGAGATCGAGATCAGCAGTGGTGATCGCCACTTCCGTCTCGCACCGGACGTCATCGAGTTCAACCCCCAACGACCTGGCGATGAGATGCACGGCGTCACCGAACACCGCAGTTCCCCGCTTGATCAGTGCCGGGAGTTCGGGATCGTCGGGGAGACGGCCGTACCCCACCGACAGCTCGGTGTCAGCGGAGTCGTATCCGGTGGAGTCCACCGATTCCAACATGCGGATCGCGTCGATCCGGTCGCACAGACCGGCACTCACGATGCCGAGAAGATTGGCGAATCCGGGGTTCATCCCGGATCCGAAGATGGAACTTCCGCCGCGTTCGCATGCGTCCTGGATCCGCTGACGATCTGCTCCGAGTGCATGGCCAGTGATGAAGCCGGCGGTTGCGGTGATGTTGATGCCGGACTCCAAGATGCGGACCATGTGATCGACATCGGGCCATTTCGGGTTGTAGACGACACAATCCGGCCTCAGGGCCAGCAGTGCGTCGATGTCATTCGTGGCGATCACCCCGACTGGGTCAATACCGCACAACTCGCCGACATCGCGCCCGATCTTCTCCGAGCCCCACGCGAAGCAGCCAACGAGCTCCAACTCGGGGCTGCTCAGAATCGCTCGCACTGAGCGCTGACCCACATTGCCCGTGGTCCACTGAACCACCCGCAGCACGACGCTGTTCTCTCCCGACACGGTTCCCTCCAAGGATCGCTCGACAGCGCGAACCTAGGCGCTGGACAGACACACCATGCCGGATACAACGGATCTAGCGGGTACTGATGACCACAGTTCCCGCAGCTCGGTCGGCGATGCTCAAATGAAGTTCCCCACTCACCCATCCGAAGGTGCCGAGTGTCGCCGGCACCGCGAATGCCCCAAGGGGCAACGCCACGAACGACCACGGGACCATTCCCCGCAGCAGAGCTCGATCGGGATCCGGACGTCCTCCGTCGATGAGGCGGACCACACGTAGTCCGAACAGCCATTTGCCCGGAGTGCGCCCGAGTGTGCTCACGAACAGAGCCTCGTAGAGCGCACCGAACGCGAATGTGGCCGGACCGAGCCAGAGCGGGACCTCACAACGGACCGTGCCATCGACAACAGTTGTGATGAACGCGAGATACGTCAGAACTGGGAGACCGATCACGCTGAGATCAACGGCACGGGAGGCGAAACGAGCTCCCGCCGCAGCCAGCGAGAACGGACCCGATGCAGGAAAATCCTTTGCTGTGGGTGGCCGGCGCTCTTGATTCAGCGGCGCAACTCCGTCACTCGGCTGCATCTGAGATGGCCTCCGCCAGCGAAGGGTGTACGAACAGGCTTTCGTAGAGATCCTGAACCCGCAGACCGGCCGTGACAGCAAGCGCTACGACGGAGATCAATTCGGCCGCGTTACGCCCAACAATGGAACCGCCGAGCACCACACCCGTGGCCGGATCAGAGATGATCTTCACGAACCCCCTGGGGTCCTCGTCGATGAGTGCCTTCGCATTGGCCGAGAACGGAACCTTCGTAACCCTGATCTTGCGCCCTTCAGCGAACGCGTCGGCCTCAGCGAGACCAACATCCGCGATCTCGGGAACGGTGAAGATCGCCGAAGCGGCCTTCTCGTAATCGATATGCCGATGCGGACCAACATGCAGCCCCATGGCGTGCTCGGCGATCTTGCGGCCCTGCATCGTGGCCACAGACGACAATGGAAGTTTCCCGGAGAGGTCTCCGGCGGCATAGATGTGCGGAACCGAGGATTGGCAATTGTGGTTGACCACGACATAGCCACCGTCATGGTGCACGCCCGCCGTGTCGAGACCAAGGCTCTCGTAGTTCGGCAGCGAGCCGATCGCGAACAACGCATGGGAACCGGTGACTTGACGACCGTCATCGCATCGCACCGTGACCGACTGTTCGTCGCGATCAACGCTGATGGCTCTCGCTCCTTTGAGCAGGCGTACGCCGCGCCGCAGGAAATTCTCCTCAAGGGCCGCTGCCACTTCGGGATCTTTCAGTGGCAGCACCTGCTGTCGACTCACGACCAGCGAAACCTCACACCCGAACGCCGAAAACATGTGTACGAACTCAACGCCGGTCACCCCGGAGCCGACAACGATGAGGTGGGAGGGAAGTTCGTTGGGCGGATAGGCGTCGCGGGTGGAGAGCACGCGGTCGCCGTCGACGTTCGCCCACTCTGGCAATCGGGGTCGCGAACCGGTGGACAACAGCACCACATCAGCGTCGATCTCGAACTGTTCGGCTCCGGTGTCGACGGCCACGCGATTGGGCCCGACGAGTCGACCGATTCCCTGGATCAGGGTGACGCCTTGACTCTCGAGCAGGCCCGTGGTCGAGGACTCGAGTCGTGACCGGATCGCCGAGATGCGCTCTCTCAGTGCAGCGAAGTCAAGTGAGGCTGAAACATCGGTGAGTCCCATGGAACTGGCGTGGTTGATCGTTGTGAGTGCGCCACCGGTGGCGATCATCGCCTTTGAAGGGATGCAGTCCCAGAGATGTGCGGCACCACCCACGATGTCCTTCTCGATCATCGTGACCTCCGCCCCGAGGCGGGCCGCGTAGGTGGCTGCACTGTGCCCCGCAGGACCGCCGCCGATGATCACGAATCGCTTGGCCATGAACCGACAGGCTACCGGCCGCACACCGGTGCGGAACCGAGCCAGCGATACTGCGGATGCTGCGTCATCGTGTGCCCGTCATCTGGCACTCTTCATCAGGCGCTCGTCATCTGGCGATCGATCCTGCGGAGGCGGTGATCGGAGGTGAACAGTTGTCTTGTAAGTCCGAGACCGATGACTGTGACACTGGTGGCCACCGACCCCAGGATCAGGTACATGATCGCAAGCTGGATCGTGACGGCATCGAAGGCATCCACGCCGGCGAGCACGAGTCCGGTCATGGCACCGGGGAGGAAGACGAGACCCACAGCCTTGGTGGACTCGATCTGGGGAACAAGCGCGGTTCGCAGCGCAGCACCGGTGTAGGGCCGGGCTGCCTCGGGCCACGGTTGTCCGAGAGCCAGACGCGCCTCGATCTCATCTCGCTTCTCACTGAACTCGGCCACGATGCGCCGACCCACCAGAACACATGCGGTCATGGAGTTCCCAATCATCATTCCGGCGAGCGGAACGATCGTGCGACCCTCGATCGGGAACACCCCGAACCCGAAGATGACCGAGAGACTCACGATGATGACTGTGGCCATGGAGAGCGTGCCCAGCCACCAGATTCCCGGCACTTCGGGCGCTCGCTGCCGAAGCGTGGCACCGGCAAACACCACCATCACCACAACCCATGCCCAGGCCCAGATGACCGAGGCATCGGGATCAAGCACGAGCCGCAGGGCCCAGCCGACCGCCATCAACTGCGCCGCTGCCCGTGTGGCGGCCCATGCGATCGACCCCGAGAGCCGGAGTCGTTGCCAGAGCGACAACGAGATGGCGATCACAATGAGCGTGAACGAACCGGCGAGGCCGACCCAACCGATATGCGTCGACGTCATGGTTGGCTCCCCTGCTCGCCCGCTTCGGTGAGATACGCCTCGGCTGCGAGATCGCTCACGCGTCGACCCTCGCACAAGACGATCAGGTGATCCGCGAGCCGGGACACCTGAACATGATCATGACTCACCCACATCACACCGAGACCCCGGTCGGCGAACTGGCGGGCGAGCGCCTCGATGGAGCGCCGGTTCACCGGATCGAGCGAAGACGTCGGCTCATCCATCAGGAGGACCTTCGGTTCAGTAAGAAGCGTGCGGGCGATGCAGACGCGTTGTGCCTCACCGCCTGAGAGATCGTCACCGGCGCGTCCAAGCATCGATGCGTCAAGACCAACCTGTTCGAGTCCAAAACTCATCCGCGCCTGCGATGCTTCCGGATCGGCCACCCGCAGGTTGTCCTCGACCGAACCAGCGAACAGCACTGGTCGCTGGAACACCATGCCGACTGAACGGCGAAGCCGCCGGGGATCGATTCCAGCGATATCAGTACCCTCGAACAACACCCGACCGCTGCTCGGAATGTCAAGGCGATCGCCGAGCCGCAGCAGAGTTGATTTTCCGGCTCCCGAGGGACCCGCCACCACGGTGATCGCCCCGGAGACCACAGCAGCACTGACATCGGCGAGCAGCGCAACACCCGATCCGGACACGACCGAAACAGAGTCGAAGCGCAACAGCGGCGGTTCTGCAGGCGGATGCATCCCGTCAGCATGACACCCGAGGGCTCCCGCTCTTAGTCTGTTGAGGTGGAATCACCCAATGAGAACTCCCCGACCCTCGACGACTGGACCGCAGCCGCGTCCAAGGACCTGAAGGGAGCTGATCCCGCCACTCTGGCGTGGGAGACCCCTGAAGGAATCTCCGTCAAGCCGCTCTACACCGCCGCCGATCTCGAGGAACTCGGCGAGGTCGACACACTGCCGGGATTCGCCCCGTACACGCGCGGCGTCAGAGCCACCATGTACACGAATCGCCCGTGGACCGTTCGTCAGTACGCCGGGTTCTCCACCGCCGAGGCGTCGAACGCGTTCTACCGCCGCAACCTTGCTGCCGGACAGATGGGTCTTTCCGTGGCATTCGATCTCGCCACGCACCGCGGGTATGACTCCGATCATCCCAACGTGGTCGGCGATGTCGGCAAGGCCGGTGTCGCCATCGATTCGGTCGAAGACATGAAGATCCTTTTCGACGGCATCCCCCTCGACAAGATGAGCGTCTCGATGACCATGAACGGTGCGGTCATCCCGGTGCTCGCCATGTTCATCGTCGCCGGCGAGGAGCAGGGCGTCGATCGTTCCCTGCTCGCCGGGACCATCCAGAACGACATCCTCAAAGAGTTCATGGTCCGCAACACCTACATCTATCCGCCGTCGCCGAGTATGCGCATCGTGGCCGACATCATCGGATACACCGCCACCGAGATGCCGAAGTTCAACTCCATCTCGATCTCCGGCTACCACATGCAGGAAGCCGGAGCCACGGCCGTCCAGGAACTTGCGTTCACCATCGCCGACGGCAAGGAATACGTGCGGGCGGCGCTTGCCAACGGGCTCGATGTTGATGCCTTCGCCGGTCGTCTCTCATTCTTCTTCGCCATCGGCATGAACTTCTTCATGGAGATCGCCAAGCTGCGCGCCGCCCGTGTGCTGTGGCATCGAGTCATGAGCGAGTTCGAGCCGAAGAAGCCCGGCTCACTCATGCTGCGTACCCACTGCCAGACCTCAGGTGTGTCACTTACTGAACAGGACCCTTACAACAACGTGGTCCGAACCACAGTCGAGGCGCTCGCTGCAGTGCTGGGCGGCACTCAGAGTCTTCACACGAACTCCTTCGATGAGGCCCTTGGTCTTCCCACTGATTTCAGCGCCCGCATCGCCCGGAATACGCAGCTGATCCTCGCCGACGAGACCGGTGTCACCCACACCGTCGATCCGCTCGGCGGCAGCTACTACATCGAATCGCTCACCGCCTCGCTGGTCGACGCCGCATGGGAACTCATCTGCGAGGTTGAGGAACTCGGCGGCATGACCAAGGCGGTCGAATCAGGCATGCCGAAGCTGCGCATCGAGGAGTCGGCCGCTCGCAAGCAGGCCCGGGTCGATCGGGGCCAGGACATCGTCGTCGGCGTGAACAAGTACGTACCGGACAACGTCGAGAGTGTCGACGTGCTCGACATCGACAATGCCAAGGTGCTCCAAGAGCAGCTCGCCAAGTTGGCGAGCATCCGGGCAGGACGCGATGAAGCCGCCTGCCAAGCTGCCCTCGACGCCCTCACCGAAGGTGCTCGTGGTAGCGGAAATCTCCTTGCTCTCGCCGTCGATGCCGCACGGGCCCGCGCCACGCTCGGCGAGATCTCCGATGCCATGGAAGAGGTCTTCGGGCGCCATAAGGCCGAGATCCGTACGATTGCCGGCGTGTACGCCGATGCCTACCAGGGCGACGAGGATTTCGCGGAGCTGCAGGGTGAGATCGAGTCCTTCGCAGCAACTGAGGGTCGTCGACCCCGCATGCTCGTTGTGAAGATGGGTCAGGACGGTCACGACCGCGGCGCCAAGGTGATCGCCACGGCGTTCGCCGATCTCGGATTCGACGTCGACATGGGCCCGCTGTTCCAGACCCCCGCCGAAGCGGCCCGCGACGCCGTCGAACACGATGTCCATGTCATCGGCATCTCCAGCCAGGCCGCCGGGCACAAGACCCTCGTACCCATGCTCATCGACGAACTCGAGAAAGCCGGAGCCGGCGACATCGTGGTCGTCTGCGGTGGAGTCATCCCTCCCCAGGATTACGACATGCTTCATGAGGCCGGCGTGGCCGCTGTGTTCGGCCCGGGCACCAACATCCCGACTGCAGCTCGCAAGGTCCTCGGCCTCATCTCGTCACGCCGTTCGGCGGCGTGACCCGCACAGTCGACACCGCACCGGCCCTCATCGAGGGAATACAAGCCGGAGATCGACGATCTCTGGCCCGAGCCATCACGCTCGCAGAATCCACACGAGCCGATCACCGGGAACTTGCCGACGAGGTGCTCGGAACGCTGCTCGAGTTCACGGGAAAAAGTACCCGCCTCGGAATCTCAGGACCGCCGGGAGTGGGAAAGTCAACGTTCATCGAGGCGTTCGGGCTGCACGTGATCGATCAGGGTCATCGCCTCGCCGTGCTGGCGGTGGACCCATCGAGTCGCCGCACCGGAGGTTCGATCCTCGGCGATAAGACCCGCATGGCTGATCTCTCCCACCGCAGCGAGGCATTCATCCGGCCATCTCCCGGCAGCGGACACCTCGGTGGTGTCGCCCGACGCACCCGGGAGGCCATGCTCCTGTGCGAGGCCGCAGGCTTCGACGTCGTCATCATCGAGACAATCGGCGTCGGCCAATCAGAGGTTGCTGTCGCCGACATGGTCGATCTTTTCACCCTGCTCGTCTCCCCCGCCGGCGGCGATGAACTCCAGGGAATCAAGCGCGGAATCATGGAGTTGGCCGATCTCGTCGTGGTCAACAAAGCCGACGGTGACCTCGCAGCCGCCGCCGGTCGCACCCGCGCTGACTACGCCGGCGCAGTGCACCTCTTGCGTCCGAAGTGGCAGGCGTGGGCCACTGAGGTCATGGCCTGCTCCGCCCTCACCAACTCGGGAATCACCGAGGTCTGGGATGCGGTCACTCGTTTCGTCGCGTCGGTCGACGCATCAGGTGAACTCGCCGAGGCACGCGCGCAGCAGGCCACAGCTTGGCTCTGGAGCGAGATCAGCGACTCGCTCATCGATCGGTTCCGTGCCGATCCGTCGGTCGCCGATCTCCTGCACGAGGCCGAACTCGCAGTGGCCTCGGGTCGGCGTACACCCACCCTCGCGGCCCGACAACTCCTCGATCGTTTCACCGGAAGCTGAATAGGAACACAGCTCCCAGCCCGCACGGCAACACGCTCGGACCGCCTAGGGGAACTCCGCGCCGGCTACGGGACCGACCCAGCCCTCGGGGTCGGAGAGGATGTCGTGGATGCCGCCGAGAGCGAGCGTCCAGTCCGAGAAACGATCGGCGATCGTTGACGTGGCAGCTGCTCCGAGGCGCACCCGAAGCATTGGATCGGCGACCAGCGCGCTGATGGCCTCAGCAAGAGAGTCGACGGTACGACGACAGCGGACCGAGTTGAACCCATCGCGCAGGATCCAGTCCCCAGCCGGGTTATCGAAGGCAACCACCGGGGTTCCGCAGGCCATGAGTTCGAGTGGCAGATACGACGGGTGGGCGGAGAGTGTGAGTGCGATGCCGACATCACAACGGCGATAGAGCTCGCCGGTGTCGCGGTAGTCGAGCATCCCGAGGTGTTCTATTCCCTGGCCCAGCTCATCGGTGGTTGCCCACGACCCTGCCGTGACGATCCTGACATCGGGTCCGAACCGCGCCTTCACGGCGAGCAGTGCTGGCTCGGCGATCTCCCAACAGTTACGCCAATGACCCGGGCGGGCGTACATGAAGACCGTTGTTGGTCCGTCGTGATCGAGCGGGCGGCGACCGTTGGAGTGGAACACCGTGTGATCGACAGCGGGCATGAACGCTCCACCGACCCCGCGATAGTCGCGCTCGTAGATGTCGAGCAGACGCTGGGTGTTGCACAACCCATAGAGCCCGAGTAGGTAGCTCTCCTCGCACAACGCATAGTTGGTCCCTGCAGGATAAAAGGATGGTTCGAAATCCTGGATCAGGTAGAACTTTCTCTTCGTGTTCGTGACCCGCGCCACCGAGTAGGCGGTGACCCACAGCGTTGCGATCGAAATGTCTGCATAGGGCATGTCCTGAAGTGCCGGATCGTCAGGTCCCGCGAGAAAATGGATGTCGCTGTCAAGTAGCGAAGGGAAAGCCGCTGCCAGCGCGGATCGAAAGAAGTCGGGATTCGGATTTCCCTGAATGATGAACCGACTCGTCACCCCATGGGTGGAACGCAACTGATCGGCAATACGCAGGGCGGTGTTGATTCCGCCATAGAACGGACTATCGATATCGGGGAAGTACCAGTTGATGCTGGCGACCTCGAACCGATCAGCATTGGCGGCGTGGAGCGAACGAACTCCCTGAACCAGATGATCATCAGCCCGACAGGAACTGGCGAGCGACTCTGACTCATGACTGGTTGAGGTTTGACGGAACGGGGCGAAGTCGCGGCCCAGGATGGGACCCACCGACTCGACAGGCGGAATCTCGTTACGACGGGCGAGTTGCGGTGCTCCAGTGCGATTCGAAAGCAGCGGCGAGAAATAGGGATCACCGCCGCGCAGATACTTCTGGTATCGCCAGTAACTGGCGAAGAAATCTCCGGAGGGCACGCTCGAGCCCCGTGTCACGGATTCGAGGTGCTTCACACGAACCATCGGGGTGACCAAATTCCGTAGACCGAGGAACCGGGTATCGAGGCCGAGAACAACATCGCTTCCACAAAGCACGAACCGCTCATCGAATCCACCGATCTGCTCGAACACGCTGCGGCGAACCGCCACACATGCGCCGGTCACCGAGAGCACATTGCGATACCAATCGGTTGAACCGAAGATCGTAGAGGTGTGCGGAGGAAGTCCAACGAAGAGATGAGACGCGAATCGATCGACGCCGACCACTACCCCACCGTGCTGGATGAGTCCCGCTGCGTCGGTCAATTGCAATCCAACGAGCCCGATCTCTGGTCGCACGACCCACGAGACCATCTCGCGCATCCAGTCCGCGTCGACCAGCTCGGTGTCGTCGTTCAGGAAGAGAAGAACCTCGCCACGCGCACGAGCAGCGGCAACATTGTTGACCCGCGAGTAATTGAACTCCTCCTCCCACCACAGAACTTCGAGATCAAGATCGCAGGAGTTGTCGTTGTACCACTGCTCAGCCTCGGCGCAACGGCCACCGTTGTCGACAACAAGCACATCGAAGGACGGGTAATCAGTAGCCGCGAGCGTGGGTAGGCAGTTGCGCATCATCTCGGTGTTATGGCGGGTCGGGATGATGACCGTGACATGCGGAGCCTCAGCGAGTTCCCACACCACACGAACGGCGCTTCCGAAGTCAACCACGTGGGCTGCCTCGCCTCGGCGGGTGATGGCGCGCTTCACGAGGTCGACGCCGACACCGGCAGGAATGCTGGGCCGACGCTTGAGATGAGCCAACACCTTCGGGATTCGCCCGACCGCTGCCGAACTGAGGTCGAGCCTGAAGAGAAGATCCCACCAGGCACCGTCACCCAACTCAGCGTCAAGACCGCCGACGCGGGCGAGTTCGCGACGGCGGATCGAGAAAGAACGACCGAGCGGATTGGCACTGAAGAGGAGTTCGGGCGACCACGTGGAACGGAAGAGCGGGTCGGTCGACGACTTTCGGCCACGAACAAGATCGTCGTCCCAGTGCACCACCGTGGCTTCGGGGGTGTCCCAGAGTTTCGACACAAGCTCATGCAAGAAGTCGAGTTCGAGTCGGTCGCCGGATTCGAGAACCACAAGATTCGCTGATTGATCGCCGTTGTTCATGAGACCTACCACCTCATGCAGACAACGTGAGGCGTCGCATCGGCGGATGCTGATTCGATTGGCGGGCGCGCCCGTGTCGTCGGCGACAGTGACCTCAACCGCTGACACGATGGTGAGGGTCCAGTCCGAGACCCACTGATTCTTCAGCGAATCGACGGTGGCGGAAAGCCCCCGCGCAGCTTCGGCATCAGACACCATCACGAAGAGTTCGATCGGGACCGAGCGACCCTCGAAATCCCTGCGGTCGAGTCGCTCGAGGAACGAGTCGTGATCTCCGCGGCGAGAGTCGAGCCAGTCTCCGTATGCGGGTTCATTCTCGATGGGATCGCTCGCCGTGGCCCAGATTTCACGGAGACGCGGTGCATAGTCGCGACTGTCGAGCGCGACCTGACGACCGGCTCGCATCATGGCCCGGACCTTCGAATCAGTGGGCGCAACCGATCGAGCGACTCGCTCGGCAGCGCCGCGGGAACCCTCAGCGTCGCTCATTGCCGACCGCCGAAGTTCGGTTCGGACCAGGACCCGAGGAGGTCGGTGACGCCGGTGAATGGCAGATCGGTACCGACTCGGAAGGTGATCACGCGTTCCTTCTTGTCGACAACCATGGTGCCGTCGGAATCGTGCACTGCGACCGACAGGCTGTATTCGCCCGGACCGAGCACCACTGAGGGCATGACGAAGTCGATCGACCCGTCGCCGGAATACTCGGGCTGGACGCCGTGATCAGGAGTCGTTCCCTGATTCGAGGCGAGCACGCCTGCCTGGGTCTCGATCGAGAAGGAAAACTTCGGCCGCTGAACCGGCCGCCGGCACTGGAAGTTGACCCGGATCACGGCGCTGCGATGAGTCTCGAGATATCGGGTCTCGCGTCCGTTGTGATCGATGAGTTCGATCTCTCCGAGCGTCACGAGTCGTTCGGCTGGTTCGCCGACCGGACTCTCCCGAAGTCGGGCCTCCTGCTCGATGACTGCTCGTTCTCGATCGAGTTCGAATTGCCGCTCGGATTCTGCGTCGTTCACCTGGGAGAGGTAGTCGCGCACCACATCGACCGAACGACCTTCGGACATGAGCTGCCCATGATCCAGCCAGGCCGCCCGATCGCACATCGTGCGAACGATCTCGAGGCTGTGGGTGACCATAACGATCGTGACGCCGTTGTTGCGCAGCTTGTAGAGATGTTCGAAACACCGACGCTGGAACTCCTCGTCTCCGACGGCGATGATTTCGTCGACGATGAGGATCTGCGGATTGACGTGCACCGCGACGGCGAATCCGAGTCGGACGAACATACCGCTCGAATAGTGACGGACCGGAGAATCGATGAAGGCACTGAGGCCCGAGAAGTCGACAATGTCGTCGAGTAGGAGATCGACCTCGCGACGGTGGAGTCCGAGGATCGATGCGTTGAGGTAGATGTTCTCGCGACCGGTGAGATCGGGATGGAATCCGGCCCCGAGTTCGAGCAAGGCCGAGATACGACCGTCGGTGGTGATGGTGCCCGATGTGGGCCGGTGGATGTTCGCCATCATCTTGAGCAGGGTGGACTTGCCCGAACCGTTATGGCCGACGAGTCCGAAGACCTCACCGTGCTCAACCTGCAACGAGACGTCGTCAACGGCTCGGAAATTCTCGTAGCGCTCCATCCGGAACTTCGTGATCATCTCCTTGAGCGAACCGGGCCGATCCTTGTAGCGCCGGAAGGTCTTGGAGACGTGGTCGACCCGGATTGCGGGGATCTCAGCGGCCATCAGAGTTCCTCGGTGACGTTCTTCGAGCGCCAGGAGAAGATGGTCCAACCGATGAGGAAGGTGCCGAGCGAGATGACGAGCATGACTGCCACATTGGCAAGGCTCGGCCAGCGCAGAAGATAGAACGCGTCGCGGGACCAGCCCACGAATTGCGCAACTGGATTGAGCGAGAAGATCGTGCGCAACGGAAGACCCCACCTCTCCTCAGGGATCGCGGTCACGGGATACACGATCGGCGTCGCGTAGAAGAGCAGGTTCATACCGATCGAGACCAAATAGCCGACATCTCGCAGGTACACGTTGAAGATCGACACGGCGAGGCCGATGCCCAACGCGAATGGCGCCAGCAGCAACAGCGTGAACGGGAAAAGCAGGAAGGTGACCGAAACGTTGCCGAGCACCACCATCACCACGGCGAGGATGCCTCCCTCGATGACGCCCTGCAGGACGACGGTCATGAGATTGGCGATCGCCGGACACGACGCTGGGAAGTAGACCTTGTTGAGCAACTGCCCAGAGTTCTGTAGGGCGGTGATGGAGCCATTGATCGTGGCGTTGAAGAAGTTCCAAACGACGAGTCCGGCGAACAGATAAAGAGCAAACACGCCCGTATCACCGTTGCCGAAGGAGGGTGGCGTCTGCTTCAGAAAGACGCCAAACACAAGACTGAAGATGACCAGCGTGGAAGCCGGGTTGATGAGCGACCAGGCCCAACCAAGGACACTCTTCTTGTACCGGGCCCGCAGCTCACGCTGCGCGAGGTTGTAGATGAGGTTCCGATATGTCCAGATCTCGATTGCGGCTGTCACATGGCCCCTTCGCGTCAGGCGCCCAATGACGTTACCAGCACCTACCCGCGACCCTGGGCGATGCGCAGAGCTCTTCGGAGCCGCCGCAGGATTCCCTCGTCATTGTCGCTGAGCACCCGCCGGTCCGGGGCCAGCATCGGACTGGCACAGAAAGCCACGAGTGGGGAGGCAACCCGATCCCAGGTCATCTCCGAAGCCACCGCTGCGGTCCGCTGGCGACGTTCCCGGACCCGCTCGGGATCCTCGGAGGCGAGGGTGCTGAGCGCGTGAGCCACCGCAGCGGGATCGTCGGGTGGCACCACGATGCCGAGACCTCGATCGGCCACGAGGGAGGCCAGAACATCGCCCTCGGTGCACACCACCGGGAGTCCGGCCCAGAGGTAGTCCAACACCCTGGTACGGAATGACAGTTCGGTCTCAGTATGACGATGATGCAGCGACACCCCGACGTCGGCATCGCAGAGCCAGTCGCCCCGTTCCTGATACGGGACCCAATGGTCGATGAATGACACACGCTGCGGAACCAGACCGAGTTCATGGGCTCGGCGACGAGCAACATCGGCAAGTGGGAGTTCCCCAACAACTGGGGTCGGATGCGGACCCGCGAGCAACGCCGCGGACACTCTGTGGTCGCCGGGCAGCGCCACGGCCTCGAGCAACGTGATTGGATCGAGCCAGGAGTACAGACCGCCGCCCCAATACGCGATGAACGAATCATCGGCGAAGCCTCCAGGCACACTGCGCAGCGGATGACTGCGGACTTCGGGAGGGGCTGAAGGAAGGCCGAACGGTACGCATCGAATGAAGTTCTCGAGCGCGGGGTCCTCGGCGGTGATCCGGGATCCAATACGACCACTCGCAGCGAGCATGCCGATCACGAGGTGACGCTGACGCTCATTGGCAACGAGAACCACATCGGCGACCGAGAGCGGCTCCACGAGGTGTCGGCTCGCGTCGGCAACCCATGTTCGCTGCGCGTTAAACGGCTCACCCCGACGTTGCTCGAGTGTCTCAAGCAGACCCGGATCGTAGGCGTCGACTACGAGCGGCACACCGAGCGAGGCCATCCAGATGTTGTCGGCGAGGACCGGAGCGAAGACCACGATCACCGTGGCATCAACCAGAGCATCGCGAAGGGAGTCGGAATCGCTCCACGCACGTAGTTCGATACCGACGCGAGAGAGTTCACTTCCAGCCGGTGCGGCGAGGATCACATGGTGACCTGCCGATACCAGCACCGCGGCCAGCTCCACCGATCGAATTGCTGGTCCGGCCATGAGTTCGCCGACCGTATCGGCACAGACGAACACCACACGGGCCTCAGACATAGTTCGAAACTACCAGCGGGTCCGGGTAGTGCCCGTGCTGTCGACCACCCTCGCTGGAGTGCATCCTGTCAACCTCACCGGAGAACGTCGAGAACCATTGCGCGGAGGCGTCGTTCGAATGCTTCGCGGCCGAAGATCAGTGCTCTCTCGGCTGCCGCTGCACTGAGCCGCTCTCGCAGATTCGGATCGTCGATGACCTGGCGAGTGCGCGAAACGAGTCCGTCGGAATCGGCGAAGAAAAACCCGTCAATACCCTCACGAACTATCTCGAGCTGACCACCCGCCCGGATCACAATTGGAACCGCACCTGCGGACATCGCTTCGACAGTGGTGATGCCGAAGTGCTCGGCACGCTCCGGATCCTCGTCGAGGTTCTCGCCCAGACCGGTGGCATGCCAATAGATCGACGCCCGCCCGTAGAGCTCGTCGAGTTCCTCCCCACTCGCAGCAATGTGAAAGACAACAGGAAGCCCCTCCGCGGCGCGGCGAACCATGTTCAGGTACGGCTCATCCTGCGGAGCGCATCCGCCCACCAGATGAAGCTCCCATTCCGGGTGCATCGGCGAGAGTCGTGCGAAAGCCCGAACCATCTCAAGTTGCTTCTTCGAGTGACCACGCTCGGCGGCGAAGAAGCGTCCCACAGACACGATGATCGGCGCTTTTCCGGCGGAGTGCCGCTGGGTGATCGCTGGGACGAGCACCTCGCAACGGCGATTCCACAGGCGAGTGACCCACGATGCGCCGTATCCGGAGTTGGCCACGATGCGGTCGTAGGTGTCGAGCCATGGCAGGCCCCGCTTCGGCCCTGCGAGCAACGACACCGGCTCGAGCAAACGCGTCAACGGCCCCGAGCCGAAGCCAGCCCAGACGACCGGTACGCCGAGCTGACGCCGATCACCGTTACCCGAGGTCTCATCCGGAATGAACGTCTCACTTATCAGCTCAACGGTGACACCACCGCGGCGCCCGACGATCGGGATTTCCACGATCATGGGCCGTAGGAGCTGTCGTCGGCCGCGAGCTGCGGTGATCGTGAACGATTGGGCATCCTCGCCATCGATGCGGATACGCACGAGCCGATCCGTGCCATCGGGCAGGAAACGCGCAACAGCGATACGCAGCACCCTCGTCGTTGCCGGGGTGACCATCGCCCGCAGCACTCCCCTGCCATTGGTCCAGCGAACCTGCTGCCATCGGATGACATCGGCGGGATGGAACCCGGAATCAAACTCGACCGGTCCGGCGGCGCGTCGACCCGCACGGGCAAGCACACCCATCATGCGGATCTGCCATGGCGCGAGATCGGCGGTGGGCACATGCGGAAAATGAACGATCGAAATACCGCGCCGAGCGCCATTCGGACTGGTGTCGCGATAGGTGGCATTGATCAATAGGTCATAGCCACGCGACACCCGTTCGATGGGTTCACAATCGTCGACAACGACAACACGCACGCGTGAGAGATCCAGACCAAGTCGCTCCTGTAGGGCGGCGAGATCGACGGGTTCATGCGAGATGAGATCCACCCTATGGTCGACGCTGAGAACCTCGGCGATCGTTCCTGCGTATGTTTCACCCCCACCAGCGACAGACCAGAACCGGTCGTAGACGGCAACGCGCAGTTCGTTTGGGGTCCGGATGCTCATCGTTGCACGAACCATGGATCGAGCCGACGATCTGCAACGAGACGTCTGGCCCGCAGCACGCGACGTTCGACGAGAGTGGCGGGCAGCATTCTGAGAAAGCCCAGATAGGAATTGATCCGGCGACGGACGATCGTGACCCGAGGACGCTGACGGCGCAGCGGAGGTCGCAGCACGTCGCGCCGAAAATACGAGGCTGTGGCTCGGAGATGCAGCAATGATTGACGGATCGCTGTTCGGGCAGGAGCATTCTTCACGAGCATGAGCAGACGATTGCGCTCGACATGGAACGCGAACACCTCGGAGCCTTCACCGCTGCTGGCCGCATGCACATGACGAATGACGCTTGCTGGCGCAGTTCGATAGCGCCATCCCCGGGCCTGGCCACGCCACGAGAGATCAGTGTCCTCGTAGTACAGGAAGAACGATTCATCGAAGAGCCCGACGTCTGCGAGGTACGCAGGGCGCAGCAGGACGCCGCCGCCACACCAGGCGAAAACTTCGATCGGTTCGTCGAATTGGCCGAGGTCGCGCTCGAGCCATCCCCGATCGGCGCCACAGCCATCGCTGAACACCAACGACCCAACGTTGTTGACGACATCGACCAGCGCCGTCGGTGCCGAGAAGACCACCGTGGATGCACCGGATCGAATCGACATGGGCGTACCGTCGATCACGATCTCGCAGGCTTGCACCGCATCGATGCGCAACGCCACGGTTGCACCACCACGGCCACCATTGCGGAGCCCATCGGAGGCTGGAATCGGGATCCTGACGGTGCTGTCGGGGCCGATCCACTCGAAGGTTCCGAGTGTCGAGGCCTCGCGACCCCAACCACCGCTCGCGACATGGAGGTCACGCCAAACGTCGACGCCATCCACGGCGCACCCCCGAATCTGGATACTCAACTCCCTGCCTCCGGCACCCTCGGATATCAGCACCGGCGCCTTGATGTGGATCTCTGCGAATCGGGCTGCGAGGAGCAGCTTCGGACATGCCGCTCCGAGACCGGGGTCATCGTCCAAGGTGTCAACCAACGGCGCCAGCCATTCGGGTTCGACGAACGCATCGTTGTTGATCAACGCCACGTAACGGACCTGATCAAGATCTCGGAGGGCAAGGTTGTTGGCCGGGAATCCCGTATTGCGAACCTGCGCGCGAACCTCGACACCCGGGTGGGCTTCACGAAGCCGCTCGATGCTCCCGTCGGTTGAGCCGTTGTCGACACAGATCAGCTGCAGCTGCTCGGTTGGCCATCGGGTGGCAGCGAGGTGATCGAAGCACCGGATCGTGTCGTCGCCGCCGTTGAAGTTCAGCACCACGACGCGAACGATCCCCGGCTGCATCGTCACGACATGAGCCTCGCGACGAGACGCTCGAGCGGCACCCGGTAATCGTCGAGAAGCGCAAGACCTGAAAGTCGAAGAGCAGCGTTGTCGAGGACCGAGTTAGCGGGACGGGGTGCCGGGCGGGCGGGCAGCAGATCAGCGGTGGCGACGGGCCGGACTCGTTCGGGATCGAGACCAGCGCAGCGAAGCACCTCACCGGCGAACTCGAACCAGCTGACCGCACCTTGGTTGGTGACGTGAAAGACCCCGGGTCGACGCTCGACGCCAAGCCGTTCGATCATCACAGCGAGGTCATCGGCGAAGGTCGGGTGCCCCCGTTGGTCATCAACGAAGCTCAGGGTTTCGTGCTCCCCGGCGAGTCGGAGGATCGTCTTGACCATGTTGCCGCCATGGAATCCGCAGACCCACGAGGTTCGGACGATTGTGGACTCGGGACCAAGCTCGAGTTCACCGGCGAGTTTCGAAGCGCCATAGACCGAACGGGGATCGGGCGTGTCCCATTCGACATAGGGAGCGTCCTTCGAACCATTGAAGACGTAGTCGGTCGAAACGTGGACGACATGCGCGCCAACTCGACGCGCTGCTTCGGCGATATGGCGGACAGCGAGCGCGTTGATGCGGTAGGCGCGATCCGTATCGGACTCACACGCGTCAACTGCGGTCCAGGCAGCCGGATTGATGATGAGATCGGGTGAGATACTTGTGATGGACGCGAGCACGGCATCACGGTTACCGATATCGAGACCGCTGTGGTCGAAACCGAACACCTCATGCTGAGCCCGAGAGCCGAGGAGTTCGACGAGTTCGCGGCCGACCTGACCGCCTGCGCCGGTGATCAGGACGCGCATGTGATCAGCCCCTCAACGGTTCCCACCACGCCCGGTTGGCGCGGTACCACTCGACGGTCTCGGCAAGGGCCTCATCCAGCGAACGCTGGGGGGTCCAACCGAGCGCTGCCGCCTTGGAACAGTCGATCGAATACCGGCGATCATGACCGAGACGATCCTGGACGTACTCGATCATCTCATCACCGACACCGAGTAGCGCGAGCACCCTGTCAGTGAGGTCACGGTTCGTGGTCTCGTTGCCTCCGCCGATGTTGTAGACCTCACCGACGGTGCCCTTCCGCAGAACGAGATCGACACCCGCACAGTTGTCGAGCACATAGATCCAGTCGCGGATATTGAGGCCATCGCCGTAGAGGGGGACCTTGTGACCGTCGAGGAGATTCGTGACGAACAGTGGAATGACCTTCTCGGGAAACTGATACGGACCGAAATTGTTCGATGATCGGGTGACGATCACCGGCAGTCCGTAGGTCTCCTCATAGGACAGCGCGATGAGATCAGAGCCGGCCTTCGAGGACGAGTACGGCGACCTCGGGCCAAGACGATCGGTCTCGACGAACGAACCCTCCTCGATGGATCCGTACACCTCGTCGGTGGAGATGTGCAGGAAACGGTCGACGCCGACGTTGCGGGCGACATCACACATGACATTCGTGCCGAGACAGTTGGTGCGCACGAACGTGTCAGGGTCGACGATTGACCGATCGACGTGACTCTCTGCAGCGAAATGCACAACGGCATCGTGCCCCTGCATTGCTGCGGTTACCGCTTCCCGATCGCAGATATCACCTTGGACGAATCGGTATCGGGGATCATCGGCCACATCAGCCAGACTTGAGAGATTCCCGGCGTAGGTGAGCGCGTCGAATACCGTGACCTGGTCGTCGGTGGTGTCGAGAACATGGCGCACATAGTTCGAACCGATGAAACCGGCAGCGCCGGTGATGAAGAGTTTCATGATTGTTGCGAGCCTCGCCGTGTTGTGCGGATGTTCATGAACGGAGACCGCGATGGGGTCGCCATTGCGCCTCGATGTCGGCGCGTCGAGGGTTGGTTCGATCGCGCTCGGAGAGGATCGGGTCTGCGATTCCCCAGTCGGCAGCGATCTCAGGATCGTCCCAAGCCACGCCGCACTCATCGGTGGCGTTGTAATACCCATCAACGAGGTAGGTGATGGTCATATCGGTAAGGGCTCCGAAGCCGTGCGCCACCCCGGGTGGAATGAAGATGCCTCGGTGAGAGTGCGAGCCATCGCTCTGAAGACCGAGATCGAAGAACTGTGTTGCGCCGTCGGTGGGTGATCCAACTCGCAGATCATGGAGCACAACCCTGGCCGTGCCATAGGGGACGTACCAGTAGTCAGCCTGATGAAGGTGGTAGTGCAACCCCACCACCGCCCCTGCTTGGCGATCCCCGCGATTTCCCTGGATCATCTCGCGACCCTGCGGGAACCATTCGCGCCGATAGGTCTCGACGAAGATCCCACGCTCGTCGCCATGGATCGTTGGATCAACCACGTAGACGCCGGCGATCGTGTCGGATTGGGTCACTTCTGCCATGTCTCTCCCACGGTGGAACGGAACGAGGTGAGGTTAGTCGGCGAGGCGCGCAACACCCGCGAGGGTGCCTGTAGCGATGGTCTCGTTATGCACGAAGAACCGACCGACTCGCCGCGGGAACGGGAATGACCGAACCCGAACATCGGAGAACCCGAGTTTCCCCAGAAGGGAACGAGCCGCTTCCGCATCGACGAACTGCACATGGGTGGGATCCGAACGTTGCCCGGCCTCCTGCGGGGTGATTACCACGACACGCCCCCCTGCGCGCAGGTAGGGAAGATACGAGCGCACGAGACCCTCGCCAGCCGCAGCGTCAAGATGCTCGATCACATGTGAAAGAAGTAGGGAGTCGAACAGTCCGACGTTTCGCGCCGCCAACTGTTCAGGCGTGTAGGCCTCGAACCCCCGCATCCGGGTCTCGTCCACCGAAGTCGGATTGTGATCCACACCCACGCCATTGCCGTCGAGGAAGTCGAGACACCGACCGACGCCACACCCGACGTCGAGCACTCGGCCGAGCCTGAGTCGTCGCAGGTTCCAACGATATGGATTCGGGATGATCCGTTTCCATGCCGCCTGCGGGCGGGAGCGAAGTCGCTCGGTGTACCACGAGCCTGATGTGTCGGACTGTTCCATCATTGAGCCTCGGTTCGACGATGGCAGAGGGTAGTGCTCCGAGACCGACTGGTAGCGTTCGGTTCGTGGAACAGCCACCCTCCCCGGCCCGAACACCATGGGACGCAGGACATGATGGTCCACCATTCGACGTCTGCGCAGTGATCGTCGTCTTCGGCGAGGAGCCCTGGCTTGAACGTGCCGTCAGGGCGGTCCTCGCCTCCACTGGGGTCTCGGTCCAGGTGGTGCTCGTCGAGAACGGAGGCTCCGAACCCACCATTGCGGAACTTGAACTGCTTGATCGGGTCAGCGTGGTCCGCCCCTATCGCAACACCGGTTTCGCCGAGGGGTGCAATCTGGGCGTAGCAGCCAGCACCACCCCGATCATCGCGCTCATCAATCCAGACGCAATCGCCGAACCACAGGCTCTCGCCGCGCTCGCCGAGGTGGCGCGGCGCCCGGATGTGGGGATCGCTTCCGGCTCTCTTCGACTCGCAAGCGCCCCCGACCGCATGAATTCCGCGGGTAACGACATCAGTTTCCTCGGCCTCAGTTGGGCGGGTCGTTTCAACGAACCAGCATCGTCGTTCCCGGACGAATTCGACATCGCCTCGGCAAGCGGCGCCGCCATGGCCTGCACCCGGGAACTCTGGAACAGTCTCGGCGGACTCGAGGAATCCTTCTTCGCCTATTTCGAGGACACGGAGTTCAGTATCCGCTGTTGGCAATCAGGCCTCCGAGTGGTGTTCGTGCCCGATGCAGTCGTCGTCCATCGTTACGAGTTCTCCCGCAACGTGGAGAAGTTCTTCTTGCTCGAACGAAACCGTTTGGTCACCACACTCACGTGTTTCGACACCCGCCATCTGATCGGTATCGCTCCACTGCTGCTGTTCATGGAACTCGCCCTCATCGGTCTCGCAGCGAAGGACCACTGGCTGCCGCAGAAATTCCGGGCGTACCGATCGGTGATCGGGAATCGGCACGTACTACGCCGGCGCCGAAACTCGGTGATGCAGGCTCGAACCGCGTCGCCGCGGCGTTTCGGTGATCTGCTGACCACACATCTGAGTCCCGGAAATCTCCCCGGTGCCCGACCGCCTGCATTCGTCGAACGCGGGTTAGCGATCTACTGGCGGATCCTGCGCAGGATCGCGCGGATCTGATCCTGATTCAGAACATCGAACATCCGACGAACGCGTTCGCACCATCACCCTGATTGGTTCCGACCAGACAAGCAAACTGTGCACCCACTCCGCGACGCAGATCCTGATAGACGTACCCGTGCGCTGAGCCGTGGCCGTGGGCTGCGCCCACATCAGGGCGATCGAGACTCGCGGTCATCGGCACTGTGGCCCAGGTTCCGAGTGAGAACGAGTAGATGTACGCGGTGACGGTTATTGACGCATCTGTGCTCGGATCAAGTGCCCAACCCTTCAAATAGTTGTAGCCGTAGACCGACAATGCGACTTCAAGGTTGCCGAAGGGGTTCTCCGAGGAAACCACCACGGCGCGACACCCGAGCAATGGGTTCGTTCCCGAGGTTGCGTCAATCGCGTATGCGCAGACCTCGTGAAGACCCGAATCGACAGCGACGCTCACCTCGAAACCATGATCGGGACCGAAAAAGCCGCTGAGCGCTGCATCGACGTCAGGGCGTGGGACATCTGCTGTGGCCGCCTGCCCCCACGTACCATCGACGTACACATGCACATCGATGGGATCGACGGTGTCGGGATCGACTGCCCAGCCGCTCAGCGAGACGGTGCCACTGCTCGTGGAAACAGCGTCGAGAGAGCCGAATGGCGCGCCAGCGCCGGCGCCTCCTGCGGCCAATGCCGCGAGCGCCGCGAGGTCACAGCAGAAGCGATTCATGTCGACCTGCCAACCGATGCCGGGCACTCGACCGTCGGAGCGGTATTGCCAGAAGGTCCAGTTCGACCAGCCAGCCGGCACGAGGGGCCGATACGTCGTGCTGTTGGGATCATCTGGATAGCTGGCCAACCACAACCGATAGGTGCTTCCGATGTCGGTGGGGTTCCCGACCGCGTCCTTCCAGAAGTAGTAGCCGGTGTAGATCATCGGTGGTCGGCCGGTGAGTCGGGTCACCTCGGCGAGCCATGTCCGCGTCCATGTGGCGAGCTGCGACTTGGTGAGGCGCCCCTTCTCCTCAAGGTCGAGGACACCGCCGATGTCGAGGCGCCCGGTCATCGAACCCGCTTTGGACACGAAATACCGGGCCTGATCGAGTGCCGTTGAATACGGAAGTGCTGGCTGCGCATAGTGATACGCGCCGCGATAGAGACCCGCAGCAGCTGCTCCGCGCCAATCGTCTACGAAGTACGGATTGGTGTAGGTCGTGCCCTCGGTTGCCTTTACCAAGGCGTAGCTATGACCTGCCCCCTTCACCTTGACCCAGTCGATGGGCATTCCTCCGGGATGCTGGTAACTCGCCACATCCACACCGGTGAGAAGCGCTCCAACTGGAACAGCAGGGACTACCAGAAGAAGGAAGGCGGCGAAGAGGACCATCGCTGACCTGCGCATGACCACCAACGGTACCGGCGAGCGAACTCCTTGGTGGGTCGCGATCGCAAGTGCGTCAGGAGATGAATGGGTTCAGAGTTCGATCGGTTCGTGCTCGATGACGTCGACCAATGCAGAGATACTCGTGGTGGCCATCTTGTTCTGCTCGCTGAGGAGGGCAATGCCCATGACAACCCCAGAAACTGCTGAGCCGACGAGGAAGCCGAGGTCGACCCGAAGTTCGAGCCCGTCGATCAATGCCATGACGATCATTGAGGCCACGAGCCCGAATGCCCACGCGATTGCCGTGATCCGGTGATCGCCGAGCGCAACCAGGGCCTGCGCCATCGTGAGGGCGATGATGAAGACTCCGCTCCCAGCCGCCAGAAGCGCGAGAGATGACGCCGACATGGTGAAGTCCTTGAAGAGGATCCCGCCCACGAAAGGCCCGGCAACGTAGGCACCGACGGTTCCCAGTACCGCGATGGCGACGACTACAACCATCAGTCTGTTGAATCCCCGTCGGAACTCATCGTGCTCACCTGCACCCGCCAGCCCGGCCAATTTCGGCAACAAGGTCCCCTGCACTGCTTGGAACGCGAGGATCGGAACACGAGCGATGAAGAACGCCGATGCGAAACCGGTGACGATGTCTCTGTCTGCTTCGGTGGAGAGCAGGTTGACACCGAGGAGCGGCGCATAGGAGACCAGCTGGACCAGTACCGAAGCAGCGAGGAGCCAACCGAGATTGGTCGAGAGCTCTGAGAACGCTGCATCGGGACCGGGACGAAGTTCCGGACGGGCCCGTAACAGCACGATCGGGAGCGCGATGAGTGGGGAGAGTCCGAGGCACAACGCATAGAGCCCAGCGCTCTCAACGCCTGCAAGTGCGAGGCCGATAGCGAGTACCACCCGGACTGAACTGTCGATAGCGATCAGTTCACCGTAGGACCGGAACCGACCTTCGCCAGCCAGCACGCCGCGGGTCAGGTGGAGCATGCAGAACGAAACCAAAGAGAGCGAGAGGCTGAGTGCGAACAGGTTGTCACCGTGATAAATCTCTTTGGAGAGCCATGGTGTGGCGAGGAGAACGGCAACAACCAGCACCGTGGTGAGAACAGCGCCGAACCGGACTGCCCGAACCACGAGGGGTCTCCCTCCCTCTCCCTGCGCTTCACGATGGGCGAGCGCACGGGCGACCTCCTGCTCGAGTGGCAGGAAGAAACCCGGACCGATCACGAAGACAACCGCCCAGAACGCTGAGAACGCTGCCTTCGCCGTGCCGTCGAGGGCATTGAGTGCCACGATGACGAACGCGTAGGCCGTGACGGCAGAGATGACCAGACCGACTCCAACGGAGACTGTGCCAGTCGGAATCGCTTCGCCAAGATGGCGGAGCCTGCGGATCGGGTTAGGCATCGCTGAGGCACTCCTGTGGGCGCAGGCGCACCCCTTGTTCAACGGACCATTGTGGTCCATCAATTGTCACCTGAACGCGATACCGACACTGACGACGCAGGCCACGGCGAATCCGGAGGTGAGAACCGTCGCCCATCGAGACCGCAGCACCATCCCGGCAGATGCCACCAGACCGGGCACGGCGACGAGTGCGTACCGGAACGGGATATCGACGTAGACGGACTGGAAGCCGTAATTGAACAGCACGATCGCCGGGCCGGCGATTGCTGCCGCACCGAGTGAGGCGCAGGCCAGAGCCCGATGACGCGATCCCTTCGGGGACCGCACCATCGTTGCAATGGTGAGCACGACGAGAAGCATCGCCGTGAGACCCGACATCAGTGTCACGAGATCGGTACGGAGGAACGGAGGGAGATAGGGGCCGAATAGTGGGTCGAAGGTCTGCCGCCACGATCCGATGAACTGACTCATCGGGAAACTCGTGACGGTGTATCTCTGGGTCATCGGAATATCAGCACCCGCAACAGTAGCGATCGACTGAGCCACGACCTGCCAGACCCCTGACACGAGCACAGCAACTGCGCTCACCCAGATCACCGGCAGCAGTCGACGCTTGTTCGTCACACCGAAGACGCGTAGGCGGGTGGAGAGAGACCTCCGCGCGGAAGAATGTTCAGTGGCCGACGCGTTGATCTCGGATGTTGACCTCAACGCTGACCAGTTGCACCGAATGAGCAGGTAAAGCACAACTACCGCTACACCGATCAGGTTCGTGACCTTCGTACCGGCGCAGAGTGCACTCGCGGCGAGCACGACCCACAAGGGAAGCCGACCCCGCTCCCAGCGCACCATGGCCCAGATCAACAAGGCTCCGCACAGCAGCGATGTGCCGTCGGTATTGATAGTGGCTGCAGCGAGGAGCACCGTAGGTGCACTGATCGTGATCGCGATCAACGCTGACGTAAGTACGCGGTTCAATCCGAGTTCACGCAGCAGAAGCCACATCGCACCCACGGCCGCCATCAGCCACACCGCTCCGGCCACGCGACCGTTCGTGAGCGGGTCATCCTTGACTGGCAGCGTCGCCGCTACCCCACGGGCGAGCAGACCGTCGATCACGTAGTAGGTGGGCGGATGGATCGCCGCAGTGTTGAATCCACTCTCCTGGAACGCCGTGGGATCGAGTCGGATCGTCGGGTCAGTGACACACGACGGTACCTTCGCGTCGAACTCCGCATCGAGGCGGTGACAGGTCTCAAGTCGGAGCGATTGCTGGGTGAACAGGTCTCCGAGCCCGACGAGATTCCCGTCTCCCGCCCGGATCAGGTAATCGAGATGCTGGAGTTCATCGACTGGCGAGACCTCGGTGTAGCTATGCACATGTCCGATCACGAGCCCAAGGGCGAGCAGCATCAGCGCAGCGACACAGGCCGCGGAGCGCAGACGATTCATGCGAGGTCGACGACGGAATGGTCCCCGACCATCAGACGCGTGGCATGAGGGCGGGTCTCCGAACGTCGGACTTCGACCTTCTTCCCGATGAGGGAATCGGCTATACGGGTGACACCGCTGATCGTCGATTCCTCGAGCACCACCGAGTGTTCGATTTCAGTGTTGATGATCTCGCAGTCGAAATAGATCGAGGTGAAGGGACCGATGTAGCTGTTCACGACACGGGTGCGCTCACCGATGATTGCAGGACCACGCACAGTCGAGTTGATGATCACCGCACCTTGCTCGATCACGACGCGACCGTCTATGAGGGAGTCATCGTCGACGGTGCCATGTATTGCAGGTTCGATCGCTTCGAGAACGAGTCGGTTACCTTCGAGAAGCGGCTGGAGTTTGCCGGTGTCCTTCCACCATCCGTCGAGAACCTCGTGTCGCACTCGATGCTCATGGTCGATCAGCCATTGGATGGCATCGGTGATCTCGAGTTCCCCACGGGGAGAGGGTTCGATGGCCGCCACGGCCTCATGGATGCTCTGGTCGAACAGATAGACACCGACGAGAGCGAGATCCGAAGGGGGATCAACCGGCTTCTCCACCAGTTGGAGGACTTCGCCGTCGGGACCGATCTCGGCCACACCGAACCGTTGAGGATCCGGAACACGGGCGAGCAGTATCTGCGCCGAGGGAGCCGCGGTGTCAACACCATCGGCGAGTCGGCGATCATTCTCGAACCGATCGACGAACTCGGCGATTCCTTGTCGCAGCAGGTTGTCCCCGAGGTACATGACGAAATCGTCATCGCCGAGAAAGTCCTTTGCGATGAGCACGCAGTGGGCCAGGCCCAACGGGGCATCCTGCGGGATGTAGGTGACTTGAGCGCCCCAGTGCGAACCGTCGCCAACGGCGTCACGGATCTCGGCACCCGTGTCGCCGGTGATGATCCCGATCTCGGTGATCCCCGCCTCGACCATGTCCTCGATCCCGTAGAACAGGATTGGTTTGTTTGCCACCGGCACCAACTGCTTGGCGCTCGTATGGGTGATCGGGCGCAGGCGGGTGCCGGCGCCACCGGAGAGGATGAGACCCTTCATAGAGACTTTCTAGCAGTCAGCCGCTGCAAATCTCCCGAGGGGACGTTGCTCATGCTCAGTAGACACGACAGGACAATGTGCTGTTCGGCATCGGCGCTCCGACGTTGATCAACTGCACACACACCGTGGTGGGCGCCGCGGGGATGGCCACGTACACGAGGAATCCGTGATTCTCTCCGTAGCCGGGGTAGGCCACGCCGACATCGGGACGTGAGTCGGCTGCCCGGAAGGTCTTTGCCGGCTCGCCGGTGACCGTAACCCTGAGATTGATCGGTGCCACGGTGTCTGGGTCGATCGCCCATCCGCCCAGGATCACGCCTCCGAACCCGCGGTTTGCGAACTCAAGATTCCCTATGGGCGATGCAGCAACAACGGTGACGGACCGACATCCGAGCGGCTGGTCAGCGCCACCGGCCCCCTCGTTCACCGCGGTGACGCAGATCGAATGGGTTCCCGGCGAAGAGGGAATGACCGCATTGAACCCGTGACGAACACCCAGATTCGGATAGACCCCAGCGACATCAGGACGTTCAACACCGGTGAGGGCGGTTTTCACGAGGACGCCATCGACAGTGACACGGACCTTCGCATCGGCGGTCTCGGGATCGAATGCCCAACCCCAGACGCGGAAACCGCCGGGAGCAGTGGATACCGAATCAAAACTTCCGAAGGGCTGCCCGTCGACAGTGACAGTGGCGCATCCAAGCGTCGTGTTCGACGAACCACTCGGCGCTGCATTGACCGCGACTGCACAAACCCGCCGAGCCCCGGCCCGCAGGCGCACGAACTTCGAGAATCCATGATTCGGGCCGAACGTCGGGTGATCCTTCGCCAGGTCGCTCCGGGCGACATCAGCAGTGATGGAGTTGATGTATTTGTCATCCGCATAGACC
>CAFBNC010000016.1_pt1 | contig 23876 bp, 25 predicted proteins | sample 7269161 | NCBI WGS metagenome assembly CAFBNC01 (sample SAMEA6814082, study PRJEB35770) | freshwater metagenome | biome: Freshwater; feature: Freshwater reservoir; material: water | place: Czech Republic | collected 2017-05-23 | depth 30m m
CAGCGACAATCCCCCAACGACGAGCAGTCATCGCCCGCGACAAACACTGCCGGGCACCCGGCTGCCACACCAAACCCGAACACTGCGACATCCACCACATCGACCACTGGATCAACGGCGGCAAAACCGACATCAACCGGATGGTCCTGTTATGCGGAACCCACCACAGACAATTTCACCGACCCGGCTACCGCATGGAACTCGACGAACACGCCAACTTCACCGTCCACGCACCGAAGGGGTGGACACGAACCACCACACCCACAGCCACAACCACGCGACCCACACACCAACCAATCACCGAGCTGTTCCGCGAATGAGCATTCGACTCCTGAATCTTCACCATCTGAACCCGAGGCCACGAGGACCCTGACTACCGCCGACTGCATCGCCCGATCGGAGGGAGATCTGCGGTCTTTATGGAGATCTTCGCCCCGATGTGGTCTTCTCTTGCCATGTCCACCGAATCGCCCTTCCCGTCCTCGCCCGGTTCCAGCCCCGATGCCGAATCCGGAACGGTCCCCGGATCAGTGCCCGGATCTGTCCCCCCGTCTGTTTCGGAGTCCCCCGCTGGTGCGCCCAGCAATCAGATCAATGAAGCAGCGATGCTCGAAGCGGCGCTGTTCGAGATGAAGAAAGTCATCGTCGGACAGGACCGAGCGATCGAGCGTCTGTTCGTAGGTCTGATCGCCCGCGGCCATGTGCTGCTTGAGGGCGTGCCCGGTCTGGCCAAGACGCTCGCCGTCGAGACCCTCTCCGCAGTCATCGGAGGCACGTTCAACCGCCTGCAGTTCACGCCAGACCTGCTGCCCGCCGACCTTGTGGGCACTCGAATCTTCCGATCCTCCAACGAGACCTTCGACATTGAGTGGGGCCCGGTTTTCGCAAACATCGTTCTGGCCGATGAAATCAACCGCGCCCCTGCCAAGGTGCAGTCGGCCCTGCTCGAGGTAATGGCTGAGCATCAGGTCTCGATCGCCGGCACCACCCGCAAGGTCCCCGAACCGTTTCTCGTCCTCGCCACGCAGAACCCGATCGAGAGCGAGGGCGTCTACCCCTTGCCGGAGGCTCAGCGAGACCGATTCCTCATGAAAGTGGTCGTCGGCTATCCCACCGCCGCCGAGGAGGCACAGATCGTCTCCCGCATGGGCGTGCGTCCTCCCCGGGCCGAACAGGTGCTGTCGCTCGAGGATCTCGTGGCACTTCAGGAAGCCGCCGACGCCGTTCATGTGGCCCCGGCAGTCGCTGATTATGCCGTTCGCCTCGTACTCGCCACCCGTGAACCCGCGGCGAATGGTCTGCCGGAACTGGCTGAGCTCATCCAGTGGGGCGCCAGCCCGCGGGCCACTCTCGGGCTGGTCGCCGCCGGTCGTGCACTCGCACTCATGCGGGGCCGCACCTACGTACTGCCCCAGGACATCTTCGACGTCGCTCCCGACGTACTTCGTCACCGCGTCGTGCCTTCCTATGAGGCGCTCGCCCAGGGGCTCGCAGTCGAGCAACTCCTTGCCCGACTGCTTTCCACCATCCATGCACCGGTCGTGGCACCCTCCCAGGACCCGACCGCAGTCTCCTCCCGGTGAGCCAGCGCACCCCCACTGCTCCGAGCATCACCGGCACACCAGCGGCCGAGGTGCTCCGACGCCTCGAACTGAGCGTCACCCGCCGGCTCGATGGCCTGCTGCAGGGCGACCACCGCGGCCTCACCCCCGGACACGGCACCGAGCCCGGCGACATCCGGGCGTACCAACCCGGCGACGACGTGCGCCGGATCGACTGGAACGTCACTGCTCGCCTCCGCGACCCCCATGTGCGCGACACCATCGCCGATCGCGAACTTGAGACCTGGATTCTCGTTGACTCATCCGCCACCATGGCGTTCGGCACCGCGCTGTGCGAAAAGCGCGATCTCGCACTCGCCGCTGTTGCCGCAACAGGATTCCTCACCAGTCGCACCGGGAACCGCGTGGGAGCAATGACCCTCGCCCCCTCCGGTGCATCGGTGCCGATCCCGGCTCGGTCCGGCCGGGTTCACCTACAGGCGCTCACCCGTCAGGTGCTCACCGCTCTCAGTCACCCCAGCGAGGGTCGGGCTGATCTCGCGCTCGGTCTCCGTCGCCTCGCGGCCACAGCGAAACGACGGGGCCTCATCGTCATCGTCTCCGATTTCCTCGGCCCCGACGACTGGAGCCATTCGATGCGATCGCTCGCGCTTCGCCACGACGTTCTTTGCGTCGAAGTACTCGACCCACTTGAGGTGGCGCTTCCCGATGTCGGAATGCTCACGGTGCGCGATGTCGCAACTGGCGCGGAACTCGACATCCCCACCGGCAATGCGAAACTGCGACAGCAGTACGCCGATGCCGCGGCTGCACAACGAGCCGCCATCGCCAACAACATCCGTCGCGCGGGCGCCGACCATCTCCAGTTGCGCACGGATCGCGACTGGCTGCTCGATCTCGCTTCATTCGTCTCCGGTCGCCGCGACCGTATCGACGCCCAGTCCCGCGCCGCTGCGCACGGGTCCGGCGACGTCGGCGCTGTCAGCACCGGTCCCACTGCAGGAGTCCCCCGATGAACGGTCTCACCTTCCTGTCGCCCTGGCGGCTGCTCGCGCTCGTCGCGGTCGTAGCACTGGCGATCACGTACGTCGTCTTCCAACGTCGGCGTTCGCAGTACGCCGTGAGGTTCACAAATCTCGAACTGCTCTCCTCGGTCATGCCGAAGAGTCCCGGATGGCGCCGCCATCTTGCGGCCGGCGCGCAGCTGCTCGCACTCACTGCCCTCGTGCTGGCGTTCGCCCAACCCGCGCATGACATCAAAGTCCCTCGAGAGCGCGCAACCGTCATGCTCGCCATCGATGTCTCGCTCTCGATGGAAGCAACTGACGTGAAGCCGAGTCGGATCGAAGCCGCCAAAGCAGCGGCCACGTCATTCCTCGACGATGTCCCACCCAAGGTCAATGTGGGGCTGGTCACGTTCGCTGGTACGTCCCGAATCGCCGTGGCGCCCACCACCGATCGTCGAGCGGTGGCCGACGCCATCGCCAAGGCCGAACTTGATGATGGCACCGCGATCGGCAACGCCATCGAGAGCAGCCTCGACGCGCTGAACTCGATGCCGCCGGCTCCCGATGGAGCCCAGGTTCCGGCAGCGATCGTCCTGATGTCCGATGGCACCACCACGATGGGCGTACCGAATCAACGAGCCATCCAGGACGCGATCAAGGCCCAGGTTCCGGTGTCGACCATTGCCTTCGGCACGGAAGGGGGCACGGTCACCATCCCGAACACTGGTGAGGTCGTCCCGGTTCCCGTCGATGCGCCGTCCTTGGCCAAGATCGCCAAGGCGACCGGCGGACAGACCTACGAGGCCGCCACCCAGGGACAGCTCTCCGATGTGTATTCGAAGATCGGTTCCTCGATCGGGTATGACACGACGATCTCCGCGCTTACCCAGTGGTTCGTGGCATTGGCGCTGCTGGGGTTCATCGTGGCCGGCGCACTCGCACTGGCCTGGTCGAACCGACTTCCGTGAGCAAGAGACTCAGCTGCTGCTGACCTTTTCGCTGACCACCTTCGAGGAACCACCGGGCTGCATCGACACGCCGTACAGACAGTCGGCCGCTTCCATCGTGCGCTTCTGATGACTGACGATCACCAACTGCGCCTCATTGCGGAACTCAGCGACAAGTCCGAGGAATCGATGCAGGTTGACATCGTCGAGCGCAGCCTCGACCTCGTCCATGACATAGAACGGCGAGGGGCGGCTGCGGAACACGGCGAAGAGATACGCGAGTGCGGTGAGTGACCGCTCGCCACCCGAGAGCAGCGAGAGCTTGCGCACGTTCTTGCCCGACGGCTTGGCCTCAACTTCGATGCCGGTGGCCAGCAGGTTGTCGGGATCGGTGAGCTTGAGTCGACCTTCGCCACCGGGGAAGAGCGTGGAGAACAGTGCGGTGAAATTCGTGGCCACGTCGGCGAACGCCGCGGCGAACACATTGACGATCTCGCCATCGATCGCCCGGATCACCTTGGCCAGTTCGCGTCGGCTCTCCTTGACGTCCTCGAGTTGCTTCTCCAGGAACTCATGGCGTTCCTGCAACGCCTCGAACTCCTCGAGCGCCAGCGGATTGATGGGACCCATGATGCGGAGGTCACGCTCGAGATCACGGGTACGAGCCGCTGCCGTGACACCCTCGGCGAGTTCCGGGCATTCAGCGGCGATGGCGACATCGGGTTCGCAGTCGAGGTCGCGACGCAGCGCCTCAACGGCTGCCTCAATGCGCATCTCGGTCTCCGCGAGTTCGATCTCTGACCGCTGCAGGCGTTCACGCTGTTCGGCGAGTGAACGCTCCTCTTCGGCCCGGCGACGACGTAGGCCGTCGAGCGTGGACGCCACTTGGCGCGCCGCTTCGGACTGTCGACGACGTCGCTCACGGAAGTCGGTGAGTCGCGCTTCAATGATCTGGGATCGGGCCGCAACCAGCACGGCCAAACGGTCGAGGGCAACCTGGGTGCGATCGAGTTCGAGACGACGGGTCTCTGCCGCCGCCCGTTCGGCGGCTGCACCTGCGAGTCGTGATTCGACCTCACGGAGTCGTCCGGCGAGGAAGAGCCGGCGCTCGGTGACAGCGACCGTGCGAACCTCAAGATCGCTGCGACGCGAACCCACATCGGAGGCTTGGCCCTCGAGACGAGTTCGTGCCTCCGACATGCGTCGGGCGGATTCGGCCAGTTCGCTCTCGGCCGCCTCGAGCTCGGGAAGCTGCTGTTCGAGTTCGGTGATGCGATTCGCCTCACGGGCGACGCGCTCGGTGAGTTCGGCGAGGTGACCCTGCAGGGCGTCGATCTCGGTGGCGGCATCGCGTCGCTCGGTCTCGACCCGCTGGAGGCGATCGCCAGCAGCGGTGAGCCGGGAATCGTTCTCGTCAAGCTGGCGAGTGAGCGCCTGCTCGGCCGAACGGGCATCGGCCAGCTCGACCCGCGCGGCTTCGAGCTCGACAGCACTCAGAGAAGCAACGGCGGCAGTGGCTTCGGCACGTTGCTCGGCTTCAGCGAGGGCTGCACCTGTCGCACCCGAACCCGAAGCTCCAACCCGCCAACCGCTCACACCGAAGCGATCGCCGGTGGTGGTGACGACAATGGCTGACGGATGGGCCAATGAAACATCGACGGCTTCGACCCAGCCACCCTGCACGACGACCGCAGCACCGACGAGGGCATCGAGCAGCGGCTCGACATCAGCCCGGCGGGCCCGCACATGCGGCCGCACCGGTTCGCCCTGCGAAGGAAGCGGCGGAGAGGAATGTGAAGCACCGAGCGCCAGCACGGCGCCGCTGAGCTGCTCACCATGGAGCGCTTCGAGCGCGCGGCGACCAGCATCGACGCCATCGACCACCACGGCAGCGAGAGCTTCGCCCGCCGCCGCTTCGAAAGCTGACTCCCATCCGGGATCGACGTCGACGAGATCGAGCAGGGTGCCGAGAACTCCGCGCACTCCGCTGAGTCGCTCGGTGCCGGCCGCGGAACGGGCTTCGTCAAGCGCAAGCGCAAGCGCCTCGGCCCGGGCCTGCCATGCATGATGATCGCTCTCGGCGCTGCGATGGTCGGATTCAGCGACCTCAACAGCACCGGTGGCCGCAGCCACGCGGGCTTCGGCCAGCTCCATCGCCTCGACCAGCGGCTCTTCGGCGGCTTCGGCCTCGGTGAGTTCGGTGCGCAGGCGAGCAGCTTCGACCGCCCGCTCCTCAGCCTTGGTGGCCAATGACGCCGAGCGTGATGCAACGCGTTCACGTTCTTCGCGGCCACGATCAGCTGCGGCCCGAAGGGCACCGAGTTCGCCGCGCATCTCTGCTGCGGCGCCGGTGGGTGCTGAGACTCCAGCTGACCATTCAGCTTCGAAGGCAAGACGTTCGGCAGCGAGCGCCGATTGCGCAGCGGCCAGCTCGAGAGTCATGGGTTCGAACTGCTCAGCCTCAGCTTCGACGGCAGCGAGTTCGCCGGCCAGACGAGCCGACTCAGATTCGAGCGAAGCCACCACACCCTGATCGACAGAGGCACCGCGGGCACGCTCGACGCCACGCCGACGCTCGGCGAGCACGGCGCTCAAACCGCGGGCTTGCTGGAACAACGATTCGTACTGGGCCAGTCCGTCGCCCACATCATCGCCACCCATCGCAGTGAGCTGCGCCTCGGTGGCCATGACCTGTGCATCGAGTTCGGCGAGCGCGAGTCGCAAGCGTTCGTCGGTCGCCACAAGTTCGGCGCGGCCCCGTGTCCCCTGCTCGAGGCGGGTTCGCAGACCATGGAGTTCGCGTCCGGCGGTGAACACTCGCAAAGCGGTGAGTTCAGAGACGACCGCACCGTGACGACGTGCGGCATCGGCCTGGCGTTCAAGCGGTCGCAGCTGACGCCGAACCTCGCGCAACAGATCCTGCAAGCGGGTGAGGTTGCCCTCTGTGGCGGCGAGTCGACGCTCGGACTTCTCCTTGCGGCGGCGGTACTTGAGGATGCCGGCGGCCTCTTCGATGACAGCGCGACGGTCCTCGGGACGCGCGTTGAGAACCGCATCGATCTGACCCTGGGAGATGATCACATGCTGCTGACGACCCACTCCAGAATCCGACAGCAGGTCCTGGATGTCGAGCAGACGACAGGGCGCTCCGTTGATGGCGTACTCGCTATCGCCATTTCGGAACAGCGTGCGGGTGATGGTTACCTCGGTGAACTCGATCGGGAGCATGCCGGAGCTGTTATCGATGGTGAGGCTCACCTCAGCGCGCCCGAGTGCCGTGCGCTTGGAGGTTCCGGCGAAGATGACGTCGTCCATCTTCTGCGAACGCACGGCGGAGGGCGCCTGGGCACCCAGCACCCACGCGATGGCGTCGACCACATTGGACTTGCCCGATCCATTGGGGCCCACCACGACGGTGACGCCCGCCTCGAGATCGAGGTTCGTTGCGTCGGCAAAGGACTTGAAGCCCTTCATCGACAGTCGTTTCAGATACATCAGACCTGACAGACCTCGCAGTAGAAGGTGGACCGGGTGGCGAACTTGACCTTCTGGATGTCGCCCCGGCGGCAACGACGGCAGGGCTGCTTATCGCGGTCGTACACCTGATGATGTTCCTGATAGGTGCCGGCCTTGCCGAAGATGTCGACGTACTGGGCGTCGGCCAGCGTGGATCCGTTGTACTTGCACGCCTCGTGGAGAATCTCGACGAGCGAGCGATAGAGCCGGCGGATCTCTTGGGTGGTGAGTGAGGATGTCTCACGATCGAAGCGCAGGCCGGAGTCGAAGAGGATCTCGTCGCTGTAGATGTTGCCGATACCGGCGATCATGCTCTGGTCGGTGAGAAAGGTCTTGAGCTTCATGTTCTTCGATCGCAGCAGGTGTCCGAAGTCAACCCAGGACATCGGGGTCTCGACCGGGTCCACGCCGAGCGTCGAGAGTTCTTCGATCTCGGTGGTGATCTCGTCGGGAGTGGCGAGGAACATCTCACCAAAGGTGCGGGGATCGACGAAACGCAGCAGGCCACCCTGGGTGAAGGTGATGGTGACATGTGTGTGCTTGGGCTCGGGATCCTTGGGGACCGCCCGCAGCAGCTGACCCGACATGCGAAGGTGGATGACGAGCACCGAGCCGGTGTCCAGCGCGAGCAGCAGGTACTTCCCCTTGCGCTGCGAGCCGGTGATCTTCGCCCCCTCGAGGCCGGCCACGAATTCAGCCGGCTTCTGTCGACGGATCGTGCGCTTGCCGGTGACCACAACGGTCTTGATCTTCTTGCCCACGACCTCCTTCTCGAGCTCTCGGCGGATGGTTTCAACCTCGGGAAGTTCAGGCATTTCGCTGCTCATTCTGCTGGTGGTCGGTGCTGGCGGCGCCGGAGGCACCGACCAACGTGAGCCGGGCGAACGCCGCCTGAGCGGCAGCCTGCTCGGCCAGTTTCTTGGATCGTCCTTCGCCCTCGCCGATAACTGCGCCATCGACCCGGACACGGGCGAAGAAGCGTTTGTCATGGTCCGGGCCCTCATCGCTGAGCTCATAGGCGGGTGCGCCCGATGAGCGGCGAGCGAGGATTTCTTGCAACTGCGACTTGAAATCCGCCGCACCGGGACCCATCGCTTCGAGGTCGATCCGGTCGGCGAGAAGGTCGACGACGAGCGTTCGGGCGGCTTCGGGACCCCCATCGACGTACACCGCGCCGATGATTGCTTCCATGGCGTCGGAGAGGATCGAGGCCTTCTCACGGCCCCCGCTGGCGGACTCACCCTTACCGAGACGCAGGCATGCGCCCACGCCCAGTTCGGCAGCGACGGCGGCCAGTGTGGGCTCGCTCACCACAGCTGCTCGCAGCTTGGCCAGTGAACCCTCGGGCATCTCAGGGTGGGCCGTGAAGATGTGATCGGTGACGACAAGGCCGAGCACGGCGTCGCCGAGGAACTCGAGCCGCTCGTTCGAACGGCTACCTGCGTTCTCAGCGCACCAGGATCGGTGTGTGAGCGCGAGAAGCAACGGCGCGGGGTCGGTGAAGTCATGACCCAGCTGCTCGAGCAGCGCGGAGAGCGGGTCGGGAGTCAGCGAGTCAGCCCAGCTTGGCGACGACGTAGTCCACGGCGTCACGGACGGTCTTGAGGTCTTCGAGGTCTTCATCCTCGATGCGGAAGCCGACAGTGCGCTCACCGATATCTTCCTCGAGGGCTTCAACCAGTTCGATCAGCGCCAAGCTGTCGGCGTCGAGATCGTCGGCGAAGGAATCACCCTCATGGACTGCCGAGGGGTCGATCTCCAGAATGTCGGCGAGGCGGTCCTGGATGAGGGCGAACACTGCTGCTCGGTCCATCGGGGGCTGCTCGACATGGGTCTCTGCGGGCACGGATTATCTCCTCGGGAAGGCGACGACGGCCGGATGGTAGCCCCCATGAAGCTTGTGCGCTTGTGAATCAGGCCGGGTTCGGCCGTGAATCACCCTTCAGTGGGACGCACGGCCTCTCGAAGATGCTCCACAACCCCACCGGTGACCATGTCGTTGGCAACCCGGATGGCGTTGACCATTGCGACCGATGACGAGGACCCGTGACTGATGATGCACACCCCATCGACGCCGAGGAGCATGGCACCACCGGTGTTCTCGGGATCGAGCTGACCGTAGAGCGGCAGCAGCGCCGGCCAGAGGACCCCCGACGCCGCACGGGTCTCCTCGGTGGAGTCGAAGGCGGAGAGCAGGTTGCTGACGATCGACTTGAGAGCGCCTTCAAGGGTTTTGAGCGCGACATTGCCGGTGAAACCATCGGTCACAACCACATCGGCTTCATCGGTCATGAGATCGCGTCCCTCGACGTTGCCGATGAAACGAGCTCCGGTGGAACCGATCCAGGAACCCTCAGCAAGGAGTTTGTGGGTCTCCTTCACGAGCGGGCTTCCCTTGGTGGGCTCTTCACCGATGGAGAGCAGTGCCACCTTCGGGTTTTCGATGCCGTAACGGGTGCGGGCGAACACAGCACCCATCTGCGCGAACTGCACGAGCCAGTCGGCACTGCATTCGGCGTTGGCTCCGGCGTCGAGCAGCACCGTGGGTGTGCCACCCGGAACCGGAATCGGCGTCGCGATGGCGGGACGGGACACGCCCTTGATGCGACCCATGCGCAGCAGAGCACTGGCCATCGTGGCGCCGGTGTTGCCCGCGCTGACCATGGCCGAGGCGCGGCCGTCGCGGACCGCCTCGGCGCAGCGCACCAGCGAGGAGTCCTTCATTGTGCGCACGCTCGATGCCGGGTCGGCATCCATGGCGATCACCTGCGAGGCCTCGATGACTTCGAGGCCTCCCGTGTCACCGAGTTCGTCGCGGCGACCGACGAGCACAACCGGGACGCCGAGTTCTTCGGCAGCACGGATGGCTCCGGCCACGATCTCACCGGGTGCGTTATCGCCACCCATTGCGTCAACTGCGATGGGCAACATGGTCAACTGCTCCGTTGATCGATCAGTCGACGTCGATGGCCTGGCGGCCGTTGTACCAACCGCAGTTGCCACATACGACATGCGGACGCTTGACGGCGCCGCAGCGCGAGCAAGTGCTGCGAGCCGGCGTGGTGATTCGCCATGCAGAGGCCCGACGGCTTCGGCTCTTGGCTTTGGAGGTCTTCTTCTTGGGGACGGCCATGGTCGTTCCTGAGGCTGAGGGGCACCGCGGCCCGGTTCGAGCGGAGGTCCGAGGCGCGGTGGTCCTCGGGACGGAGACGAGACTCTAGTCCTCGTCGCCGGGGGAATCGAAGTTGAGATCTGCGAGTGCCGCCCAACGGGGATCGGCGGGGGCCACCACAGCGGCAGGATCCTCGTCTTCGGCCACGCCGGTGGGGAACAGATCAGGCGCCGGACCGAGGCAGTCCGGGCCACAGAGGGGGGCCAGGGGCAGGGCCAGCAGCACGGCATCGCGGATCATCGGCTCGAGGTTCACGAGGTCCTCACCGAGCGGATACGTCTCACCATCGATGGGACGGGGGTCGAAGATCTCACGAACCTCCACGATCGACTCGGCCCGCACCGGAATGAGGCAGCGGCGACACTCCCCCTCCCAGGGAACCGTGATGGTCCCGCTGGCAACCAGTCCCGGGAGCATGGTCTCGAGGGTGAGTTCGAGACTGATCTCCGCCCCTTCGGGAACAACCGCGGTCGTGATGCCCAGACCCTTGAGTTCAACCGACCGTTCGACCTTCCGGCGGGTGCCCGGCGAACGACGGAGATCGGCGATGCCGATCACGAGGGGCTTCGCCGTCATGGGCTAGGCGCGATCCTGATCAAAGAAGGTGGCGGCGGCATCGATGGTGGTGGTGGCGTTCGGGTCGTCAGGGGGCGGCGGCAGATCGGCATAGCGATCGCGGACCACGCTCAATCGACCGGTACCGGCTTCGCGCTCACCAAAAGGATCATCGTCATCGAATGGGAGTGAATCATCAGAAGGCGCACCCGAATCGCGGGCGTCGTCGTAGCGCTCAGCATCGAGCACCGCGGGGCTGAGATCGGCGTACTCGTCGTAGACACCGCTCGAGGTTGCGGGCGCACCCCAGGAGCCATCGTCGTAGGAGGAGTCGCGTTCGGTGGTGGTCGCGTGCTGGCCCGACGGCTGATCGGAGTACTGATCGGAGTACTGATCGAAGGGAGCATCGACAACGGCTGCGGCAGCTGCCTCGGCGAGAAGGTTGGTGCCCTGCAACTTGGAACGACCGGCAGTGACGAGCTTCTGGGTGCGTTCGAGCACGATCTCGAAGCTGGCGAGCTTCTGGTCGCAGAAGTCTTCGACCTCATGACGGAGGCGTCGGGCATCGGACTGGGCAGTGTCGACGATCTCGTAGGCGCGCTGTTCGGCGGCAGCCACCACTTCGGTGCGCTGGACCATGGTCTCGGCCCGGGCACGCGCCTTGGCCACGATCTCCGAGGCCTCGTGCTGATAGCTGTTGATGAACTCGGCGCGTTCCTTGAGCAACCATCGAGCAGCCCGTAGTTCCTCGGGGAGCTTCTGCAGCACTTCATCGATGAGGTCGAGCACCTCATCCTTGGAGATCATCGAAGAGGCGGACAACGGCACGGGTCGGGCACTGGAAATGACATCGCGCAGGTGAACGAGGAGGTTCTCAGCCTCGGCTGGGTGGTACTGCGCACCAACCGCCGGCGGGGTGAGATCAAGCTCGACGTCGTCATCCTCGTGGCCGTAGATATCGCTCATGCGGGGTACTTCTCCTGGAGTCGCCGGGATACGGGGCCGGGAACCATGTCGCTCACATCGCCACCGAATTTCGTGATCTCGCGCAGGAGTTTGGAGGCGAGGAAGGAGTTCCCCGATGCCGATGGGATGAACAGGGTGTCGACCCCGGAGACCCGTTTGTTCATCTGCGCCATCTGCAGTTCGCTCTCGAAATCCGAGACTGCTCGAAGACCCTTGACGATGAAGTCGGCCTCGAGTTCGCGGGCCAGATCAACGACGAGCGACGCGAACATCGTGACGGTGACATTGCCGAACGGCGCCACCGACTCCTCGAGCATCTCGCGACGCTCCTCGAGGGAGAACAGCGGCTCACCCTTCTGCGGATTACGCATCGCAGCAACCACCACATGATCGAACAGCCGCGACGCTGTCGCGATGATCTCGAGATGGCCGTTATGAATCGGATCGAAGGATCCGGGATAGAGCACTCGGGTCACGACAACTCCATCAGTGTTTGGGAGGTGGGGGTTTGGGATGCGGCAGTTTGGGATGCGGCTTTTTCGGATGCGGGAGTTTCGGAGGGTGGGGGGTCCGCAGGCGTGAAGATGCTCACGAGCGTACCCCCGTACCACTTCTGCCTCACGGCATCCCATCGGCGGGGAACCGCGACCTCTCGACTCGATTCGATCACGATGAGTTCGATGCCGCGGCGCCCGTGGAGCACGTCGAGCACCGTGGTCCACGCGTCGTCATCGAACCCATAGGGCGGATCGAGCAGGACCAGCGAATGGGGCTGTGCCGCAGCCCCAGCCCGGGCGAGGTACGCGTCGGCTGTGGACGCGATCACCTCAGCCCGATCGGTGTACCCCGTCGAGATGAGATTGGTCTCGATGGCCCGACGAGCGTTGCGGTCGGAATCGACGAACGTGACATGGTCGGCACCACGTGAGAGTGCTTCGATCCCGAGTGCTCCGGACCCGGCGAAGAGGTCGAGCACCCGTGCCCCTTCGATGGCGTCGAGACTGGCGAGCGCATTGAACATCGACTCACGTATGCGGTCGAGGGTGGGTCGGGTCTCGCGTCCCTCGGGGGCGATAAGCCTGCGCCCTCTTGCATCACCGGCCACAACTCTCACGGCTCCGACCGTACCCTGTGGCGATGGACGCTGAACTCGGAATGACCTGCATCGACTGTGGGGGCACGCTGCATCCGCTGTCATACCCGCCCGAGGAGGGCTGGGAGCCCGGCGATGTCGTGGCCTACCGGTGTCCGGATTGCAACGAACGCTTCGACATCGTGCTGCCCGATCCCGACGAGACGGGCACCGGTGACTGGGCCGGGCAGTGAGTCGGCAGGAGTGACGCTTGCTCGTCAGTCACACGCGGCAGGCGCCAGGCAGTCACACGCGGCAGCCAATGACGTGCGGCAGCCAATGACGTGCGGCAGCCTGCGGGAACCCTCGGTCATGGCTCGGCGCAGTTCAGTCCATGATCTGTGCGAGTAACGATGCCAGTTCTGCGGGGCGACACACCATCGGTGAATGGTCGCCGGCGATCTCGCGCACATCGGTGGTCACCCGGGCCGCGAGCGCCCGCTGGCCGGTGGGCAGCACGATCGGATCGTCAGCGCACACGATGTAGGTGGTGGGTACCTCGCGCCATGCCGCCACCGACACCAGGACTGCGCCGCCGGTGTTCCCCGGACGAAGACGCGTCGCCCAGTGCGCGGCATCGGACGGATCGGCATCGGGATAGAAGACCTGCGCCGCGAGTTCGGGGTCGACTGACGTGACGCCTTCTTCGGAGAAGCGGAGCGCCGACATGAACTCGGTACCGATCTCAACCGGACCACCGCTTGCGTTCTCGCCCACATCAGGAGCAAGTGCCGCGAGCAGCACCAGTCGTTCCACGTTCGGGTGTGAACCGGCGACAGTTACAACAGCGCCGCCATAGGAATGACCCAGCAGCGTGACCGGACCATCGCAGGCATCGAGCACAGCGTGAACGGCAGCGACGTCGTGGTCAAGGTCGGTCAGCGGAAGCTCGGGAGTGAGGCAGGTGATGCCCTGCCGCTCGAGTTCATCGATGAGCGGGGCGAAGCACCAACCGCCATGAAAGGCACCGTGGGTCAGAACGATCGTGGTCATAGCGCGCACAGTACGCGGATCTCAGCCCTTGAGCAGGAAATCGGTGTCGTCGTTGCGCAGTAGAAGTTCCACTTCCTCGGCCAGCAGCCAATTGGCATCGAGCATCGGGTCGGCATCGAGGATGGAGATTGCTGTCTCGCGGGCCGCCACGACCCATTCGCGATCACGGCGCAAGGACGCCAGCTTGAGATCGTTCTGCCCCTTCTGACGCTCCCCCATGATCGTGCCCTCGCCCCGCAGATCGAGATCAATCTCGGCCAGTTCGAACCCGTCGGTGGAATGCACCAGTGCTTCGATCCGGGCTTCGCCATCGGCGGTGGTGGGTTCGCCCACCAACCAACAATGCGACTCCGCCGCACCGCGACCGACCCGGCCGCGCAACTGATGGAGCTGGGCGATGCCGAAGCGGGCCGCGTCGAGGATGACCATGACCGTGGCGTTCGGGACGTCGACCCCCACCTCGATCACTGTGGTCGCCACGAGCACATCGAGTTCGCCCCGACGAAACGCTCCCATGACTGCCTCTTTGTCGGCCGCGGGCACTCGTCCGTGCAACAGACCGACCCGCAATCCCGAGAGTTCGCCCGCCGTGAGTTCCTCGAAGGTCTCGTGCGCGGAGTGCACCTCGAGCTTCTCGCTCTCATCGATGAGCGGACACACCACATAGGCCTGACGACCAGCGGCGACCTCGTCGCGCACCTGCTGCCACACATCGGCCTCATCGAGTTCGCTTCGGGCCCATCGGGTGACGATCGGTGTTCGACCCGGGGGCAATTCATCGAGCACCGACACGTCGAGATCGCCATAGACGGTCATGGCGGCGGTGCGCGGAATGGGTGTCGCGGTCATGACGAGCACATCGGGAATGGCCTGACCACTTCCCTTGTCACGCAATGCCGCTCGCTGCTCGACACCGAACCGATGCTGCTCATCGATCACAACGACACCAAGAGAGCCGAACTCGATCCCCTCGGAGATGAGCGAGTGCGTGCCGATAGCGATGTCGATCGAACCGTCGGCGAGATCAGCAAGGATGCGTCGGCGCTCGCCGGCCGGCGTGCGATTGGTGAGAAGCACCACTCGCAGTTGGCGTTCGAGTCCGGCGCCGCCGAAGAGGTTGTCCTCATCGGCATCGGGGACCATGAAGCCATCGAGCAGGGCACGGATACCGAGATGATGCTGTTCGGCGAGCACCTCGGTGGGCGCCATGAGCGCTCCCTGATGACCGCCCTGCACTGCCACGAGAAGCGCGGCCACAGCAACGAGCGTCTTGCCCGCACCAACATCACCCTGCAGTAGGCGGTGCATCGGATGACCCTTGGCGAGATCGGTGACGATCTCGCCGATGGCCCGACGTTGGGCGCCGGTGAGTTGATACGGCAGTTGTTCGATGAACCGATCGACGAGCCGGCCGCCGGTACCGTCGCCCACGTCATGGGCGATGCCCACCGCAGTGCGTTCGAGTTCGCGTTTGCGGCGCACAAGTTCGATCTGCACCCGCAGCAGCTCGTCGAAGGCGAGTCGCCGCCGGGCTGCTGCTGCCTCCCTCATGGATTCGGGTGCATGGATTCCTGAGAACGCGGTGTTCCGATCCACGAGGTCAAGGCGATCGAGAAGCGCCGGGTCGAGAGGTTCGGCGAACTCGCCAGAACGACGGAGGGTCTCGGCACACAGGCGCGCCATATCCCAGGTCATGATCCCGGCCTTCTCGGACTGCGGATAGATGGGAACGATTCTTGCGGTCTGATCACCGATCCGGTCGACCACAGGGTTGGTCATCTGCCGGCGCCCCTGGAACAGTTCGATGCGACCGAACAGCACGACCTCTGTACCTTCGCCGAGTTGTTTGAGCCGATAGGGCTGGTTGAAGAACGTGACCTTCAGATAGGAGGAGCCGTCGGTGACATCGGCGATCACCATCGATCGTCCGCTGCGTACCTGACGTTTCTCGGTGCGCACAACCTTCACGAGGATGGTCGCCTCCTCCCCCACCTCGAGGTCAGCGATTCGGGCTTCACGGGAGCGGTCGATGTAGCGACGCGGGTAGTACATCAACACGTCGAGCACCGTGTTCACGTCGAGCTTGGCCAAGGACTTCGCCGTGGCCTCACCGACTCCTTTGAGTTCGGTGACGGGAAGTTGCGCCAACTGCGAGAGCCGTCGCGACACCGGCGCGCCTATTCGATGCCGAAGAGATACGGATACAGCGGCTGACCACCGTGGTGGATCTCGACATCGCAACCGGGGCGGTTGTCGTGCAGCCACACCTCGAGATGCCGGGTGATGGCCTGCGTGGCTCCCTCACCCTCGATGATGGTGACGATCTCATGATCGTCGGTGACCAGTTCCTCGAGCAGCGCAGTGGCAGAGTCCGAGAGATCGGGGTGCACGGCGAGGATTCCGTCGCGGGCAATGCCAAGCCAATCCCCCTCATGAATGGGACCCCGTTCGGTGCTGGAGTCGCGTACCGCCCTGGTGAGTTCGCCCGCCACCACATGCGAGGCAGCAGCTGCCATATCGGAGGCGTTGGATTCGGCAGTGGAACCCGGGTCGTAGGCGAGCAGCGATGCGAATCCCTCGGCCACACCGCGGGTGGGCACGACCCGCACTGTTTTCGTGGTCATGGCGTCGACCTGCTGGGCCACCGGGATGATGTTCTTATTGTTGGGCAGGATGACGACATCATCGGCCGGCGCCGCTTCAACAGCTTCGAGCAACTGGGCAGTGGACGGGTTCATGGTCTGCCCACCGGTGACGATGACCTGCACCCCGAGCGACTGGAATATCCGGCGGATGCCGTCGCCCACCGACACCGCAACGACGGCGCAGGGAACCGGCTCGCGAGCCGCTGTGGGCTCGGGCACCATCGGCTCGGCCTCGCGCACCCACCGCTCCTCCTCGACCTCGTCGAGCAGATCGGTAACGCGGATACCACGAGGACGGCCGACCTCGATGGCCGCCTCGATGGTGGCGCCGATGTCGTCAGTATGGATATGACAGTTCCAGATGCCGTCGCCGCCGACCACCACAATGGAGTCACCCAGGGTGGCCCACACATTCTTGAATCCGCCGATGCGATCGTCGGCGGCCTCGAGGAAGTACATGACCTCGTAGCGCAGGCCGGCGAGCGTGCCGTCGTGGCCGCCACCACCATGGGCGGCGTCGAACGCCGCGAGGAACTCGGCCGATGCGCCCTCGGCGTCCTCGTCGGGAAGCGGAAGATCGCGACCATCGACCAAATGCAGCGCCACATCGAGCAGAAGCAGAAGACCAGTGCCTCCGGCGTCGACCACACCGGCGTCGGCGAGCACCTGCAGCATCGTGGGTGTGGCGGCAAGCGCCTCACCGCCACCGATTCGAGCCGCTTCGAGCACACCGAGCAGATCGGCTCCGGCATCGGCAGCAGCCCGACCGCTCTCGGCGGCCACGCGCACCACGGTGAGGATCGTGCCCTCGACCGGACGCATCACTGCGCCATAGGCGGCGGTGGCAGCAGCATCGAATGCATCGGCGACACAGCCGCCGTCGATGACTTCGTGATCGCGGAACCCGCCGGCAAGACCCCGAAGGATCTGAGACATGATCACCCCGGAGTTGCCCCGAGCGCCCATGAGTGACCCATGGGAGATGGCCGCACAGGTGGCGGCCATATCGGATTCGGCGCCCTCGAGCTCGGTGACCACCGAGGCCAGGGTGAGCGCCATGTTCGTTCCGGTGTCGCCATCGGGCACCGGATACACGTTGAGACGGTTGATGGACTCACGATGGAGCGCCAGGGCATCGGCGAACCCGGCGACGAGCGCACGGAGGTCAGCAGCGGTGAGGGTCTCCTTGATTGACATCGGCGCAGACACTACTTAGGTGAGCGCCGGAGGGTCAGATGTGGGCCCGAAGCCGGCGATTCGAGGAGGCGGGGCTACGAATTGGGCCTCGGCGACCCCACTGCTACTCTTCGGAACCCGATTCATCCGACGTCTTCTCCTGAGGTGTGTAGTCATGGCAGCTGTCTGCGAAGTGTGCGGCAAGCACCCATCATTTGGTATGGCCGTGAGCCACTCCCATCGTCGCACCAAGCGTCGTTGGAACCCGAACATCCAGCGCGTGCGCACCGTCGTCAACGGTGGCACCAAGCGCGTCGATGTCTGCACGTCCTGCCTCAAGGCAGGCAAGGTCGTCAAGGCGACCCGCTAGTCGTGGTTGCCACCTCGTTGCAGGGCGTGGTCAAGGCCTACGACCCGATCTCCGGCGACGGCACCATCATCTGCGACTCGAACCTGAACGAGTACGAACTCTCGCGCTCGGCTCTGCAAGGCTCGATCTTCCGCATGCTGCGTCAGGGTCAGCGCGTCGTGTTCGACGTCAATGACGAAGCGCTCGCAACACGTCTTCGCATGGGTTCCGAGGTTGACATGGGAACCCCGGGTTTCCCGCAGCAGAACCCCGGCGACTCGCAGCATCCTCAGGGCGGCACCCCCGCTTCCTGAAACACCAGCACGAACACCTTTTCTCATCGCATGAAACGCGTGTGCTTCGGCGCACCATCCCACGGAGGGTTCCATGTCCGGTACGACCACCAACCAGAAGCTCATCGCATGGGTCGAGCAATGGCGCGAGATCTTGCAGCCCGACGATGTCTATTGGTGCGACGGTTCCGCTGAGGAGTACGAGCGTCTCTGCAATGAGCTCGTCGCTGCCGGCACGTTCCGCACGCTGAACGAGGCCAAGCGCCCGAACAGCTATCTCGCATTGTCCGACCCGGGCGATGTCGCCCGCGTCGAGGACCGCACCTACATCTGCTCCGAGCGAGAGATCGATGCCGGTCCCACCAACAACTGGCGCGAGCCGGCCGAGATGCGCGCCGAGCTCACCACCCTCTACGCCGGCGCCATGAAGGGACGCACCATGTATGTGGTGCCGTTCTCCATGGGCCCGCTCGGCTCCCCCATCGCCCATATTGGCGTGCAGCTCTCCGACTCCGCCTACGTGGCCGTCAACATGCGCATCATGACCCGCATGGGCCAGGGCGCTCTCGACGTCCTCGCCGACAACGACTGGGTGCCATGTGTGCATTCGGTAGGTATGCCGCTGGCCGAGGGCCAGGCCGATGTGTCGTGGCCGTGTGATGCCGAGAACAAGTACATCGTGCACTTCCCCGAGACCAGCGAGATCTGGTCCTACGGCTCGGGCTACGGCGGCAACGCCCTGCTCGGCAAGAAGTGCTTCGCCCTGCGCATCGCCTCCACCATGGCCCGCGACAACGGCTGGATGGCCGAGCACATGCTCATCCTCGGTCTCACCTCGCCAGAGGGTGTCAAGAAGTATGTGGCCGCGGCGTTCCCGTCGGCTTGCGGCAAGACCAACATGGCCATGCTCATCCCCGCCCTTCCGGGCTGGAAGGTCGAGACCGTCGGTGACGACATCGCCTGGATGAAGTTCGGTGCCGATGGTCGTCTCTACGCCATCAACCCCGAGGCTGGTTTCTTCGGTGTGGCTCCGGGAACCTCGGCGTCCTCCAACCTCAATGCGCTGCATTCGGTCGATGGCAATTCCATCTTCACTAATTGCGCCCTCACCGACGATGGCGACATCTGGTGGGAGGACCTCACCGACGAGCCGCCGGCGCATCTCATCGACTGGAAGGGTCAGGACTGGACCCCCGAGTCCGGCACCCCCGCCGCCCATCCCAACGCCCGCTTCACCGCTCCGGCCGCTCAGTGCCCATCGATCGCTCCCGAATGGCAGGACCCGGCCGGCGTGCCGATCTCGGCGATCCTGTTCGGCGGTCGTCGCGCCACCAACGTTCCGCTGGTGACTGAGGCCTACGACTGGCGCCAGGGTGTGTTCCTCGGCTCGATCATGAGCTCCGAGAAGACCGCCGCTGCCGCTGGTGTGGTCGGCGAACTGCGCTTCGATCCCTTCGCCATGCTGCCGTTCTGTGGGTACAACATGGGCGATTACTTCAAGCATTGGCTCGAGATCGGTGAGGCCACCGACGCCGCCAATCTGCCCAAGCTGTTCTGGGTCAACTGGTTCCGCAAGAGCGATGACGGCAAGTTCCTGTGGCCGGGCTTCGGCGACAATTCCCGCGTTCTCAAGTGGATCGTTGATCGCCTTGAAGGCACTGCCGAAGCCGTCGACACCGCCATTGGTCGCGTGCCGGCCGCCGGTGCGCTCGACGTGAGCGGACTCGACATCGACGAGGCCACCATGGCCACGTTGCTGTCAGTCGACAACGCCGCCTGGGCCGCTGAGCTTCCGCAGATCGAAGCCCACTACGACTCGATCGGCACGCAGCTTCCGGCCGAGCTTCGCGACGAACTGCGCGAGCTCGAGAAGCGCCTCACCGTCTGAGCAGCCCACCATGTAGCGTCAGGCGGAATTTCGCACTCGCTATGCAACCAAGGGGTCCACATGTCAACGCTTCTCACCGCGTCTGAAGACGTCATCCACGGCGTCATCGGAGCGATGCGATTCATCGCGACTGCAGGGGCCACCCGGCCGTTCGAAGGTCCTGAAGCAGCGATGGTCAACGCCATGGCACTCACCTTCGAGAGTGGCCGTTCCGGTCTGGCCATCGGTGGCTCGGTGCTTACCCCCCATGGCGACTGGACAACCGAGGATCTCGCGTTGTCCGAGTTGCGCCGCCTGCTTCCCGATGCCCGATCCCGTCACGAGGCAGTTGTCGCAGCCACCCTCTGCGTCCTGATGAGCGACGAGTTCGACCCGGCAGGCGAAGAAGCGCTGCTTGCCCTCGCCGACGAGCTCGGTGTCGATAGCGAGGCCGCGGCCGTCATCGAGCAGATCTGCAACGACTCGGCCGCAGTTGCCGGTTCCGACCTCTTCCGCCACTTTCTTGCGGAACGTTCCGACGTCTCACTCGAGGTCATCACCGACCGCATGTCGCGGCTGGAGGATCCCCTCACGACACCGACCGACGAGTACGAGGCCTACGTCAACCTGCTCAATCGATGCCCAGACGGCTCTGTCGGTGCCGAACTTGTGCGTTTCTATCGTCACACCGGCTACGACATCCCCGGCACGCCGGGTCTCCCGCCGCTTTCAGTGTTGGGTAATCACGATCTCCATCACATCCTGGCCGGCTACAGCACATCCAACGTCGACGAGGTCAACGTTGCGATGTACACGGCGTCGAACAGCACAGATGGCGGCATGTACTACCTCGCCGTTGTGCTGATGCAGTGGCATCACAACGTGAAACTGAGCCCGTTCGAACCTGCCCACTGCGTGCTCGATCCGACACAGTTGGCTGAAGCAGCATGGCGCGGGGCTTCAACCGGGTTCGACGTGAGCGACCGATCCTGGGACTGGAAGGCCATCCTTCCCGAAAGCCTGGTGGAAGTGCGGGCAGAACTCGACATCACCCCGGGCGGAACGGTTCCCATCGGCGGGAAATGGGACGCTCTCGGGCGTGGGCTCGACTGAGCAACCGACACGCAAGGCTTCACTGCGACGAAGCTGATCAGACCCGGGTGGCTACGAGCATGGCCCGGATTCCGAGGCCCATGATGAACAGGCTGCCGAGTCCGTAGAGCAGATACTTGTGCTTCTCCATCTGCTGGCGGTAGCTGTAGATCAGACCGACGGCGATGATGGCGACGAAGCCGTAGAACATGTGGAACTTGGGAGCGGCGATTCCCTGACCAGCAACCATGCCCACGCCGAAGCCGACCTGTACGAAGATCGTGAGTTCGGCGGCCACGATGAACCACCACAGTGCGCGGGTGCGCAACGGGGTGAGCCAGTGCGCCGCCAATGCCCACAAACCAGCAATGGCGTTGCTGAAGATGACGAACCAGGCCCAGGAGTTGTGGAGCTCGGTGAGCATGAGATCAGTGCTTCGGGTCGGCGCTGACGACGGGCTCGTACGACCAGATCTCGCTGGCCACGCTCATGGGGCGCTGCGCACCCTCGGCGCCCGGATGCCCACCGGGATGTCCACCCTGTGCTCCACCCGGATGACCACCCTGTGTTCCAGCAGCACCAGCAGTGCCGCGGTGACCGTCGGCGAACGCCGGCGATCCAACCCATGCATTGAAAGCATCCTCATCACGCCAGCGGGTGATGACCAGCCACTGATCGCGACCATCGGTGGGCTTGAGCAGTTCGAAACCCTCGAAGCCGTCCTGCCCGTCGACGGCGCCAGCACGGGCGGCGAAACGATGGGCGAGTTCATCGCCGGCCTCGGCCGGCACGGTGATGGCATTGATACGGATGATCGACATGGAGAGAATCGTTGCCGCGCTGCCACGACCGCGCCAGTCCGCCGCTCTCGTAGACTCCGGACATCATGTTGAAGGCCAACGATCCCTGCTGGTGCGGCAGCGGTAACAAGTACAAGCGCTGTCATCGTTCGCGCGAGCATCAGCTCGAGCCGGGCAAACTCAGTGCCTGGCGCACCGTGCCCGCCGACATCGCCCGCCCCGACTACGCCGAGACCGGCGATCCCGTGCGACGCCCCGAATCTCGGGTGAAGTCGCCCGATGTCATCGACCGCATGCGCAGGGCCTGCCTCGCTGCGGCCGAGGTGCTCGATATCGGTGCTGCGGCCATCGCCCCCGGGGTCACCACCGATGCCATCGACGCCATCGTGCATCAGGCCTATATCGATCGCGGCGGCTATCCGAGCACACTCAACTACCGCGGCTATCCCAAGTCGCTGTGCACCTCGGTCAATGAAGTGATCTGTCACGGCATCCCCGACGACAGGGCGCTGCGCGAGGGCGACATCGTCAACCTCGACGTCACGATCTTCCTCGATGGTGTCCATGGCGACACCAACGCCACCTTCTTCGTCGGTAATGTCGACGAGGCTTCGCATCGACTCGTCGAGGTCACTCGTGAATGTCTGGCCCGCGGTATTGCCGCGGTGAAGCCCGGTCGACCGTTCTCCGATATCGGTCGGGCCATCGAGGACCACGCCACTGCCAACCACTACGAGGTTGTGCGCGCGTTCGTGGGTCATGGCATCGGCGAGCAATTCCACACCGATCTGCAGATCCCCCACTATTACGAGCCCCGATTCACCGCCATCATGGAAACCGGGATGATCTTCACGATCGAACCGATGATCTCCATGGGCACCGGCCAGCACCGCATCTGGTCCGATGACTGGACCGCGGTCACCGCCGATGGCAGTCGCACCGCCCAGTTCGAGCACACCGTGCTGGTGACCGACGACGGCGTCGAGATCCTCACGCTGGCCAACAACGGCTGAAGATTGCCCGCTGATGACTGCCGACTGATGATCGCCGACTGTCGTCCAACCACCAGGACATCTACACCCTGATCTCTGCAACCCACCGGAAATGAACCCATGCGCCATGCCAGCTTCACCCTCGCCACACTCGAGGTGGATGACGAACCGCTGCGTCTTCTCACCGCCAGTTTGATGGTGGTGCGGCGTCCCGATGTTGCGGCGCTCGACTGGGAGGTCGTGGCCACCACGCTGCCGGGCGAAACGCTCGAGCAACGCCCGGTTCAGCTGGTCATGACCGAGCTGCTCGACGGAAGACTCTTCCGCGGCGATGCATTCGTCGTACGCTCCGACCAGCAGCGCCATGTGTTCCGCGGCGGCGGATCCCTCACTGGCCTCCTGCCCGCTGACGATCTCGAGGACCAACCATGACAGCAACTGCTCCACCCATCAACACCAATGCGCACGGCGACGAAGTGATCCGCACCGAGGGACTCACGAAGGTCTACCCGGGCGATGTGCTCGCCGTCGACGGGCTCGACCTGTCGGTGCGACGCGGTGAGATCTTCGGACTTCTCGGCCCGAACGGTGCCGGCAAGAGCACCACGGCCGGCATGCTCACCACCAGGGTGATGCCCACCGCTGGTCACGCTCTGGTTGGCGGCATCGATGTGGTCGCCCATCCGGCCCGGGCCAAGAAGTTGATCGGTGTCGTTCCGCAGACCAATACGCTCGATCGATCGCTCAGTGTGTGGGAGAACCTCTACTACCACGGTCGATTCTTCGGGATGTCGTCACGCGATTCCAAGGCC
>CAFBNC010000018.1_pt1 | contig 22782 bp, 25 predicted proteins | sample 7269161 | NCBI WGS metagenome assembly CAFBNC01 (sample SAMEA6814082, study PRJEB35770) | freshwater metagenome | biome: Freshwater; feature: Freshwater reservoir; material: water | place: Czech Republic | collected 2017-05-23 | depth 30m m
GCACGGCACGGGCGGTGTCGACAGTGAACGTGACGAGGTCGCGCTGGTTCACCCCGATGAGATCGGCGCCGGCATCGATGGCCCGCTGCAATTCAGGTTCATCGTGAATCTCGACCAGGGCATCGAGGCCGATGCGCCGGGCGAGATCCAGGAACGACACAAGTTCGCTCTGATCAAGTGCAGCGGCGATGAGCAGTACGCAATCGGCGCCCATGAGGCGGGCATCGCACACATCATGAGCGCTGACCGTGAAGTCCTTGCGCAATACCGGCAGCGAACAAGCCTCGCGAGCAGCGGCTAGATCGGCAGCTGAACCACCGAAGAACGCAACATCGGTGAGTACGGACAGACAAGCTGCGCCCCCCGCCTCGTACTGCTGGGCAAGACGTACCGGGTCGAGCCCGATGGCGAGATCGCCCTTCGACGGCGAGCGTCGTTTGATCTCGGAGATGACCGCGACGTCACCGCTCGCAGAGGCGTCCAGTAGGGCCCGGCGGAAACCACGGGTGGGCGCGACAGAGAGCGCCCGCTCGATCAGTTCATCGAGCGGGCGATCGTCGGAATCGGCCGCGTCGCGGTGGGCGACGAGGATCCGGTCGAGATAGGTGCTCAGGCCGGGAGGCCCTTGCTCTTGGGCGTGGGAGTCGCCATGACCATCATCGGCGGCTCGGCCATCAGCGGGGTGAGGGTGCCGAACAGCGCGCCCATGGCCTCGCTGCCACCGTGGATGCCGAGCGCATCGCCGTCGGTGTAGAGCTCGAAGATCCACACGGTGTTGGCATCGCCGGCATCGAGGTGGAAGGAGTACACGAGGGTGCCCTCCTCGGATTCGACGGTGGGCAGCATGGTGTCGAGAGCAGCAACGCCTTCATCGCGCTTGCCGTCCTGGAAAACCATCTTCACGAAGAGTGATGTCTGTGTCATGAGCGCAGACATTAGGCGACCGCAAGGGGTATCAACGCCGGGATTCGTGACTCCGACTGCGTGAGATGGCAATGGCCGGCGACGCGAGGAAACCGAGCACCCCCAGCACCGAGGCGATCAGTCCGAGCGACAGCAGCGGCGAAAGGTTGATCATGACCCCGACAATGAACAGCGCAATACCGCCGAGCAGCAGCGCCACGGGAAGCAGTTGCATCCAGCGCGGCACCTCGGTGCCCTCGACGGCATCGTCGATCAACGAGGCATAGTCGGTGTCGATGTCCTCGTCGTCGTAGGGCACGAAGTCATAGCGGGCCGGCTCGGGACGCGGTCGAGTATCGGTGCCGGGCTGGGCCGCCCGACGCCTCTCGTCGTAGCCCCGCCGCCGCGTCGGGTCGCCGAGAACGGTCCACGCCTGATTGATGCGTTGCATCTCGCGCTCATTCGCACTGCGGGCGGCTTCATCGCCGGCCTCATGGAAATCGGGATGGTGAGCGCGGGCCAGACCCAGATAGGCCCGCCGGATCTCTGTCGCCGCGGCTGACTCGGACACGCCGAGCACCGCGTAGTGGTCGACCGCGTCGGATGCCGGCATGGATCAGTCGGCTGCCGGGGGTTCGGTGATGACCGCCCGTCGAACCGCGTCACCATCGGTGACCTCAACGACGCTGCCGATCGCTACCGACCGGGCAAGCGGGGCCAGTGCCATTGCGGGGAACTGCTCACCGAGCGAAGCGCATGCGCTCGTGATGGAACCTACGACAGCGCCCTCGACACGAATGTCCTCGCCGACAGCCGGCGCCTCACCGGGAGCGAACCCGTCGGTGAAGACGAGCAGACGGATCGGTCGGGGAACATTGCCGCCCCGACTATCGATGCGGGCTACGAGTTCCTGCCCGGTGTAACAGCCCTTGGTGAAACTGACCGAGGCCTCGATCACCCACGCACCGGCTTCACCGGGAATGGTGTCCGGAGTGAGCTCAGCTCCCATGGCCGGAACGGCATGGGCAATTCGATATCGATCGAGAGCAGCGGCGGGAACCTCGGTGAGTTCGGCGGCGAAGGTTCGTGCTGCGGGCTCCGAGGCGAACAATGCGTCGTTACCCGAAACTCCCGGACCCACTGGCTTGCCGAGAAGGGCATCGGGAGCGGACCCTTCGAGTGCTTCGCTTGGTGAGACCTCGTCGCCGGAACCCCACCGTTGCGAGACCAGCCATCTCGTCTCCGGCTCGGAGATCGTGGCTTTCGTGCGAATGAGGAACTTACGCACACGGGTGGCGAGTGACTCACCGAAGCCTGCCTCGACCTCGAGAACGAACTCATCCTCGGAGATCCGATGCGCCCGGAGCCAGGCGTCGACCTTTCCGGTGGGCTGCAGGATGAACGACCACGCGCTTGACGTCGACATGGCCACGATGTCCTGGCTCAACTGACCCTGGAGGTAGCGCGAGGCGTCGGCACCGGTCACCGTGATGACATCGCGGCGAACCACAACTGCTCCCCCTCCGGCCTGCAGGAGCTCGTATCCGGCGGCGATCGACTCGATCGATTCGCTGGTCATTCGCCGCGCCGCTGAGCAGTCATGCGACGAGCACCGGGCACTGCACTGAGCAGTGCCCGAGCCTTGTTATGACATTCGAGGTCCTCGTGTTCGGGAACGCTGTCGACAACGATGCCGGCACCGGCCTGCACATGGGCGACACCATCCGCGCCGACCACGAGTGTGCGGATAGCGATGGCGGTGTCGATCGTGCCCGAGAAATCGAGATAGCCGACAACGCCCGCATAGGGCCCGCGCTTCACCGGTTCGAGCGCATCGATGATCTCCATCGCCCGGACCTTCGGCGCACCCGACACCGTGCCCGCGGGCAACGTGGCTCGCAGCACATCGATCGGGTTGCAACCTTCGGCCAGTTCACCGGAGACCTGCGAGGTGAGGTGCATCACATGGCTATAGCGCTCAAGAACCATGGTTTCGTCGAGTTGCTCAGTACCGAACTTCACCACGCGACCAACATCGTTTCGGGCGAGATCGATGAGCATGACGTGCTCGGCGATCTCCTTGGGATGTTCACGCAGTTCGGCGCCGAGACGACGATCCTCTTCTTCAGTGCGACCGCGCCTGCGTGTACCCGCGATGGGACGCGAGATGACCCTGCCGTCGACCAGCTTGACCATCGGCTCGGGAGATGACCCCGCGAGGCTGACGGTGTCGGTACGGACGAAATACATGTACGGACTCGGATTGACCTGTCGCAGCACCCGGTAGAAGTCGAACGGATCGGCGTCGAGGTCGAAGGAGAACCGCTGCGACAGAACAACCTGGAAGATGTCGCCGGCGAGGATGTGCTCCTTGGCGACATCGACAGCATGGGCGTACTGCTCGGCAGTGACCGAACCTCGAACTTCAGGCAGCTCGGGATCGGCAGTGGGAGGATCGACCATGGGTTCGGCAAGAGGCTTGGCCCCATCGGCGGCAAGCTGGGCGAGTCTGGCCACGGCCTCGTCGTAGAGCGCATCGAGCTGCTCGCGGCCGGCGCCCTCGGGCACGAGCACATTGTCGATCAGCGTGACCCGCTGGCGGAAATGATCGAATGCCGCCATCTGGCCGATGATGGACATGACTGCATCGGGATAGCCGGTGACATCGGTGGGGACATCGGGGAGATGTTCGACCTCGCGCACAACGTCGTAGCCGAGGTATCCCACCACGCCACCATGCAGCGGTGGGAGTTCATCGAGTTGCGGCGACCGATAGCGCTCGAGCAACCATTCGATGGCTGCGAGGATGCCGCTGTCTCGCGGCATGGCGGCATCGATCTCGCCCTCGACCACCAGTTGGCCATCACGCAGCACGAGCGTGGCCAACGGATTGCGGCCGACGAATGACCAACGACTCCACCGCTCACCGTGCTCGACGGACTCGAACAAGAACCCGGGTTGGTCGTCGCCACAGAGTCGGGCGAAGGCGGCAACCGGCGTGATGAGATCGGCGAGCAGTTCGCGCCAGACCGGCACGACCGTGTACGCGGCCGCCAGTTCGTGGAATTGGTCGCGCGTCGGGCGCAGCACGGGGATCAGTCGCCCGCTGCAGGTTCGGCAGCGGGTTCAGCGCCGGATTCAGCCTCAGGACCGAAGGCAGTGAAGAAGCAGGAGTAGTTGCCGGTATGACAGGCGCCCTTGCCCTCCTGCTCGACGACGAACAACAGCGTGTCGCCATCGCAGTCGTAGTAGGCCTCGCGGATGTACTGACGATCTCCGGAGGTCTCCCCCTTGCACCAGTACTCCTGACGCGAACGGCTCCAGAACCAGGTGCGGCCGGTCTCGAGCGATGTACGAAGGGAGTCGGCATTCATCCACGCCATCATCAGGACCTGACCGGTCCCCTGTTCCTGCACGATGGCAGGGACGAGGCCGTCCTCGTTGAAGGTCACGGCGGCGATCTGGGCGTCGGTTGCGGCGATGGGGATGCTCTCGGGCATGCCGACACGCTAGCGGTGCGGGGGAACGCGACCGTTCAGAGATTCACACCCCGGCAATCCGCACGTCAGAGATACAGGCCGGTACTGCCCTCGGCGAGTCGCTCTGCAGCAACGGCATGCACATCGCGCTCGCGCAGGATGACGTAATCGTTGCCGCGCACCTCGACCTCATAACGATCCTCGGGGCTGAACAGCACCTGATCGCCCGGTTCCATCGACCGTACATTCGGTCCGACGGCCACCACCTCGGCCCACACCAACCGCTTGCCGATCTGGGCAGTGGCCGGGATCAGAATGCCGCCGGTAGAGCGACGCTCGCCCTCGGGCCCTCCCATGTCCACCAACACGCGGTCGTTCAGCATCTTGATAGGCAGGTTCTCGCCAGAGCGACCCACACCCTCGCTCAGCATCTCCACGGTCTGCGATGTACTCACGTCACGACGGTACCGTCTGCTCCTATGGCACACGACACCGGGACCACATCCTTGCGGTTGACCACCTCCGACGGGCTCAGCCTAGAAGCCGAGACCCGGCTCCCAGCGGGCGCGATTACCGATGCAACAGCGATCACCGGGGCGGTCGTGCTGGCCCATCCCCACCCGCAGCAGGGTGGCTCGATGGTTTCGTTGGTGACCAGCGAGCTCTTCCGACTCCTGCCCCAGCGCGGTATCGGTGTGCTGCGATTCAACTTCCGCGGTGTCGGCACCTCCGAGGGCACCTACGGCGAGGGTCGAGCCGAACAGGCTGACCTCATTGCCGCCATCGATGCTCTCGCTGGACTCTGGCCCCATCAGCCTCTCGTGCTGTGCGGTTGGTCCTTCGGAGGTGACACCTCGCTGTCCGTCGCCGATGAACGTCTGGCCGGTTGGGTGGCCATCGCTCCCCCGCTGCGGATCCTCCCGCTCGCGGAACTCACCGCGGCCTCGGGCAATGACCCGCGCCCCAAACTGCTGATCGTTCCCGAACACGATCAGTTCCGCCCACCCGACGCGGCCGCCGAGGCCACTGGGTCATGGAACAACTCGAGGATCGAAGCGATCGCCGGCGCCGACCATTTTCTGGTGGGCCGCACCGACAAAGTGGCCGGGCTCGTGGCTTCGTTCGTCGAGCAGTTGGGGCGTGCGGACTGACGGATTGAGGGGCTGACCGCCTGATTCAGGGCCGGACGACAACCCCGGCGGCGGTCATATGCGCCTTCGCCTCATGCACGGTGTGCTCGCCGAAGTGGAAGATCGATGCAGCCAACACTGCATCGGCCCGACCGATCGTGATTCCCTCGACCAGATGCTGCAGGGAACCGACACCGCCAGAAGCGATGACCGGAACCGTGACCGCGTCACTGACCGCAGCGGTGAGGGCGGTGTCGAAACCATCACGGGTGCCGTCGCGGTCCATCGAGGTGAGAAGGATCTCGCCGGCACCGAGCGAGACCGCCCTGCGCGCCCACTCGATCACATCAAGACCAGTCGATGTGCGACCGCCATGGATGAAGACCTCCCAGCCCTCAGTGAGTGCGCCTGAGTCGTCGCGACGAGCTCGCGCATCAATGGCCACAACCACACATTGGTTCCCGAACTCGGCGGCGATCTCACCGATGAGTTCCGGGCGATCGACCGCGGCGGTATTGACAGAGACCTTGTCGGCTCCGGCCCGGAGCATCCGGCGGGCATCGTCGACCGTGCGGATACCCCCGCCGATCGTGAACGGGATGAACACCTGCTCGGCGGTTCGTCTCACCATGTCGACCACGGTCTCGCGACCATCTGATGATGCGGTGATGTCGAGGAAGATCAGCTCATCGGCACCCTCGGCGTCGTAGCGGGCCGCGAGCTCCACGGGATCGCCCGCGTCGCGTAACCCGATGAAGTTCACACCCTTGACCACCCGGCCAGCATCGACATCGAGACAGGGAATGACCCTTGCCGTGCGCATCAGAAGGCCCCGGATCCGACCCGACGGGCCCGGACGATGGTGTCAATGGCGGTGCGATCGCCATCCGGGGTGGACACGACCCGATCGATGCGCCCTGCACGTTCGATGATGAGCTCGAAACCGAGTTTGAGTTCGGCAGCAGCGAGCGAATCGACGACACCTTCAGCCGTGGTGAGCACATCGGGGGACTGCGGACCGCCATGGCCCTCGCTGAGATTCAGCAGATCATGAGCGACCATCAGGAACGTCCCATCGGCCGCAAGCGATGCGACAGCGGTGTGCAGCGCAGCGGCCAACTGCTGGGCCGGCAACTGCAGGTAGAACACGATGACGAGATCGAAGCCACCGACAGGAGGTGTCCAGGTCGTGGCATCGGCGGTGACCCACGTGCCGCTCACACCGTGCTCAGTAGCCAGGTTTCCGGCCTTAGCGATGCCGACATCGGAGAAATCGACACCGGTGACATCCCAGCCCTGCGTGGCGAGCCACACCGCGTTGCGACCTTCACCACACGCCAGATCAACGGCCCGACCCACCGGGAGGTCAGCGACCTCCGGAGGCAGGAACTGATTGGGCTCGCCTTTCCAAATCAGCTCTGCAGTGTTGTATCGAGCGTTCCAGTCGGAGGCATCCATGGGGGCAGTGTACGAGCGGGTTCCGCGAGCGGTTCAGGACCGACCGAGAGAATCGACTGCGTCGATCGCTGCTCGAACAGTGAATGCGCCTTCATAGATGGCGCGGCCAACGATGGCACCGGCGAGGCGTCGATCGGCGCTGCGTAATGCGCCAAGGGCGAGCAGATCATCGAGCACACCGACACCGCCTGAAGCGATGACCGGCAACTCGGTGACGGCGAGAACCTCGGCGAGCCCATCGAGATCGGGGCCGGCGAGGGTGCCATCGCGACCGATCTCGGTGACGATGAGTGCTTCGACTCCCGCGTCGGCGAACTCGCGGGCGACGTCGAGGAGATCGCGACCTGAACCTTCTTCCCAACCGCGCACCGCCACCTCGCGACCACGGGCATCGAGTCCCACGGCCACCGGCACGCGAGCAGCGAGGCGACGCACGAGGTCGGGTTGTTCGAGCGCTGCAGTGCCGAGCACCACCCGCGCGACTCCGGCGTCGAACAACGCATCGGCGGCGGCCTCATCGCGAACTCCCCCGCCGGTCTGGATCGGAACCTCGACGGCAGCGGCGATGGCGGCGATGACCTCACGGTTACGCGGGGTTCCGGAGCGGGCGGCATCGAGATCCACGACGTGGATCCAGCGCGCACCCTCCGCCTCGAACTTTCGCGCCTGTTCGACGGGGTCGTCGTTGTAGACGGTCTCCCGGTCGTAGTCGCCTTGGTAGAGACGAACCGCTCGTCCATCGAGCAGGTCGATCGCTGGGAACAACTCCATGTCAGTCTCCGTGCTGGGCGGCGAGAACGAAGGCCTGCAGAAGTTGCAGACCCGTGCCGCCGGATTTCTCGGGATGGAACTGCGTGGCCCACAACTGGCCGTGCTCAATCGCCGCGGCCACCGGACCGCCGTAGTCACAGGTGGCGACAACGTGTGCACCGGCGGCATCAGCGGCGTAGGAGTGCACGAAGTAGACCCAAACCGGATCTTCAACGGTGCTGAACAGTTGCGAGGGTCGATCGATGGCCAGACGGTTCCATTGCATCTGCGGGCGCTTCTCGGTGTCAGGCAGAAGCGCCAGGCGGCCGGGTAGAACACCCAGCCCTAAATGGTCGGGGCTCTCGGCGGAACCCTCGAAGAGCATCTGCATCCCGACGCAGATGCCGAGGAAAGGGCGACCGCCAACTGCAGCAGCCATCGCCGCGTCGGTGGCGATGGTGTCGAGACCCGTGGCTCGTAGCGCGTCCATGCACGCACCGAAGGAGCCGACCCCCGGAAGCACCACAGCATTGGCATCGGCGATGAGCCCGGGGTCGGAGGTCAGACGCGCATCGGCACCGGCGTGTTCGAGAGCTTTCTGGGCCGAGCGGAGATTTCCGATTCCGTAGTCGAGGATGGCAACGAGCGGCGGCTCGGCTGGGGTCACAGCACACCCTTCGTGGACGGAACGCCGCCACCTTCGATGCGAACGGCATCGCGCAGCGCCCGGGCCACACCCTTGAAGGTGGCCTCCACGAGATGGTGGGTGTTGACCCCACGGACCGACGTGATGTGCAGCGTGATGGCGGCCGAGGTGACGAACGCGCGCCAGAACTCCTCGACCAACTGGGGATCGAACGGAGGGGTGCCGAGAATCTGCTGCCCGGGGAACTCGACCTCGTAGTGCAGGTACGGCCGACCGGAGAGATCCAACGCAACATCGATGAGTGCTTCGTCGAGCGGAATGCGGTTGGACGCGAAGCGCCGGATGCCCGCTTTGTCACCAAAGGCGGCGGCGAACACCTCGCCGAGCGCGATGCCGACATCCTCGACAGTGTGATGGGCGTCGATCTGAAGATCGCCGACAGCCCGAACCACGAGATCGAATCCGCCGTGACGACCGAGTTGGGAAAGCATGTGATCGAAGAACGGCAGGCCGGTGGTGGCCTCATTGTGACCAGTTCCATCGAGATCGAGTTCGATCAGGATGTTGGTCTCCGATGTCGTGCGGGCAACTGTTGCGGCACGACGGCCGTCGTCGGTTCTCTGGGCGCTCATGCAATGACCTCCTCAAGGGCGGCGAGGAACGTGTCGTCCTCGTCGGTGGTTCCGATGGTGACACGCAGACAACCCTCGAGTCGCGGCCATGACGAACAATTGCGGACGAGTACGGACCGATCAACGAGCTGTTGCCACACCTCAGCGCCGGGTTTCGAACGGGGCCGGAACAGCACGAAGTTGGCGCCTGACGGCCAGACCTCGAGGTCGAGTTCCTCAAGGCGACCGACGAGTCGGGACCGTTCGGCGACCAGCCGCTGAACGCGTTCGTTCATGGCCTCGACATGGTCCAACGCCAGCGTGCCGGCGAGTTGCTTGAACGCGTCGAGGTGATACGGCAGCACCACTTTGTCGAGTTCGGCGACGAGCCACGAAGGGCCGATGAGATAGCCGAGCCGGGCGGCGGCCATCGACCAGGTCTTCGAGAAGGTTCGGGTGACCACGATCGGGACGTCGTCGGCGATAAGCCCGGTGGCCGACCATGGGGCGAACTGACCGTAGGCCTCGTCGACCACGAGCAGGCCGTCGACTCCTTCAACCATCGACAGGGTCTCACGAACGACCGATTCATCGTCGACGACGCCGGTGGGGTTGTTCGGGGAACACAGAAACGAAATTTCGGGCCGGGCGGCAGCAATGACCCGCGCCACCTCGCCGAGATCGGTGGAGAAGTCGTCGGCCCGCTCACCTTCGATCACGCCGGTGCCGGTGATGCGAGCGATGTGGCTGTGCAAGGCGTAGGTGGGTTCCCAGACAGCTGCGGTGCGGCCCGGACCACCGAATGTGAGCATGACCGTCTGCAGGACCTCGTTCGAGCCGTTGGCGACGAAGATCTGTTCCGGACCGACGCCATGGAGCCCGCCGATCGCCGTGCGCAGTTTGAGCGCTTCGCGATCCGGATAGCGGTTCCAGTCGATGGAACGCATGGCTTCGGCGAGCGCGTCGGTCCAGCCCGCCGGGGGCGTTTCGGGTGACTCATTGGTGTTCAGTCGCACCCGGACATCGAGTTGTGGCGAGTGGTAGCCATCCATGAGCGCGACGTCGGGACGAGCGGCGATCATCGTGCTGCTCCGTCCTGTTCGGCGAGCGAGCGCTGACGCAGACGAACACTCTCGGCATGCGCGGCGAAACCCTCGGTGTCGGCGAGCACTGCCACCACCGGCGCTGCCTGATCGAACCCCTGCCGGGTGAGCTCGATGACATGAACCTGTTTCGTGAAATCGTCAACCGTGAGCGCACTGCCATAGCGAGCAGACCCGAAGGTGGGCAGCACATGGCTCGGCCCGGCCACGTAGTCGCCGATGGAAGCTGGGGCCAACGGGCCGAGAAACACCGCACCGGCGTGTCGCACATCGGGCACGAGTGCAGCGGGGTCGACAGTGATGAGTTCGAGATGTTCAGGAGCGATGTGGTTCACGACGGCGAGTGCGGCCTCTGGGCCATCAACGAGGGCACAGAACCCGCCCCGCTCGAATGTCGAGGTGATCTCTGCCTGTCGTGGAGCCTGCGCAACGAGGCGAGAGAGTGCAGCATCCACGGCATCGGCCACGGACTCCTGCCAGGTGACGAGCCACGCGAGACCGTCGGGACCATGCTCGGCCTGCACCATGAGATCGATCGCGACGAAATCCACGGGGGCAGAGTCGTCGGCGACAACAACGATTTCGGAGGGTCCGGCAAACGCCATGGGGACACCCACCTGACCGGCGACCTCGCGCTTGGCAATGGCCACGAAGACGTTGCCGGGTCCGGCAATGACATCTACCGGCCTGATCGTGTCGGTGCCGTAGGCCATGGCCGCGATGGCCTGGGCGCCACCGATCGCGTAGACCTCGTCGACCCCGGCCAGTGCGGCGGCAACAAGAGTCGCCTGGGCGACAGCACCCGTCGCACGATCCGGAGGCACACACAGCACGACCTCGGGAACGCCGGCCACACGCGCCGGCACAGCGGTCATGATGACCGAGGACGGATACGACCCCCGGCCGCCGGGAACATAGCAACCGGCCCGATCGACGGGAACGGAGCGACCCGTGACCGTGATGCCATCGCGGGTGAAGGTGTGGGTGGAGCGCACCTGCGCCTCATGAAAGGCCAGCACTGCGTCACGAGCCGCTGTGAGCGCAGCGACCAGCTCGGTTGGGGCGGTGGCAAGTGCCTCCTCGAGTTCAGCACGCGTGACCACAAAGCTGTCGGAACTCACACCGTCGAAGGTCTCGGTGAACTCGCGCACCGCATCGTCGCCCCGCTCGCGGACCGCGGCGATGATGGCCCGAACCGCCTCGATCGGCCCATCGCCACCCGGATCGGGACGCGGGAGATCAGCGGTGAGCGCAGCACCGGAGCGGCCGCGGAGATCAAGTCGGTTCAACACGCACCCGACGCTAGCGGTCGGACCCCACACCACCGGAACCGATTCCGCTTGAACCAGTTCCGGTCGAACCGATGGTCAGCGGATGCGCCGATTGACAGTGCTGAGTCTCCGATGGGCCATGCGAAGGGAACGCTCCACCTCGAACAGATCGGCGGCGAGCGACTCATCTCCGGCCTGATGCATGGTTTCGGCCACACCGGTGATGCGCGCCACGAGATCGTCGAGGGTGGTCACGGCACTGGAGAGAACTGCACGCTGGTCGTCCACCGTTGGAGTCTGTCAGAGCCTCTGGGGTCAGAGAGACGACAGATTCAACGGTGGGCGACACAGCGGGGCCGGCGAAGCGGCCCGAAACGACGTCGACGCCCCCGAAGGGGCGTCGACAAGGCGACACTGGGCGGCGGATCCCAATATGTGTCGCCGGGCTGGGTGGCGGGACCCAGCAAGTGACACCGTAGCGCAGGCGCCCGTAGCGAAAGTGTCAAAACGTCAAAAATACGGCAAAGTGAGGAGGTGACTTGCGTCATAGTCACCAGCTCCCAGCCCACGATGCCAATGCAGGAAAGGTCAGCGCGGTGCGGTCGGACAGAAGTCGGCAAGAACACATTCACCGCAGCGGGGCGATCGAGCAGGGCACGCCCGCCGCCCGTGCAAGATGAGCAGCAGGCTGAAGACTCCCCGATCCGCCGGCGGGATCATGTCATTGAGGACGTACTCGAGTTTCACCGGGTCGGTCTCGGTGGACAGACCCAGACGGCCCGAGAGCCGGCCGACGTGGGTGTCCACCGGAAGTCCGGGCAGGTCCATCGCCACGCTGCGCACGACATTGGCGGTTTTGCGGCCACAGCCGGGGATCGTGATGAGGTCCTCCATCGCCGAGGGGACCTCGCCCTCGAATCGCTCCACCAGCGCTTGGGCCATCCCCACGAGCGAGCGGGCCTTGTTCCGATAGAAGCCCGTGGAGCGCACCAACTCCTCAACATCGTCGATCCGAGCCACCGCGAGATCCTCCGGAGTCGGATACCGGGCGAACAGCGCTGGGGTCACGAGGTTGACCCGGACATCGGTGCACTGGGCCGAGAGGATCGTGGCAGCCAGCAGTTCATAGGGATTGCGATGGTCGAGTTCGCAATGCGCATCGGGGTATTCGAGCATGAGCCGGCGGAAGGTCTCGGTGGCTCTGCCCTTCGGTGATCTCGGTCGTCCCATCGGGGCGGGACCCTAGCGTCCGGACGACCGATAGCCTCGGGAGGTGCGCGTGCAACTCGAGGACGACAACGGCAACCTCATCGCCTTCGAAGCCGACCCCGCCAGCCCGGCTGACGACCAGCGGGCCACCGAGGCCGGCCTCATCGTGGTTCGCGAGGTGCTGCAGCTGCGGCGATCGCTCCCACTCCAGCGAGTCAGTTCCTGCGAATGCCGGCCGTTCCGGCCCGGCGCCGATGATGCCGAGTTCCTGCGGATCAACAATCTCGCCTTCGAATGGCACCCCGATCAGTCCGGTTGGAGCCAGCAGCACCTGGCCAAGCGCATGCAGGAGCCATGGTTCGACCCGCTGGGATTCCTCATTCTCGAAGAGAACGAGGCGATGGTTGCGTTCTGCTGGACGAAGGTTCATCCCGCCACCACCAAAGAACCAGCTCTGGGCGAGATCTACGTGATCGGGGTCGACCCTGTTGCGCACGGCCGCGGACTCGGCACCGAGATCGTGATCGCCGGCCTCGAGCACCTTTCGGGTCTCGGAATCACTACCGGCATGCTCCATGTCGAATCCGACAACACCGCAGCGCTCCATATGTACGACCGTCTCGGATTCACCGTGCACAGTTCCCATCGCTGGTGGGCGCTGCCGGGCTCACCCGTACCGTCGACTACTACCCCTGGCGTCCCGACGTGATCTCGCTCTACGACCCGACACGGGACGAACTCGCAGCGCTGCTCGACGGGGAGCCGAGCTATCGCCTTGACCAGCTCTGGAGCGGCCTCTACGAGAAGCGTTCGACCCCGGAGGAACTCACCAATCTTCCGAAGGCGCTGCGGGCGCGACTCAGCGAAGCACTCCCCCTGTCGCTAACCCCGGTGACCGAATCGGTGAGCGACGATGGCCAGACGGTGAAGTGGCTCTGGAAGCTCCACGACGGAGCGAGCATCGAAACCGTGCTCATGCATTACCCGGATCGCTCCACCGTCTGCGTGAGCACCCAGGCCGGTTGCGCCATGGCCTGCGGATTCTGCGCCACCGGGCAGGCCGGTTTCGAACGCAACCTCACCGTCGGCGAAATCGTCGAACAGGTGGTGAGAGCCTCTCGGGTCGCCGCTGGCGGCGATACACCGCGCCGGGTCTCGAACATCGTGTTCATGGGCATGGGCGAACCGCTCGCCAATGTCGAGCGCGTCTGGGGTTCCGTCGAACGCATCCACGCCGACCTCGGGCTCTCCGCCCGCCACCTCACCATCTCCACCGTGGGCATCGTGCCCGGCATCCGTCGCCTCGCCACCGAGTCCCTTCCCGTGAACCTTGCGGTGTCTCTGCACGCCGCAAACGACGAACTGCGCGACGAACTGGTTCCGATCAATCGTCGGTATCCCCTTGCCGACCTCTACGCCGCCTGTGAGGCGTACCTCGCGGAGAAGAACCGGCGGATCTCGTTTGAATGGGCGCTGATCGACGGGGTGAACGACCGCCCATCCGATGCCCGTGAGCTTGCGATGGCCGCTCGCTCGCTGCGCGCTCATATCAATCTCATTCCGCTCAACGCCACGCCCGGTTGGCCCACGAAGGGAACTCCTCCGGATCGGGTCGCCGCGTTCCGCGATTCCCTCGAGTCACTCGGCGCCAATGCCACCGTTCGCGCCAATCGTGGCAACGAGATCGATGCCGCCTGCGGACAGCTCCGGGCGAATCATGAGATCTCCGTGTCCGCACCCCGCCGCCGACCGCTGCCACACTAGGGAGATGGAAACTCGTCGGTGGACCAATCCCACCCAGCCCCAGACCCTGCAGATCGCTGTGTTCCTGCTCTACATCAACGCAGTGTTCAGTGCACTGGCGTTCAATCCCATTGCGTTTGCGCTGGCACTCGGACAGGGCGCTGCCGCCTTCGGCATCGCCAACGAGAAGCGCTGGGGGTATGTACTCGGGATCGTCGCGGCCACATTCGGACTGTTGCCGTTCGCGCTCTATCTCCTCAATTCCGGCGTGGGTTCGATCTTCAACCTGTCGCTGCTGATCAGCCTTGTGTTCCCGGTGGCACTGTTCGCCCTACTGATCCACCCCCAGAGTCGCGAGTACCAGCGCATCTGGTTCAGCTGATCGCAGGCCGACGATGACGGACTTCTCCATCATCGAGGTGGTGCGCGCAGTCGCATTGAGCGCCCCCGACCGGGAGGCGCTCGTGCACAGCCACGGACGTCTCACGTACCGAGAACTGCTCGCGAGGGCCGACGCTCTCGCAGGAGTGCTGCATCAGAGCGGCCTCGGAGCGCACCGTCCGCGCCCGGGGCTCGAGAACTGGGAATCGGGTCAGGATCACCTTGCTCTGTATCTGCATAACTGCCCCGAGTACCTCGAGGGAATGCTCGGCGCGTATGCCGCTCGCGTGGCCCCGTTCAACGTCAACTACCGATATGTGGCCGAGGAACTACGTCATCTGCTCGCCGACTCAGGCGCCAGGGCGATCCTCTACCACTCGACATTTGCTCCCATCCTCGACGCGGTTCGTTCCGATCTCCCCGCGCTCACTGTGCTGCTGCAGGTGGCTGACGACTCTGGCAATGCGCTGCTTCCCGGTGCCGAGTGGTTCGACGATGCCATGGCCGCATCGCCCGGAGCGGCCCCGGTCGAGCCCTCCCCCGATGACCTCTACATCCTCTACACCGGGGGCACCACCGGACTGCCGAAGGGTGTGCTCTGGCGACAGGGCGATATCTACCCGGCCGCGCTCGGTGGTCGCCGGATCTCCACGGGCGAGGAATACCCGTCGATCGACGCCGTAGCGGCGAACGCCGCGAAAGGCAGCATGCGCGTGCTGCCTTCAGCGCCCTTCATGCACGGAGCCGCACACTGGATGGCTCTCAACGCGTTCCATAACGGCAACACCGTCGTGCTGCCCGATGACCCAACCAGCTTCGATCCTGCCGACTTCCTCGACACGATCGCACGCGAACACATCAACATCGCACTGATCGTCGGCGATGCGTTCGGACGCCCCGTGCTCGACGAACTCAGTCTTCGGTCCCGCGATCTCAGTTCATTGAGCCTGCTCATCTCCGGCGGCGCGGCGCTCTCGGCCCCGGTCAAGGCCGCGCTGCTCGAGCGACTGCCAACCATCGCAATCATGGACGGTCTCGGTTCTTCGGAGTCGGGACAGCAGGCCAGCCAGGTCACCACGGCGGATCGCCCCGTCAGTACCGGCACATTCACTCCGGGTACCGGCATGACCATCCTGAGCGAAGACCTCACGCGGCGACTCGAAGCTGGCGACGCGGAGCAGGGTTGGCTGGCCCAGCACGGACGCGTCCCGCTCGGCTACTTGGGTGATGCCGAGAAGACTGCCCGCACATTCCCCACCATCAACGGCGTCCGGTACTCGGTCCCGGGCGACCGCGCCCGGCTCACCGCCGAGGGTCTGCTGGAACTACACGGACGCGACTCGGTCACGATCAACTCAGGAGGCGAGAAGATCTTCGCTGAGGAGGTGGAGGCTGCTCTCGCGCATCATCCGGCGATCCAGGATGTCATCGTCACCGGACGCCCCTCGCAACGGTGGGGCCAGGAAGTCGTTGCCATCGTGCAGTTCCGACCCGACGCCTCCGCGACCCACGATGAACTCCTCGAGGCCTGTGCCGCGCATATCGCCCGCTACAAGTTCCCGAAGGAAACCATCGTCGTCGAGAAGGTGCTGCGCTCCCCGGCCGGAAAAGCGGATTATCGATGGGCGAAGCAACTTGCCACCGGCGATGTGTGAGGATCAAAGTCCGTGAATCCCGATAGTCGGCGGCAACTCATCCTGACCATTGCCGCAGTCGCTCTCGCCATGGTCGTGGGCACAACGGCATTCCTCGAACTCACGGGCCGCACCGATTCAAAGCCCGTGAGGAATGTGGCTTCGCGCACGAGTGCGCCGACGGACGAGGACCGCTACATCCAGTACCGCAAGCCCGGCTGGATCGTCACGGAGAACGAGCAACCGGGCACACGCGACTGGCAGATCCCCGACGATCGAGCCATGTGGTCGAGGATCTCCGGCTACGCCGATGCCACCAGCATCGACCTCGGGGAGACAGTCGACATCCACGTCACGACCGGAGCGCCGACTTGGGTGGTCTCGGCCTACCGCATCGGCTACTACGGCGGCACCGGCGGGCGACTGGTCTGGCGCAGCGACGCCCAGCCCGGCGTGGTCCAACCGCGGGCGGCGTTCGAAGCGAAGACGAGAACCGCAGTCGCGAATTGGTCCAGTTCCCTCACCATTGCGCCCGACCCCACCTGGCCGCCCGGCCAGTACCTGCTCCGCCTCGAGAGTTCCGACAACGGCGCAACCTTCATCCCGTTGGTGATCCGCGACGACCAGAGCCGCTCTGACATCCTCATGCAGAGCGCGGTCACGACCTGGCAGGCCTATAACGGTTGGGGCGGCGCCAGCATCTACATCGGCGATGCGGGACGCGCCGATGTCGTCAGCTTCGATCGTCCGTACACGGGTAACGGCAGCGGGGAGTTCTTAGGTCGCGAATACGAGTTCAACTTCTTCGTCGAACGACTCGGACTCGACGTGTCGTACTGGACCAACATCGATCTCGACGAGCGTGGCGAACTCGCCACCAACCACCGGGCGATCGTGATTCCCGGCCACGACGAGTACTACACGGTCCGGATGCGCGAGAACCTCGAAAAAGCGCGTGATGCCGGCGTGAACATTGCATTCTTCGGAGCCAACAACGTCTACCGACGCATTCGGCTCGAACCGCAGGGATCCACATCGAGCCGACGACTCGTCAACTACCGCGATGCAAAACGTGACCCCATAGCTGCATCCGATCCGAAGCAGGTGACCGCAAGCTTCCGCGAAGCCCCTGCCGCCAATCCCGAGAGCTCACTCACCGGCAGCTACTACGAATGCAATCCGGTGAGCGCGGACTGGGTCGTGGCCGATGCATCAGCCTGGATGTTCGAAGGATCTGGCATCCGCAACGGGGACCGCATGCCGAAGATGGTGGGCAACGAGTACGACCGCGTCACCGCCGGGGTTCCCACCCCTGCGAACATCCAGGTCATCGCCCGCTCTCCGGTGAACTGCAAGGGCCTCAATTCCTATGCCGATTCGACCTGGTACACCGTTCCCAGCGGTGCCGGAGTGTTCAGCGCCGGCACGTTCGGATGGTCACCGCTGCTCGACGATGTGAGCTGCGGTGTGGCCATCACCAAATCCTCCACCATGCGCTGTCGCATTCTGCGCGTCACCGAGAACATTCTGCGGGCGATCGGCTCGGGGCCTGCGGGTCGGGCACATCCGAGCGTCTCCAACACCGGCATCGTCGGTGTTCCCAGACCCGCCACCGCGGTGCCCTCCGACGAGTCTGAGGGTTCGCCGAGCACGTCCAGCACTCGCCCCACCTCGAGTAGTTCGTCCTCGAGTTCCACCAGCAGCTCAACGACCACCTCCACCAGCAGTTCCACCACGACGACCAGAGCAACGACCACGACCACGCCCCCCTGAGCAGATTCTGCGGCCGTCTGGAGCCTCTGATGGTGAACGGCGCTGCCGTCACCCGTAGGCTGCCGGCGTGGTCGAGATGAATTCCGAACAGCTCCCCGAGGGCGACGAGAAGGTTCAGGCCGTGCGGTCGATGTTCGACACGATCGCACCGCGTTACGACCTCGTGAATCGGGTTATGACGTTCAGGATGGATGTCGGTTGGCGCCGACGCACGGTCCGCGATCTCGGCCTCCCCAACGGCTCACTCGTTGCCGATCTCGCCTGCGGCACCGGAGACTTCTGCCGTGAACTTTCCGCACAGGGCCTGCGTCCTGTGGGTTTCGATCTCTCCTACGGGATGCTTGCGGCGGCACGCACCGACGCCCCACTCGCCGAGGCCGACATCCTGCAACTCCCCGTGCCGGATCGGGCACTCGATGGCATCACATGCGGGTTCGCGTTACGGAACCTCGTCGAACTCAATGGGTTCTTCGTCGAACTCGGCCGGGTTGTTCGTCCCGGTGGACGCATCGCCCTGCTCGATGTTTCGATCCCACCCAATCCCGTGCTCCGCTTCGGCCATTCGATCTACTTCGGTCGCGTGGTTCCGATGGTCGGTGGCCTGCTGTCAGACCCGGCGGCGTACCGCTACCTGCCCAAATCAGTGGCGTATCTCCCCGAACCCGAGGTCATGCTCGCCCAACTCCGTGACGCAGGTTTCACCGATGTGCGGCGAGACCTACTCACCACCGGCATTTCACAACTCATCACTGCGACCCGTCGGACCGACGACGAGTGATCGATCCGCCGCTCCTCGCCCGCACCAGGCGACTGACCGACGAGATCGATCTCGTCGCTCTGGCGGGCGACGACGGCCTGCTCTTCAGTCGTAACGGCGTCGGACTCGCCGGGATCGGGTCGGCGCTGCGCATCGAGGTTCCTCGCAACTCGGGAACTACTGATGCCGCTGCAGTGCGCGAAGCACTCGAACAGATCGAAGTCGAGAACGAAGTGGGTGGCCCCGGAACCGGAGCGGTGGCGATCGGAGCATTGCCCTTTGATCGCACCACCAGCGGCTACCTCACCGTGCCGGCGATTCTCGTCGGATGTTCCGAGGACGGCGAGCGGTGGATCACCACGGTTTCACCGAGGGATTCCCTGCCCGATCCTGCCTCGATCGCTGCGTTCCTCGGACGCAGCAGTTCCACTTCGGTCGGGTTCCGGCGTGACGCCGCGCTCCGCGATGCGAACGAAGCACCCTCCTCCTTCTCCGTCCGTCCCTCACTCGCACCAGATCTTTGGTGCGCCGCTGTCGAGTCGGCCACCACACGCATCCGCGCCGGCGAACTCGACAAGGTGGTACTCGCCCGTTCAATCGACGTACTGGCCGACGCCGACTTCCACCCCGGGCCGATCCTGAGCCATCTGCGCCGAACATTTCCGACGAGTTGGCTCTTCAGTGTCGAAGGGTTCGTCGGTGCGTCCCCCGAGATGCTTGTGGGCCGCCACGGCGACATCGTGCGCGCCCATCCCATGGCCGGCACCGCTCCCCGCAGTGGCGACGCCGACACCGATGCTCGACTCGCCGCAGCGCTGCTGGCATCCTCCAACACCCTGGCCGAACACCGGCACACGATCGACATGGTGCACGACACGCTCCTTCCGTGGTGCTCCTACCTTGACGAAGAGGCCGAACCATCCATCGTCGCGATGGCCAACGTGCAGCATCTTGCAACCCGTCTCGAGGGGCAGTTGAGTGCGCCGGCGGCTTCGGTTCTCGAACTCGTCTCCGCGCTCCACCCCACTCCCGCCGTGGGCGGAATGCCGCGAGATTCCGCCCTCCGCCTCATCGACGAACTCGAACAACTCAACCGCGGCCGCTACGCCGGGCCGGTCGGATGGGTCGACACCGCCGGAAACGGCACCTGGGCGGTCGGCATCCGCTCCGCCGACATCAACGGCCCGAGTGTCCGACTGTTCGCTGGGGTCGGCGTTGTAGCCGATTCCGATCCGGAGACCGAACTGGCCGAGACCCGCGCCAAACTTCAGACCATGCTCGGCGCGATCATTCGCCCCTGAGCGACTCCTCGATCGCTTCGGTCGTTACCGCGTGCAGACGCTCGTGGAGTTCGGTATTCGAGTCTCGCGTCGTGCGCACCAACACCACATGGGATCCGCCGGCAGCGAATGACGCGGTGATTGCCGCCGCTGCGGCCTGATCATCGTTTGCTTCCAGCACCGCAAGTCCATGCGCGTTGGCCAGCGTCGTGATGTCAACGCCGTGTGGCGTTCCGAACAGTTGCTCGAACCGCTCGGAGTCCAGCGAGGTTCGCTGTGGGAGGAACGAGAAGATCCCTCCGCCGTCGTTGTCAATGACGACGAGACAGAGATCGAGCTGGCGAGCGGCGAGGCCGAGCAGTCCGTTGGTGTCGTGCAGGAACGCCACATCACCGATCAGCAGCGCAGTAGGAATACCGGACGCAGCGACGCCCACTGCGGTGGAGACCACGCCATCGATCCCGTTGGCCCCGCGATTGGCATGCACCGTGACCGAGTCGCGGCGGGCGGCGAACCACTCCACATCGCGGATGGGCATCGATGAGGACACGACGACATGCGCACCGTCGGGAACCGTGTGCATCACTGCACGGGCGATACCGGGTTCGGTCGGCGTGAGTTGGGCAGCCAGAAGTTTGGCGATGGCCAGTTCCGCCGCATCATCGGCTTGCCGCCAACACTGCAGCCAGGCTGCGTCCGCCCCGACCAACTGCTCGTCCATCAAGAAGCGACACAACGACGAGGGCTCCTCGGCGACCCTGCACCCCGCCGACTGCTCGGGGTCGCGCCAGATGGCGTCGGGATCGACCAGCACCTGATCAGCACCACAGGAGCCCAACCACTGCGACAGCACCTTCGAAGCGAGTGGCGCACCCAGACGCAGGATCACTTCTGGCTCGAGCAGCGCAGAGGAAACACGCAGAATGGCGTCGCCGTGGGCGATGACTGCCGGGTGGTCCAGCCGACACCCGCTGCGCTGATCGGCGAGCACCGGCCAACCGACGGCACCAGCGAAGGCCAGCACATCTTCGGGCACATCGATCCCAGCACCGGCCACGATGAGCCCACGACGACCACTCATGACATCGGCCAGGTCGGAGAGTTCAGAGCCGGTGTCGGAACCCTCAAGGGGTTCGAATATCCCCGGGACCGGTCCGCTGTGCTCGTGCGGAAGCAGTGGGGGCAGCTCGAGTAATTCGCCGACGAGGGGCTCGCGGAACGGCAGATTCAACTGCACCGGCCCATTGGCCGCAACGGTGGTGACGGCCAGCGCCCTACGCGCCAACGCCCGCCAACTATCGGCCGCCCCGAGCTCGGGTGGACCCGCATCGATGAACGCTCGCACACTCGTTCCGAAGAGTGCGACCTGGTTGATTGTCTGCGGAGCGCCGATCCCCTGCAGCTCCGGCGGGCGATCAGCTGTGAGCACCAGCATCGGAACCCTGTCGAGGTCGGCTTCGACCACGGCGGCATGCAACTGCACGGCTGCGGTGCCACTCGTGGTGAGCACCACTGCTGGTCGACCCGTGGCGCGAGCGATACCGAGAGCCATGAACGACGCTGAACGCTCATCGTGGTGGACCTGCACCTCCAAACGACCATCCTCAGCGAGCGCCAGCGCCATGGGGGTGGAACGCGAACCCGGCGAAATGACGGCATGCGTGAGTCCGCATCGCACCCACTCGTCGACGAGCGTGGTGCAGAACGTGCGGTTGATCGAACCGGTGTCGGGAGCCACGGGGTGAAGCGTAGGGGCCGCCGCCGAGCAACGCCCTACGCTGCCTGACGTGCAGGATCCCGCACCCGACGCCACCAAGCGAGAAGACTCTCGGACAGCTGCCCCGACCGCTGCCATAAGCCTCGCCGCGCAGCGACGAGGCGAAGGCCCTCGAATCGTGATGCTCCACGGATTCACCCAGACCAGCGACTGCTGGGGGCCCATCGTCGTGGATCTCTCTACTGATCACGAACTCGTACTCATCGACGCCCCCGGCCACGGCGGCTCACGCGATGTGCCCGCCGATCTCGATGAGAGCGCACGATTCAGCGGCGAAGCCGGCGGGCGTGGCACCTACCTCGGCTATTCCATGGGCGGACGTACTGCGCTCCACCTCGCGCTGGCGCGACCTGATCTCGTTGAGCGCTTGATCCTGATCGGAGCCACTGCTGGCCTTGAGGACGCGCAAGAGCGCGCCGACCGACGAGCAGCCGACGAGCTTCTCGCCGATCGGATCGAAGCGATCGGCGTTGACGAGTTCGTGGACGAATGGCTGCGCCAACCACTCTTCGCTGCTCTCGATGAGCAGAGTGCTCACCGCGCGGAGCGCTGCACGAACTGTGCCGAGGGTCTGGCCCGAAGCCTGCGAACCTGTGGCACCGGTACCCAGCGACCGCTGTGGTCGGAACTCCACCAACTCGAGATGCCAGTGCTAGTGCTCGCCGGGGCCTCCGACACGAAGTTCACCGACCTCGGCACTCGTCTGTGCACCTCGATCGGCGCCAATTCCACATTCGCCTCGATTCCCAGCAGTGGCCATAGTGCTCACCTCGAGAATCCCACCGGAACGGCGTCGATCATCCGGAGATGGTTCGAACGCTCCTGATCGGGACTGGCGCGGTCAGCCCCCCATGAACACTCCTGCGCTGAGGATCAC
>CAFBNC010000021.1_pt1 | contig 20538 bp, 16 predicted proteins | sample 7269161 | NCBI WGS metagenome assembly CAFBNC01 (sample SAMEA6814082, study PRJEB35770) | freshwater metagenome | biome: Freshwater; feature: Freshwater reservoir; material: water | place: Czech Republic | collected 2017-05-23 | depth 30m m
ATGCTTCGGAGCGAAGGCCGAGGTTGAGTAGTGCAGGCCGGGCCACTTGAGCATGAGCTTGACCATGAGTTCGGTCCAGGGCTGGCAGCCATGGCGAGACACGTAGGTGAGTTCGGGGAAGTCGTACATGACCTCATCGACATGCTCGACGTGCTGGCACTGGAACTTGAGGCGCGGACCGGGGATGCCGGTGCAGACGAACACCGGGATATCGAGTTCGCAGGCCTTCGCGTAGATCGGGTACATCTTCTTGTCGTTGATGGCCACCTGCGGGAAGCATCCAGCGGGGAACATGCTGATGCTGCGAGCACCCCATGTCTCGTAGGCGCGGACAATCTTCTCGATGCCCTTCATTCCATCGTTGGGATCGGCGCCGACCGAGGCGACGAATCGATCCGGGTAACGCTTGATCGCGTCCTCACCGGTGGACTCCTGTCCCTCTTCGGTGCCGCCACCGACACCGACCATGCCGATGCCGACGCCCCACTTGTCCATCTGATCGAGCGTGAATCCGACCGGATCGGTGGACTCGCGCAGTTCCTTCTCCTTATCCGGCGGAGACTTGAACATGTACTCAGCCGGGAACTCGAACTCGTCCTTGGACTGTGCATCCTTGGTCTGCTTGGTGATGAAGGCGTACTGCGCCTTGAGATCACGGGCCGGGAAGCCGATCATCGTGTCGATGGCTTGGATATCGCTTGGCATGGCCATTGGTGTCCCCCTGGACGAATTCGTTTGACGGCAATCTACGGCATGTCGGAGGTACCGACGCGCAAGGGCCCGATCGCCGAGCGACCGGGCCCTTTGCTGTTCGATTTGGGTGGTGTTCTGTCCGACGCTGATCAGCCGTGCCGGATCAGTTCCAACCCTGGTCTCAGCGACCGGCGATGCGGTCGGCCTGCTCGCGCTGCTCGAAGATGAGGCGGATCAGCCAGAAACGGAAGTAGCGACGCAGGGACATCACGACGAACAATGCTGCGCCAACGACCGCCAGAACGAGACCAAGGGTGCCGAGCGCCGCATAATCGTCGGTGAACACAACCTGGCCCTTGAGCGGGGCGGAACTCGAGATAGAGGCGTAACTGACGATGCTCAGCACGATGCCAGCGATCATGAGTAGTGCGCCGATGATGACCCAGGTTCGTTCCGGGTTGGCCTTGCCGCCAGTGACCTTGAGGCTGTCGACCTCAGACTGGAACTCTTGCAGGCGGGCAGATGGGTTGGTGGTGTCGCTCATGGTTTCTCCTTGGCTCTTTGAGAGTTTTGTTCGTTCGAGATGGACGTTGGAAAGACGAACAGCTTGAAAATCGGAATGAAAGGATTAGTGGTGTGACTCCGAGGATCCACCGAGGTAGGCCTCGGTCAGTTCCTCGGCGATCTCCTGGGGCGGGCCGGTGCGAGTGATGCGTCCGTGAAGCATGATCGATGCCACATCCGCGATACCGAGCACCGCTTGGGCGAACTGCTCCACGACGAGGATCGACACACCTTGGCTGGCCAGAGCCGCCACCCGTTCGTACAGCTCCTCGACGATCAGCGGTGCCAGACCCATCGAGAGTTCGTCGAGCAGCAGGAGCGCTGGGTTGGCGGCCAGCGAACGGGCCATCGCCAACATCTGTTGCTCGCCACCGGACATGGTGCCGGCGATCTGCTTGCGCCGTTCCTTGAGGCGAGGGAACTGCGCGAACGCGGTCTCCTGCATCTCGGTCATGGACACGCCGCTATGGGTGAACATGCGCAGATTCTCGGTGACCGTGAGGTTCGGGAAGATGCCGCGACCCTCGGGGATGAGGCAGACACCGGCACGGGCGAGCGAATCGCTGCTCACACCATTGACCTCGCGGCCGCTGATGATGAGCTGCCCGGCCGACGGCACGATCTGCCCGCTGCAGACACTGAGAGTCGTTGTCTTTCCCGCACCGTTCGGACCGAGGAGCGCGTGCACCTGTCCGGGCTCAACGGTGAGCGAAACACCATGCAGCACATCGATGGTGCCGTAGCCACCGCGAATGCCCTTGAGTTCGAGGATCGGGGTCATGAAGCCTCCTCCGTTGCATCGGTACCGAGGTAGGCCGCCTGCACAGTGGGATTCGCCTGCACCTCGGCAGGGGTTCCAGTGGCAATGACCCGCCCGAAGTCCAACACATAGATGTACTCACAGATGCCCATGACAAATGACATGTCGTGCTCGACAAGCAAGATGCCAAGGCCATCGTCGGCAACGAGTCGTCGCAACAGCGCGGCCATCTCTTCGGTTTCTTCTTCGGTCAAACCCGAGGAAGCTTCATCGAGAAGCAAGAGTCGAGGATTGGTGGCCAATGCTCGTGCCAGTTCCACGAGACGAGCAGTACCGGTGGGCAGCGTTCCCACCATGAACTCCGAGACATCGGCGATGCCGACCTTCTCGAGGATCTCGTCGGTGACCTTCCTGGGGTCGAACCCGGACTTATCCCAGGACTTGCGTTGCTCGGCCGCCACCATGATGTTCTCGCGAGCCGACAGACTGCCGAAGACCTCGAGCTTCTGGAACGTACGCGCGATACCGAGACGAGCCCGCTTCGAGGGTGACTTACCCGTGATGTCAACCCCTTCGAGCAGGACTTTGCCCGATGTGGGTTCCTGCAAACCAGTGATGACGTTGAAGCATGTGGTCTTGCCCGCGCCGTTGGGGCCGATCAGCCCCGTGACGCGACCAGCGTGCACCTCGATGCTCGCCTGCGAGACCGCCTGCAGCACGCCGAAGCGCACAACGACCTCTTGAGTAGTGAGAAGTGCGGTCACTTGGTCACCCCCGTGCTCACGACCATCGGATGTTCATCGACTGCATCAGAGATGCTCAGCACACGATCCAACTGGGCGACCTTCTCCCGGGTGAACGCACGGGAGATGCCGAGATCGTTGATCTCGTCGCGACCGATGTCCTGATCGCGGGTGCGCTGGTCGAGCAGTGCCTTCTCCTCGCGGGCATCGGCCCGCCATGGCAGAAGCCCGGCGAGATCACGACCGGAATAGAACACTGCGCCCTCGGGTCGGTAGGCCATGGCAACTGCAGCAATACCGGGGCCGATGAGGCTGACCTGGGTGAGCCACGACGGATTGCCCATGACCTCGGAGAGCGCTGGGAAGGAGGCCAGTCCGAGGAGACCCATGAAGGCCGCCACCGGATAGCGCACCCCCTGCACGGCGAGCAGCAGCACGAGCGGGAGCCCGACGAACATCGGGAACGAGTCGACGCGCAACGCCCCCTGCGAGAGTCCGAGCATGCAGCCAGCAAAACCCGCCATGGCGCCCGAGAGCATGAACACGGCCATCTTGGTGGTGGTGAGGTTGATGCCGATGGTGGCCGATGCCGCCGGGGAGTCCGACATGGCGATCCAGCGCCGGGCCCATCGGCTGCGACGCATCAGTTCGAGCATGAAGAACAGGATGGCAAAGGTCACGATGAGGAAGATCACGAACGCTTTGCGATCGGCGGCATCAGAACTGATGTGGACACCGAAGATGTCGAGGGGCTTGAACAGCACACCCGTAGCCGAAGGATCGATCATGTTCGGATGTCGCACGATCACCTTGTCGGTGAACTCCGCGAACGCGAGGGTAGCGAGGGCCAGATAAAGACCCTTGAGCCGCAACGCCGGCAGCGCGATGAGAAGTCCCAGCGGCGCACAAACCAGCATCACGATCAGAATGCCGACGGGACTGCCGTTCTGGCCACCGAAATGGGAGAAGAGCACGGCGCCGATACCGGCGATGGCGAAGTTGGCGAAACTGACCTGACCGGCCCAACCGATGAGCGGCACCAGTGAGAGCATGATCAGTCCGAAGATGAGGAAACCAACACCGCGTCCGAGCCACACCGCTGAGCGCTCGCCGAAGGTCGTGCCACTGAACCACGGAATCCAACCGTTGGCCCAAGCACCGACAAGCACGATCATGACGCCGCCGCCGAGCGCAGCTTCCCAGGGCTTCGTGAGCCGCTCGGTTCGTTTGGTGAGTCGGACCTTGCCGGTCTCGAGGCGGGCTTGGGGCAGGAACAACAGAGCGATGAAGAGGATCACGCAAGGGATGGCCTGTGGCGCGTAGTTCCAGTCCGTGCCGAAATTGAGGTACACGCTGGAGAAACCCTCGGAGAGCCCGATGATGAGTCCACCCACGAACACCATCGGCAGACTCTTGAGTTGGGCGATTGCCGCTGCGGCAGCAGCGACCACGATGACCAGCGCGAGGTTTTCGACGACGAGTCCGGTCTCGGGAGCGATGAGGATCCCGGCGAGGCCGGCGGTCATGCAGCCGAGCGACCACGATGCACCGGAGATGACCGAGGACTTGGCGCCAGTGAGCCCGGCGAGGCTGCGACTGTCGACCACCGCTCGCATCGAGATACCAAGGCGGGTGCGGTACAGAAGGAAACGCAGCGCAACAGCAACGAGAAGCGCGATAGCGACGGTGATGATGCGGTGCCATGTGGCGATGACGTCGCCGATCTGAACGCCCTTGGTGTCTTCGAAGAAGTGCGGAACGCTCCGGGGCGACTTGGGGGACCAGATCGTGAGCGTGATTCCCATGAACGTGAGCATCAGGCCCACGGTGACCATGAGTTGCACCACGAGCGCTGCGTCACGCAGACGCCGCATGATCACGCGGTCGAGGGCGATGCCAATGGCAGGGGCAATGACCAGCAGTGTGATGGCAATGGCGACCAGTGTTGGCAGTCCCCACTGAACGGTGAGTTGCCAGTAGCAGAAGGCCAGGAAACATCCAATGGCTGCCTGCGCGAAATTGAAGATGCCGGTGGTGGCATAGGTGACCACGAGTCCGGCGGCGGAGATGGCGTACACACCTCCGAGGGCGATCCCGACCACGAGGAACGTGGCGATGGTCTGACCGGTGACTGACGCGCTCCCCCAGTTCGAATGAACGACGAACGCGACGATGAGCGCCACGACCACTGCCGGAATCAGTCTGGGACTGAACTTGAGCCGCATCTTTCCCCCGATGTCATGAGCTCTTCTAACTGCTGTGAACTGCTATGTGTTTCGGTACTGCGCTACTTCGATACTGAGTTACTTCGGTACTGATGGACCGCAGGTGCCGCTACGGAGGGAACCGGCATATACCGGTTCCCTCCGATCACAGCGATTGATCAGCGAACCTTCGCCGCTTCGGCTGCAGGGTCGTAGTTCTTGATGGTGACCACGTTGGACGGGTCACAGGTGAACTGACCGGGCTTGCCATTGATGCGGGAGAAGGTGCCACCCTTGATCTGCATCATGACGAAGCAGTCGGAGAAGCCCTTGGCGCTCTTCGGCCCCATGGTTCCACCGGCGTTGAAGTCGGTGATCGAGTTCATGGTCTTGATGACGCTTGCACGGGTGATCCCGTTCGGGCCATCGGCGGCGACGATCTTGTCGATGGTCTCCTTGAACAGCATGCCCGCCTGCCATGCCTGCATACCGAACGAGTCGGGCTTGCCACCGACGGCATCGATGTAGGCCTTCAGGTTGGCGTTCTCAGCGGCCTCTTCGAACGGAAGGAACTGGAACCACACGTAGGTGTTGTCCACCGTGGCGCCCTCAGCCTTGAACTTCTCGGTGTAGCAGGCCAGCGAGCAGGCCCAGGTCTTCACACCTTCGTAGCCCTGAGCAGCGGTTTCCTTGCGCATCTTGACCATGGCGGTGTCGGCCGAGCCGTTATACAGGAAGTCGCCGTTGTTGTCCTTGAGCGACTGGACGAACGGGGTGTAGCCGGTCTGCGGCATGGAGCCACTGACCTTGAAGGCGTCGTAGACATCGATACCGATATCACGGGCGCCCTGCACCTGATAGGTGGCCGACTGCACTGTGGTGGGCAGATCGCCCGGGATCAGCCAGATGCCCTTGGAATCAGGGTTGGTGGACTTGTAGTACTTGTTGGCGCCCACGAAGACCTTGAGGTCACGTGCACCCTTCGGGATCGACCCATCGGCGGGGCAGGTCTCCGCAACGGCCTGGATAACCCAAGCGGTGGGAGCGCACTGCTCGTTGATGTCGTTGGCCAATGCCACGAAATCGGGCAGACCAGTGGCCTGACCAGCCTTATCAACGCAGTTGCCCAGCACGGAGGTGTCCGGGTTGAACAGCGAGTTGCCACCAACCATGGCAAGAGCGGTCTTGCAGGCGTTGATGATGCCGTTCTTCGACTCCTCAGGGCTCAACTTCGAGTCCCATGCGACCACCTTGAGCTGACGGCAGCCGATGCCACCGTTGGCATTCACATACTCGGCATAGCCGTTCATGGCGTCGACGTTGCCCTGGAACAGACCAGGAGCGAGCGACGAACCGGTGTCGGCTGAGACCTCGACGGTGATCTCCGTTGCGGAGACACCGATTTCGGTGGCTTCAAGCGTGGCGCCCTTGCACTTGGCATCGGCGGCACTGGTGGTGTTGGTGTTGCCATTGGCACTGTCGGACCCGCTACGACCGCAGGCGCCAGCCACAAGACTGACGCTCAACGCCGCAGCGAGAAGAGCTACTTGGTAACGCTTCACAGATTTCCCCCTGGGATGGATTGACTAGGCCACGGACACTAACGCATCAAAACGGCGTCGGTGACCAACGGCACATGTGAGCGATCCCGAGGTGCGCCGCATGGAATCGGCGCACCCAACAGGACATCGGTGAGTTTGTCCCACCATCGCCGCTCAGACGATGACATCGGTTGGTGGTGGGCCCATGACGGGCACACCACCAACCTTCTGTCACAGATCAGCGAACCTTCGCTGCCTCGGCTGCAGGATCGAAGTTCGAGATGGTGATGACATTCTGCGGTTCGCAGGTGAACTCCCCGGCCTTACCGGTTGCCCGCGTGAACTGGCCGCCCTTGATCTGCAGTACGACCATGCAGTCGGAGAAGCCCTTGGCGCTCTTGGGTCCCATGGTGCCACCGGCGGTGAAGTCGGTGATGGTCTTCATGGTCTTGATGACACTGGCGCGGGTGATGCCGTTCGGGCCGTCGGCGGCGACGATCTTGTCGATGGTCTCCTTGAACAGCATGCCCGCCTGCCAGGCCTGCATACCGAACGAGTCAGGCTTGCCAACCGAGTCGATGTAGGCCTTCAGGCTCGTGTTCTCAGAAGCCTCTTCGAATGGAAGGAACTGGGTCCACACGTAGGTGTTGTCCACTGTTGCGCCCTCAGCCTTGAACTTCTCGGTGTAGCAGGCCAGCGAGCAGGCCCAGACCTTGACACCGGAATAGCCCTGAGCAGCAGATTCCTTGCGCATCTTGATCATGTTGGCGTCGTTCGACCCGTTGTAGACGTAGTTACCGGAGTTGTCCTTGAGCGCCTGAACGAACGGGGTGAACCCGGCCTGCTGGAGCGAGCCACTGGTCTTGAACGAGTCGACGATGTTGATGCCGATCTTCTTGTTGGCCTCGATCTGATACGTGGCCGACTGCACGGTGGTGGGCAGATCGCCGGGAACCAGGAAGATGCCCTTGAGGTCGGACTGCTGTGACTGCAGGTACTTCAGGAAGCCGACAAAGGCCTTCAGATCACGCGGACCGGTCGGCGGCTTGCCATCGGAGGGGCAGGTCTCGGCAACTGCCTGGATGACCCAGGAGTTCGGAGCGCACTGCTCGTTGATGTCGTTGGCCAGTGCCACGAAGTCGGGCAGGCCCGTGGCCTGACCGGCCTTGTCGACGCAATTGCCAAGCACGGTGACATCCGGATTGAACAGCGCGTTGCCACCAACCATGGCCAGAGCGTTCTGGCAGGCATTGATGATGCCGTTCTTCGACTCCTCAGGGCTCAACTTCGAGTCCCACGCAATGACCTTGAGTTGACGACAACCAATACCGCCATTGGCGTTCACGTACTTGGCATAGCCATTCATGGCATCGACGTTGCCCTGGAACAGACCAGGAGCCAGCGACGAACCGGTGTCGGCCGACACCTCGACCGTGATTTCAGTGGCAGACACGCCGATCTCGGTGGACTCGAGCGTGGCGCCCTTGCACTTGGCATCGGCGGCATTGGTGGAAGGTGTGTTTCCACCATTGGCACCTTCGGACCCGCTGCGACCGCAGGCGCCAGCCACAAGACTGACGCTCAACGCTGCAGCGAGAAGAGCTACTTGGTAACGCTTCACGTTTTCCCCCCCGGGATTAATTGAGTGTTGACGCGACCATAACGCGTTCGGGGGGGTGAGGTGACGGAAGTCACAAATTGACCCTGATGGGGCGGAACCATCGAAGGCTCCGCCCCACCTCAATTCTCAGGCAGTGATGCCGCCGTCCATCACCATGATCGAACCGGTGATGTAGCGGGCTTCATCAGAACCGAGATACGCGAACAGCCCGGCGAGCTCCTCGGGCTGCGCGGTCTCGACGTTGTCGCGAGACATCTTGCGCATGCGGTTCCAATCGACACCCTCTGGCGGCATGAACGCGGCGTACATGTTGGTGACGACGCCACCGGGCGATACGGCGTTGATTCGAATCGGCGTGTCGTACTCAGTGGCGAGGGCTTTGGTGAGACCGACCACGCCAGCCTTCGATGAGCAGTACCCGGCGCTCCATGGCTGACCCATGATGCCCGCGGTGGAAGCGGTGTTGACAATGACGCCATGACCGCGCTCGACCATCTGCGGAAGTACAGCGCGGCACATGAGGAACGTGCCGGTGAGATTGATGGCGATCATGCGGGCGTACACACCCGGGTCGATCAGATGTGACTCAGCGAAGCCACCGATGCCCGCCACGTTGCACAGCACGTCGATCTGGCCGAACTGTTCGGTGATCGAGGCGATAGTGGATTCGACAGTGGCCCAGTCGCTGACATCACACGCGAGGCCGATGGCGTTGTCGCCGATGCCTGCTGCAGTTTCCATGGCGCTCTCGGCGTTGACGTCGAGGCACGCAACCTTGGCTCCTTCGGCGCCGAGCCGCTGCGCGACTGCACGGCCGATACCTGATGCTGCCCCGGTGACGACCGCGGCCTTACCCACATAACGCTGTTCCACTGGTTCCCCTTACGAGATTGACGAGATGAGTTGATGAGATTCGTTGACAATCCGACACGATCTGAAATGACCGGTCGTTTCGACGATGACGACTGATCAGTCGAAGGTGAGCACGCCGCGGGCGATGCTGCCCGAGTGCATGTCGTGTACGACGTCGTGGAACTTCTCCATCGGATACGTGGCCGACACGAGTTCGTCCAGCATGAACTCGCCTCGACGATAGAGCTCGACGATCTGCGGGATGTCACGGTGCGGACTGTAGGAACCGGCGCGGCAACCGATGACACTGCGCTCACACTGGGTGAAGCGCTGGTAGGGCAGCTCGAACTTGGCATCGCCACCGGGAGTGCCGATGATGACCACCGTGCCACCCCAGTCGAGCATCTCGAGTGCATTCGACGTGACCGCCGGATGACCGACCACGTCGTAGACCCAGTTGACGCCACCAGCGTTGAACGGGCCGGCGAGTTCGCCATTGACGGGATACGGCACGAGCGCACGCACCTGCTCGACGATGTCGGGTGACTTGCCGTCGAGGAAGTCAGTGGCGCCGAACTGGCGGGCAAGTGCTTCCTTCTGCGGCTCGGTGTCGATGGCGATGATGCGGCTGGCACGACGCACGCGCAGCGCCTGGATGGCATTGAGGCCGACGCCTCCGCAGCCGTAGACAACCGCGGTGTCGCCGACCTGCACGTTGGAGCGATAGAGCACCGCACCAGCACCGGTCATGACGCCACAGCCGACGAGGCATGCCGAGGTGAGCGGCACGTCCTTAGGGATCTTCACGGCCTGGATATCGCGCACGATGGTGCGTTCGGTGAACACCGACGCAGCAGCGAAGTTCCAGCAGGGATCACCGTTGAGGGTGAACGGCTGGGCCATGTTGCCAAGGGTCTTGTAGCAGCGCGTGGGCATGCCCGATCCGCAGGCCTTGCACATGCCGCAGGCCGCGAGCGTGGAGATGATCACGTGATCTCCGACTGCCACATTGGTGACGCCGGTGCCGATCTGCTCGACGACGCCCGCTCCTTCATGACCGAGCACCGCAGGCGCCGGCCAACCAAATGCGCCAGCAGCCGCGGTGACATCGCTATGACATACCCCCGCTGCAGCAATGCGGACGATGACTTCGCCCGGGCCCGGATCGCGGACCTCGAGACCGGTGAGAACCTCGGCGGCTTCGCCGGTGAACACGATTCCCTTCATGATTTCCCCCTCAGAGTTGTATTGCGTCGATGAGATCGATGAGTTCGATCGATGGTGCTGGCCCGACCGCTGCTGCGATCAGCTCGGCCAGATGATGGACTGCCATTCGGTGTAGGCGTCGAGGCCCCATGTGCCGCCGTCGCGGCCGATGCCGGACATCTTGAAACCGCCGAAGGGGGTCTCGTGATGAGTCTGCACGCTGTTGATGCCGACACGACCGGAACGCACCTGCTTGGCCACCTCGAATGCAGCTGGTGTGTCACCGCCGAAGACATAGGAGAACAGGCCGTAATCGCTGTCGTTGGCAATCGCGATGGCTTCATCGTCTGTGTCGTAGGGAACCACAACTACAACTGGCCCGAAGATCTCTTCGCGCACGGGCGACATGTTGTTGTTGCAACCAGCGAGAAGCGTGGGCCCCACGTAGTAGCCGCGATCCATACCCGGATCGCGACCATCGACGACGAGCTCGGCGCCCTCGGCGATGCCGTTCTCGATATGACCGAGGATTCGGGACTTCTGCAAGCCTGAGATGACCGGACCGACCTGTGTGGCGGGGTCGAGCGGATCGCCGACCTTGAGCGCACGGGCAACGTCGGCAAGGCGACCAACGAGCTCGTCGTAACGGCTGCGATGCACGATGACGCGAGTCGGTGCGGTGCAGATCTGACCGGAGTGGAAGGCCCACACCGACGAGATGCCGCCGACGACCTTGTCCATGTCGGCGTCGGCCATGACGATGCATGCGCCCTTGCCGCCGAGCTCGTGGAGCTGACGCTTCATCGTGGGAGCACCAGCGGCGACGATCATGGAACCGACCATCGAAGAACCAGTGAAGCTCACCATATCGACGTTGGGATCGGACACCAGGTTGGCGCCCACCTCAGCCTTGCCGCCGGTGACGATGTTGACCACGCCCGGCGGGAAGCCGACATCGGCGAGGATCTTGGCGAGTTCGATGACGCACAGGGGATCCTGGGGTGCCGGCTTCATGACAACCGTGCAACCGACGGCCAGTGCTGGTGCGATCTTGCCCACCATCGACGTGGTCGGGAAGTTGTAGGGAGCGATACACGCGACGACGCCGACGGGCACCTTGCGGGCCAGACCACCCATCAGTGCACCAGCAGCCAACGGCGTGGTGCCGATGGGCTGCGGAGGAAGGGGTCGGCTGAGATCCTCAAGCGCGCCGCGGGCATAGCGGTCGAAGCGCGAGATGGCGACGGGGATCTGCATGAGGGAACCGACCGAGGAGGTGGCGCCGGTTTCACTGATGACGAGCGGGATGAGATCAGGGGTTCGCTTGGCGAGTTCGGCACCGGCGGCGGCCAGCAGCGCAGCTCGCTCCTGGGGCGTGGTGCGGCTCCATGCGGGGAACGCCTCAGCGGCAGCCGCCGCCGCAGCTGCGACATCGCCAGCCGAGGCTTCGGGCGCTTCGGTGACAACCTGCTCGGTGGCGGGGTTGATGATTTCGTAGGTGCCATCGCCCCCGGGGACCCATTCGCCCCCGATGAGCTGGCGGTACGCAGTGCTTGAGTTGGCCATAGGACCTGACGTTATGTCAGATGAGGGGTGTCGCGGAACAGATCGCGCTCGAAGTCCCGGACCCTTGCGATATGAGCGGCCACGGGTAATCTGACGCCTCGTCAGAATGTCGATCGACTCCTCGATCACACCGGACACTGGAGCGACCATGTTGGATCAGCTGATCAAGGGCGGTCTCGTCATCGACGGGACTGGAAGCGCCGGACGGATCGCCGACGTCGGCGTACGAGACGGCCGCATTGTGGCCATCGGTGACATCACCGAAGACGCAGCCGAGGTGGTCGACGCAACCGGTCGCATCGTGATGCCGGGCGTCATCGATGCTCATACCCATTACGACGCGCAGCTGCTGTGGGATCCGGGCGCATCGCCTTCGGCCAACCACGGGGTCACCACCGTCATCGGCGGCAACTGCGGGTTCACCCTCGCTCCCCTGCGACCCACTGCCGACGAAGCCTCGTACCTCCAGGAAATGATGAGTCGGGTCGAAGGCATGCCGCTGCCGGCGCTTCGTCAGATCGACTGGAACTGGGAAACGTTCGAGCAGTATCTGGCCCGCCTCGACGGCAAGATCGCGGTGAACGCCGGATTCCTCGCCGGCCATTGCGCTATCCGCCGCTATGTGATGGGCCCGGAGTCAGTGGGCGGTGAAGCCACAGCCGAGCAGATCGCCGGCATGGTCGCGGAGTTGCGCAAGGCCATCGAGGCCGGTGCCCTCGGGTTCTCCTTCACCCGCTCCGGTAGCCACAGCGACGGCGATGGCCAACCAGTGCCCAGCCGCTGGGCTACCGACGAGGAACTGTTCGCCCTGTGTGCCGAGACCGGTCAGCATGAAGGCACGACGCTCGAGGGCATCGTGTCGGGTTGTCTGGACCGATTCGCCGACGACGAGATCGAACTGCTCGCCCAACTCAGCGCCACCGCCAAGCGCCCGCTCAACTGGAACGTGCTCACCATCGACTCCCGTGAGCCCGATCGGGTTCCGCGTCAGCTCGCCGCCGGCGATCGTGCCGCCGAACTCGGTGGCCGCGTCATCGCTCTCACCATGCCGGTGCTGGTTCCCATGAACATGAACTTCCTCACGTTCTGCGGCATCTGGCTGCTGCCCACCTGGCAGGACACGCTCGGTGTTCCGGTTGCCGAGCGCATCGCCCGACTCTCCGATCCCGAGGTGCGCGCCCGTCTGCTCACTGCGTCGCAGTCCGAGGAAGCCGGTGTCTACCGCCGCCTCGCCGATTGGGAGGACTACGTCATCGGCGACACCTTCTCCCCCGCCAACGAGGGTCTCTCCAACCGCACTGTCGCCCAGATCGCGGCCGAGCGCGGAACCACGCCGTTCGACACGCTGCTCGACATCGTCGTGGCCGATGAACTTCGCACCGTCCTGTGGCCCGCGCCGAAGGACAAGGACGCTGCCAGCTGGCAGATGCGCACCGAGGCATGGGACGACCCCCGCGTCATGATCGGCGGCTCCGATGCCGGAGCGCATCTCGATCGCATGTGCGGCGCCACCTTCCCCACCCGCTTCCTCGGCGACATGATCCGCGGCCGCAAGCTGGTGTCGGTGGAACGAGCCGTGCAGCTCATCACCCAGGTGCCGGCCGAGCTGTTCGGTCTGCGCGAACGCGGAACGCTCGTCGAAGGCAACTTCGCTGACATCGTGGTGATCGACCCCGAAACCGTCGGTTCCGAGAACGCGCACATGGTTGCCGATCTCCCCGGCGACTGCGAGCGACTCACCGCTGGTTCGTTCGGCGTCGAGAAGGTTTTCGTCAACGGAACGCTGGTGATCGAGAACGGTCTACCCACCGGCAATAACCCGGGAACGCTCCTCAAGAGCGGCGTCGACACCTACACGGTTGCCACCTCCTGATCCGTCGACATCTGCGAAACGCACGCGAAAAGGCCCGGGCTTCGAAGCCCGGGCCTTTGTCGTTCTTGGAACCGCGTGCCGCTCGATCAGGCGTTGACCGGTGTGTCGGCAAGGATCTTGCCGAGATGCAACAGGCTCTGCGTGGTGCCACCGAGGAACAGTTCCTGCTTCTTGGCCCACAGGTAGTAGCGATGAAGCGGGTAGTCGCGATCGACACCGACACCACCATGAAGGTGGGTGCAAGCACGAACGACACGGGCTCCACCTTCGGCAGCCCAGTACTTGGCTGAAGCGGCGTTCTCACCGGCGGGCAGACCGTCGTTGAGACGCATCGCAGCACCCCAGGCGGTGAGCTTGATGGCGTCGGCATCGATACGGCAGTCGGCAGCACGCTGGGCGACAGCCTGGAACGTAGCGATCTGACGATCGAACTGCACACGCTCCTTCACATACTCAGCCATGATCTCGACCGACTTGGCCGTGACACCCGACATGATCAGCGACTGTGAGGTCTGGCCGTATTCGATGAGGCGATCGAGTGCCGAGGCGTCGGCGAGTTTCTCGGCCGCAGCACCGGCGAAGGTGACCTTGGCGTCGGGGATGCCATCAGTGGCGTCCTGACGCTCGACGGTGACACCGGAAGCCTTGGCATCGACGAAGTAGATGCCGTCGGCGGCCGAGACGATGAAACCATCGGCGACGGTGCCGAACGGAACATTGGTCTTGACACCAGTGATGGAACCACCGGCACCGGTGATGGCCGGAACATGCACATCGCCGACGAGTTCGTGCAGTGCCACAGTGACGATGCGCTCACCGGAGGCGAGGCCGGCGAGGTGTGCCGGTGCGTACTCGGCGAGGAACGGAGCGGCCATGCCCATGACGGCGAGGGCCGGCACCTGAGCGACGAAACGGCCGACCTCTTCGAGCACGATGGCGACCTCGGCGAAACCGAGACCAGCGCCGCCTGCGGACTCGGGCATGCCGATGCCGACGATGCCGAGATCGGCGAGTTCACGCCACAGAGCCATATCGATACCTTCGCCGCCCTCGATCTCCTTGAGATGCTCGAGGGTGCAACGGTCGGTGAGGACCCGGGACGTGAGACCGCGAAGTTCTTCTTGGTCGGAGTTGAATGAGAAATCCATGTTCGTGTTCTTCCTTCTCAGCGAGCCGAACGGGGGAAGCCGAGACCGAACATGGCGATGAGATCGCGCTGCAGTTCGTTCGTGCCGCCACCGAAGGTGAGGATGATGGTGCCGCGGATGCCGGCTTCAAGACGGCTGCGCATGATGGACTCGGGCGCATCGGCGTCGAGGTAGGCACGCGGGCCGAGGATCTCCATGAGGAGTTGGTAGGCGTCGAGATAGAACTCGGTGCCGAACACCTTGACGCTCGAAGCATCGGCCGGATGCAGCTTCTCGGTGCTGGCCGACCACGCCACCTTCCAGTTGGCAAGACGCAGGTACTCGAGCTTGGCGTGCACCTTGGCGAGGTTCAGCTGCACCCATTCCTGATCGATGACACGACGACCGTCGGGGAGCTTGGTGTTCTGGGCCCAGGCACGAACATCGGTGAGGTAGCGCTCGGGCATACCCGAGGAGCACAGGGTGACGCGCTCGTGGTTGAGCTGGTTGGTGATCAGGCCCCAACCACCGTTCTCCTCGCCGACCAGATACTTGGCGGGCACGCGCACATCGTCGAAGTAGGTGGCGTTGATGTCGTGCTCACCCATGAGACGCAGCGGCTGGATCGTGATGCCGGGGGTGTCCATCGGGACGATGATCACCGAGATGCCCTTGTGCTTCTTGGCCTCGGGATCGGTGCGAACGGCGAGCCAGCAGTAGTCGGCGCCACCGGCGAGGGAGGTCCACATCTTCTGACCGTTGATGACGTATTCGTCGCCATCGCGCACGGCGCGGGTCTCGAGGGCGGCGAGATCGGTTCCGGCCTGGGGCTCGGAGTAGCCGATGCAGAAGTGGATGTCACCAGCGAGGATCGGCGGAAGGAAGTGCTCCTTCTGCCACGCGGTTCCGTAGTTCATGATGGTCGGGCCCACGGTGTTGAGCGTGAGCATCGGCACCGGAGCACCGGCTCGCATCGATTCATCGAAGAACACGAACTGTTCGATCGGGCCACGGGCCTGACCGCCGTACTCCTTGGGCCAACCCACGCCCGCCCAGCCATCGGTGCACATCTGCTTCCAGACATCCTTGGTGGCTTGGCCGATGCCATGCGAGTTGGACAGTGCTTCGACGGTCTTCTCGTCAAGCAGGTTGGTGTAGTAGTCGCGAAGCTCTGTGCGCAGGGCTTCCTGTTCTGGTGAGTATCCGATCTCCATGAGCGAGCACAGTAGCAACCGGTGATCCATGTCACATAAGCGGAGCGGGAGTTCTTCTTATGTCGCATCTCAGAGGCGCTCCGGGCGTCGGGAGCAGTCGATGGTCTGGAATGATCAGGTCATGAGCATTGAAGGTCGTCGGATCCGGATCGTCGGCGAGGGAGCCCTCGCCCTCTCGCTGGCTACATCACTGCGAGGACTCGGAGCGGTGATCGCCGATGGCCCTGACGCGCTGGATGCGGCCGTGTTCGCCCCATGGGACCCCAGCACGATGGTTCCTCGACCGCTCGTCGAGCTCACCGACGAGGAGTTCGGCGAAGCGTGGCAGCAGACCATGGATGCAGCCATCGCCATGTGTGTCGACTCCCGAGAGGCGTTCGCCGGTCGGGCCGGCAACATCGTGCTCACCTTCCCCACCACTGCCTTCGTGGGTGGTGCCATGTATGCCCACTGGGCAGCAGCAGCCGAAGGCGTGCACCTCCTCACGAAATCCGTGGCCCGCCAGTGGGGACCGGAGGGCATCGCCGTCAATGCGTTGGCCATTGATCCCGCGCTCGTGCTCGCCGATCCGAGCGCCGCTGGGCCCGTCTCGATCGCCCAACCCGCTGTTGCCGACCCCAACCCAGTTGATGCCCTGGCGTTCCTGTGCTCACCCGCAGCGCAGAAACTGGCCGGGCAGACCCTCACCGTGGACGGTGGTCTATGGATGTGAACGAGAACTCCCCGACTGACAACGATCGACCCGCCGGTCGGCTCACAGGTCGACTCACAGGTCGACTCACTGATCGTGTCGTCATCGTGACTGGCGCCGGACAGGGGGTTGGTGAGGGCATCGCCCGTCGACTCGCCAGCGAGGGTGCGGCGGTGGTGATCGCAGCCCGGCGGGCCGAGACCGGCGAACCAGTGGCTGCCGCCATCCGCGACGAAGGTGGAGAAGCGGTGTGCATCGTCACCGATGTGACCACCCGCGCATCGGTCGAGGGTTGCGTGGCCTCGACCGTCCACCGATATGGACGACTCGATGTGCTGGTTCACAACGCCTTCGCCGGCGGAGTGGCCAGCCGGCTCGAAGCGACACCACCCGATGCGTGGTTCCAGATGTCCTACACCTCGGCGTGGGGAAGCTTCTGGTGCGCGCAGGCGGCGCGTCCTCACCTCACCGCGAGCGATCAGGGTCGGCTCATCCTGCTCACCTCACCGTCGGGTTTCGAGGGCAGTGCCAATATCCCGCTCTACTCCCCCGCCAAGGCGGCACAGCGAGCCATGGCCAAGAGCCTTGCCCGCGAATGGGGAGCCGATGGCATCACCGTGAACTGCATCGCGCCAGTGGCCGAGACCCCCGCACTTGCAGGCGCGTTCGAGCAGGTCCCAACCCTTCGAGGCGCCATCGAGGCCCGCACCCCGCTGGGGCGTATCGGTGACCCCACCACCGACATCGGCGGTGTCGCCCTGTTCCTGGCCAGTGCCGATTCGGCCTATGTGAGCGGACAGACCATCGTGTGCGATGGCGGGAGCTTCCTCGGCCTCTGAATCGAGTCCTGATTCGAGTCCTGCGTCGGGTCACTGATCTGGTCTGGATCGGACCGATGCAACCCGACTGTCGTTGTATCGTCGCCCCATGATCGAGATCCCATCCGGCACCATCACCTTCGGAACCCAACTCCCCGTGCAGTCGCAGAGTTCGCTCTATGCGGCTCCGTGGGAGAAGGACGCCAGCCCAGCCGATCTCCTCGAGATCGCAAAGGCCGCCGATCGCAGCGGGTACTTCTACGTCGCGGTCTGCGATCACATCGTCATTCCTCGCGACAAAGCCGATGCCATGGGCTTGTGGTGGCAGGACTGCCTCACCACGCTGGGTTGGCTGGCCGCCGCCACCAAGAATGTGAACCTGCTGAGCCACGTGTACGTGCTCTCCTATCGCCACCCACTTGTTGCGGCAAAGGGTTTTGAAACGCTTGATCACCTCTCCGGTGGCCGCGCGATTGCCGGCATCGGCGCCGGACACGTCGAGACCGAATTCGACGCCCTCGGCGTTTCGTTCGCGGAGCGCGGTGCGCTGCTCGACCGTGATCTGCTCGCCTTCGCCCACGCCCTCGAGAACACCTATGTCGATGACATGGGATCGCTGCCCCGCCCGGCCCAGTCGCCGCGTCCCCCGATCTGGATCGGCGGATCCTCGAATCCCGCGATCCGGCGCGCGGCCCGCAACGACGGTTGGCTTCCGCAAGGTCCTGCCACCCAAGACGGCATCGACCGCCTCATGGTCGAACGCGAGAAGGCCGGCAAGGCCGACCAACCGATGGCGATCGGCCATGTCGTGATCCCCTACATCTACGTGGGCATGCCGAAGTCTGAGCGTCGTCAGCCCTGCATCTCGGGATCACCGGAGCAGATCGCCGAGGCTGTTCTCGCAACCGCTCCGGCCGCGGTCAATCAGTTCCAGGTGAAGTTCGATACCGATAGCGCCGCTGAGTACGCCGAGCAGGTTGAGGCGTTCGGCACGCAGGTCGGGCCACTGCTCACTCGCTGATCACTGCTCTCATTCCGCAGTGCTGGTCACGGAAACGTCGATCCGCGCCCGATCGGTCAGCGCAGCGCCGCAGCCAAGGTCATCGAATAGGCGTCGGCGCCGGCCACGGTGAGATGCACGCCATCCTCGACGAAGAATTCGGGGTGACCAGCGCTCACTGCGAACCAGTCGGCGATCACCACATTCGCCCGACCCTCTGCGGCTGATCGCAGACGATCGTTGGTGAGGTCCTGCCAGCTGCGCGGCTCGCGCGTGGTCACAAGCACCACGCGCTTCACATCACTCAAGCTGTCGAGGGCCTTCTTGAGATCGCTGTCCGTCGGGGGGCCGTTCGTCCCCAGATGGATGATGACGTTCGATGTGATATCACCCGACTTCTGCAGGATTGGGATGAGCCAGGACAAGACGTTGAACTGTCGACCGACGTCGGCATTCACAGTGATACCCGGGAGTTGATTGCGGACCGCGCTGCGAGCACCCAGGAGCACGGAATCGCCGATGGCGATGGTTGTGGCCCCGAGCGCGCCCACCGCCGAGACCGGAGCCGTCGTGGTCGTGGTGGTCGCGCCACCTGCGGGACCACTGGCCGCCGGCAGTGTCGTGGGTGGAATCAACGCGGCGAGCGTCGTCGTGACCTCGACAACATTGCCCACCTCGTCGATAGATGCACCGGTGAGGTCCACTCCGTGGAGCGAGGCTGGAGTGGGCGCGGCCATCGCGAACGCAAGGATCACACAGAGCGTGATTGCACCACCGAGCAGCACCGGCCGACGAGCTTTGGCAGGGACGAGTCCACTGGGTTCGTTGCGGCTCGACCACATTCGACTGAGGGCGCCGTTGCGAACCGGCATCTCGACGAACCGGTAGGAGACCTCAGCAACTGCGAAGGTGAGGATCAGTCGAAGCGTGAGCAGCAGCCCGCCGTTGACATCGACATCAACCCCCGGACGCGTGAGCACGAAGATCGGCCAGTGCCAGAGGTAGATGCCATAGGAGCGTCGCCCGACCCACAACAACGGCGGAAGTGCGAAGAACTTCGCGAACGGGGTGCTGACCGGATGGACCAGCGAGATGATGACCGCGAGCGTGAGCAGGTCGAGCAGGACGAAACCGCCCTGATAAATGAATGGGTCGAACTCGTTGACCCGCAGCACCATGTAGACGATTCCGGCGAGTCCTACAGCACCGAATCCCGTGATGATCCATCGGCCAGCGGACCGCACTCGCCCGTGCATCGCCCATGGTGGGACGACGATGGCCAGAACCGCGCCGAGGAGAACTCCGGCGGCGCGGGTATCAGTGCCGTAGTACACCCGCGATGGATCAAGACCGGGCGTGAACACGATGATCGCCCAGACCGCCGACGCGATGGCGAGGCCCAGAGTCACCAGAGCGATGTGGCCGCGGCGACCCCGGGTGATGCGGTAGATCGCCGCGAGGGCGAGTGGCCACACCAGATAGAACTGCTCCTCCACCGCGAGCGACCACAGATGTCGCAGCGGCGAAGGTCGACCGATGGCATCGAAGTACGACTGGTGGACGAAGATCTGATACCAGTTCGTGATGTAGGTGAGTGATGCGACGAAGTCACCACGAATGCGCGCGAGTTCGCCGGGAACGAACAGCACCCAGACCAACCCGACAACGGCGGCGAGAGCGAACAGGGCCGGGAGCAGGCGCCGCGCTCGGCGGGCCCAGAACGCGAGATACGCGGTGCCGCCGGTGCGCTCCCGTTCGGAGATGAGCAGCGCAGTGATCAGGTATCCGCTGATGACGAAGAAGATCTCGACGCCGAGGAACCCGCCGGGCAGACCACTGACCTCACCGTGATAGAGCACCACCGCCATCACCGCGAGCGCGCGAAGCCCGTCGAGCGCGGGCATGTACCCGACCGCGTTCGAGGAACGGGTCGCTGGTTGAGATGGAGGTTGTTCGGGTGTGGGTGCGCGCATCAACGATCCGCAGGTGTTCGACCGCCCGCCGGACCTGACGAAGACATCCTAGAGACTCGGCGAGCCAAAGAATGTTCACCGCTCGACGTCCG
>CAFBNC010000022.1_pt1 | contig 20338 bp, 15 predicted proteins | sample 7269161 | NCBI WGS metagenome assembly CAFBNC01 (sample SAMEA6814082, study PRJEB35770) | freshwater metagenome | biome: Freshwater; feature: Freshwater reservoir; material: water | place: Czech Republic | collected 2017-05-23 | depth 30m m
AATCGGCGGCCACGAATCCATCGGCGACCATCGTGCCGACGAGTTTGTCGGAGTCCACCTGATTCTTGGGGCAGCCGAGGGTCTCGATCCAGTAGCTGCCTGTCATCTGACCATCGTAGGCGAGTCGACCGGGAGATCAGTCCAGCGCAATGCCAGCACGCTTCGCCGTTCAGGCGCCGGAGGCGCCAGTCATCCCGGCGTCGAACTCCTCGGGAGTGATCAGGACCGTGCGGGCCTTGGAGCCTTCGGACGGGCCGACAACCCCGCGTTGCTCGAGCAGATCCATGAGACGACCTGCACGAGCGAAGCCGACACGAAGCTTTCGCTGCAGCATCGAGGTGGACCCGAGTTGCGAACGAACCACGAGTTCGGTGGCGGCGATCAGGAGGTCGTCGTCGTCATCGCCATCGGCAACACCTGATCCACCGGATGCTGCCGACGCGGATTCCTCCGAACCCTGGACCGAGTCGTCGAAACGCAGATCGGGCGATTGCTTGCGCCAGGCGGCGACCACCGCGCGCACCTCGTCCTCGGTGACCCATGCACCCTGGATGCGCTGCGCGATGCTCGAACTGGGGCCGAGCAGGAGCATGTCGCCCCGCCCGAGCAGCTTCTCAGCGCCGCCCTGATCGAGGATGACCCGGGAATCGGCGAGGCTCGACACGGCGAAGGCGAGGCGGGCGGGCACGTTGGCCTTGATCACACCCGTGATCACGTTGACCGACGGACGCTGCGTTGCGATGACGAGATGAATGCCGACCGCGCGAGCCATCTGGGCAATGCGACAGATGGATTCCTCGACGTCGCGAGCAGCGACCATCATGAGATCGTTCAACTCGTCGACGACCACGAGGATGTAGGGCAACCGGTTGAATTCGACACCCATATCCGGATCGTCGATGAGTTCGCCCTTGTCGTAGGACGCGTTGTACCCGTCGATGTCGCGGAAGCCGACCTCGGAGAGAAGGTCGTAGCGACGTTCCATCTCCTTGACCGTCCATGCGAGAGCATTGGCTGCTTTCTTCGGATTGGTGACCACCTGGGTGAGCAGATGCGGCAGTCGGTTGTACTGGCCCAACTCGACCCGCTTCGGGTCGATGAGGATGAGGCGCACCTGATCAGGAGTCGAACGCATGAGGATCGAGGTGAGCAAGGAATTGATGCACGAGGACTTGCCTGCGCCAGTAGCGCCGGCGATGAGAATATGCGGCATCTTGGACAGGTCGGCAAGGATCGATCGACCATTGATGTCGCGACCGATGGCAACCTCGAGTGGGTTCTTCGCCGCCCGGGCCTCCGGTGAAGCAAGGATGTCGCCCACGGCAACGACCTGACGGGAATCGTTGGGAACCTCGACACCAATGGCCTGCTTACCCGGAATCGGGGCGAGGATTCGCACATCGGGGGTCGCCATCGAATAGGCGATGTCCTTATGAAGACTCGTGACCCTTGCGACCTTCACACCGGCCGCGAGCTCCAGTTCATAACGGGTGACAGTTGGGCCGACGACCATGCCGACAAGGCGGGTCTGCACGCCATGTTCAGCCAGTGCCGCTTCGAGCAGTTTGCCTCGTGCCTCGACCTGGGCGCGGTCGACTTCCTGCACCTTCGACCGCTCCAACATCTTGAGCGGAGGGAGTTTCCAGATGACCGGCTTGGCCGCTGGCCCGATCGGCATGACCAACTGCTGCGAGCCGGCTGGTTCCTCCTCTGCCGTCGGCACATGCACCGCGAGCGGATCATCGGCCTCATCGGCGTCATCACCCTGATCGCCATCGCCCTCGTCGCCGGCCACGAACACGCCGTGGCTCTCGTCCTGATCGACACTGTCAACACCGAGGTCGTCGTAGAGACCCGCCGACGGGTCGATGATTTCACCGCGGAAATCGTCGAACTCGGCGGAATCGGCGGTCGAACCGTCGATGAACAGCGGCGCCGGATCATCCTCGGATTCGGTGCTTTCAGAATTCGTGCCATCGGCATTCGTGGCATCAGTCTCGGAGCTACCGACCTCGAACAGCGAGTCGACGCCGCGTCGAAGTACTCCCTGCACCGGCTTCACGCCATCGGCGGTACGACGCGCTGCGGTACGAACAGACACACCGGTCGCGATGACAAGACCGACTACCGCAATGGCGACCATCACGAGTGCGGCGCCCCATGGGGCGAGCAATGCCACCAACGGGGTTCCGATGAGGGCGCCGAGGTATCCCCCGGCGGCGATGATGTCGTCGAGTGGGGCGTCGAACGCCGGACGACCATTCGTGATGAACAACAGTCCGTCAATGGCAGCGAACACCAGCATCGTGCCGAGCACGAGTCGGACGGTGAGTTGGCCGGGCGAGGCCTCCGATGATCGGGGACCGCGAAGCAGCAGCGCGCCGGCGACCACGAGAACAGGGGCGGCCATGATTCGCAGCGAACCGAACACCGCGCCGAACACATCGGCGAGGCCATGACCCAGGGGGCCGGCGAGGTTCCCGTAGACACCGAGTGCGGTGAGGAGGCCGAGGGCTACAAGGGCGACGCCCCACATGTCGTGCCCGTGGCCGGCGAGGACCTGCGAGACAGCGCCAGTCTTCGCTGGACTCTTTGCAGGGCTCTTCGCTGGGCGCTTCGCCGAGGCCGAGCCTCCCTTGGGCGCCCTGGTGCGCTTGGAGGTCGCGGAACGCGACGGCGCCGGCTTACGCGCTGCGGTCGACTTGGTCGACGTCCGCTTCGCTCCACCGGAGGACGCGGAGGAAGAAGCCTTGGGCGACTTCGATCGGGATGCTGGAGATGTCTGTTTCGTGGCCACAGGCGTGCGCGATTCTCTCGTGGCCCTCTCCGCTCGCCAGAACCAATGGTACTGGTCCGATCGGAGCGATGTGGGGATCACGGCCGGATTCCTGCCGCGACAGCCCGATCCGCGATGAGCCGCTGCCGTCGGTATTTGGCGAAGTACGGTTCCGTCCACACCAAAAGGGGTATCGAATGTCTCTACGCAAAGTTCTCACAGTGGTCGTTGCCGGCCTTCTCTTCGCCACCGCTCTCACTGCGCAGGCCCCGGGGGCCTCGGCCATCCCACCGGTCGTGCCACTGCCGGACTTCTACTCCGTGCCCTCACCGCTGACCCCGGGCGAGCCCGGTGAGCTGATCTCCAGCGAGCCAGTGTCGGCTCCGGGCCTCCACGGTTCCATGTGGCGGGTCATGTACCACTCGCAAGCCATCGATGGCACCGACATCGCCGTCACCGGCCTCATCGCCACCCCGGATGACGACGCACCCACCCACGATGTGGTCACATGGGCACACGGCACCACCGGTATCGCCGATTCCTGTGCACCGTCGCTCAACCCTTCGAGTTCCGAGATGGTGCTGCTGGCCAATGGACTGCTCGACAAGGGATACGTGGTCACCGCCACCGACTACGAGGGTCTCGGCACGCCGGGACGCCACCCCTACATCGCTGGCATCAGCGAAGGACGCGGCACGCTCGACATCGTGAAGACCGCAGTTGCGATGCCCGAGGTGAAGGCGTCGACGGACTACATCGTCTGGGGTCATTCCCAGGGTGGTCACGCCGCCATGTTCGCCGGGCACCTCGCGGCAGCATGGGCCCCTGAGCTGAACCTCAAGGGTGTCGTGGCCGGTGCTCCCCCGTCGCAGATGCTGCTCCTCAACGCCGCCCTTCAGACGAGCCCGTACAAGTACTACATCGGCATGACGGCCGCCGGTTTCAACGCCGGCTACGGCGACACCCTCGCACCGCTCGACAAGGTCCTGACTCCCGAGGGACTCGATTGGCTGGACAACGTCGACCAAGGCTGCACCGGATATCTCAGTTCCGCTTCTGAGGGCCTCGACTTCTCGACACTTCAGAAGGCTGATCCGGCAACCGTGCCGGAATGGAATGCTCTGCTGAAGGAGAACGATCCGGGAACCTTCACCGAAGCATTCGATGCTCCGCTGCTCATCATTCATGGAGGCAACGACGAACAGATCCCCGTGATCGCGTCGAAGCTGATGTTCGACACCCTCTGCGGGATTGGTCAGACCCAGACCCGCTGGGTCTTCCCCGGCCAGAGCCATGCCGGTGTGATCCTTCCCTCAGCTCCGGCCATGCTCGACTGGATGGGCGATCGGTTCAGCGGGGTTCCTGATTCCGGCGAGATCGTTCCCACTGACGCTCAGGTCGAGACCTGCAATCTCGCCACTCCCGTGGTTGCGCCCAGCTTCACCGGCTGATCAGCAGTACCTAGTCAGCAAGTTCACCGTGGTCGCGGCAGTTCGCCCTCCATCCGGAGGGCGTGACCAACACGCGCAGGCGACGACCACACACGGTGCAGAATCGCGGCGGATCGAGTTCGCGCCGGCACTCAATTGCCGGGTGTTCGGCCAGAGGTGTGCCGCACCATCGGCAGAAGGTGTCGGCGCTCACCGGCCTGAGGCTCAGAACGCCTTCGACAACGCGCCGATGGGCATATGCAGGTCTTCGAGCATCTGCAGATCCTCATCGGCCGAGCGTCCGAGCGTTGTGAGGTAATTACCCACGATCAGTGCATTGATGCCGGAGGTGAGGCCGAGCGCCTGGAGTTCACGCAACGTGACCTCGCGTCCACCGGCGTAGCGCAGGATGACCGAGGGCAGACCGAGGCGGAACATCGCGATCCAGCGAATGGCTTCGAGTGGCTCGACCAAGGGGCGACCCGCGAAGGGAGTGCCGGGGCGCGGATTGAGGAAGTTGATCGGCACCTCGGCCGGTTCGACAGCCCGCAGCTGCCCGATGAGTTCGAGACGTTGATCGACCGATTCCCCCATGCCGAGCAACACACCGCAGCACAGTTCCATACCGTGATCGCGAATCAGCTTGCAGGTATCGAAACGCTCAGCCCACGAGTGCGTTGTGACCACGTTCGGGAAGAATGACTCGGAGGTCTCAAGGTTGTGGTTGTAGCGATGCACGCCACCCTCAGCGAGGCGACGAGCCTGTTCATCTGTGACGATGCCGGCGCTGACGGCCACGTTGAGACCAGTTTCCTCGCGCACGATCGGCACCAACTCGAGAATGCGTTGCATGGTTCGCTCATCAGGACCACGAATGGCCAGCACGATGCAGAACTCGCTGGCGCCGAGCGCCGCCGTTTCGCGGGCCGCTTCGATGACCTCGGCAGTATCGAGGAACGGCGTGGCCTGCACCGGGGATTCGAACTTGGCCGACTGCGAACAGAAATGGCAGTCCTCGGGGCAGCCGCCGGTCTTGGCCGACAGAATGCCTTCGACCTCGACGGTGTCGCCACACCACTCGAGACGAACGTCGTGGGCGAGCGAGGCCAATGCGGGCACCGAGGAGTCGGGCACATCGGCAAGCATGGAGAGTTCATCGAGCGTCAGTTGGCGGCGCTCATCAAGCAGAGCGATGCTCGCCGCGCGAAGTGCTTCGCGGGCTGCTTCGACCGAGAGCCGGGGCCGCTCGGGCACACGGGGATTGGGGCTGAGGGCGACCGGGACGTCAGACATGAGGGCCAAGGGTAGGCGCCACCGGGGGCAACCCGGAAACGCACCACCCGGCACCGGTTCTGCGGGGTCAGGCCTCCATGATGACCGGGACGATCATCGGACGACGCTTGGTCTGCTCACTCACGAACTTGCCCGCCGCCCGCCGCACAACGCGGGACAGAGACTCAGTATCAGTGGCGTTGTTGCGCATCGAATCGAGAACGGCCACTCGTACGCGCTCGGCGCACATATCGAGAAGATCCTCTGCCTCGGCGGCATGCACCCAACCCCGGGTGATGATCTCGGGGCCCATCATGATCGAGCGTTCCTGAAGATCGATACCAACGATGACCACGACGACACCCTCGTCAGCAAGCACGCGACGATCGCGCAACACGCCAGAGCCGACATCGCCAACGATTCCGTCGACATACAGATAGCCAGCGGGAACCTGCGCAGAGGGTCGCATGCCCTTCTCATCGAGGATGACCTGATCACCATCGGTGCACACGATGATGTGATCGGCGGCCACACCCATCTGGCGGCCGAGCTTGGCGTGGGCGACGAGATGGCGGTACTCGCCGTGCACCGGGATGAACCATTCCGGCTTCACGATGGACAGCAACATCTTGAGATCCTCAGCCTTGGCATGACCCGAGGCGTGCACATCGGCGATACCGGAATGCACGACCTCTGCACCCAGACGCACCAGCCCATTGATGACCTTGGAGACGTCCTGCTCGTTGCCCGGGATGGGATGTGAGCTCATGATGACGACATCGTCGGAACTGAGCGTGATCCAGCGGTTCTCGTTGGCGGCCATGAGCGACAGCGCCGACATGGGTTCGCCCTGACTACCGGTCGAGATGATGCAGACCTTCTCGGGTGGGAGGTCGTCGATGTCGGTGATATCGCGAAGGCGGTTCTCGGGGATGTTGAGCAACCCCATCTCGCGGGCCATGCGCACGTTCTTCTTCATCGACAGACCCATGGTGGCCACGACCCGGTCGAAGGAAATGGCGGCGTCGGCGATCTGCTGCACGCGATGGATATGACTGGCGAAGCAGGTCGTGATGATACGACGACCCTCGAAGCGGTGGAAGAGGTCGTAGAGCACGCCACCAACGGTGGTCTCGGATGCCGCGTGGCCGCGTTCGTCGGCGTTGGTGGAATCGGACAGCAGCAGGCGGATGCCTTCACCAGAGGCGATGGCCCCGATGCGGGCGAGGTCGGTCAGTCGACCATCGACCGGGGTGAGATCGAGTTTGAAATCACCGGTGTGCAGGATGACACCCTGGGGCGTATGGAACGCCGTGGCGAGGCCATGGGGAACCGAGTGGGTGACAGGGATGAACTCGACATCGAACGGACCGATCTGGCGACGCTCACCGTCGGCCACGGCGATGAACTCCGTGCGGTCGAGCAGCCCTGCTTCCTCGATGCGATTGCGAGCCAAACCGAGCGTGAGCGCGGAGCCGAAGATCGGGAAGGAGAGCTCACGAAGCAGGTACGAAAGGCCACCGACGTGATCCTCGTGGCCGTGGGTGGCGATGCAGCCCACGATGCGATCAGCGTTCTGACGCAGGTACGTGAAATCCGGGAGCACGAGATCTATGCCGAGCATGTCGAGATCGGGGAACATGAGTCCGCAGTCGACCAACATGATCGAACCATCGACTTCGATACAGGCACAGTTGCGCCCGATCTCGCCCAGACCTCCGAGGAATGTGACTCTGACCGGATTCGCCTCGGTTGTTTCAGTTTTCCTGCTCACGCATACAGCCTCTCGTGCACCGCGAGCGCACGGGCCTCGAGATCGTCGGGGCCGAAGCCCATTGGTGGGCGGCACGGACCAGCGGGCTGTCCGAGCGCCCGCAACATGGCCTTGGTCGGCACCGGATTGGGATTGAGATCGCCGGTCTCGAAGGAGTAGCTCTCGAGCATGCGGGCATTGAGCGTGCGAGCGGTGGCGATATCGCCCGACTGAAACGCCGCGATCATGTCGCGCATGATCGGTGCTGCCCAGTGGGTGGCCACACCGATGACACCGACGGCGCCAACAGCCAGCAAGGGAAGCGTGAGTGAATCGTCGCCGCTGAAGACTTCGAAGCCGGCTGGCGCGGCGGCGATGACTTCAGCAGTGGCGCCGGGATCGCCAGCGGCGTCTTTCAGACCGACCACGTTGGGGATCTCACGGGCGAAGCGTCCGATGAGTTCCGAGGAGATCTTGCGCCCGGTGCGAACCGGGATGTCGTAGACAATGACCGGGAGGTCGGTACACCCGGCCACGTGCCGGAAATGGGCCTCGATACCGGCCTGCGAAGGTCGGTTGTAATAGGGCGTGACGATGAGCACGGCATCCATGCCCGCGTCGGCGGCCTGTGCGGTGAGTTCACCCGCATGGCGGGTGTCGTTGGTGCCGGAACCGGCGATGAGCGGTACATCAACTGCAGCGCGCACGGTTCGCCACAGGGTCACCTGCTCCTCATCGGTGAGACATGCAGCCTCACCAGTGGTGCCAGAGAGCACCAGTGCATCGTTGCCCTGCTCGACCAACCACCGGGCCAATGCCGCGGCACCTTCATGATCGAGTTCACCGGTGGAGGTGAACGGCGTGATCATGGCGGTGATCACGGAACCAAAGCGACTCATGACCTCACCGTACCAGTGGCATCCGGCGCCACTGGTACGGAATCGGTCGAGAACGCTGCATAACTTGCACGCGACCACGGGGTCGCGAGCGGATCACGCGGATGCAACCTCGCCCTCGGCGAGTGCGAAGGTCTCGTACTCCTCCTCGGTGTCGGGCATGTGCTCGAAATCGATGACACCGAGTTCGGTGAACTTGGTGCGCAGCCAGCCGTCGCCGGCATCGAGCAGGCCCAGCTTCTTGCAGTTGGGCACGATCTTGGCGAAGAGCATCTGCTGGAAGAGGAGCTGACCCGGATCGTGCATCACGACCTGCACAGCTTCCTTGACGGGCACACCCATGCGCTCCCAGACCTCCTGCTGCAGGAAGCGATCACGCATGCGCACGGCCGCCTCGAAGGCGAACTCCTGGCGCTCACGCAGCTCGGCCTGCGAGAGCTCGGTGTAGTACTCCTTGAGGGAGAGGACGCCGAAGGCCACGTGGCGGGCCTCGTCGCTCATGACGTAGCGGAGGAGTTGCTTGAGCAGTGGCTCGGTGGTCATCTGATGCATGAACCCGAAAGCGGCAAGCGCCAGGCCCTCGACCATGATCTGCATGCCGAGATAGGTCATGTCCCAGCGGCTGTCGGCGACGATGTCGTCGAGCAGCAGCTCGAGATGCGCGTTGACCGGATAGAAGCCCGAGAGCTTGTCCTGCAGATACTTGGCGAACACCTCGACGTGACGGGCTTCGTCCATCACCTGGGTGGCGGCGTAGTACTTGGCGTCGATCCACGGAACGGTCTCGACGATCTTGGCCGTGCAGATCAGGGCGCCCTGCTCACCGTGCATGAACTGGCTGAGGGTCCAGTTCTGGGCCTCGATGCCGAGCTGGACCCATTCCTTGTCGCCCCACTTCTCGAAGCAGGTGCCGGTGAGATCCATGTCCCGGCCACGATTATTGGCCGCCTGATTGGCCACCACAACCGCTTCCTGATCGACATCGAGATGCCATGGAAGGTCGGTCTCGCCGTTCCACTGTGAGGTCTTGGCCTTCTCATAAAGCTTGTTGAGGGCCGGTCGCTCGCCCTTCTCGTAATTCCAGGTGAAAATCGAGTCGGCGTTGTTCTCAACCGTGTGGATGGTCTCGTGGATGTCCTTGTTGGAGATCGACAGGATCGCTTCGAGATCGTTGATGTCGTTGCGTCCGATGATGGACTCGGTCGAGGATTCGGCGGGGGTCATTGGGTCTCCTTGGTGATGATCAGGCGCTGATGATCAGACGTTGATGATCAGGCGTTGGTGTGAGGGGATTCAGGGGTGATGATGAAGAAGGTGTCGACGAGTCGACGGCAGTGGTCGAGATCAGTGAGATCGATGGGGCCACCGGGGGTTCGGAGATGACCGAGCACCACACGGGCGACCCACTCACCGGCATCGCCGGCCTGCGCGTCGGAGACGAAGCGGCCGAAGAGCAACGGAGACCACTGGGCCACCCGATGCAGCACTGGAGTCAGGCCATCGAATGAGAGAAAGGGAAGGATGGCCCCGGGTTCTTCGGCGAGCAGACGCTGGAGCGCCACCGAGTCGGCGAGCGTCGATGCCGCCGCCCGAACTGAACGGGCCACGGCTTCGTGGATGGTTTTCGATCCGTCGACTGCCGTGGCGCAGGCATCGACAATGAGGCTGAGGCTGTGATCCACCGCGGAGATCAGTAGTCCCGTGCGGCCACCGGGGATAACCCGGTAGATCGTGGCCCGACCGCAACCCGCTTCAACGGCCACATCGTCGATGGATGTGGCCCGAAGACCCTTACCGGCGACGCATACGAGGAAGGCCTGACAGATCCTGATGGTGAGATCAGACGCGTCGCTCTGCGTGCTCGCGGGAGCGTCGACCACTGTGGAGCTGTTCGGTTCGCGCACCTTGACCGATGTCACAGATGAGACAATAACCCTGCATCTGTCTCATTGCGAGTTCTGGGCGCGTTCCCGGGTAGGTCCCTGGCGAGTTCGGGGCTACGTCCGAACCTGGATCCCCGCCATGAACCGGGTCCGCACCAGTTCCGCCCGTTGCCGGGCGTCGGTGAGATCCCATCGTCCCGGATTGCCCAGATAGGACAGGAAAAGTCGACCGAGATGATCGGCAGCGATGAGCGGATCGAGATCGGCACGCACCCGACCGGCGAGCACCTCGAGTTCCAGTTCCGCGGTGATGTAGGCCACGATCACCTCGAGCACCAGATCGGTCGCTACTGCCAACTCACTGAGCACCGCTTCTGGTTCGGTCCGGAGAAGTCGATGCAGAAGTGCGTGGTCGGCGAGGGCGCCTCCGCCGGCGACGAACGCTCCGTCGATCTTGGCGGTGAGATCCGGAGCATCGGAGATGGCCTCCTCGATCGCCGCGAAGAAGCGGCCGACCTCCCAAGTGATGGTCTCGGAGAGCACCTGCTCACGTCCGCCACTGAAGTGCCGATAGATCGTGGCCCGACCCACGCCAGCACGACGGGCGATGTCCTCGACGCTCGTGGCCGCCAGTCCGTCGGTATCAATGCAGGCAAGCGCCGCAGCGAAGATCCGGTCGCGGGTCTCGATGCTCACGAGGACCCTGGATGATCCCCTGCTGCCCCAGCGGCCACGGCGTTCACGTCAGAGGACTCGGTGAGTTCCTCGGCCCGAGTTGGCTCATCGATCTCATGGCGGCGGCGAGCGACTCGACGGATGAGCAATGGGTAGACCACGAGAGTCATCGCACTGAAGATGAACCATTGCATGGCGTAACTGAGATGGGGACCTTCGTCGGAGACATCGGGAGGCGGCACGGGTGCTGGAATGGCAAGGGCCTCCGGTTGAGGAGGAGTCTGGGTCTGCAGATTGACGAAGAGCGGAAGCAGCTTCTCGTCCACCTGCTGGCCGAGACGGGCAACGTCGACACGGGCAAGCGTGCGCAGGTTTCCCTCGGCCGCATCGGCGGGACCGCTGATGACCCCGCCGGTGACGCGTACCTGGGGCTGCTCGATCGACCCGGTGATCGATACGCGCCCGGCGGGCGGCGCGAAATCTGACCATGAGCCATCAGCGGTGTAGCTGTAGGGAATCCATCCGCGATTCACGACGAGCGCGGTGCCGTTCCCGAGATCGAGCGGAGTCAGCACCCAGTAGCCGGGCGCACTGTTCTGCGTGCGATTGGTGACCAGCACCTGCTGGTCGACGAGATAGCTACCGGAGGCCGACACTGACCGGTACTTGACCGCCTCGACCTCGTCATCGGTGGAGGCCACCCCGGCGGGCAACAACGAACCTATTGGCTGTGCCGGCTGGTCGACGGCGGCCCGCATCTCAGCATTGAACGACTTGCGTTCGTCGAGACGATGCAGTTGCCATAACCCGAGGTTCACCATGAGCACCACCACGCCAAGGACGAAGAGGTGCGACAGGATCCACAGTGGCTTCAGCAGGAACCGGTACACGGTTGTGACCGTAGGGTCACTCCGTTGAGAACGTGTAATCCGCGAAGCGCTGACGAAGTTCGAGCTTCGAGAACTTGCCCACACTGGTCTTGGGAACCATGTCGATGAACTCGACATCGTCGGGCAGCCACCACTTGGCCACGCGGCCGTCGAGGAACTCGATGAGTTCGTCTTTCGTCAGCGTCATTTCGGGCTTGACCACGACACAGGCCAGTGGCCGTTCCCCCCACTTCTTGTGCTTGAGCCCGATGACAGCAGCCTCGGCTACGGCGGGATGACCCATGATCTCGTTCTCGAGCTCCACAGAGGAGATCCACTCCCCTCCGGACTTCACCACATCTTTGGTGCGATCAACGATGCGCATGAACCCTTCGGCATCGACCGTGGCGACATCGCCGGTCTTGAGCCAACCGTCGGCGGTGAATGACTCCGGCGACCGGTCATCGTTGTAGTACTCCCGGGCCACCCACGGACCGGTGACCTGGAGCTCACCACGTGACACGCCGTCCCAAGGAACCTGAACGCCGGTGGCTTCGTCAACAATGCGGAAGTTCACACCGATGGAGATGATGCCGATGGAAGCTCGGTAATCGGCCTGTTGGTCCTCGGTGAGTTCGTCGAACGATGACTTGAGGCGGGTGCCAGACGCGAGCGGACTGGTCTCGGTCATGCCCCATGCTTGGAAGATCGGAATACCGATCTTCTCGCGGTAGGCCTCGGAGAGTGACTTGGGGACCGAGGAACCACCGCAGGGAATGGCCCGCAGACTCGAGACATCGCGGCCATCGATCTCATTGAGCACGCCCATCCAGATCGTGGGAACGCCAGCGGCAATCGTGACCCGTTGGCTCTCGATCAGATTCACGACATTTGCCGGTGAAAGATCCGGACCGGGCATGACCATCGTGGCGCCGGAGGCGACAGCGACATGAGCGAGACCCCACGCGTTCGCGTGGAACATCGGAACCACCGGAAGGATGATGTCGCGTTCGCAGACGCCGAGACTGTCGGCAGTCATGACCGCCATCGTGTGGAGCCAGTTCGAGCGATGGGAATACACGACACCCTTCGGGTTGCCGGTGGTGCCGCTCGTGTAACACATCGACGCTGCTTGGTTCTCGTCGGTGACGTTGAACTCCACCGGCGAGGCGCTGCGCAGGAGGGTCTCGTAATCAAGCAGCGTGCGACCACCGGTGTCGGCGGGCAGTTCACCGCGACCATCGTCCATGACGATGATGTGTCGCACGGTGGTGAAGGTATCGATGAGTGGCCAGATCAGCCCGAGCAATGAGCGGTCGACGAAGATCGCTTCGTCCTCGGCGTGGTTGACCACATAGGTGAGCTGCTCGGGGAAGAGCCGGATGTTGAGCGTGTGCAGGACCCGACCGCTGCAGGGAGCGGCGAAGTAGAGCTCAAGATGCCGTGCCGAATTCCATGCGAAGGTGCCGATACGGGCGTCGGGAGACAGGCCGAGGTCGTCGAATACCCCGCCGAGGAGCCGCACCCGGTGCGCCCATTCCCCATAGGTCTCACGTTCGAGACCAGTGGCGGTGGCGGTGATGATCTCCTTGTTCGGGAAGAGCTTCTCAGCCCTTTCGAAGAAATGCGTGAGCACCAGCGGCCCGTCCTGCATGAGACCCTTCATCGGAACATCCTTTCGCCGGGCGAACACGTGCCGCCGCTCAAGTGAACGAGTCGCCATCGTACGTGAGACGATGGGGGTCGTGTCCGCTGAAAACTCACTGCCATCCGCGCATCCGGGTCGCCGGCCACTGACGATACTGATCGCACCCATCGTCGTGATGGTGATCTGCGGGTACATCGCCGACGCCCTCTGGCCCACGCTCGTCGAACGCAATCCCCTGCTGCTCATCGGGTTGAGCGCCAAGAACCGCTACTTGGTGCTCGTCGTCAACCAGGTGCAGACCGTCTGGTATTACTTGATCGGCACCGCACGCCTGCTCCTGCCCGACCCGTTCTTCTTCCTGCTCGGTTGGTTCTACGGACCAACAGCGTTGCGATGGATGGAACATCGCACTCCCACCATCGGCTCGTTCATGAAGCGCCTCGAGGGCTGGTTCGCTCGCTTCAGTTGGCCGCTCGTCATGTTGTTCCCGAACAACTACGTCTGCCTCATCGCCGGCGCCGCAAAAATGTCACCGCTGCTGTTCATCAGCCTCGATCTCGTCGGCACCCTGGGTCGACTGCTCATGATCCAGGTGATCGGCGACGTCTTCGCCGGACCGGTCAATGGCTTCCTCGGCTTCGTCTCCACCTGGAGGATTCCGATCCTCATCATCACGATCGGCCTTGTGGCCTTCAGCGCATTCGGGGAATACCGACGCGGCGGCAGCGAAATCGATGCACTCCATGAGCTCGAAGATGCAGCCGACGAGGTCGCGCTCGGGCACGAACTGCCTTCGACCGACGACGATGCCGCGAGCGGCAATTAGAGGTCGAGCAGGGCGTCGAGACCGACAGTCACACCGGGACGTTCGGAGACGGCTTTTACCGCCAGCACCACACCGGGCATGAAGGAGTCGCGGTCGTAGGAGTCGTGACGGATCGTGAGGGTCTGCCCGGTCGTGCCGAGGATGACCTCCTGATGCGCCACCATGCCGCGCAGACGCAGCGAATGCACATGGATACCGGCCGGTCCCTCGCCGCCGCGGGCTCCGCTGAGAAGCTCCGTTCGGGTGGGATCGGGCGCCCAATCGGCGGAGGCTGCAGCCATGCGCTCAGCCGTGAGCATGGCCGTGCCCGAGGGGGCGTCGAGCTTGGCATCGTGATGGAGTTCGATGATCTCGGCGGTCTCGAAGTACGGGGCGGCCAGTTCGGCGAAGCGCATCATGAGTACCGCACCGATAGCGAAATTCGGGGCGATCACACAGTTGGACGAGGTGTACGCCGCATCGAACGCCCGGTAGTCCTCATCGCTGAAACCCGTGGTTCCGGTGACGGCGTGGATGCCGTGGCCCGCAAGCCACAGCAGATTCTCACGAGCTGCTTCGAGATGGGTGAAGTCGACAACCACCTGCGCGCCAGCGTCGACGAACGCCGATGGAGCAGAGGCGACCTGCCACGCATGATCAGTGCCGGTGACCTGGCGCATGTCGAGCCCGGCGTGGTGTGGGTCGACCGCTGCCACGAGTTCGAGTGCGGGATCAGCGTCGACCGCCCGGCACACCGTGGAACCCATGCGGCCGCCTGCTCCGAACACACCCACGCGAATTGTCATAGCCCTGAACTTATCGCTGCACGAAGCGATCGAGCGCCGGGTTTCCCGAACCGAGCGGCCCCACAGCCGAGACCGCACGGGGGCCGCCGAAAATGCGAGTGATGACCGCGGCGACATCGTCGGTGGTCACCGCTCTGATCCGCCGGATGTGCTCATCGACCGGAGTGATGTCATTGCGCGTGGCGATGCCGGTGCCGAGTCGGGACATCCGTGCACCACTGTCTTCGAGGCCGAGCAGCATCGAACCTTCGAGGTAGCCGAGGGCCACTGCATGCTCCTCGTCGGTTATGCCATCGGCGATGAAGCCTGAGAGCACCTCGTCGGTGACGTCGAGCAGTTCGCCGAGACGATTGACCGCAGTGCCGGCGTACATGATGAGCGACCCTGCGTCGCTGTAGGACGACGGGGTGGTGAACACAGTGTAGGCCAGCCCGCGTTCCTCGCGGATCTTCTGGAAGAGCCGACTAGACATTCCTCCACCGAGAACATGGTTGGCCACCCACATCGCATAGCGGTCGTCGTCGCCCTGGGAGAGCGCCGGCCAACCCACCGCGACATGCACCTGCTCGATAGGGTGGTCGATGACCACGAGGGGACGGATTGCTGACGTGGGACCGCTCCGCTGCGGGGCCTCGCCGGGCGCACCTCCATCGAACAGCCCGTCGATAGCAGCAAGGACCTCTGCATGTTCAAGGGCGCCAGCAGCCGCAACCACCGCAGTGCGGGGGCGATACCACTGCGCATGGAACTCCGCAACGTCGTCGCGGGTCATGGCTTCGACGGTGTCGTGTGAACCGAGGGTCTCGCGCCCGAGGGCGTGATCGGGATAGAGACTCTCGTAGAGCGCGGTGATCACGAGATCATCGGGGGTGTCCTCGCTCATGAGGAGTTCCTCGATGATGACATCACGCTCGGCATCGAGTTCGTGCTCACGGAACGCCGGTTCGCTCACCACATCGGCGAGCAGTTCGAGGCCGTTGTGCAGTTCAGCCACAGGCAGACGCAGGTAGTACGCCGTGTGCTCGCGGGTGGTGTAGGCGTTCATCTCGCCACCGACAGCATCAATGGCCAGGGCGATTGATCGGGCAGACCGCTTCTCGGTTCCCTTGAAGAGCAGGTGTTCGAGGAAATGTGATGCTCCGGCGATCTCGCCTGGCTCGTCACGCGAGCCGACGGCGAACCACATGCCGATACTGACCGAACGCGCCTCGGGCATGCGCTCAGTGATGACGCGCACACCCGAGGTGAGTTCAGATCGTTCGATGTCGGGCTCGCCGGGCGAGCTCACGACGAGCGGGTCAGCGGCGACGGCCGCCACCCCCACCATTGCGACGGCCGCGGCCGCCACCGTTGTCGTCCTTGAGCGGGGCGCTGGACGGACCGAGGTCGCCGAGTTCGGCGCTGATCTCGGTGTCGAATGCGTCCTCGAACGAGACGTACTCACGGTTGCCGGACTCAGCCGGGGCCTCGGCGGCTGCTGCGGGAGCAGCAGAAGCCGCTGCCGGAGCGGCGGAATCGCTGGAATCGGCCACGGGGGCACTGGCCAGCGAGAGCGACACCTTGCCGTTGGGATCGACGTCGTCGACGCGAACCTCGACGGCATCGCCGAGATCGAGGACGTCCTCGACGCGATCGATGCGCTTGCCGCCACCGATCTTCGAGATGTGCAGGAGACCATCGCGACCCGGGAGGATGTTGACGAACGCACCGAACTTGGTGACGTTGACGACGCGACCCATGTAGGTCTGGCCAACCTCAGCGGTGGGCGGGTTGAGGATCAGACGGATCTGACGCTCGGCCTCACGCACCGCACCACCATCGGTGGAGCCGATGCTGACGCGACCCATGGAGCCATCGTCGTCGACACTGATGTCGGCGCCGGTCTCCTGCTGGATGGCGTTGATGACCTTGCCCTTCGGGCCGATGACCTCACCGATCTTGTCCATCGGGATCTCGAAGCTGATGATCTTCGGAGCGGTCTCGCCCACCTCTTCACGAGGAGTGGCGATGGCGCCAGCCATGACCTCGAGGATGGCCAGACGGGCTTCCTTGGCCTGCTGCAGAGCCTGGGCCAGAACGTCGGCGGGAATGCCGTCGATCTTGGTGTCGAGCTGCAGGGCGGTGACGAACTCGGAAGTTCCGGCCACCTTGAAGTCCATGTCACCGAAGGCATCTTCGGCACCGAGGATGTCGGTGAGGGTGGTGTACTTACCGTCGGCGTAGACGAGGCCCATGGCGATACCGGCGACTGGCGCACGCAGCGGAACGCCGGCGTCCATCATCGACAGCGTGGATCCGCAGACCGAACCCATCGAGGTGGAGCCATTGGACGACAGCACATCGGAGACGGTGCGGATCGTGTAGGCGAACTCGGCGGGGGTGGGCAGCACCGGAACGAGCGCGCGCTCAGCCAGCATGCCGTGGCCGATCTCGCGACGCTTCGGGCCACGCATGAAGCCGGTCTCACCAGTGGAGTACGGCGGGAAGTTGTAGTGGTGCATGTAGCGCTTGCGGGTGACGTCGCCAAGTGCGTCGATCATCTGCTCCATGCGGGGCATGCCGAGCGTGGTGACGTTGAGGACCTGGGTCTCGCCACGCTGGAACAGGCCGGAACCGTGAACCGACGGGAGGACACCAACCTCGGAGGAGAGAGCGCGGATGTCCTTGGGGCCACGACCGTCGATGCGGGCGCCCTCATTGACGATGCGGGAGCGCACCACGGCCTTGGTGACCGAACGGAACGCGGCCTTGAGCTGGCGGTCGGCGCCATCGAGATCGGCGAACTGCGGGACAAGCTCGGCGACGAGGGTGTCGCGCAATGCGGCTTCGGCTTCGAGACGTGCGGTCTTGTCGGAAATGACCTGCGTGGCGAGGATCTGCTCACGCTTGGTCTCCATCGCCGCGAGGACCTCGGGGGTGTAGTCCGAGCTGACCGAGTAGGCCATCGGGGGCTTCACACCGACAGCGGCCATGAGCTGGCGCTGGGCGTTGATCGACTGGAGGATGTACTGCTTGGCAGCCTCGAGGCCACCGGCGAGCACGTCTTCGTCGACCTTGGGGGCGCCGTCCTGGAAGGCGGGCCATGAGGCTTCGGTGCCACCGGCCTCGACCATGGAGATAGCGACATCGTTGTCACCGAGTGCACGACCGGCCACGACCATCTCGAAGGTGGATTCCTGACCCTCTTCATAGGTGGGGTGCGGGATCCAGGTGCCTTCGGTGGTGAAGGCGATGCGCACGGCGCCGATGGGACCGTCGAACGGGATGCCCGAGAGCACGAGAGCAGCCGATGCGCCATTGATGGCGACGACATCGTGGGGGTTGATGAGATCGGCGGCGAGCACGGTGCCCACGACATGGACCTCGTTGCGGAAGCCGTCGGGGAAGCACGGGCGCAGCGGGCGATCCATGAGGCGGCAGGTCAGGATGGCCTGATCGGAGGCCTTGCCCTCACGGCGGAAGAACGAACCGGGGATGCGACCCGCGGCGTACATGCGCTCTTCGATGTCGACGGTGAGCGGGAAGAAATCAGCACCGACGCGGGCCGACTTGGCCGCAGTAGCGGTGACGAGCATGACGGTGTCACCGATCTGAACGGTGACGGCGCCATCAGCCTGACCGGCGAGCTTGCCGGCCGAGAACTTGATGGTCTTGTCGGGATCGCCGGGAATGACGGCGTCGATGGAAATGGCATCAGCCATGGTTGTCTCCTTCTGAAGCAGGCTCGACGAGCCTGATCGTGCGAGCGGACCCTCGTGGTCCGGTCGGTTCGGTGACGGTGAACCAGTTCCCAGTGGTGAATCACGCAGCGATCACTGCGGAACTCACCACCGGCAACTGAGGACATCTCGTCGCCGGGTGTTGTGTTCGTGGTCGGCGGATCCGATCACGAACTGGGGGCGACCACGATGGCCGCCCCCGGTGCTGAGCTATCGGCGCAGGCCGAGCTTGGCGATGATCGTGCGGTAGCGCTCGACGTCGTTCTTCTTGACATAGTCGAGAAGACGGCGACGACGACCGACGAGCATGAGAAGGCCACGACGGCTGTGGTGGTCCTTCTTGTGCGACTTGAGGTGTTCAGTCAGGTGGTTGATCCGATCGGTGAGCAGTGCGATCTGCACCTCAGGAGAACCGGTGTCGGTCTCATGCAGACGATGCTCGGCGATGGTGCCGGACTTGGGGGGGAGGTTTGCGGGTTCTGGGGACATGCGTGTTTCCTTTACGTGGGTATTGGACCCGGCTCCATGATCCGCTGCACCGACGGTGTCGGTCTGGCGAGATCGGGGGCGGATGACGATGGACCAGGACGGCCGACCGACCCCGACACGGTAGCAGGGGGGTCTCGAAATCCCCCATTCCCGATCACAGGAGGCACCCCGACTGGCCGTCGCGGACCCGGTTGCCAATGAGGACCTACGATCCTGCCCAGACCGCTGGCCGATCGGGGGATCGGCTTCACTGTAGGGGGAACCATGCCAGAAACCACCTCGTCAGCAACCGCCGGGCGACCGGCGCCGATCCGACTCGACGACCTCGCAGACCCCCGGTATACGCCCGATATCACCGAGATGCTCGCGGCAGTGGAACCTATGGGGGCCATGGTCGAACTCAACGCCGATGCACTCATGACCCAGGCCTCCACCGAGTTGGGACTCGATGATTTCGGACCCAGCGACTTCATCCCCCGCCTCGAACTGCTCCTGCGCTGCCTCGACACCGAAGCTCCCCTCTCCCCTCTTGGTCGCCTCTCAGCCGCCGGGCTGTGCACGGGTCTGCTGAAGAACCGGCTCCTTCTGGCCGATCTGTTGGCTCGTCATCCCGAGATCCACGACATCGAGATCGAGCGCCCGATCATCATCGCCGGACTCCCCCGCACCGGCACCACGCATCTCCATAACCTGATCTCGAGCGATCCCGCTCTTCGATCACTGCCCTACTGGGAGAGCATCGAACCAATCCCGGTGCCGGCCGAGGCGGCGCTGGCCGGCACACCCGACGACCCGCGCCTCGCTCGCTGCGAGATGGGCGTCACGATGATCAATTCCATTGCGCCGGAGTTCAAGCGGATGCACGAGATGACCACCACCCACGTGCACGAGGAGATCCAACTCCTCGCTATCGACTTCTCCACGATGCTGTTCGAGACGATGGCCCCGATGCCCACCTGGCGGGACTTCTACAAGTCGACTGATCAGACTCCGCATTATGAGTACATGAAGACCGTATTGAAGGCCTGTCAGTACCTGCGCGGCGGCACGCGTTGGATCCTGAAGTCGCCCCAGCATCTCGAGCAGTTCGGCCCGTTGGCATCCACGTTCCCCGATGCCACATTTCTCGTCACCCACCGCGACCCCATCTCGGTCATGGTCTCGATGGGAACCATGGTTTCCTACACCGCTCGGTCGTCACTGGCACCCGTCGACCCGGTGGCCATCTCCAACTACTGGGCCGACCGCCTCGACGACATGCTCAATGCCGCCATGCGCGACCGAGCGTTGCTGGGCGGACCACAGCAGTCTCTCGAC
>CAFBNC010000024.1_pt1 | contig 19841 bp, 20 predicted proteins | sample 7269161 | NCBI WGS metagenome assembly CAFBNC01 (sample SAMEA6814082, study PRJEB35770) | freshwater metagenome | biome: Freshwater; feature: Freshwater reservoir; material: water | place: Czech Republic | collected 2017-05-23 | depth 30m m
ACCACGACCGAGACCAGTCCGGTGATCGTTCGATTGATGAACTCGATCATGGCGTGATATTCGGCTGGAGCGATGATCCGACTTGATTCGCAGGTGGGCCAGTCGGAGCAGCCGAGCCCGGAACCGGTGAGGCGCACGGCCGCGCCAGTGATGATGATGAACACGAGAGCCAGCAGCGCGAGAAGTGTGATGCGCTGATAGGCCCGAGGGGAGAGGCGAGGCGACCGCACACAGCGATCGTACGGGAGGTCTGTGACGTTCCCAATTCCTTGCCGGTCCGCGATTGTCTGGTGCTGGTGACTCGCCTCTAGCATCGGAACCGATGGAAACCGCCGCGCAACCCTCTCTCATGGCGCGGCTCAAGGGCTATGTAGCGCTCACCAAGCCCCGGATCATCGAGCTTCTGCTGATCACCACGGTGCCAACGATGGTGGTGGCCGAACGAGGCTTGCCCTCATTGTGGCTGATCATCGCCACGGTGCTCGGCGGCACCATGGCTGCCGGTGGCGCCAATGCCATCAACATGTACGTCGATCGCGATATCGACGCCATCATGAAGCGGACCCGAAACCGTCCGTTGGTCACCGGGCTCATCGCCCCCCGGAACGCCCTGATCTTCGCGATCGGCCTTGAATGTGTGGCCTTTGCGTGGCTGTGGGCATTCGTGAACCTTCTCAGCGCTGCCCTCGCCGTGGCCGCCTGCCTGTTCTACGTCTTCATCTACACGCTGTGGCTCAAACGAACCTCGAAGAGCAACATCGTCATCGGTGGTGCCGCGGGTGCCGCTCCCGTGCTCATCGGCTGGTCGGCGGTCACGAACTCGATCGCCTGGGCTCCCGTGGTGCTCTTCGCCATCATCTTCTACTGGACCCCGCCGCATTTCTGGGCGCTGGCAATCCGTTACAAGGACGATTACGCCGCCGCCGACGTTCCCATGCTTCCCTCCGTGGTCACCTTGCGAGAGACCTCGATCCGCATCCTGATCTACACGGTCTGGCTGTGGTTCCTCACCCTGGTGTTCGCTCCTATCGGCGATATGGGCGTCATCTACTGGGTGGCTGCCATCGTGCTCGGCGCAGTGTTCACCGGATTTTCCGTGCAGTTGTTGCGAGATCAGACGGCGAAACGGGCGATGCGGCTGTTCACCTGGTCGATCACGTACATCACGCTGCTGTTCGGTGCCATGGCTCTCGACCAACTTGTGAGGTCCGGACTGTGATCGAACTTCGCCTAGGGTTTTCGAACGGCAGACCGCCGCTGTGTAGAGTCCAAACCCGTACTGGCGCCCCGCAAGGGTCGTCTCTCCCATGGTCCGGCTCGGCCTGTGCCGGCCCGAGTGCATTCGCTCGAATGAGGTCCCAACTGTCATGTCGATAACCGACGCGAGACCAGAGTCCGCCACTGGCGCCAATGCGGCGTCCACTGCGCCTGCTGCTGCCTCCGGCTCACTACTCGGATCCGGCGATCACAAGGCGATCGGCCTCGTGTACGTGGTCCTTTCGTTGCTGTTCGGCGCTGCGGCGTTCGTGGCGTTCCTGCTGGGGAATCTGCACCTCGTGCAGGAAAACTTCCTTTCGGGCAGCGCTGCTGACACCTTGCTCAATGCTTCGGAGTTGGCCTTCGTCCTGCTGGTCGCCATTCCGTTGTTCATTGGTCTGGCCACCTACATCACACCCCTTCAGGTGGGTTCGGCCGCCATTGCGTTCCCCCGTGCTGCATCGCTGGCGCTCTGGACCTGGATCCTCTCGAGCGGGCTGTTCATCATCGCCAACGCCATTGATGGCGGTATCGGTGGAAGCCGCGAGCGTGCAGTCGATCTTGGTCTGCTGGCCATTGTCGGCTTGGTGATGGCCCTGCTGCTCGCCTCGGTCTGCGTTCTCACCACGGTGATCGCCCTGCGCTCACCGGGCATGAGCCTCGATCGGGTTCCGATGTTCAGCTGGTCGATGTTCGTCGCCGGTTCGGTCTGGATTCTCACACTTCCGGTCCTTCTCGCCAATGTGGTGCTCATCTATGTCGATCACCATTACGGACGCCCGAGCGAATTCGGCGTGAGCAGTGTGCAGGGCATCCAGATCGGCTGGGTCATCCTGCAGCCTCAGGTCTATGCCTATGCCATTCCGGTGTTCGGCATTGCCGCCGACATCATCGCCACCCTCAGTGGCCGTCGTCAGCCCAACCGTGGGGCCATGCTTGTGGCCATCGGGGCGTTCGGTGCCCTGAGTGTGGGCGCCTACGCCCAGCCGTATTTCTTCCCCGAAGTCCGCGACCAGATCGTCTGGGCGGGCATGGGCGTGCTCATCATCCTTCCGGTGCTGGCCATGCTTGGTGGCTGGGCCGCACTGCTGCGTGGCGGAAAGCCCGCTCTGCGCAGCCCGCTCCCGCTGGCACTGGTCTCCGTCGTGCTCGTGCTGCTGGCCCTTGTGGCCGGAGCGCTGGCTGCTCTCACCCCGCTGCAACTGCGTGAGACCCCGTTCGTCGCTGTGGGACAACTTGCCCTCATCATCGCTGCGGTGGTCACCTCGGGCGTTGCCGGGCTCATCTACTGGGCTCCGAAATTCGGTGGTCATCGTGCCCCCGAGCCGGTCGGCCTGCTGAGCGTGCTGGTCCTGCTCGGTGGTGGCGTCCTCGCTGGTCTGCCCCTCATCGTGCTGGGCTTCTCGACCAAGTTCACCGCTCTGGCCGACGCTGCCGATCTTCTTCAGTACGTCGCCCTCGCCGGCGATGCGCTGCTTGTTGTCGGCGCCGTGCTCGGACTGCTGGCGCTCCTCGCCTCGTTCCGCGGCGAGGCCGCCGATGCCGATGCCTGGGGTACCGGCCAGACCCTCGAGTGGATGTGCTCCTCGCCCCCCGCCGCCGGCGATTTCGCCGAACTCATCACCGTCACGTCCGCTGAGCCGCTGCTCGACGCGGCCGCCGGCTCACAGGAGGCCTGATCATGGCAGCCACGCACGCCCTCCCCGCGGCTCCGCCGGTGCAGCGCCCCCGGGTGCTCGTCGTCGGTACGGCCTTCGTTTCAGCCGCCACGGTCATGACCTTCGTCGGTCTGATCGGCATCTATCTCACCCAGCGAGCCGCCATCATCAGCGCCGGCGACATCTGGCTGCCCAAGGGCGTCACCATCCCGCTCCAGCAGCCCAACACCATGTTGTTCACGCTGCTCATGTCGGTGGTCACGATGCAGTGGGCCGTGCACGCCATCGCCAACAACGATCGCCTCAATACCTATCTGGCGCTCTCCATGACCCTCGTGTTCGGCTTCGCCACCGTCGTGATGACCTGGTACCTCTACACCCTGATGAACCTTGACATCGCAACCAGTTCGCAGGCCGTGCTCATCTACACGATCACCGGTCTTCACCTGTTTCTGCTGGTGGGCGCCATGCTCTTCATCGCTCTGATGGCCTTCCGGGCCTTCGCCGGGAGCTTCGACGCCCGGCAGCACGATGGCATCACTGCGGCTGCCCTGTTCTGGTACGCCCTTGTTGCTGTCTATGTCCTTATCTGGATCACCATCTACGTGACGAAGTAGGTCTCCATGCTCCAATCACGCGCCTTCACCCCGGCATTCCGGTTCTTCGCCGGTCTCGCCGTCTTCGCCCTCGCAGCGGCGTTCGTCGTCGGTGTCTCCAGCACCGTCCAGGATCCAATTGATCGCGTGCTCGGGCCGCTCACCCTCGGGTGGAAGGGCGGCATCGGCAACCATCTCGGGTACATCTTCTTCGTCGGCCTCTTCGGTCTCTCCGCCGGTCTCGCCGGAATCCTTGTGGCGTTCCGCGACGCCGATCCCGAGGCTGAAGCGCAGGTGGTTCACACCGACACCGTGCCGGTCACTCGTGCGCCGGTCGGAGCCAACTTCATGCCGGCGCTCGCCGCCTTCGGCTTCGTCGTGATGCTCATCGGTCTCGCTACCCGCACCCCGGTGTACGCCACGGTCGGACTCATCCTCATCGTCGTTGCCGGATTCGTCTGGACCCTTCGCACCTGGGCCGAGCGTGCCACCGGCGACGATTCTGTCAACACCGAGCTCTACCACCGCTTTATCGACCCGCTGCGCACGCCGGTTCTTGCGCTTCTCTCGGTCGCCGTGGTCGCCATCGGTCTTTCCCGGGTCCTACTCGCGGTGTCGAAAACCAACTCGACGCTCATCTTCGGGATCGTCGCCGCGGTGTTCTTCATCGTGGCCACGGCGCTGGCCCTCCGGCCCAGCTCGGCCCGCTCGATCACCACGTTGTTGGTCGTCCTCGGTGCAATCGCCGTCATCGTCGCTGGCGTTCTTGGCGCAGTACAAGGCGAGCGCGACTTCGAGGAGCACCATTCCGAGGGCGAGCCTCACGCGCTGATTCAGATCGCCCCCACTGGCGACGCCTCCAACGGCTTCTCGGTCGTCCTGCCCGGAGCACTTCAGGCATGACCAGCGAACGCCCCGTTGTGACCTCCGACCAGCAGTCGCTCCGAGTGGCGCGACCCGCGCACAGTGGTGGACACTTCACGTCAGTCGTCCAGCGCAATCGCAGCTTTGTCGGAGCGAGTCCCTCACCCGCACCGGTTCCTTCGCCCCGAGGCGGGTTCACCCCAGCCTCCCGAGGAGAGTAAATGTCTCGTCGTTCTCTTGGTCTGCGCATCTTCGGGATCGCCGTCTCCGCCATCATCTTCGTCTTGTTCGCGGCGCTGATCTACGCCGCGTTCCAGAACGATGGGAAGCCACTCGACACATTCGTGCCGCAGGGTCCCTCGTCCCGCGAGATCCAGAACCTCGTTGTCCCGGTGTTCGCCATCGCCGGCATTGTGTTCGTGGGAGTCATGGGCGCGGTGCTGCTCATCACGTGGAAGTTCCGCACCAAGTCATCGGACGACCCCGAGGACTTCCCGAATCAGATCCACGGACGAACCGGCCTTGAGATCGGTTGGACCATCCTCCCCGCCCTCATTCTCGCCGGCGTTGCCGTTGGCACCGTTGCCACGATCATCAACCTCAACAAGAAGGCGCCCGACGCCATCGAGGTTCAGGTCGCCGGTCAGCAGTGGTGGTGGCAGTACAAGTACGACCTGAACGGCGACGGCAACTTCGATGGCCCCGAGGACATCACCACCGCGACCGAGATGGTCGTCCCTGCCGGACGCGCCATTCAGGTCACCACCACGTCCAACGACGTCATCCATTCGTTCTGGATTCCCGGTCTCAACGGCAAGAAGGACGCCGTTCCGGGCCTTCGCAGCCCGCTCAAGCTCGAGGCCGACCTGCCGGGCGTGTACCGCGGTCAGTGCACCGAGTACTGCGGTCTCTCGCACGCCAACATGCGCATGCTCGTGCGAGCGGTGCCTGTTTCTGACTACGAGGCGTGGGTCACCAATCAGCTCAAGGGTCATCCGAATGATCCCACCGATGTCAAGGCACTCGCGGGCAAGACCACCTTCAAGGCGCTGTGTGCCCAGTGCCACGTGATCAAGGGTGTCAATGACGAGAAGATGAAGACCGCAACGGTCCCGCTCACCGCTGGCGTTGCGCCTGATCTCACCCATCTCATGACCCGGGGCACCTTCGCCGGATCGATCCTCAACCTCTACGTCCCGGTCGACCCCAACGATCCCTCGGTCACGCTCGCTGCCTCTGACGTCGCCGCTGCCGGCGATCCGGGTTCGGCCCTCACTGGTGGCACGGTCGAAATCTCGAGGATCAACCGAGTCTCGCTCGAGGCTTGGCTGCGCAACCCCGCCGCCATCAAGCCCAACTACGCACAGGGTGGGCGCGGTATGCCCAACCTCGGCCTCACCGAAGCCCAGATCGACGAACTCGTCGCCTACCTCGAGACCCTCAACTAGGTCACCTCGATGAACTTCTCACGCACCACTCTCGCCATCAACGGAGCACGTCATGGCAATCATTGAAGCCCCTTCCTCAGATCAGCTGGCCCTGCCTTCCGGCGCGGTCGTCTCCGATCACAAGCCCACTGGTGCGTTCACGCGGCCCAGCTCCGGTGCCACCGGCTGGAAGTCGTGGCTCACCACGGTCGACCATAAGAAGATCGGCATCATGTACGGCGCCACCGCGCTGGTATTCCTGCTGATCGGTGGCTTCGAGGCCATCCTCATCCGCGTGCAGCTGTGGTCGCCCCGTGGCACCCTGCTGAGCGCCAACACCTACAACCAGGTGTTCACCATGCACGGAACCACCATGGTGTTCCTCGTGGTCATGCCCATCGGTGCGGCGTTCGCCAACTACCTGATGCCCCTGCAGATCGGTGCGCGAGATGTCGCCTACCCGCGCATCAACGCCTACAGCTACTGGATGTACCTGTTCGGCGGCATCTTCCTGAACACCAGCTGGTTGCTGGGTGGCGGTGCCGACGGCGGTTGGTTCAACTACGCCCCCAACAACGGCATTCTCTACTCCCCCAGCCATGGCATCGACTTCTGGAACATGGGGCTCTTGATCACAGGTATCGCCTCATTGGCCGGTGCCGTGAACCTCATCGTCACTGTGCTCAACATGCGGGCTCCGGGTATGAGTCTGATGCGAATGCCGATCTTCACCTGGATGACCCTGGTCACCCAGTTCTTGCTCCTGTTCGCCATTCCGGTGCTCACGGTGGCGCAGGTGCTGCTCATGATGGACCGCACGTTCGATGCCAACTTCTTCAATGTGGCCAAGGGCGCCAACCCATTGCTCTGGGAGCACCTCTTCTGGATCTTCGGTCACCCTGAGGTGTACCTCATGATCCTGCCGGCCTTCGGCCTGGTCTCGGACATGCTCCCTGTCTTCTCCCGCAAGCCCATCTTCGGCTACCCCTTCATCGTGTTCTCCGGTGTGGCCATCGGTTTCATGGGCTGGGGCGTGTGGGCTCACCACATGTTCGTGTCCGGTATCGGACCGATCTCGGTCACGGCCTTCTCGCTCACCACGATGTTCATCGCGGTGCCCACCGGTGTGAAGATCCTCAACTGGACCGCCACGATGTGGGGCGGAAAGTTGCAGTTCACCGCACCGATGCTGTTCTCGATCGGCCTCGTCACGATGTTCACCATCGGTGGCCTCTCGGGTGTGACCCACTCAGTCGCTCCGGCCGACACCCAGCAGACCGACACCTATTACATCGTGGCGCACTTCCACTATGTGCTCTTCGGTGGTGCCTTCTTCGGCTTCATCGGCGGCTTCTACTTCTATTGGTCGAAGGTGTTCGGCTACATGCTCAACGAGAAGGTCGGCAAGGCCAACTTCTGGCTGATGCTGCTCGGCTTCAACCTCACGTTCGCCCCGATGCACATTCTCGGTCTGCAGGGTATGAGCCGTCGCATCTACACCTATGACGCCGGCTACGGGTTCGACCTCTGGAACAAGGTGGCCACCGTTGGTGCGTTCGTCCTCGCCAGCAGCGTGTTCCTGTTCATCTTCAACATCTTCTACAGCCGGTCGAAGGCCAAGTCGATGCCGCCGGTGAGCGCCGATCCTTGGGATGCCCGCACCATCGAGTGGATGATCCCGTCGCCGGTGCCGGAGTACAACTTCGACCCGATCCCAACAGTCACCCGGGTCGATGACTTCTGGTACCGCAAGTATGGCGAGACCAACGACGGCAAGCTTGTGCGTATCGCCGAGACCGACGATGTCATCCAGAAGCTCTCTGACGGCAAGCACATCCATCTGCCGTCGCCGTCCTACTGGCCCATTGTGTCTGCCTTCGGCATGCCAATCATCGGCTACGGCCTCATCTTCAACCTGTGGCTGTGCCTGATCGGCGGCATCATCGTCGTCGGTGGCATCTATGGCTGGGCGCTCGAGCCGGCCGATGATCCCGACGCCGCTCACGACGACCACGATCCCGCCGACCATGGCCCCGACGACGATTCCGCCGCCGCAGCCATCACCGAGGGTGCCGACGCCGGCGATATCGCCACCGAGAAGGAGCCTGAGACCGTTGGCTAACGCAGTCCAAGCCCACGAGTCGGTCGCCCAGGCCGACGCGCATGCCCCGCATGCGCATATCCAGCACGACACGAATACGGGCATCTCCAATACCAAGTTGGGCATGTGGCTCTTCCTGGCCTCGGAGTGCCTGCTGTTCGGCGGTCTGATCACCACGTACCTGCTCTACAAGCACCCGCTCGAGGGGCCGACACCGAAGGAGATCTTCGACATCCCCTTCACCTCGACATCCTCGTTCGTGCTCCTCATGAGCTCGCTCACGATGGTGCTGGCCGTTTCGGCCATCGAGCGTGGCGATCATCAGCGTCTGCGTATCTGGCTCGGTGCAACCGCACTGCTCGGTGCCACCTTCATCTCGGGCCAAATCTATGAGTTCACCGTGTTCGTGCGTGAGGGTCTCGGATTCACCACCAGCCGATTCAGTTCTGCCTTCTACACGCTCACCGGTTTCCACGGCGTGCACGTCACCGTCGGCATCGTCATGCTGATGTCGCTCGTGCTGCTCTCGCTGCGGGGCAAGCTTCCTGAACATCGTGCCGAGACCGTCGAGATCGTCGGCCTCTACTGGCACTTCGTCGACGTGGTGTGGATCTTCATCTTCGCCGTCGTCTATCTGATCCCCTAGGAGTTCCGATGGCCATCACTTCGCACGATCCCATCCCAACCGCACAGCTCGACGGCGCCGTCAAGGACTACTCCCGCGACAAGGTCTACGTGCTCACCGCGCTGTTCCTCGCCGCTCTCACTGTCGTCGAGGTCCTGACCTACGCGTTCCCCGATTTCCCGGCCTGGTCGGGCAATCTGGTCATCGTGGTCCTGATGCTCCTCATGGCCATCAAGTTCTTCACGGTCGTGCACATCTTCATGCATCTGCGCTTCGACAAGCCGATTCTCACCTGGATCTTCTGGGCGGGCGTCGTGCTTGCTGGTGGCGTGTATTTCGCAGCGCTGTGCACCTTCCGAATCTTCTGGCCCGGTTCCCACGGCTGATCGCCATTCACATGGTGAACCCTCGTTGGTGACTCCATGACAATCTCCATGACCGCTGCCGCAGTTCTTGCAGGGGTCGTTCCCGCATTCACACCCCACATCGAAGTGTGGTTGCTCTCGTTGGCTATCGGGATCAGTGGCGTGTACATCGCCCGGGTCATCGGCCCGAAGGTGGTGGCGGCGGGCGAACCAGTGGTGACCCGCCGACAGATCCTGTCGTTCTGGTCCGCTGTCGCGCTCATGACTCTCATGGCCATCTGGCCGATGCATGACATTGCCGAACAGCGCCTGTACTCGGCCCACATGTTCCAGCACCTCGTGCTCACCCTTGTGGTCCCGCCGCTGTTCTGGCTGTCATGTCCACAGTGGTTGGCGCAGCTCTTGGTCGGCAACGACGGTTGGCTCTGGAAGGTGATCAGGCGGATCGGAAAGCCGGTCGCGGCCTGGGCGATCTTCAATGTGTTCAACCTGATCAGCCATTGGGCGCCCTTCGTGAACACTGCGGCCACAAACGGCCCGTTTCATTTCTCGGTCCACGTGGCGTTCGTACTCACCGCGCTCATCATGTGGATCCCCGTCTGCGGTCCGTGGCCGGAACTTCGGCTCTCACTTCCCGGTCAGATGGTGTATCTGTTCCTGCAGTCGGTGGTGCCAACACTTCCTGCGGCGTGGCTGGCCAACTCCGAGACGGTGGTCTACTCCTCGTACAACCAACCACTCCGCCTTTGGGGCATCAGCGCACTGAACGATCAGATCGCCGCCGGAATTGTGATGAAACTGGTCGAGGTCGCGTATCTCTGGGCGATCATCATCGTGTTGTTCTTCCGTTGGGCTTCGCGTCATCAGGAAGCCGACCGTCACGGCCTCGACCTCACCGAGCGCCAGATCCTCGAATGGGAGAGAGGCGATCGGGGTGCGCTCAGTGCATCGCCGGTTGCCGAACCCACGACCGAACGCCCCGATCTCTGAGCTACTGAGCTACTCATCGCTGGCCGCGGAGCCCCTGGACTTTGTGCGGTCCGAGTTCTGGCGGGCATGAGCCATGATCAGCACTGGCTTCGAGCAACACGAGTTCTGAACCGCGAAGGCGTCGAGTCGTGTCGCGCTATTCCCAGCGGAAGAAGCGGGCTGCGGCGGCGGGGGCCAGCACCGCCCAGAACGCGAGCACGATCCACGCGGATCCAGCAGCGGGCGCGCCATCACGGAGGCAGGACTGCAGGACCCGGCTGAGAGCACCGGAGGGCAGCACGCGCCCGAAGGTTCCGATTGCTCCGGGCATCTGATCGAACGGGATGATCATGCCGCCGAGCAGGAGCAGCACGAGGTAGAGCCCGTTGGCCAGCGCCAATGTGAGAGTGCCGCGCAGGGTGCCGGCCATGAGCAGGCCCAGCCCGCCGAACGCCGAAGCGCCGAGTAGGACGGCGAGCGGAGTAAGCGCGGGAGTTCCACCGGGAGACCAGCCGAGCGCCAATGACGCAATCACGAGCACCACGATCTGGATGACGAGCAGGCACAGCACCATGGCGATCTTGGCGGCGACCCAACGAGGGCGACCGAGGGGCGTGGAGCCGAGACGCTTGAGAACCTTGTACTGACGCTCGAACCCGGTGCCGATACCCAGCGACACCATGGCACTTGACATCACCGCCAGCGCGAGGATCCCGGGAGCCAGAAACTGCACGCCCTTGTCGACGCCGTCGGGAAGGGGAAGCACCTCGACCGAGGAGAAGAACACGAGCAGCAGCAGGGGGATGGCGATGCTGACCAGCAGTTGCTCGCCGTTGCGCAGGCTCAACATGAGTTCTGTGCGGGTCTGGGTGACGAATGCTCTCATCGTCGGCTCCGTCGGGAGCGACGACCGGAGGTTCCGGCAGTTGGGGAACCCGAAAACTCGGCTGCGCTGGCGTCGGCGGCCGCAGCCGATTCGGTGAGTCGCAGGAACACATCCTCAAGGGTCTGACGCCCGACCCGCAGATCACCGAGCGGGAGGTCATGCTCGGCGAGCCACGCAGTGAGTGCGGCGACCACGGCAGGCGTACCGGCGGTGGCGACTCGATACTCACCGGGACTCACTTCGACAACCGTGGCGTGGAGCCGTGCCGTGAGCGCCGCTGTGTCGAGCGCGGCCGGAGCCCCGAAGCGAACTTCGTCGGTGTCGGCATTGCGCATGAGTTCATCGGGGGCGGCATCGGCGAGCAGGCGACCGTGATCGATGATGACGACCTGATCGGCGAGCTTCTCGGCTTCGTCGAGATCATGGGTGGTGAGCAGGACCGCAACACCTTCAGCCCGGAGATCGGCGACGACCCGCCGGATCAGTTGGCGACCAGACGGGTCGATCCCGGCGGTGGGTTCGTCGAGGAAGGCCACCTCGGGTCGACCGATCAGCGCCAGGGCGAGCGAGAGCCGCTGCTGCTCACCGCCCGACAGGGAACGCCAGGTGGATCGCTGCCGGTCGGTGAGACCAACAAGGTCCAGCAGTTCGACAGGATCGGCCGGATTCTCGCAGTAGCTGGCGAAAAGGCGGAGCATCTCGAGCGGGCGGATGCCGGTGTACACCCCGCCGGACTGGAGCATCACGCCGATACGGCCGACGAGAGCGGCATGGTCACGTCGGGGATCCAGACCCAGGACTCGCACCTTGCCGCTGGTCGGAGTTCGGTAGCCCTCGAGGGTCTCGACGGTGGAGGTCTTGCCAGCGCCGTTGGGGCCCAGCAGCGCAGTGATGCGGCCCGACTCGGCGCGGAAACTCAGACCGGCAACCGCGACATGATCGCCGTAGCGGATGGTGAGGTCGTCGACCTCGATGGCGGGGGTGTCGCCCTTCGGGAAACTCACGATCGGACGCTATCGGGCCGACGACTACGGTTCTGAACCGTGATCGACGTCCGCAGGATCAGAACCGACTACGACACCGTCCGCGATGCTCTCGCCCGCCGCGGCGGCGCGCTCAAGGAGCTCGAGCAGGTGCGCGAGCTCGATGCCCAGTTGCGTGAGCTCACTGCTGAGCGCGATCAGATCCGCTCTGAGGTCAATGCCATCTCCAAGGAGGTCGGCACGCTGCGTCGCGATGGTCGCAGCGAGGAAGCTGAGGCCAAGCAGGTCGAGAGCCGGGCCCTTGGCGAGCGGGAGAAGCAGCTTGCCGATGCCGCTGACGAGATCGGCGCTCGTACCCGAGATCTCCTGCTGCATATCCCGAATCTCCCGTCAGTCGACGCTCCCGATGGCGCGCATGCCGACGACAACGTCGAGATCAAGCGAGTCGGTCCTGGTGACGAACCCGCTGCTTGGGCGGAACATCAGAGAGTTCCGCATTGGGACATCGGCACCGAGCTCGGCATTCTCGACCTCGAGCGGGCCGTGAAGATGTCGGGCGCCATGTTCACGATGTTCCGTGGCGCTGGCGCCACGCTGTCGCGAGCGTTGTGTCAGTTGGCCCTTGATCACAACAGCGATGCGTTCGAGGAGGTCCGCCCACCCACCGTGGTGCTCACCGAGACCATGATCAGTACCGGCCATCTTCCCAAGTTTGCCGATGATGCCTACTGCTTCGAGCGCGACAACCTCTGGGCGATTCCCACCGCCGAAGTGCCGCTCACCTCACTCGCTCGTGATGAGATCCTCGACTCCGCTGATCTGCCGATGCGGCTCATGGCCCAGACCGCCTGCTTCCGGCGCGAGGCCGGTTCGGCTGGCCGCGACACCCGCGGCTTGTTGCGGGTGCATGAGTTCGACAAGGTCGAGATCCTTGCCTACGCCATGCCCGATCAGGCCGCTGAGTTGCATGCCGATCTGCTGCGTCGGGCCGAGAGCCTCATCACTGCGCTCGGACTCACCTATCGGGTGCTCGATCTCTGCACCGGCGATCTCGGAAACTCCTCAGCCCGCACCTTCGATATCGAGGTGTACGCCCCCGGTGTTGATCAGTGGCTCGAGGTTTCGTCGGTCTCGTGGTTCAGTGACTATCAGGCCCGCCGGGCGAACATCCGCTATCGGGTCGCCGGCGAGAAGGGCACCGACATGGTGCATACCCTCAACGGATCGGCGCTCGCTGTGCCCCGTGTGTGGGCAGCGGTTGTCGAGACCCATCGTCAGCCCGATGGATCAGTGAAGATCCCCGAGGTTCTGCTGCCGTATTTCCGTGGCGCCACCGAAATCCGCGCCACGAAGTAATCAGCGGGTCTGAAAGCACCGCGGCAGGAATTCCCGCGGTAGGAAGCTTCGCTGCAACGTGACGCTTGTGCGCTCCGGTCAGGCCCCGGGATCGGTCAAGGGATCCGTCTTGGACTCTGTCGTTTCAGGACCAGCCCGATCCGCAGGAGATGGATCCGAACCTGAATCGGCTTTCGGCACCCGCAGACGTTGCGTGCTGTAGATGCTGTGGTTCGTGCTGAACACATACGCGACCACGCAGGTGACCGCGGCGGGTACCGCAACATGGCCACCGAAGAGCTCGACGGCGATGAGTGTGCAGGTGATCGGCACGTTGGCGGCTCCGGCGAACACCGCCACATATCCGAGTGCGGCGACAAGTGCGATGTCGAGGCCGAACAGCGTGGCCAGCCACGCGCCCAGCGTGGAACCGATGACGAACAACGGTGTGACCTCACCGCCGTAGAACCCGAATCCGAGCGTGACCACGGTGAACAGCAACTTGAGGGCGAACACCGAGGCTGAGGTGTGATCACCAGCGAGTGCGGAGCTGGCGAGGGGGAGCGACAGACCGAGGTAGTCGCGGTTGCCGACGATGAGCATCAGTGCGAGCACGAGCGCTCCGCCGATGAAGGGTCGAAGCGGGGTCCAGTTGATGAACCGTGCGGCAATCTGCTTCAGCAGTCGCACGGCATGGATGAACAACGCGCTGATGAGTCCGAAGATCACGCCGATAGCGACCATCTTCAGCAGGAACACCGCGTCGACATGGACAGTTCCGAGCTCAGCGATGGCCGGGTGCTTCACCCCGAGCCCGCGCACCACAAGGTCACCCACGATGGAACCGACGAACGCCGGAACGATCGCCTCGTACTTCACGCGACCGATGCTCTGGACTTCGAGACCGAACACCGCTCCGGCGAGCGGCACCCCGAACAACGCACCGAACCCCGCGGACATCGCCGCAATCATCACGATGCGCCGCTGATCGCGAGAAAGCGGTAGGTGCCGGGCGATGGAGTCGCTGAGACCCACCGACAACTGGATACCGGTGCCCTCGCGGCCGGCGGACCCGCCGAAGAGTTGCGTGACGAAGGTCGAGAAGAAGATGAGTGGCGCCATACGCCGGGGAACACCGGCCCGCGGTTCGTGAATCTCATCGATGATGAGGTTGTTCCCCTCCGCCGCCCGGCCACCGGTGTAGTGGTAGAGGCAGCCGGTGACGAGACCGGCAATCGGGAGGAACCACACGATCCACCCGTGGTCGATACGGGTATCGGTGGCCCAGGTGAGTGATGCCAGCAGTGCTGCAGCAGAGAAACCGGCGACGATGCCGATGCCGACCCCCACCACGACCCATCGCACGAACCACACCATGAGGTTGGCGCCCTCATGTGCTCCGCCGGCGAGCCGGGCCAAGAAGCTCCGCCATGCGCTGGACATGGGGCGAATGTAGCAGTGGGTCGGGTTGGCGCTCGGGGCGTTCGCGGAGTGGACTTGGGCCATGAGCGCCACGCCCGACCTCGATGCACGCCGTCTCGAACTGCAGCAGCGTGGAGTGGCAGAGAGCGATCTCGTGGCCGATCCGTTCGTGCAGTTCCATCAGTGGTTCGATCTCTGCGTTGCAGAGGGGATGCATGAACCCGAGGCGATGATCGTCTCTTCGGTCGATAGCGCCGGGCAGCCCTCGTCGCGTCATGTGTTGCTTCGTGGTGTTGATCACGGTTTTGTGTTCTTCACCAACTACGAGAGCCAGAAGGGCGTCGAACTCACCGAACACCCGCAGGCTGCCATCTGCTTTCCCTGGAACCTGTTGGCCCGCCAGGTGCGAGTAGTGGGTCGGGTCGAGAAGGTCACCGCCGAGGAGAGCGATGCCTATTTCGCCACCCGACCCCGGGGTTCACAGATCGGAGCATGGGCGTCGCGGCAGAGCGAGGTCATCGCCGATCGTTCGGTACTCGAGGGTTGGTACGCCGAGGTCGAGGAACGATTCGCCGGCATTGAGGTCACGCGCCCTCCGCACTGGGGCGGGTTTCGCGTACTTCCCGCCGAGTTGGAGTTCTGGCAGGGCCGCGAATCCCGATTGCATGACCGGTTCCGTTATCGCCGGTCCTCCGATTCCAATCCCGCAGACGGCGCGTGGACCATCGAGCGACTCAGTCCCTGAACCGGGTGGCTATGAATGATGCACCTGCGAACGCCGTGGCCCTCAACGTTGTGACAATCACGGTGCAAGGCAGGTTCATTCGGTGACGTCTGTACTGACCCGACATCCCGGCATGGCATCGCCGGCGTAGAGCGACTGGTCACCCAACTCGTTCATCCATGCTGCATTGGCGGCGGTGAGGTCAGCGAGGATCGTCGGCGCGATCTTGGGGTCGAGTGTGAGTGACGGACACGCGTGCCACGGCCGGTCGGAGCCCTTCTTCATGTAGGCCACACCGATCTCGACGATGCCGAATCCCGCGGCTGTCCAGTCCTTGCGATAGGTGCCAACCGTGGCCACTCGCTGTCCGGCGTTGACATGGTCGCCGACCTTCACGATGGGATCAATGACGTGTTCGGTCTCGAACAGGACCTCGGCTCCACCTTGGTTCCCACAGCTCACGCCATCCGGAGCGACGCGCACGCTGTAGTCATCGCTGTAGAGCTTCGGAACATCGCAGACCGTTCCGCTGACCATGGAGATGATCGGCGTGTTGAGCGGGAGGAAGTAGGAAGCCTGGACGTCGACTTTGCTGCCCCCACCGGAGGACTCCGACATGCCGTAGGGCCACATGATGTAGCGGTTGGCGGCATTGAGACTGGCCGCATTCGGATCGTTGCTCGGCACCACCGGTGGTCGGGCCCCGGTGATCTTCAGGTCGCCGGCCATGCCCGTGTTTGGGTCGAAGGGTGCCAGCACGAACCCGAGGTTCTGCGCCACTTTCGCGATGTCGGCAGAGGATTCAATGCCCCCAGACTGAGCGCCGTTGCCGTTGCCGTTGCCGTTGCCGTTGCCGTTGCCGTTGCCGGAACCCTGACCGGTTTCGGCGCAGGAGCCGGTGTCGTCGCAGACGGGCCCGCGGTTGCCGTCACCGCACGCGCCGAGCAGCAGGGCCACAGCAAGTGCCAGAACAACGAGTGGAGCAGTCCCTCTTCGCATGTCGCCACCAATCAGGAGAGTGATCGTTGGCGGTGAACGTACTACTGCAGCCTCAGGGCAGGAGGTCTTTCACCTCATCGGCCACGAGCGCCAGATGATCAAGATCATCCATATCCAGCATCTGCAGATAGATGCGGGTGGCGCCCGCTTCGGCGAACGCAGCGATCTTCTCGAGCACCTGGGCCGGCGTGCCGGCGGCGCCATTGGCGATGAGTTCGTCGGCGGAGCGCCCGATGCGTTCGGCGCGTCGGGCGACCTCGGCGTCGTTCTTGCCGCAGCACAGCACGAGTGCTGCTGAGTAGACGAGTTCTTCGGGATCGCGTCCGCGGGTCTCGCACGCGGCGCGCACTCGATCGCATTGGATGCTGAAGAGATCTATCGGTGCGAACGGAAGGTTGAACTCGCTGGCGTATTGCGCGGCAAGTCGCGGGGTGCGCACCGCTCCGAACCCACCGATGATGATGGGCGGGCCACCGGCCTGCACGGGCTTGGGGATGGCCGGTGAGCCGATGAGGCTGTAGTGCTCGCCTTCGAAGGAGTACTCGGAGTCGAGTGGCGTGTTCCACATACCGGTGATGATTTCGAGCTGCTCGGAGAGCATGTCGAAGCGCTGACCAAGGGTGGGGAACGGAACGCCATAGGCGGTGTGTTCAGTATCGAACCATCCGGCGCCGAGACCGAGTTCGATACGACCGTTGCTCATATCGTCGATCTGGGCGACGGCCACGGCGAGCTGTCCGGGCAGGCGGAACGTAGCCGATGCCACCAGCGTGCCGAGACGGATGCGGCTGGTTTCACGGGCAATGGCACCGAGCGTGACCCAGGAATCGGTCGGGCCGGGAGACGCATCGCCCGGCCCCATGCGCAGATAGTGATCGGAGCGGAAGAAGGCATCGAATCCGAGCTGCTCGGCGGCTTGGGCCACGTGCAGTTGTTGCATGTAGGAGGCCCCTTGTTGGGGCTCGACGAAGACGCGCAGTTCCATGCGCTGAGGCTATCGGTCCTCTACTCGTCGCCGGGTGGCCAGCGCCACGAGCACGGCGAGCGCGATGAGCAGTCCGAGGATGAGGCCAAGTCGTATGGCGCCGACCTCGTTGATCCATCGGCTGATCGAGGAGTTGATGTCGAACGCCCATTGCGCCACACCGCCACCGCTCGTGGTCCCGTTGAACACCCGCAGTTCGTACCAGCCGTAATAGACGACGTAGAGCCCGGCGAGAATGAGCAGCCCACCCGAAACGCGATTGATGTAGGGAAGCACCTTGCGGAGGTTTCGCACGAGCGACTGTCGGGCCAGTGCGATGGCCAGTGTGATCACTATGAGCACCAGGCCCATGCCGAGGCCGTACGCGAGGAACGCAAGGATCCCGGCGACCACGTTCTCATCCTGCACCGTGGTGGAGATCGCGGCGGTGAACAACGACAGCGTGCAGCTGAGCGAGACCAGCGCATAGGAGATTCCGAACAGGAACACCGAGGAGAGTTCCCGCGATTCGGGGCCCCGGCCGAACTTCGGCAGCCGCACCGAGATGGTGCGCCCGGCGAGCATGGCCACCCCGAGCCCAACGAGGACGAGCCCCAGCAGGATCGTGACCCATGGGAGTCGACGGTTGATGGTGGTGAGCGCCGGTTCGAGCACGATGCCCAGCACACCGAACACCACGAGGAATCCGGCGGTCATCGATGCACCGACGGCAAGGGCTCGCAGGATGCTGGCGTCGGGGGTATTCGTGTCTTCCGGCTGTTCACCCTCGAGACCGAGGAAGTACGACAGGTACGCCGGCAGCATGGCGAAACCACAGGGATTGAATGTGGCGACCATGCCGACCCCGAAGGCATAGGCCAGCGAACCGTTCATGGTGCTAGTTCACCAGAGCGGGAGCGAGGAATGCGTCGATACCGGCGGCATCGAGCTGTCCGGCGTGGGTGTCGAGGATGGTGCCATCGGACCCGACGAGCACGCTGTAGGGCAGCGCGTTACCTCCGAGTGATCGCAGCAGGGTTCCCCTGGGATCACGGCCGACGGGATAGGTCACGCCGGTGCGGCGGACCATGTCGAGGCCGAGTTCGGGAACTTCGAGATGATCGATGCCGATGATTGTGAGCTCGCCGACATGAGCCTGCTGGGCGGCTTCGAGGTCGGGCATCTCCTTGATGCATGGTGCACATGTCGATGACCAGAAGTTGATGAGCACCGGGGAGTCACCGGGATGCAGGGACGCCTGATTGCCATCGAACGTGAGATACGTGACCCCGTGCACGGATTTACCGACCACATCAGTACCACCGGTCAGGCCGTTGAACGGTTCGGTCGCATCGGGGTCGAGCTTGATGACATCGGATCCCGGCGACGCGGGTCGGAAGGTGAGCACGATGCCAATCGCCAGCAGAACCGACGCCGCTGCGACCAACGCGATGGTGGTGCGCGACACCGTCCGACGCCCGGCTGGGAGCCGTGGTTCGGGCCCTGGGTCAGCCGGGGAGGCGGCCGGGGCGGTGTCGGGTGGGGGCGGCGTGGTTTCCATGGATCGAGAGGCCCGTCGGGCGATGCGACGGTACCCCTGCGACCACGCCGCTCCCAATCACCGACGCAGATGCATCGGTATCGCCATTCCGACCGACCCGGCAGGAGGAACCGGCGGCGGTGCGCTGCGGCTTCTCCCGGGGTGCGGTCGAGGGTCGGGGGACGAGAGGTCCCGGAGATTGGTGGAGGGTCTTACGCGGAGCGCACGAGACCGAGGAGATGGGTGGGGACCGGTAGGTCGGGGAGTTGGTCCTCGGGGCGGGCCACTCTCGGCGGGCGACCCACGCGGCGCTTGCTCGCGAGGATCCGGCCGTTGATGAACATCTGCCCACCCCAGACACCCCAGGGCTCATGGCGGGCCACCGCACCTTCGAGGCATTCGAGCATCACCGGGCAGGTGGCGCAGATGCTCTTGGCCGCGGCGATGTCCTGGAGTTCCTCGGAGAAGAACACGCCGGTAAGCGACCCGTTGAGGTCGTTGCAGGCGGCATTGGCCCTGACAGCCGGTGAGATGTCGTCGATCGTCTCGGCGAGCATCGGATTTCCTTTCGTTCGGTGCTGCTGGTGGGTGTTGCTGGTGGGTGGTGCTGGTGGGTGGTTCGTGGGGAGTGAAGCGGGTGAAGCCTGAGAGGTGGGAGAGAGCCTTGGTCTGGGGGCGCACAGCAAGAAGGCCGCCGGTGGGATCCCGGCGGCCTCATGGAGTTGCGCTTGAGTGCGTCAGCTCAGAGTTCGCCGGGCGGCATGCTTGTGACCGGAACCGTTGAAAATGGTGGTGGTCGGCGCATACCAGGTGGCAGTGATGGTCACGTCGGTGGAGAAGCGCGACGACGCGTAGAAACCCGAACGGGTCACCATGGCGGAGGCGGCGCAAGACGTGAACATGGGTGCAACGGAACCACGCGGGTGATGGCGGTGTCAACTGAATTACGCGAAATACTCGGATCGATGGCCGGTAGCGTCATCGCTGTGTCCTCCCCCGAGCCCCCGATTCGCCGACCCAACGGGGCCGAGGAACTGCTCCCGATCCCTTCTGTGGGAAGGATCTTCCGCTGTTCTCGCCCTGTGCGCTGGGCCGATGTCGACAGTGGTGGCCGGATGCGCCTCGA
>CAFBNC010000025.1_pt1 | contig 19624 bp, 18 predicted proteins | sample 7269161 | NCBI WGS metagenome assembly CAFBNC01 (sample SAMEA6814082, study PRJEB35770) | freshwater metagenome | biome: Freshwater; feature: Freshwater reservoir; material: water | place: Czech Republic | collected 2017-05-23 | depth 30m m
ACCCCGGTGGGTCCCGGCCCGCAGCCCGACCCACTTCGGGCACCGAGGCGGCTGCCGAACCTGCCGCCCGCCCTGCTCCGCCCACCCGTTCCGGCAACCGCCGTCCGCCGGCGCCGGCCTCATCGGCCTCATCGGGCGCAGCGACACCCCGCAGTGCACCTCCGGCTTCACCCGCAGCGCCGGCCAAGCAGGCGCAGGAACCCACTGGAACCCGTGCCGAGCCCAGTTCCGAAGAAGTGGCCATCATCGCAACAACTCCGAATGCCGCACCGTCACCAACCGGCTCAGGAGCGTTCTCGCTCGATGCGCTCTCCTCCTCCTGGAGCGCCCGCATCCTGCCTTCGTTGTCACAGCGAGCGCGGCCCCGCTATGCCGCCGGCCGCTGGCTCGCGGTGCAGGGTTCCGAAGCCACCCTCGGCCTGCCCAACGCTCCCCACGCCGCCCGGTGCGAGGAACTGCGCTCAGAAGTCGAAGCCGCGTTGTCCGCCGCATTCGCCGGCCCCATCACCGTTCGACTCACCGTCGACTCCGATGCCGTCGATCCCGGCGATCGTCGAGCAGTCGCCGCCGGTGGATCGCGTCCGCGCGCCGATGCAACCGAGGAGCCCGAGGAGTTCCTCGACCGCGAGTCAATCGCCCAACTCGACAACGCCGATAGCACCGCCAGTACCGGTCTCGACCGCATCGCCGCGGTGTTCCCCGGTGCCGAACTCCTCGCCGAACCCGACGCGTGACCCCCCCCAACGGAGCCCCCTGATGACTGATTCCTTCGACATCAACTCGCTGCTGTCGCAGGCACTCGACATGCAGCAACGCATGACCGACGCCCAAGCCCGCGCTGCCGAAACCGAGATCACCGGACGGGCTGGCGGAGGTGCGGTGCAGATCACGATCACCGGTGGCATGCAGTTCCTCGACGTCACAATCAGTCCCACCGCCGTTGATCCCGAGGACATCGCCATGCTCGAGGATCTCGTGCTGGCCGCCCTCAACGACGCCTTCGACCAACTCGCCGATCTCCAGAACGCGGCCATGCCCGCCCTCGATCTCGGTGCTCTCGGTGGAGCACTTGGTGGTCTGGGCGGTCTGGGCGGCGGCCCCAGTGGAGCAGCCAACGGGTTCGGCGGGTTCGGCGGCGAACTCCCCGCAACCGGCAGCGACTCCGACATCTCGTGACCATGTACGCGGGGCCAGTCCAGGAACTCATCGACGAACTCGGTCGCCTCCCGGGAGTAGGCCCGAAATCCGCGCAACGCATCGCGTTCCATCTGCTCAAACTGCCGTCGGTCGATGCGCTCCGACTGGCGAATGCAATTGCCATCGTCAAGGAGCGCGTGAGCTTCTGTCTGACCTGCTTCAACATCTCCGAGGGTGAGGCCTGCGGCATCTGCACCGACACCCGCCGGGAGACCTCCATCGTGTGTGTGGTCGAGGAACCCCGCGACATCGTGGCGGTCGAGAAGACCGGCGAGTTCCGCGGTCGCTATCACGTGCTGCAGGGAGCCATCAGCCCGATCGAGGGCATCGGCCCCGATCAACTCAAGGTCAAGGAACTGTTGGCCCGCCTCGAACCCGAAGGCATCACCGAGGTCATCTTGTGCACCAACCCCAATATCGAGGGTGAGGCCACGGCGATGTACATCAGCCGTCTGCTCAAGCCGCTCGGCCTCACCGTCACCCGCATCGCCAGCGGTCTGCCAGTCGGTGGCGATCTCGAATACGCCGATGAACTCACCCTCGGCCGGGCGCTCGAAGGCCGACGCGAGATTCTCTGACACCAGAGAATCTCTGCCACGCGGGAGCCTCTGAAACGGAAGAGCCCCGCCGACGCGAGAGCCCCGCGGACGCGACAGACCCTGCGACGCGAACGGACCCGGGCCGGGGCCCGGGTCCGTTGAGAACTGCTGTTCGTCAGCGACCCGGAGGTCGATGACTTCGAGTGCGCGGTGGGCGCAACCGGCTCAGATGGTCTCGAGCAGGATGGCGTCGCCCTGACCGCCACCGCCGCAGAGCGCAGCCGCACCGCGGCCGCCACCACGACGCTTGAGCTCATGCAGAAGATGCAGTGCCACGCGGTTGCCTGACATGCCGATGGGGTGACCCAGGGCGATGGCGCCACCGTTGACGTTGGTGATGTCGGCAGTGATGCCGAGCGTGGCCATCGAGGCAACACCAACGGCTGCGAAGGCCTCATTGAGTTCGAACAGGTCGAGATCGCCGACGCTCATGCCGGCACGGGCCAGCGCCACGTTGATGGCATTGGCCGGCTGGTTGAGCAGCGACGGATCGGGGCCGGCGACCTCGCCGTATCCGAGGATGCGGCCCAGCGGAGTGACTCCGAGTCGCTCGGCGGCGGCCTCGGAGGCCACGATCACGGCCGAGCCGCCATCGGAGATCTGCGAGGCGTTGCCTGCGGTGATGTTGCCGGCCTTGTCGAAAGCGGGTCGAAGCGCACCGAGGGAGTCCATGGTGGTCTCGGCTCGCACACCTTCGTCGACGGAGAAGATCTTGGGATCACCCTTGCGCTGGGGGATCTCGACAGCGACGATCTCGTCGGCGAAGAGTCCCTCGGCCTGGGCACGAGCGGCACGCTCATGGGAGGCGTAGGCAACCTGATCCTGTGAGTCACGGTCAAGGCCCAGCGTCGCGGCGTACTTCTCGGTGCCGGCGCCCATAGCCATCTGGTCGATCGCGCAGAACAGACCGTCGAACATCATCGAGTCGATGATCTTGCCGTCGCCCATGCGCAGACCGGCGCGGGCGCCGGGCATGAGATAGGGGGCATTGGTCATGGACTCCATGCCACCGGCGACGACGATGTCGGCGAGACCGGCCTGGATGTAGAGGTCGGCGAGGTGGATGGCGTTGAGACCGGACAGACACACCTTGTTGACGGTGGTCGAGGGAGTGGCCAGCGGGATGCCCGCCTTGGTGGAGGCCTGACGGGCGGTCATCTGGCCGGCACCACCAAGCAGCACCTGACCCATGAACACGTAATCGACCTGCTCGGGCGACACACCGGAGCGCACGAGCGCCTCACGGATGGCGATGGCACCGAGGTCGGTGGCCTCGAAGCCGGCGAGCGCACCCGACAGTTTGCCGATGGGCGTACGTGCGCCTCCCAGGATGACCGAAGCAGCCATGTTCTTCCTCCAGAACTCGTTCGACGGTGAGGTTCGACCTGCCCGATGGCGGTGTCGCTCCCCTGCCCGGACGCGACTGCCCGAGCGAGATGACATTACCCGCCGGTAACCGGAATCGCCTCATGGCCGGTTCCGCTTGGCGAGCGGGTCGTCCACCACTAGCTTTCCGCCCCATGCAGAACATTCTTGACCTCATCTCCGCGGGCGCTCCGAGCGAGGAGTTCGCCGCCCTTGAACTGCCCGAGTCGTATCGGGCCGTCGTTGTCCGAAAGGAGGAGCAGGACATGTTCGCCGGCATGGAGTCGGGCGATAAGGACCCCCGTCAGGCGCTGCATCTGCAGGACATCGCCATGCCCGAGCTGGCGCCGGACGAAGCGGTCATCGCCGTCATGGCCAGCTCGATCAACTTCAACACCGTGTGGACCTCGATCTTCGAGCCGCTGTCCACCTTCGGGTTCCTCAGCCGCCTCGGCCGTGAGAGCTACTGGGGCAAGCGCCACGATCAGGATTTCCACGCTGTGGGCTCCGACGCATCCGGTGTCGTGCTGCGCGTTGGTTCGGCGGTGCGCAAGTGGAAGCCGGGCGACCGTGTTGTCGTGCATTGCAACCATGTCGACGATCAGGACCAGTCCAGCCACAACGATTCGATGCTCGGCGACAACCAGCGCATCTGGGGCTTCGAGACCAACTACGGCGGACTCGCCGACCTCTCGATCGTCAAGGCCAACCAGCTCATGCCCAAGCCGGAACATCTCAGCTGGGAAGAGTCCTCGGTCAACGCACTCTGCAACTCCACGAGCTACCGCATGCTCGTTTCGAAGAACGCTGCGCCCATGAAGCAGGGCGATGCCGTTCTTGTCTGGGGTGCATCGGGTGGTCTCGGCGGCTACGCCGTGCAGTACATCCTCAATGGTGGCGGCACTCCGGTGGGCGTGGTGTCCAGCCCCGAGAAGGTTGCGCTGCTCAATGATCTCGGTGTCGAACATGTCATCGACCGCAAGGTGGCGAACTATCGCTTCTGGTCCGATGAGCACACCCAGGACGAGAGCGAATGGCGCCGTCTCGGCAAGGACATCCGCTCGATGATCGGCCGCGATGTCGACATCGTGTTCGAGCATCCCGGCCGCCAGACCTTCGGCGCCTCGGTGTTCGTGGCGGCCCGTGGTGGCACCATCACGACCTGCGCCGCCACCAGCGGTTTCATGATCGAGTACGACAACCGTCATCTCTGGATGAAGCTCAAGAGCATCGTCAGCTCGCACTTCGCCAACTACGCCGAAGCTTGGGCCGCCAACGATCTCATCTGCCAGGGCAAGATCCAGCCGATCCTCTCGGCCGTGTACCCGCTGGCCGAAACCGGCGAGGCCGCCTACCAGGTCCACAAGAACCTGCATGAGGGCAAGATCGGCGTGCTGTGCCTGGCCCCCGAAGAAGGCCTCGGTATCACCAACCGCGAGCTGCGCGAGAAGGTCGGCGAGGATCGCATCACCGCCTTCCGTCGCCACGGCGCCTGAGGCTCGATCACCATGTCCATCACTGCACGTCGCGTCGGCGACGATGACCCCGGAGTCCAGATGTCCGAATCAGCCGCCCCCGCCCCGCTCCTCACCGAAATCGATCACATCGCGATTGCGGTGCCCGACCTCGGTGCGGCCATCGACTACTACCGCGACACCTTCGGCGCCACCGTCGATCATCGCGAGGTCGTTGAGAGCGACGGCGTCGAGGAAGCACTGCTCAAGGTGGCCGAGAGCTACATCCAGTTGCTCACCCCCACCCGCGACGACAGCACTGTGGCCAAGTGGCTCACCAACCGCGGCGGCCCCGGCATTCATCACATCGGCTATCGCGTTGCCGATTGCGCCGTGGCCCTCGAGGCCGTCAAGGCCCAGGGATTCCGGGTACTCGACGATGCTCCCCGTCCGGGTTCACGCGGCACCACCGTGGCGTTCATCCATCCGAAGGACGCCCTCGGCACGCTGATCGAACTCGTCCAGGAATAACCGGCGGCGTCGCTTCAACGACGCCAGACCAACCGATCAGCAGTTCGTGTCACGCCATGCGGCAACGGCGTCTGCCGCGGCACGCAACTCAGTGTCCACTCCGGTGGATTCAAGACGGTTCATAGCATCGGCGTAATTGGTCGCCAGCGAGATCTCCTCGGCGACGCGCTCGGCATGGGTTGCGAGCGTTTCGAGGGCGGGAGCGAGTTCGGGAGGCGCACCTCGAACTGCGAGTCGAAGCAGCGTCGATTCACGTTGTGCATCGACGAGGATGCGCTCACGTTCATCCCGCCAACTTGATGAGTCGATGGGCACGAGTCCATCAAGACCAACTGTGTCAGCGAGCAACAGACAGGCAGCGATGTCAGGGTTCTGCGCCGCGTTACCGGTGTAGGGATCAATGACGGTCGAGTTCGAGCCCGGATTCGTCGTAGTCGAGCTGGCAACGGTTCCGGGGTTCTCAGATCCACAACTCACCAACCCGAGCACCGCGAACAGAAGCACCCCGGCCACAATGCCTCGGCCAGCAACACCCCGGCCAGCAACACCCCGGCCAGCAACACCCCGGGCCTCGATCGGCCGCCGATGTGAAACCCGCCGTCCCTTGCGCACTCGCATCCCCGCACTGTACGAGCGATGCACCCGCTACCGTGCCCACCATGTCGCAAGAGGCGGGCGAGTACGAGGACAAGATGAGCAGTTTCTCGGTCAGTCGGCTCCTGGCCACTGCCCGCGACGCGATTGACGCCGAACTCGGCGGTCCGGTGTGGGTCGAAGGCGAGATCTCCGGCTTCAAGAAGGGCCGCAACAACCACACCTATTTCGACCTGATCGAGAAGGACGACGAGGACCGGGTCATCGCCAAGGTTTCCGTGGCGCTGTGGGCCGGTAACCGGGCGAAGGTGAACGCCCGCTTCAAGGACACCGGCCCCATCCGCATGGATGAAGGCGTCCGGGTACGCATCATCGGTCCGCTCGAACTCTGGCTTCCCGGCGGTCGGCTCCAACTCAACATGCAGGACATCGACCCCGAGTACACCCTCGAACTCATCGACTCCGAACGCGACCGTGTGCTCGCCCTGCTGCGCACCGAAGGACTCCTCGACCGGAACAGGGCGTGTCCGGTGCCCATCGCCCCACAGCGGATCGGGTTGGTCACCGCAGTTGGCAGCGCGGCAGAGGCCGACTTCCTCAAGACCCTGCATGACAGCGGTCTGGCGTTCGACATCGTGTTCGTCGATGCCCAGATGCAGGGCCTCGGCGCTGAGCGCACCGTGTCGGCGGCACTGCGCACACTCGCCGCCCAGCGCGTCGATCTCATCGCTCTGGTGCGCGGTGGCGGCGCCCGAACCGATCTCGCCACGTTCGACCACGAACTCATCGCCCGCACGATCGCCACGCTCGGTGTTCCCGTGTTCACCGGCATCGGCCACGAAATCGACACGAGCGTGGCCGACATCGTGGCTAGTCGCTCGCATAAGACCCCGACCGCGTGCGCATCCGCCATCGCCGAATTGCTCGGCGATGCGATTGCCAGAGCAGAGGAAGCTTGGGCATCGGTGTCCGTCATCGCCGAACAGTTCCTCACCCGCGAAGGCACGCGCCTCGCCCGGGTCGCCCGACTGGCCACAACCTCGGTTCGCTCGCGCCTCGTGCTCGAACAACACCGACTCGACTCCGCCGGCGAACGTTCCACGCGCGGTGGTCTCACTGCACTGCGCCATGCCGGTGCCGACATCGATCTGTTCGCCGCCCGCCTCGCTGCGGTCGATCCGGCCCGGGCGCTCGCCCGGGGTTGGAGCATCACTCGCACCGAGGCCGGCGCCATTGTCCGCAGCGCCGCCGACCTCGCACCCGGAGACACCCTCGTCACGCAGTTGGTCGATGGCCGGGTCACAAGTACCGTTTCCACGACCGAGACCACCGAGGGATCCTGATGGCCGCCAAGAAGAACGACGCCGATGCCGTCAACGACACCGACTCGATCGGGTATGCCGACGCGGTGGCCGAACTCGAGGAGATCCTCGCTGATCTCGAAAGTGATGATGTCGATGTCGATCATCTGGCCACGCAGGTGAAACGCGCTGCGGATCTCATCGAACTCTGTCGTGGCCGACTCGATCTCGCCCGCACCGAGATCACCCGGATCGTCGCCGACCTCGAACTCCTCGATGGCGACAACGCTTCGTGACCAACTCGAAAAGCACGCCTCCCGCAGTACTCACCGCCGTTGCTGCTCCTGTCGAAGCGCGACTCGCAGCGCTGCTTGATCATGAGATCAGCGAATGGTCGGCGATCGACCGTGACCTCGCAGAACCGCTGCAATCGCTGCGCGAGTTCGTGCTCGGTGGAGGCAAACGGCTGCGACCGGCGTTCTGCCATTGGGCGTTCATCGGCGCCGGCGGAGACCCCGAGGCCGCTGCCATCGTCGATACCGGCGCGGCGTTCGAACTGCTGCACGCATTCGCCCTCATCCACGACGACATCATGGATGGAAGCGACACACGACGAGGTGCGCTCACCGTGCACACACAGTTCGCCGCGGCGCACGCGGACGGCGACTGGGGCGGAGAATCCCGCCGGTTCGGCGAAGGCGTCGCCATCCTCATCGGTGATCTCGCGGAAGTGTTCGCCGATCGCCTCATGATCACCGCTCCGGCGGCCGCGTTCTCGGTCTGGAGTGAGCTCAAGATCGAGGTCAACATCGGGCAGTACCTCGATGTGCTCGGGGCCGCCCGCGGCGGCACCGACCTCGAAACCTCCCGACGCATCGCCCACTACAAGTCGGGCAAGTACACGATCGAACGCCCACTGCATGTCGGAGCGGCACTCGTCGACCGACTCGATGAGTTCCGCGAGCAACTCTCTTTTTACGGCTCACCGCTGGGCGAGGCTTTCCAGCTGCGCGACGACATCCTCGGCGCCTTCGGCGATGAAGCCCGCACCGGCAAGCCTGTGGGCGATGACCTGCGCGAAGGAAAGCCCACTCCCCTGCTGGCCACAGCCCGCAACAACGCGTCACCCGCCCAGCTGCAGCTCCTCGATCGTGTCGGGTCAGTGGATCTCACCGAGACCGACATCGGCGAGCTCCAGCAGGTCGTGGTCGACACCGGGGCGCGAGCACAGATCGAATCCGATATCGCGGGACTCACCGACATCGCCATCTCCGCCCTCGAGGGGCTGAAATTCGAACCCGAGGCCATCGAAGCGCTCGTCGAACTCGCCCGCTATGTGAGCGATCGCGATCTCTGACCGGAGATCGTCGATGTTCATTGCTGGCCCTGATTGCCGGCCGCTACGAGTTGATCAGCGGCTGGCGAGCTGGGGGTTGATGAAGGACCCGATGGCCTCCACGAGCGGGGCTTCGGCCACGCTCACATCGGCAGCGATCGCCACGAGCCAATCAGGGCGGATCCGAGCGGCGACAACGACCGGCGTCTCGAGTTCGGACTCCTCGAGCGCGAACCGTAGATAGTCGAGGGCGTAGTCCGGGGGCCGGACATCGCGGCTGAGTTCGATGAGCGCATAGGGGTCCGGCGTGCGGCCATCGCCCGGACCGAGCACGGTCACATACGGCGAGGGCGGATGCGGTCCGCCACCGAAGAGTCCCGAACCGTCGGCGAGCACCACACCGCGCACCGAAGCGGTGCGAGCGCCGGAGATGAGGAGCGCGATCCATGCACCCAGACCCCGGCCCACGATGGTGACCGGCCCATGTTCGGCGATGACGGCATCGACATCGGCCATGAGGGTCTCGGGCATGTAGCCACCGCCAAGGGGCACATCGGACTCACCATGACCGGTGAAATCCAGAGCCAGCACTGCGCCGGGCCATGCATCGGTCCAGGCCGGACGCGAGGCCGGCGACTGTTCGCCCAGCCCATGCAGCAGGAGCAATGGATGCGTGCTGTCATCGCTCGCACCAGAACTGTCGGCGAGCGTGTGCAGCGCCAGCCGCATGGTGCCGTTGGCGAGGAACTCGGTGCGGCGGGTCATGGCAGCCTCCCGAGGAACTCGAGCACGAGATCGGCGATGAATCGCGGCTTCTCGATATGCAGGAAGTGGCCGATGTCGTCGTAGAACTCGAGCTGCCCGCCCGGAGGCAGGAACGGTTCGATATCGCCACGTCGACTCTTCCAACCCATGGGGTCGTCCTGCACCCCTGAGAGCACACCGAGGAACGGAAGGTCGAGAGCAGCGAGGTGATCCATCGACCATTGCGGGCGCCATGGCCCGAAGCCTCCGAGATGCAGCAGAGGATCGATCTTCCAGCGCCAACCCTCGGCATCATGACGAGCACCGACGGTGACCAGGTATTCGAGCCACTCACGGGTGAGGCGCGGGTTCATCGGGGCCCGACGACCGGCCAGACCTTCGATGGTGTCGGGGCGGCGGGTGAGTTCGTTGCGGCGGCGACGCCGATCGAGTGCAGCCGCCACATCGGCACGGCGCATCCGACGCCGCTCACGGTCGTTGATGTCGGGGGCCGAGAACTGTGAGGGCATCCCGTCGAGATTGATGAACGCCCGGGCCAGTCCGGGACGAGCGTCGAGGAGATCGAGCAGCTGTCCACCGCCCTTCGAATGTCCGAGCAGCACGATGGGCTCGTCGCTGAGCGTGGTGATGGCCGCCATGTGGTCGCGCACATCGGCACCCCAGCTGTAGAGCTGCGCATGGTCGGAGTCGCCATGACCGCGTGCGTCCCAGGCCACGACCCGCCAGCCGGCTTCCGCGATCATCGGAGCGAAGACGTCGAAGGTCCGGGAGAAATCGAACCCTCCGTGCACCATCGCGATGATTGGGGCGTCAGGGGCTCCCCATTCGTTCAGTGCGAGGCGTAGGCCACTGCTCATGATGTGCCCGGTGCGATCCGGGGGTCGGGCTCCGGGATAGGAGCGCATCTGATCGTTGTCCGGCACGGTGTCGCAGCCTAGGCGCCGACACCGGACGCCTACACTCCACCGAGTCATGAAGGCATCGCTCATCGAACTCCACCGAACCGCCGATGAGCGGCTGCAGCGCGACGGACAGCGCTACACCGCGAACCGACGGGCCCTCATCGATGCGCTCGGCGGCTCCGACCGACCGTTGTCGATGCCCGAACTGCTCGAGCGAAGCGAGGGCATGGCGCAGAGCTCCGCCTACCGCAACCTCGCCATCCTCGAGGAGGCAGGCGTCGTGCACCGACTCGTCACCTCCGATGACACCGCTCGCTATGAACTCGCCGAGGACCTCACCGGTCACCATCACCATGTGATCTGCGAGTCCTGCGGGTCGGTGCTCGACATCGATGCTCCGCCCGAACTCGAACACGGGGTTCACGCATTCGCCGAATCCGTTGCGGCAACACATGGATTCGCGGTTTCCCACCATCGACTCGATCTCGTCGGCACCTGCGCCGCATGCGCCGCAGCGCGCACCTGACCGATACCCTCGACCGATGGCCACTCCCGCAGATGAAGCAGCGCGCCGACGCACGTTCGCCATCATCAGCCACCCCGATGCGGGCAAGACCACTCTCACCGAGAAGTTCCTCCTCTACGGAGGGGCGCTCACCAACGAGGCCGGCGCGGTCAAGGCCCGATCGGGCCGTCGATCGGCAACCTCGGACTGGATGGCGCTCGAGCAGCAGCGCGGTATCTCGATCACCTCAACCGTTCTGCAGTTCCCCTATCGCGATTGCGTCGTGAACCTGCTCGACACCCCCGGCCACCGTGACTTCTCGGAGGACACCTACCGGGTGCTCGCCGCTGCCGATGCCGCGATCATGGTGCTCGACGCCGCGAAAGGCATCGAGCCGCAAACCCTCAAGTTGTTCGATGTGTGTCGCCAGCGCGACCTCCCGTTGCTCACATTCATCAACAAGTGGGACCGCCCGGGGCTCGATGCATTCGAACTGGTCGATCAGATCGAGAAGCAGATCGGCCTCGTCGTCACTCCCGTCACCTGGCCGGTCGGTATCGCCGGCGACTTCCGCGGTGTGGTTGACCGTCGTGATGGTCTGTTCACCCGATTCACCCGCGTCGCCCGCGGAGCCACCGAGGCACCCGAGGAGACCGTGAGCCCCGATCGCGCCGCCATCGACGAGGGCCCAGCATGGAACACCGCTCTCGACGAAATCTCGCTGCTCGACGAAGTGGGCGCTGATCTCGATATCGAACTGTTCCAGGGCGCCCAGTCCACCCCGGCGTTCTTCGGGTCGGCTCTCACCAACTTCGGGGTGCGCAAACTCCTCGACGCAGTCGTCGATCTCGTGCCCAGCCCCAGCGCCCGACCCTCGACCGATGGCACCATCCGCTCCCTGAACGACCCCTTCTCCGGTTTCGTGTTCAAGGTGCAGGCAAATATGGATCCCTCACACCGCGACCGCATCGCGTTCCTGCGGGTGTGCTCGGGCAAATTCGAACGCGGCATGGTCATCACTCATGGAACGACCGGCAAACCGTTCGCCACCAAGTACGCCCATCAGGTGTTCGGTTCCGAGCGCGAAACCATCGACGAGGCCTTCCCCGGCGATGTCGTCGGTCTGGTCAACGCCACCGAGGTCCGCGTGGGCGACACCCTGTGGCTCGATCAGCCTGTGGAGTTCCCCGCCATCCCGAGCTTCGCTCCCGAGTACTTCTCCGTGGCCCGGGTGCGCGACACCGGCCGTTTCAAACAGTTCCGTCGAGGAATCGCCCAACTCGACGAAGAAGGCGTGGTGCAGGTGCTGCGCGATGCCGAACTCGGCGATCAGGCACCGGTGCTCGCTGCTGTGGGTCCGATGCAGTTCGATGTCGCGGTCTACCGACTCGAGAACGAGTTCGGTGCACCAGTCGAACTCTCACCCACCAATTACAAGGTGGCCCGTCGCACGACGACCGAGAGTGCGCTGGCGATGCGTGGAATGCGTGGTGTCCGGATACTCCACCGGGCCGACGGTACTGTCATGGCACTGTTCGAGAGTCAGTACTGGCTCGAGCGGCTCGAAGCCGACAATCCCGACCTCGTCCTTGAGCGACTGGTGGCCGAGGGCAGCGCCGGCTGATCCCCGGTTGGCGCAGAAGGTGGACCCATGCAGCATGCACAGCCCAGGAGCAAGGCCCCCCTCATCGCCCTCGGTGTGGCCGTGGCCGTGCTGGTCCTCGGACTCGGGGCGCTCTCACTGCTGAACGGCGGCTCCTCCTCCAACGCGTCCGAACCCGGTGCCGCCTCCGATACCAAGCCTGCCAAACCCGCGAAGAACGAGACCACGACCACCACCCGACCCCCGTATGCGGGCTGGGTCGACCCCGAGTCCTCGGGTGAGCCGTGGGGCAAGGTCCCGGGCCTGCTCACCTTCCGGGGCAATCCCACCCGCTCCTGGTACGGCTCCGGTATGCCCCAGAATCCCCGTGTGCTGTGGTCGTATCCGAAGAGCGGTGGCATGTGTTCGGTCTCCACCGACGGCTCCTCTACCTCCACGTGGTGCGGCGACGGCTGGACCGGTCAACCCACGGTGGTCGAGCGTGATGGCCGCACCTGGGTCTCCTTCGGCGGCTACGACGCCTCGATGCACTGGATCGACGGAGCCACCGGCGAGAACATCCTCACCCCGTTCAAAACCGGCGACCTCGTCAAGGGCTCGATGACCACCGATCCCGACGGTTACCCGCTCAGCTACAAGGGCTCGCGGGACAATTACTTCCGGATCATGGCGACCGATCGTGGTGGTGCCGCAGTCGAACTGTGGAAGCTCTCGGCCCGCGATGGCGTGCAGCAGGTCTGGAATGACGACTGGGACGGCGCCGCACTGATCATCGACGATTACCTCTTCGAGGGCGGCGAGAACAGCTGGTTCTACATCATCAAACTGAACCGGGGCTACGGCGCCGACGGCAAGGTCACGGTGAACCCCCAGATCGTGTTCAAAGCTCCGGGCTGGGATCAGGAGCTTTGGAACACCATCAGTGATCACCAGTTCTCCATAGAGACCTCCGTCGCCATCTCCGGCAACACCGTCTACTTCGCCAACTCATCGGGCCTCGTGCAGGGTTGGGACATCACCGGCCTGAAAGACGGCCGCACCCCCACCCGGGTGTTCCGGTTCTGGACCGGCGACGACACCGACGCCACGATCACCATCGACAAGCAGGGCATGCTCTACGTGGGTTCAGAGTTCGAGCGCCACAACGAGCGCTCCAAGCAGGTCGGTCAGATGATGAAGCTCGACCCCTCCAAGCCCGATAACCCCTTGGTGTGGTCGCTCAAGGATCAGTACGGCGGCGGCAAGTCCGGTGTCTGGGCCACCCCGGCGCTGGGCGACGGCGTGGTGTACTTCGCCACCAATGCGGGCCGACTCATCGCTGTCGACCAGATGACCGGTGCCGTGGTCTGGGAGAAGAGTCTCGGTTCACAGACCTGGCAGTCCCCCGTGGTGGTCGACAAGACCCTCATCGAGGGCGACTGCGAAGGCAATCTCAACGCCTACGACGTCTCGGACCCCCGCATCGACCCGCCGCTCAAGTGGACCGTGAAGCTCCCCGGCTGCATCGAAGCCACCCCTGCGGTCTGGAAGGGCCGCATCTACGTGGCGGCCCGCGGCGGCCAGCTCTTCGCCATCGGCGACCAGTAACCCGAGCACCTCGCCGGCGCCTTTCCGGGCACGAGCGGAGCCCTCTGGGACCATTCTCGCAACCGAACAGACCCACGGGGTACTGTTCTGCGCTCCCAGACCCCTCGGGTTGGGTGTTTCAACCGAACGGTTCCGGCGCGCGCCGGAACCAAGAACAGGCCTAGAACAGGACGGATTTCGATGACCCAGGTCATTGCTGCTGAAGGCGGCTACCAGGCGTTCACCCTCTCCAGCACCGAATGGGGATGGCTGATCTTCGCCGGGGCCGTTTCCATCGTGGCGCTACTGCTCGGTGTCGTGCTCATGCGTGGCGTGCTCGCCAAGGAGCAGGGCACTGAAAAGATGCAGGAGATCGCCGGCGCCATCCAGGAAGGCGCCCTCGCCTACCTCAAGCGTCAGTTCCGCACGATCGGCATGATCGTGATCCCGGTGGCCATTGTGGTGTTCCTCACCTCCACGGCTATCAACAAGGAATCGATCGTCGAAGGCGTCAAGGGCGACCAGATGCTCACCTTCGTGCAGTCGGGTGCGTTCCGAACCCTCGCCTTCGTCCTGGGTTGCGTGTTCTCCGCCTCGATCGGCTTCTTCGGGATGTGGCTCGCCGTTCGCGGCAACGTCCGCACCGCCGCTGCCGCCCGTCGTAGCGATTTCAACGGCGCCCTGCAGGTTGCCTTCCGCACCGGTGGTGTGGCCGGCCTGCTCACCGCTGGTCTGGGCCTGCTCGGCACCGTCGGCATCGTCATGATCTTCCAGAACACCGCCTCTGCCATCCTCGTGGGCTTCGGCTTCGGTGGCTCGCTGCTGGCTCTCTTCCTGCGAGTCGGCGGCGGCATCTTCACCAAGGCCGCTGACGTCGGCGCCGATCTCGTGGGCAAGGTCGAGGCCGGCATCCCCGAGGACGACCCCCGCAACCCCGCCACCATCGCCGACAACGTGGGCGACAACGTGGGCGACTGCGCCGGTATGGCCGCCGATCTCTTCGAGAGCTTCGCCGTCACGCTCGTGGCCTCGATCATCCTCGGCGTCTCGGCCTTCAAGGCCATCGGCCTCGACGAGAGCCAGGCTGCCAAGGGCGTGATCTTCCCGATCGCCGTCGTGGCCATCGGACTTCTGGCCTCCATGGTCGGCATTTTCCTCGTGAAGGGCCGTCCGGGTGAGACCGACGCCCTCGCCGCCATCAACCGTGGCATCTACGCCGCTCAGGCCCTTGCCATCGTTGGCGCTGGTGCCGTGGCGTTCCTCTACGTCGGCAATCCCGACGGATCCACGCTCTCCAACCCCGGTGCCCGCCTGTTCGGCGCCATCGTGGCCGGCGTGGTCCTCGGCTTCGCCGCTTCGAAGATCACCCAGTACTACACGTCCACCACCACCAAGCCGGTGCAGGACATCGCCAAGGCCGCTCGTACTGGCCCCGCCACCACCGTGCTCGAGGGCATCTCCTCGGGCCTTGAGTCCGCAGTGTGGGCCCTTGTGGCCATCGCTGTGGCCATCGGTGTCGCCCTCATGCTGGGCGGCGGCAACATCGCCTTCTCGCTCTACCTCGTGGCCCTCACCGGCATCGGCATGCTGGCCACCACCGGCATCGTCGTGGCCGAGGACACCTTCGGCCCCGTGGCCGACAACGCGGCGGGTATCGCCGAGATGGCCGGCGAGTTCGAGGGCGAGCCGGAGCGCATCATGGTGAGCCTCGACGCCGTGGGTAACACCACCAAGGCCGTCACCAAGGGCTTCGCTATCGGTTCTGCGGTCATCGCCGCTGTGGCGCTGTTCGCCTCGTACTCCGAGACCATCGCCAAGGCCACTCTCAGCGTTGCTGAGATCACCAAGGCCGAGTTGGACGGAACCCTCGCCTCGCTGGTCCAGATCAACGTGGCCGATCCGAAGACCTTCATCGGTCTGCTCATCGGTGGTTCGGTGGCCTTCCTGTTCTCCTCACTGGCCATCCGTGCGGTCTCCCGTACCGCCGGCACCATCGTGCAGGAAGTGCGTCGTCAGTTCCGCGAGAAGCCCGGCATCATGGATTACACCGAGCGTCCCGATTACGGACCGGTCATCGACATCTGCACCACCGCCTCACTGCGTGAGCTGGCCACCCCGGCCCTGCTCGCCGTGCTCACCCCGGTCATCATCGGTTTCGGCCTGGATTACTACGCACTCGGTGCGTTCCTCGCCGCCGCCATCGTCACCGGTCAGCTCATGGCGAACTTCCTGTCCAACGCCGGTGGCGCATGGGACAACGCCAAGAAGTACATCGAGGACGGCCATGAGGGCGGCAAGGGCTCCGAGACCCATAAGGCTGCTGTCATCGGCGACACCGTCGGCGATCCCTTCAAGGACACCGCCGGTCCGGCCCTCAACCCGCTCATCAAGGTGATGAACCTCGTGGCCCTTCTGGTGCTACCGGCCATCATCGAGCTTCGCGACAACAACATCCGCTTCGCCATCGCCGGCGCTGCGCTGGTTGTGGTGCTCGGCGCCATCACCTATTCGAAGAAGCAGGGTGGCGGCGCCATGATGGATGAGGCTCCGGTCTCCACCAACGCCTGATCTGCAGGTCATCGGTTGGGAGTTCTCCCGACCAGCAATGTGAGAGGGGCCCGGCTTCGGCCGGGCCCCTCTCGCGTTCACAGTCGGACAAGGCCGAAGGACCGGGAATCACTTCGAGTCTGCATCTCCCGACAACAGCGGTTCGTTCAGCCAGTCGGCCTTCGTGAATCCCCGACGAACCAGAAACGCATTGCCCGCCACGGCGATGACAACTCCGATGAGGATCGGATGCAGAGCGAATCCGGCAACCACGCCAGCGATCACCAACGGGATGAGCCACAGGTAGAAAAACCGGTACCAAGGTCGCGTGCGCTGAAAGCGGGCGAATCCCACGGCGAGACGAGCATCCTCGGCATTCTCCTGCTGACGACCGATACGCACGAGTCGGCGGATCTGTCGACGGGTGGGCTTGTCGAGAGCATTCCATTCGGCCGCGAACGCCGGATCGACGTTCGATGCAGCTGATCCTGATGACGCCGCCGGTCGTGATGAGGACCGGGACGACGTGAGCTTTCCTGAGCGGGGGGTAGAAGCCATGACCAGCAGGTTGCCCGACTCAGACCGGACTGACAAGCCGATCACCGCCGAGGTCACAGAGTGTTCACACTCGGGTCGACGGACGGCAGTTCTGTAGAGCTGCAGATGCTGGATCCGTTCACCGAAACGCGCAGCCCACGAATCGCGCCCAGGAACGCGGAAGGGCCCGGTGGATTTCTCCACCGGGCCCTCGTGTCTCCGATCGGAGGATGCGTCAGGCGTCCGAGGACACCAGACCCTCGTGGGTTCCCGAGAACTCGGGATAGGCGAGCACGCCCATCTCCGGAATGTCGAGACCGGCGATCTCCTCTTCCTTGTCGCTGCGGATACCACCCTTGGTGAGGGCGTTCTGGATCTTGAAGAAGGCGAACGCCACTCCAAGGATCAGGGTCCACAGCACGACCACACCGGCGAGCTGGGCCAGGAGCTGGCCTGCACCGTTGCCGCCGTAGAACAGCCCGGTCACACCGTCGGCGACACCGTCGGTGACCGAAGTGGTGGTGCCGTTCCAGCCGATACCAGCACCGCCGGCATCGAGGCCGTACTTGCCGTTGGCCAGGAGGCCGACGGCAATGACGCCCAGGGTTCCGCAGACACCGTGCACGGCGATTGCGCCCACCGGATCATCGATCTTGAGCTTGCGTTCGATGAAGAACACCGCTTCGATCACGACAACACCGGCGAACAGGCCGAGCAGGGCTGCCACCCACGGATCAACGAACGCACAGGGTGCGGTGATGATCACCAGGCCGGCGAGCAGACCGTTGGCCATCATGGCCGGATCGGGCTTGCCGGTGCGCTTCCAGATCCACAGCATTGCGCTGAAGCCACCGAAGGCTCCGGCCAGTGCGGTGTTGACCGCCACGACACCGATCTGCGGGTCGCTCGATGCGAAGGTGGAAGCGGCGTTGAAGCCGAACCAGCCGAACAGCAGGATGAACGTGCCGAGCAGGGCCATCGGAATGTGGTGGCCGGGAAGGGCGCGGGGCTTGCCGTCCTTGCCGAACTTTCCGATACGAGGGCCGAGCACGATGGCACCAGCCAGAGCGGCCACACCACCGGCAGCGTGAACCACGCCGGAACCAGCGAAGTCGACGTAGCCATTGCCCCAGTTCAGCGAGTTCCCGAGCTTGGCGAGCCAGCCGCCACCCCAGGTCCATGCACCGAACAGCGGGTAGTAGATGGCGCCGCAGAACAGGCCCCAGATCACGAACGACTTGAACTTCCAGCGCTCAGCCATCGACCCGGTCGGGATGGTGGCCGTGGTGTCCATGAAGGCCACCATGTAGAGGAAGAACGCAGCCGCTGCGCCGGAATAGGCAAGGTCGGAACCGTCGAACCAGGTGCCGGCCCAGCCGCCCTGCCACAGGAACACCCAGTCACCGGAACCGATGAGAGCGCCACCAGCAGCGTGGTTGAGGCCATAGTCGAAGCCCGGGAGCAGGTAGCTATAGCCACCGAACATGAACGACCAACCCACGAGGAAGAAGCCGACGAACCCGAGGAAGAAGATCGCCAGGTTCGTGCTCACCACGTGGGCGGCGTGCTTGGCCCGGCAGAAGCCGGTCTCGACCAGCGCGAAGCCGGCCTGCATGAAGATGACCAATGCCGCACCGATGACGATCCACAGCAGGTTGCCCGACTGGATGGCGTGATCGGCGGTTGCAGCAACAGTTTCGAGGTCGGCCGCCGGGGCCTCCTCGGTAAGGGTCTGAGCGAAGGCGGTCCCGCCAAGGGCAAGCAGTGTGCCTGCACCGACGAGGGCGCCAACAGCGATCCGCTTGGCGTTCAGGGGAATTCTCCGTGTGTTCGGGGCCTCAATGGCCGTTGATGTGGATGCGAGGGCGTTCACAGCGCGTCTCCGTCCCGTTCACCGGTGCGGATACGCACAACGGCACTGGCCGGGGTGACCCAGATCTTGCCGTCGCCGATCTTGTCGGTCCGGGCGGCGACCATGATGGCGTCGATCACCCGTTCGGTGTCAGCCTCGTTACAGAGGATCTCGACCTTGACCTTGGGGAGAAGGTCGACCTTGTACTCAGCTCCGCGATAGGTCTCAGTGTGTCCGCCCTGACGACCGAATCCCTTGACCTCGTCCACCGTCATGCCGGGCATGTCGATGGCTTTGAGCGCGTCCTTCACCTCCTCCAACTTGTGCGGTTTGATCACCGCGGTCACCAGATTGACCATGTCTCCTCCTCGAAGATGAGCGTGTTGCTCGTGAAATCACAGCGGGTCGGTCCGACCACGCTGTCGGGACCTCATCAGTCACCGGGCCGGTTTCTGACGCGTCCATGACCGTACGGACGGCGGATTTCCCATCCGTGTTGGGACTGTTACACGAAATGGCCATATTTCTGAACTGAATCTGACTAAATGAGCCCACCGTCGGACGGGGCGACTGTCGGCAGCGACAGCACGAAGGCGGCCCCTCCGCCATCAGCGTCCTCGACACGGATCGACCCTCCGTGGCTGACGGCGGTCTGTTCGACGATGGCGAGCCCGAGTCCAGACCCGGGCAAAGCGCGAGCGCCCGCGGAGCGGTAGAAGCGCTCGAAGATGTGTGCACGATCGGCGAGCGGAACGCCCGGACCGTGATCGCGCACGGTGACCACGCCAGCGGCAAGCGTTATCTCGATCGGGGCAGGAGCATCGCTGAACTTGGCGGCGTTCTCGAGCAGGTTGCTGACGGCACGGGCGAGATCGCGAGGTCGACCGATGACCGAGCAGCTCGAGATGTTGGTGAGGATCTCGCGACCGGTTCGCCGTCGAACACGCTCTGTCGCCCGCTCAACGAGTTG
>CAFBNC010000027.1_pt1 | contig 18844 bp, 18 predicted proteins | sample 7269161 | NCBI WGS metagenome assembly CAFBNC01 (sample SAMEA6814082, study PRJEB35770) | freshwater metagenome | biome: Freshwater; feature: Freshwater reservoir; material: water | place: Czech Republic | collected 2017-05-23 | depth 30m m
CGAGCTTCATGGCCGTGGCTCGCGCGGCCATGGAGCGCAAGCGTGGTACTCGGCCCCAATGAGTCGGAGCCCCGGTCTCCGGTGGAACTGCTGGCCATCGGCTTCCGATGCGGCACTGCTACGCGTACTGCTCGACCCGGACGAGAGTCGTGCTCTTTCCGCATGGCGCGAAGTGCGCAACAACATTGATCTGGATGCACCCACATCCGAGCAATACCGGCAGTATCCGATGCTCGCTCGTCGTCTGTCCGCACTTGACCCCTCCGAACCGCGACTCGGCATGCTCCGCGGCGTGGCCCGGCAGGTCACCATCCAGAACCTCAGGCATCTGGCAGCTCTCGACCAGGTGCTGGAGATGCTTGTCACTGCTCAGGTCGATACGGTCGTGCTCAAGGGCATGGCGCTCGCGCTTTCGGTGTACGAGCGCCCGGGGCTGCGCTGGTTCGCTGATGCTGATCTCTGGGTGAGATCCGAGGATCATGAGCGTGCTCTTGCGGTTCTCCTAGCGGCGGGTTGGTCGCCCAATCGCCCTGATCATCTGGGCAATCACGCGATCGACCTAGCCGGTGGGCCGATCCCGGTGGATCTCCATCGAGCAATCAATCCGGAACTCGTGACCTCTGCGATGCGTGATGGTGGCCGGGCCACGCTGCACTGCGTTACCGCTGCCCGAGTGCTGCCATCTGGCCGCACCGTGACAGTGCTCGCGCCACCAGAGTCGCTGGTACATACGATCGTGCACGGTACGCAATGGGGTGGAGCGATACAGATCCGATGGGTAGTCGACGTCGTTGAAATTCTGCGATCCGGACAGATCGACCTCGGAGGTTCCGCGGATCGGCGCCGCCTCGTCGAACTCGCGAGTCGGTTCGGCGTAGCTCCGGTTCTCCACGACGGATTGAGCTTCGTTGAGCGCGTATCTCCCGGTTCGATCGACAGTCGCATCTTCGACGACCTTGCGGCGGTTCATTCCTCGCCGCTCGATCGGCTCCGGATGACCGCGTTCCACGAGGATCCATCGGGCGAGCGACGAGTGCGCGGCCTCGGGCGAGCGACGTCGCGGTTCATCCAACGCACGCGCGCGCTGAGCGCCATTGAGGCAATCAGACTCGCTCCGATCTATTTCACCGAAGCGACCGGCGCATCGAGCCCGTGGCGGTTACCCGGCATCGCAGTGGCATGGAGTTTCCGGCGCGGGCGCGATGCGCTCCGTGGGCACTGACGCCTGATCAGTTATCCACGAGTGCATCGCAGAAGGAGAACTCTTCGGCGGTGGGAGCGGCTCAGCCGGCCAGTCGATCGGCGACTGCGGCGATGGCGACCGACCATTCGTGGCCCGGGTCAGTGAGGGAGAACAAGCCACCCGACGCGTTCGACACGATGTCCTCGGAGAGTGGAAGAACACCGGCCACCTCGACGCCGTAGATCTCGGCAACATCGGCGGCCATGGCATCGCGATCGGCATGGGACGGCACCTTGTTGACCATCAGCAGAAGTTCAGGGACCTCGAGTCGACGAGCGATATCGACCGTGACCGCGGTGCCCTGGTAGTCCTGCTTATCGGGTCGCATGATCAACAGCAGTGCATCGCTGATGGTGATCGACAGCAGTGTTTCTTCGTTCAAGCCCGGATGGGTGTCGATGATGAGATGATCGAGTTCCAGGCCCTTGACGAGCTCGCGGAACCCATCGTTGAGGATCTCGACGTCATAGCCCTGCCGTAGCACCCGGGCGATGTCGCCGGCCTTCATGCTTGATGGCACCAGGTACAGCGCTCCGCCGGGAGCAACATTCGCCCCGCTCAGCGCAATACGTCCGGTGACATCGTGGGCGGTATCGACGATCGCGCTGGTTCCGTAGAGGTAATCGTTGAGCGTGGGACCCGGGATGTGTTCATCAAAACCGAACAGCACATGGATACCGGGGGACTGCACATCGGTGTCGACAACCGCCACCCGACGACCCGAAGCCGCCAGTCGCGCTGCGATATTGGCGCTGGAGTTGCTCTTGCCCGTGCCGCCCCGGAAGGAATGCACGGAAATGATCTTGGTCATCGATCGGTCTCCTCGATGTCGGCTTGTGAAGGTGCACCACGTGGCGTTTGCGCTGTGGAGTCTGGGGCGGTCTCTCCCGAGTTCGTTGGGCCGGTATCGACTGGACCGGCGGCCTCGGCTGCATCGAGCTCACGAACTCTGGCCCGCAATGCGGTGGCCTTGGCGGTGAGCGATGTGAAGAAGTCGGACTCGGTGATCTCGGCGACGCTCTGCTGACGCTTCGCCTCATCGATCTCCACCTTCAGGACCTGCACCTGTCTCACCAGGCTTCGTTCACGGGCACGGATCTTCTCGGTCATGACGCCGAAACTCTGGGCGAGGTCGGTCATTTCGTCAGGGAACATGGCCTTCGCCGCGCCGCTGAGATCCACCTCGTAGTCGCCACCCGAAACGCGCTTAGTGGCGCTGGAAAGTCGTCCGAGCCTCCGCGTCATCCAATGCGAGAGATAGAGCACGAGGAGAATGAGGATGACATACGCGGCGCCGAACACCGGGAAGAGCGCATCGCGAACCCGGAGCTGGACCTGATCGACATACTCCAGCGGATAGTCGACACCGATAGCCCCAACGATGGTTCCGTCGGCGGCAACGATCGGCGTATACACGGAGATCCAATGACCGAATCGATCGGTGTACGCCGGCTGCGCGGTTGTTTCGGTGAGCCCATTTGCGAAGTACTCGGCCGTGGACGCATCGACAAGTGTGGAGACCGGTTGGTGGAACAGCGTTCCGATGGGAGCGTCGACGTTCATGGTGGGGTAGCCGAGGGCGCTCCATGACCCGATGAATTCCAGATTGCCGTCAGTGCCGCGGAAATACGTGTAGGGCGAAGCCTCTGGGTTGGTGAGCCGGATGTTGGCGATCTGGTTGACGTGATCCCAGTAGGCGGGGTTGGTGGGATACGCGCTGTCAGCCACGGCTGCTGTTCCGGCGAGTGTGGCGGCGTTCGCCGGGTAAAGCTCTCCCGCCACGATCTCACGTCCGGTCTGGGTGAGTGCACGGAACTGTTCGGCATCAATTGTCTGCGCGCCGCCGATACTGAGGCTGCGGAGATTCTCGGTGAGGCGGTTCTTGGCGGTGTCGGTCGAGAATCGCACGATCCAGGTCGCGACCACCACGAAGACGAGTGATACGCCGAGGCCGAACGCGAGAAGCAGTTTCCATCGCATGCCGAGGTGCCATCTCCGGCGGGTCCCCTGCGAAGGTGTGGTCGCCTCCGGTGGGCTAATCGCTGATGTGGATGCTGAAGCGGAATGACCCGGTAGGGCGTCGGTGCGAACGGCCATGATTCGACGTTACTTCTCGTCCGCAGCAGGTCGGTCGGTCGGCAGGCCGGCGAGCGTGAGTGAGAATCGGTAGTCGACGTCGCCGCCGAGTGCGACGGTTCGCTCTCCGCGCAGTGTGCCCCCGCCGGTGACCGATGCGTAGCTGCCGGTGCCACCGAACACGGTGAGATCGCCCACGATCGAGGTGTCGTCTCCGGTTTTTGTGGCCGTACCCGAGTATGCGAGGACGAGGTCTGACCCATCGCCGAAGGTGAATGTCCAGAATCCGGTGAACGGACCCGAACCTTGGTCGTAGTTGACCTGGGCGAGAAGCTCAGCATCGGCCGGGGCGCCGTCGATGGTGGTGTTGCCCGTGAGTCGACCATTTCCGTAGCGCAGTTGTGCGTTGGCACCAGTGGTGCGGAAACTTTGGTCGGAGTCGACGCCGTGGGCCATGACAGCGAACTCGACTGAACGCCCGGAAACCGCGGGAGACGGAGACCCAGATGTGGGCGCCGTGATGGTTTTGGATTCGGGGCTCGGATTCATTGCGCTGGTCTCGGCCGAACCTCCGGCGCCACATCCAGCGAGCATGAGGGCGATGAGCACTATCGCTGTCGCGGCGCTCGTTCGACGCGAGGTCTGACCAGAGACGTGACCGTCAATCGGGGAATTCGGGTTGGCACGCGGTGCGAGACTGTGCGTGCGCTGATTCATGGGCATAGGGTAACCGAACGCTGAACCACGTTCAGAGCCGGTGGGCGCGATCAGCGGGTCCGCCGCAAACCCGAGCATTGGGAGCGTCAGTTGGCACAGGCAGCAGGTTCGACGAAGTCGTTGGCCCATAACGAGGCCCGCTCGGCGCTTATTGAATCTGCGCTGCGCGTGATCTCGACCGAGGGTGCGGCGTCGATGCATCCCAACGAATTGTGTCTCGAACTCGGGATCGCCCGATCGCTGGTGAACTTCCATTTCGGTGGGCGCGACGGACTCGTGGCCGAGGCGATGGCTCTCGGGTACGAGCGCTACGTGAGCGAGTTGAAGCGGGCCGCCGACGCAGCGGGACCGGAACCGCTCGATCGACTCCTCGCATGGGTTGATCGTCAGGTCGAGTGGACCATCGCGAACCCGGGACTTGCCGCTGCACTCAACTTCCAGCGAGAGGCCTCGAGTATGCACGGCGGAATGCCTGACGAGGTTGCCGCACATCTGGTCGAAACGGGGGCCCGGAACTTCAACTTCCTCGTTGAGTTAGTTCGTGCGGTTCGCGAGTCCAATGGTGTCGCTACCGATAGCAGCACTCTCGGGTTCGACGGCGCAGTAGTTGGTTGGCTCACGCTCGGCCTTTCGGTGTGGCTCGCAGGACGACACACCCCGACCCAACACCTAGCTCGGCCCGATCTGGTGAAGCTCGCCAAGGAGCGCGCCCACCGGCTCATCGCGGGCATGTTGGAGGCCTAGATCGATGGGACGCCCATGATCACCGAGACACCGTCGACGGTTCGAAGAAGCGGCGGAATCGCCTCCTTCATGCGTTGGTACTCGCCCTATGTCGCTGGTCATCGAGCAGCATTCCTCCTCGGTGGCGTCATGTCGGTGGTGGTCCTCGTCTGCCAGGGGCTGATCCCGTTCGTCGTCGAGAAACTTCTTCACCATGGGGAATGGGAATGGCAGATGATCATCCTGCTGATCTCGCTCATCGTTGGACAGTTGATCTTCAAATACGGCGTGAGTAATGGCGCGCATTACCTCACGAACCTTTCGGCCACGAAGCTTCGTCTCAGGATCTTCGATCGGACGCTTGAGACCGAGGCGCTCCATCAGCATGTGCTGCGCAGAGCGTCGATCGTCACTCGTGTTTCAACCGATGTTGATCAGGTAGCCACTGCATTCCAACTCACCCTTGCGAGTGGTCTTCCCAGCGTGGTGCGAGTGATCCAGAGTCTTGTATTGCTCACGCTCATCGAATGGCGTGCCGGTGTGGCAATGGCCGTCGCCGTGCTCGTGTTCATGGGTTATCGGACCTATGCCGGTCGGGCACTGTTCGTGGCTGACCATGAACGACTCGCCACCAGCAGCGATCTCCGGGCGAATGTTGATGAAGCTCTCGTTGCCTCCCGGGCGGTCACCGGCCTCCATCTCCAAAACTGGTTACGCGCCCGGTTCGCCCGGGTTGCCCAAGAACTTCATGACCGCACTGGAGACCAAGAGGACAACGTGCTGCGTCTTGAACTCGGGGGGCATGCCACAGGACTCTTCGGACTCCTTGCCGTTGTTGTCTTCGCCCTGCTCGTCGGAGGCAGTGGTTTGGCGCGAGTCGCCGCCGCGATTCTTTTTGTGGAAGGAGTCGTCGCCGGCCTTGAGGCGCTGCCGCCATGGCTGCGAGCCGTGCAGTTCGGGGCCACCAGTCAGGTGCGCATCGACAGCATTCTGAAGCTTCCTGATCGCATTGAGGCTGTTGGGACTCCTGAGGTGCTGGGTCTCCGTCCCGGCATTGAGCTCGACGATCTCAGCGCCCACTTCGAGTCGGGCCAGAGACTCGAATCAATTTCGATGCATATTCCTTCGGGTCGGTTGGTCGGCGTGGTCACGCCGGTGGGGACCCAACCCGACGACTTCATGGCGCTCATCGCTGGTGATGGAAATCCCCAGTCGGGCCGGGTTCTGATCGACGGGTTCGACGCACGTATGCCGCGTGTCAACCATTCGGTTGTCTACGTGCCCGCCACCGGCGCCGGGTTCTCTGACGCTCCGATCGATCAACTTCTTGCCGTAGATCCCGACATCACCCTGGACACGGCGGTCGAGCTCCTTCGTGCAGTCGGTCTCCATCGACTGGTCCATGACCGTCGGATGCTTCTTGAACCGCTCGGGTACGGCGCAACACAGCTCTCCGTGGGTGAGCGGCAGCGGCTCGCACTTGCAGTCGCACTGGCTTCGAAACCGAGTGTGCTCCTTGTCGGTCCACTTGATGTTTTCGCAGATCCCGATGCTGCGCGACCCATCATCGATCATCTGCGGACGACGTCGATCGAGACCGTCCTCGTCGGAGTGCGCACCTCCGATACCGCAGAAGTTGTCGACGACGTCCTGTTTCTCGACGGCGATTCGGTGTACTTCGGCACACACCATGGTCTCCTCGAGAGTGTGCCCACGTACTCGCACCTCTGGAAGCAACGCCTCTCACTTGCAGCAGTTGACCTTTCTGTTCTTGGAATAGCTGAGGATGCTCATGCCGAACTTCACACCCATCTCGTCACCGAGCGCTATCGGGCCGGCGAGGACATCTACTGCGAGGGCGACGATGCCGATCGGATCGTCTTCACGATCTCGGGTCGGATCGAGATTCTCGCCACGGACCCCACGGGTCGGGCGCGTCGAGTGGCCGTGCTCGGACCGGGCAATTATTGCGGCGACCTTCGACTCATGGTCGGCGATCGGCGGGCCGAGACCGCCCGCGCACTTGACGACTGTGTGGTGCGCACCTTGAGTCGTGAAGCCATCTCCGCAGGTATGGCGGGGATGCTCGACCGAACCCCGACCGAGCGTCGCATCATGACCTCGATCCTGCGAGAGGGCCCCGCCACCGAGGATCAGATCCTCGAACGCTTCGTTGAACTCACACCGACGGAGATTTCATCGGCGCTCGCCCTGCTGCTACGTGACGGGGCCATCGTTCAGTCGGAGGGCACCTATTCGATGGCCCATGTGCGCACGACCCATCGACGGGCCGACGCCATCTTCGACCGCCTCGGCGATCTCTGAGGCGGGCCCGGCGCTGCGCCACCGGCCGGGAATCACTGATCTACGACTCACGTCGTGATCCCGTGGCCGGATCGACGGTCTGAAATCTGCTTGTGCCTCCGGTGGGGGTCGAACCCACGCTCGTCGGATTAAAAGTCCGCTGCCTTACCACTTGGCCACAGAGGCTTGAAGGTCGACACTAATCGGGCTAGCCCGGAGACTGATCAGGCGTCGATCAGATCAGTCGTTGAGAAGCTCGGCGAAGAGTGTCTGACGACGCGCACTGCGGCGTCGTCGACGGACGGAACTATCGCCGAGTTCCCGTGCTTGATCGACAACCAGTCGAGAGAGGGAACGAATCCGATCGTCGGCGAACACCCAGTCGGAGTCGTCAACATCGGGATCGCGCAACCACTGCAGCATGAGGGAATCACCGAATGAGCCGAATCTCGGGACGAAGGAGGCGAAGCTCAGGGCCAATACTTCGAGTTCCGCGCCAAATGATGCCAAGGCCGGATCGTTGGCCGGCAAACGCACCGTCACGACCTCAGCGCCGGCATGACGCAGTTGCTCGATGGTGTCGTCGAGTGCCTCAACGAGGTCGGTGCCGATCAACGACACAGTGACCTCGCCGGAGTGGCGATTGGAGTCGTAGGAGGAACTCACTGATGAGGTTTCCGGGTGCTCGGCCGTGATGTCAGTGTGTCCGAAGTCCCGGGGCCAGTCGGTTCCGTCCACGATGTGACGCACGATCGGTTCGTAGGTGGCCGGTATCCAGATGGTTGCCGGTTCGAGCGGGGTGAGAGGGCTGTACATCTGCGAGAGCGATGGTCGATGAGTGAGCAACCCATCGGTGATGCCGACCTGTTGGATCGGTTCGGTTGCGTTGAGCAGTATCCCGACAGCAGTCGCGCCTTCCCTCAGGGCGATTCCCTGAGTCGCCGGATGAGTGAGCACCGGTTCGCGCAGACGACCAGTGGCGCCCAGATCGACCAACCGGGCGAGAAGTCGGTCGCCCAACTGATCAGCCAGGCCGCGATGACGGAACCTCGGGTCGGTCACGGTGCCACCTGATTCGAGGATGCCTTCGGCCACGAACACGGCCCCCCAGTGCGCCACGACTTCGCCGTGTTCGTCGACGGCAACCTCGCCGATGCGGTCACCTCGCGCGATGGCTGCTGCCACACGTTCGGGGTAATAGAAGTCGGTACCGGGGTAGGTCCATCCGTAACAGCGGTAGATACAACGGGTCAGTGAGGGGGCATCGGCGGGTTCGAGCTGGTGGAGGGTGACAGTCGCGTCCGTGAGAGGGGCATCCTCGGGGACGACTTCGAGATCTGAATCATGGAAGATGGCATCGTGGGAAGCCCGCGGGAGCCAAACCTTGCTCACGTTGCTCATGCCGTCGGTGCCGCCGGTGGCGGAGGTGGCGAATCCGAGATCGACGATCGACAGGACAACCGGCGGCGGTCCGCTCACCGGCTCGCCGTGATCGCGCAGTTCGATGATGATCTCGGTGCCGTTGGCTTCCACGCGTAGTTCGAGGATCGGCACTGGATCGGCAACTGTTGACCGGTCGTGAGCGTCATCGACAAGTAGTCGCACGACCAGTGACGCAATCTCGGCGGCCCCGCCGAGTTGGCGGGTGATCGAGCGGGCGGCATCGGCGAGCACTGAGGTGCCGAGGCGATCGGTTGGTGCGATGACGGTGAACATCTGGGTGCTCCGATTGTGTCAAGAGGCCGGCCTGCCGGCACTGCCACTGCTGTTGGCGCTTGTGCTCCCGGTTGGGGACGAACCCGGGCTCGTCGGATACTAAGTCTGCTGCGCGTCCTGCTGGCCGAAGAGCCTGCAGGCCGGACCCCGGGTGGGCTAGGTCATGGGGCAACCTCCGCCGTTAGCCATGAGAGTCATCCCGGCGAAATAGCGGCTCTCATCGCTGAGCAGGAATCGAACCACCTGTCCGAGATCGGCCTCGGCATCGCCCAGACGATCGAGCGGATTGCGGGCGAACGGATCACGCCACCTACACCACACTCTGAGTCGACGAACCTCGACGCGGTTAGCGTCGCGGTGTGACGCTTTCCCGATCGTCGGAGCCTGATCGTCGATCCGACTGGATCACCGGTCGTGCATGGCTCGATGCGCTGGCGATCTTCGCGGTCGTCACCGCCTGTGTGTTCATTGCGGTGAACCTCGGTGGTCACGCTCAACTCTCATCGATCGCCAGCGTCGACACCACGCCCTACGCCGGCTCATCAATCTTCGGCTCATGGTTCCGGTTCGACGGTCGTTGGTACGACATCATCGCGACGCGCGGGTACTACTGGGCGGGTCCCGATCTGCAATCGCCGGTTGCGTATTTCCCGGCGTACCCGATGCTGTTGCGCGTGTTGCACGAGGTCACCGGTGTTTCGGTCCGCCTCCTCGGTTCGCTGGTCACAATCGCTTGCGGTGCCGGCATGAGCGTGTTGCTGCTGCGCTGGTGTCGGGACCGAGTGGATTCGACCACTGCGCGCATCGCCCTCGTCACGCTGCTCGTTTATCCCTATGCCTATTACTTCATGGGCGCGGTGTACGCCGATGCGCTGTTCGCGCTGGCGGTCATCGGCGCATTCGTGCTGCTGGAGCGCGATCATCCGATCTGGGCCGGTGTGCTCGGCGCGCTGGCCACCGCCACACGGCCCACCGGTCTCGCGGTTGTCATCGGGCTGGTCGCCGTGGTGCTCTGGAAGCGTGAGGTCATCACCCGGGTCGCGGGCCGCACGGTGATCTCACTGCGCAATCTGCGCCGCGGCGATTTCGGCGTACTGCTCTCGATCGGCGGACTCATCGCCTACATGACCTATCTCGGGGCACGCTTCGACGCGCCTCTCGCCTTTGAAGAGGTCCAGAAGGCACCGGGCTGGGATCAGGGCGTGGGACCCCGCACCTGGTTCAAGATCACCTGGCTCCAGCAGATCAAGAACCTCCCGGGCTGGACCATCGGCTGGATCCAGCGAGGGGATGACGCCACATTTCAGAAGGTGCAGTACGCCTCCACGGTCATCCTGCAGGGATTGCTGATCATCGGTTTCCTGGTCCTCGCCTACTTCGTCTGGAAGCGGCTGGGATGGGGATACGGGCTTTACTCTTTCGCCCTCTTGGCCATCCCACTGGTGGGGACGAAGGATTTCCAGGGGGCAGGCCGTTATCTCATGGCCGCCTTCCCGTGCTTCCTCGTGCTGGCCACGATGCTGACGCCGCGACCGGTACTCAAGTGGCTCTGGTGGGGGGTCAGCGCCTGCATCTTGTTGCTGTGGACGTTCGCCTACGGCCGCGGCTACTACCTTGCATGACTGACATGTCGAACTTCGAGAGCCTGACGATCTTCTACCCGATGTGGAACGAGGAGGACACCATCGAGCGCGCCGTGAAGGCGGCGTTCGAGGCGGGCGACGCGCTTGTCGCCGAAGGCGAGATCTCCCGCTACGACGTCCTCATCATCGATGATGCCTCCACCGACCGCACTCCCGAACTCGCCGATGCGCTTGCTGCTGCTGACCCCCGCGTTTCTGTGGTGCACCATCCCACCAACCGCAAGCTCGGCGGATCACTCAAGACAGGCTTCGCCAATGCCACCGGCGAACTGATCCTCTACACCGACGCCGACCTCCCGTTCGATATGGCCGAGACTCTCAAGGCGGTCCGGCTCCTGCGCATCTACCAAGCCGACATCGTCAGCGCCTATCGCTTTGATCGCACCGGCGAGGGTCCGCGGCGGCTCGTCTACAGCTACGCCTACAACCACCTCATCCAGACCGTGTTCGGCCTCCGGCTGCGCGATATGAACTTCGCGTTCAAGTTGGTGCGCCGGTCGGTGTTCGAACATATCGAACTCAAGAGTGAGGGTTCGTTCATCGATGTCGAGTTGCTCGCCCGCGCCCAGAAGCTCGGGTTCAGCATCGTGCAGTTCGGTGTCGACTACTTCCCGCGAACCCGCGGTATCTCCACGCTTTCGTCGAACTCAGTGATCATGAAGATCCTGCGCGAGATGTCCGATCTCCGCTCAGAACTCAAGGCGCTCACCCCATTGCCGGCGGAGGTGCTCCGTCCCTGGGAGTTCCGCTCCGACTCCGGATCCTGATCCGACCCCGGCCGTCGAACATGAAACCTCCCCGCTCCCCGGCTGCCCGGCGTGTCATGCAGTTGTGGGCCGACTCTGATCGCAGGGGGCGGTTTCACACCACGGCCCGCTGGTGGTCGGCACCATTCGCCGAACTCGAACTCGAAGTCCCGCTTGCCGGCGACATCCTCGAGGTGGGCTGCGGTCACGGAGTCTTGAGCACCTATCTCGCAATCACCTCGCATGCCCGGCGGGTGGTCGGGATCGACATCGACGCCGACAAGATCCTCCTCGCCAGCGAGGCCATCCTTGGTCTCCGACCCGATGAGGCCGATCTGCGCTTCGAGGTGGAACCCTCCGGGGTTGTGCCACCCACCGAGGGCGGATGGCGATCGATTGTGATCGCCGATGTGCTCTATCTGCTGGGCCGTGAGCGTCGGGATGCGCTACTGGCCGCTTGTGTTGACGCTCTCGCTCCCGGTGGTCTCCTCGTCATCAAGGAAGTCGATACAAAGCCACTGCTGAAGGCCCGCATCTCACAGTTGCAGGAACTGATCTCGACAAAGGTGCTGCGCATTACCGATGGGCATGCCCTTGAATTCGCGTCGTCGGAAGAACTCGTGGCCACGCTCGTCGACCTCGGTATGTCCACGATGTCCAAGCGGATCGATCATGGCTACCTGCATCCGCATTGCGTGGTTCTCGGTACCAAGCCGGTGGTGTCAGTCGACGCTGCCGGCTGACCCTTCGTCGGTGAACAACTCGTCGGTGAACAGCTCGTCGGTGAATGGCTGGTCGGTCAGGTCCTTGGTGCCGAGCGGTTCTTCGAGGTCGTCATCTGAGTCGGTGTTGGCAGTATCGGCCGTGTCTTCCTCGCCCTGCGACTTGGCGATGAGGAATCCGCGCGCTCGTTCCGCCAGCGGATAGCGATCGACCAGCGCGTGAAACGCGAGGGAGTGGTCGAACTCCACGAGATGGGCGAGTTCGTGCACGATCACGTAATCGAGCACCCAAGGCGGCCAGGCCGCCAGACGGTTCGAGAGTCGCAGCTCGCCGGTGCTGGGGGTACAGGAACCCCAACGCGATCGTTGCTCGGCCCAGACCACCGCAGTGGGTTGCGGAAGTTCGAACCTGCGGGCGAGGCGACGGGCTCGTCCTTCGAGATCCACCGATTCACTTCGATGACGTCGTTCGAGGCGCGCGACCAGCGTGGCCACCGTGGCGTCGAGTTCCTTCTTCGAAATCTTGGCCGGTGCCCGCACCTGGATCACGCCGTTCACGATGCTGGCCTGCACCGTGCGGCGGCGACGGGTGCTGTAGATGATCTCGATCGGCAGAGAGGTCTGCGGCCCAGAGTCAGTCACGTGTCGGTCACTGGTCGGTCACGGTTCAGATCTGCGACGGGATCGTGAGCTCATCGTCATCGACGAGCACGAGGCGTTCGCCGATCTCGATGCGGTTGCCGTGATGCACGAGTGCACGGGCGCCGAGGTTGGGCATGCGCTCCCAGGGGAGCCCCGCATCGCGCTCGAGGGCGCCGATGACCCCGCCGTGGGTGAGCACCAGGAGTTGCGCCCCGCGGTATTCGGCCTCGATTCGGGCGAGGGCACCCTTGATGCGCTCCATCAGTTCGTCATGGCCCTCGTATCCGAGCGGCCAACGATCATGGCCGAGGTAACCGGGCCACTGCTGTTCGATCTCTGCTCTCGTGAGCCCTTCCCACTCGCCGGCATCGCGCTCGGCGAGGTCGGATTCCACCACAACCGGGCCGATGCCGATCTGCGCACTGATGATCTGCGCGGTCTCGAGCGCCCGAATGAGCGGTGACGCCACAATGACGTCGACGGTTCCGATCCTTGCCGCCGCATGGAAGGCCTGGCGCCGGCCGAGTTCGGTGAGATCGGGATCGGCCCCGCCCTGCCAGCGGCCGGTGGCGTTCCATTCGGACTGTCCGTGCCGGACGAGGAGCATATGAGTCACGGCGGTGACGGTACCGCGCCATGACCGGCGGTGGCGCCGGGTCGATGAACCCCTAATCTCTGCGGGTGGCCACGCTCCGACTCTTCGCTGCAGCACGAGAGGCTGCGGGTACCAGCCGCGAGGCATTCAGTGGCAACACCGTCGGCGAGATCCTCGACAACGCCGCTGATCGCTACGGCCGCACCTTCACCGAGGTGCTTGCGTCCAGCAGGGTCTGGTGCAACGGCGAACCTGCGGAGCGTTCCGACCTCGTCACCGACGCCGATGAGGTCGCCGTGCTGCCCCCGGTATCGGGAGGCGCGGCATGAGCCCGGCAGCATCTACTCGACCAAGCCCGGTCCAACGGTTCGTGCTGATGCCGAACAGCGCCGGTCGGGAGGTCCGCTTCGGCATTCTCTGGTTTGTGGGCTTCATCGTCTGTGCATTCGTCGGACCCATCGCTGTGGCTCTTCTCATCGGAAGTCTCTCTTCGGTCGCGGCACTTCAGTCGGTGGCGGCATGGAAGCAGGCTCGTAGCGAGGTCGACCGTCAGGTGGCTGCGGTCACCCCGCTCGCCGCGGCACTCGCGGCGCTTGTGGGTGTCGGACTCTCCGGGTTCGTGTTGTTGTTCGGTGTCGTGGCCGCGGTGGTTCTGGCACTGGCCGCCCCTCGCCGCCGCTCCGGCGTGATCGCCAGAGCCGGCGTCACTGTGCGATGCATGCTCCTGCCCACGATCACTGCCGTCGCGGTGGTCTCGATGGCGCGCACCAGCATGAGTGGGCTTCTGGTGCTCCTCGTTCTCGTGAGCGCGTATGAGGCGGGGAATCATCTGATCGGTACCGACGCCGGCTCGGTCTTCGAAGGTCCGATCGCCGGCATCATTGCGGTCGTGGTGCTCACCTTCACCGAGGCCACGTTCCAGTTCGGCCCATTCTCCTCGCATTCGGCTTGGGTCCTGGGCGCTCTGGCGGCGGTCACTGCCCCGCTCGGTGCCCCTCTTGCCGCCGCCATGGTTCCGCGTGCCCAGGATGTCGGCGCCGCTCTTCGTCGTCTCGACGCGTGGTTGGTTGTGGCCCCGGCTTGGTGCTGGGTGCTCTGGAACCTGCTCGGCCGCACCCACTGACGGTCGAGAATCCGCCGGAACTCGCCAATTCGCCGTAGCTTGGAGGGGTCATGCGATCGCTCGCTGTGCTCTCGTTGCACACATCCCCCCTTGCTCAACCCGGCACCGGTGATTCCGGGGGCATGAACGTGTACGTGCGCGAACTCGTCGGCGCGCTCGCCCAAGCGGGTGTTCGCACCGAGGTGTTCGTGCGTCGATGGGCCGATGATCTCCCCCATGTCGTCGATGTCGAACCGGGTTTCCGCGTCGTACACATCGACGCCGGCCCCGCTGATCTTGCCAAGGAACAGCTACCCACGATCGTTGACGAGTTCGCCGATGGCGTAGCGGAACATCTCCGGCGTAACAACGACACCGACGCCATCCATGCGAATTACTGGCTCTCGGGTGTGGCTGGCCATCGCCTCAAGCATGAACTCTCGCTCCCGCTCGTCTCCACGTTTCACACCCTGGCTCGAGTGAAGGCTGAGACCGGCGACGACGAACCCGACGCTCGCATCGCGGCCGAGACATCGGTCATCGGATGCTCCGATGCCATCCTCGCCAACTGCGCCGATGAGGTCACCCAGCTCGTCGAGCTCTATGGCGCTGATCCGTCGCGTGTCGAGATCGTCCCGCCGGGTGTCGACCACGCGTTCTTCTCTCCCGGGAATCGGGCCGGCGCCCGCCTGGCCCTCGGCCTCGGCGATCATCCAGTGCTGCTGTTCGCCGGTCGGATCCAGCCGCTCAAGGGTCTCACCGTGGCTGTCGCCGCATTCTCCGAGCTGGCGCTCACACATCCCGATGCCGTCATGGTCGTGGTGGGCGGACCCAGCGGGCTCGACGGCGAACAGGAACTTCGCACTGCTCGTTCGCTCATCGACGCGTGCGGTCTGCAGGATCGGGTTCGGTTCGTGCCGCCGCAGGCCCACCACATGCTTTCCACGTACTACCGCGCTGCCGATGTGTGCGTGGTGCCGAGCCGTTCCGAGTCATTCGGTCTTGTTGCGCTTGAGGCAGCTGCATGCGGCACGCCGGTGGTGGCTGCAGCAGTTGGCGGATTGCGCACGCTTGTCGATCATGGCCACACCGGGTTCCTCATCGAGTCGCGTGACCCCGCCGAGTACGCAGCGGCCATTGCCGAACTGCTCGACAACCCGGTGCTCGCCGAACGCATGTCACTCACGGCCGCTGAGAAGTCACGGCATTTCACCTGGTCGACCACGGCGGCGCGACTCCGTCGCATCTACGCTGACCTCACGTCGCGAGCACTCGTCTCGTGCAATTGAACGAGGAGCGTCATGGCTGACGAGGTCGCCGACCCGAAAAGACTCGCCGAACTCGAGCAGGTCATAGCGGTGTGGCTGGCCGAGCAACTCCGGGACAATCCAGTGGTTGCTGCGGTCGAGCGCATCGATGAGGACGACATCCGTTGGTTCGTGCGCATCAAGGGCGAGACCAAGGACGTCTATTCGATCTGGTTCACGTTGCGTCAGCGGTCGCTCCACTTCGAGACCTACGTCATGCCGGCCCCGGAGGAGAACGCGGCAGCGTTCTACGAGCATCTTCTGCGCCGCAATCGCAAGCTGCATGGCCTCACGTTCTGCATCGGGAGCGAGGACGCCGTGTTCCTCGCCGGTGCGCTGCCGATTCACGCCATCGACGAGGGCGAACTCGACCGTGTGCTCGGTTCGTTCTATGCGTACGTCGAGCAGTGCTTCCTGCCTGCGCTGCGGATCGGCTTCGCCTCGCGTTTCGCCTGACCCTGCCGTTCGCCCCGTGCAAGAACCCGGCCGACGAACCCGGCCGAATGGCTCTTCCTTGTGATCGGCGTTGGGAGTCGGGTCCGGGATCCTTAGGTTGCTCGGGCCGGGGTGTTCGGTGACGGGCGGCAACCCATCGGGGAAGTGGGGCGGCCCCAGTCGACACCCCGGCATCACTGCATCATCAGGCCCACCGCATGAACAGGTCCGTATGAGCAGGTCCGCATGCTGCGCACGGTCACTGCCTTCGATCTGCGCTTCGGCACGGGTGGTCCACGGGGTTCGCTAGCGTCGCAGCATGATTCGACTTGAAATCGTCGGTGGCGGCCGTATGGGCGAGGCCCTCCTCGGAGGACTGTTGGCGGCCGGTTGGGCCGAGCCGGGCGAACTGGCCGTGGTGGAGCGTCTCGCCGAGCGGCGTGAGCAGCTGACCGAGCTCTTCCCGGGCGTGGCCGTTCTCGCCGAACCGGTGGCGGCCGAGGGTGCGGTCATCGCCGTGAAGCCCAACGATGTCGCCGACACCTGCCGGACCCTCGCCGGTTTCGGAGTTCAGCGCGTGTTGTCGATCGCCGCCGGTGTCACCACCGCCGCTCTCACTGCTGCGCTGGGCGAGGGCATCGCTGTCGTGCGGGCCATGCCCAACACGCCTGCATTGGTCCGCACCGGTGCTTCGGCCATCGCTGCTGGCGCGTCGGCCACAACGGCTGATCTCGACTGGGCTGCGTCCATCCTCGAGGAGGTCGGCATCGTTGTCCGGGTGGAAGAGGCCGATCTCGACATCGTCACCGGATTGTCGGGTTCCGGTCCGGCCTATGTGTTCATGATGGTCGAGAACCTCATCCTCGCCGGAGTGGCCGGTGGCCTCACGCACGAGATGGCCGAACTGCTCGCCACCCAGACCCTGCTGGGCGCGGCCACATTGCTGCACAGCAGCGATGACGATGCCGCCGCACTCCGCGAGGCGGTCACCTCCCCGGGGGGTACCACGGCCGCTGGGCTCCGGGTGCTCGGCGAGGCCGGCGTTCCCGCAGCCATTGTCGACGCCGTACTCACCGCCGCCGAACGTTCACGTGAGCTCGGCCGGTCCTGAGGCGCCTGCGCACCGGTAGCCTTCGACCCTCATGGCTCTGCGTTACGACACCATCACGTTCCTGTCCGACTACGGACTCACCGACGGCTTTGTCGGGGTGGTGCATTCGGTGATCCGATCCATCGCTCCCGAGGTCGGGGTGATCGACCTCTCGCACGGGATCGAGCCCTACGACGTCCGCGGTGGTGGGCTCGCCCTCGCCCGCAGCGCTCCGTACCTCTGTCCCGGCGTTGTGCTCGCCGTCGTTGACCCTGCGGTCGGCACCTCACGTCGTCCTATTGCCGTGGAGATCGGCGATGGCGCCGCAGTGCTCGTCGGCCCCGACAACGGACTGCTCGCCCCCGTGGTCGGCCTCTACGGCGGTGCCACTCGTGCCGTCGAGATCACCAACGAGCTCTATCGCACGCCTTCCGAGTCGACCACCTTCGACGGTCGCGACATCTTCGCTCCGGCCGCCGCGCATCTATGCATGGGGGTCGAGCTCACTGATCTCGGGCCGCTCATCGATCCCGTCACGTTGTTCCCCGCAATGGTGCCGCTTCCGCGTGAGGATGAGGGTCGCGTCCACGGCGAGGTGCTGTGGGTGGATCGATACGGCAACGCCCAACTCAACATCGACGAGGACGATCTGACCGGATTCGAAGATCGTGTGCGGCTCGTGTTCGAAACCACCTCACGCTCGGCGCGAATCGTGCGGGCCTTCGCCACTGTCGACCCCGGCGAGGTCGGACTCATCATCGACTCCTACGGGCTCTACGCGGTGGTGCTCGATCGAGCATCGGCCGCCGATGAGTTCGAACTGAAGGCCGGTAGTGCCGTCACCATTGAGGCACTCGATGAGCAGCGTCAGCCCGGCATCGTCACGCCGGTCACCATCAGCCCCCGTCCGGTCTGAACCACCGGCCCGACCGACCGACCCATCGGAGTCCCCATGCGCCCAGGAACCGTCCTCTCGATCGGCCTGCTGTTGCTCATCATCCTCGGTGCCGCCGTGATGCAGTTGTTCGTGCTGGCCAAGTAGATCCGACCCGTTCGCAGCGACGAACCTCAGGCCGCCCGGTCACGAGTGTCGGCGCGCCATGGCTCCGGTTCGGCCAGTGCTCGCACATTGCGCCGACCATCGGTGTTCGTGAGCAGGAACCCGATGAAGATCACGGCGATGCCGGCGACGAGCGACAACGCGAAGCCGTTCATCTCGTCGACCACCGAATTGAGCACGCCGCCAGCGCTCAGGATGATGGTGCCGGCGGCGATCAACAGATTGGCCAGCGCGAGTCGACGCGGTGAGAGGCCGGAAGGACCCGAGGCGGCGCCGACCGAGCGGCGTTGACGCAGGAGCCGCCATGCGCTCCACAATGCGCCGCCGATGATGACCATCGCCGCCACTCCCGAACCCACTGCGGCAGCGATCCGGGGGCCGGGGCCGAAGATCTCGCGACCCTGGGGGAGAACATCGGGTTCGATGGGACCGAGCAGTTGTGCCGAAACGATGAGGCCGGTGCAGAACGCACCCAGCAGCGAGATGATCGCGGCCCATCGGCGGCCGTGCTGTGGGCCGGCCAGCAGTTCGATAGTGCCCAGAGCAAGGAATGGCACGTTGAGGATGGCTCCGAACAAGTAGAACGATTTGAACGACCATTCGCCCCATCCGAGGGCGGCACCGACCCAGAGCGAGGCCGATCCAGCGGCGAACATGGCCAGCGAGATGGTCCAAGCGGCCTCGTGGCGACGATGTCCCGACAGCCATCGTTCGAAGGTCGAC
>CAFBNC010000028.1_pt1 | contig 18512 bp, 15 predicted proteins | sample 7269161 | NCBI WGS metagenome assembly CAFBNC01 (sample SAMEA6814082, study PRJEB35770) | freshwater metagenome | biome: Freshwater; feature: Freshwater reservoir; material: water | place: Czech Republic | collected 2017-05-23 | depth 30m m
GACCCACGATGGTGACTGGTCCCGACTGCGAGATCACCAATTCGATGCTCATGGAATCAGGTGTCGTGCTCGCCGGCGCATCACGCGACAGTACCCGCCGCCATCAACGACCTGAGGGGTGTGTCGTCTCACCCTCGCCGTACCATCGACCCTGATGGCTCGTCGTGCCCGATCCGAAACCGAACCCGTAACCACTGACCCGACCGCTGGCGCGACGGCTGACGCGACGGCTGACGCGACGGCTGACGCGACGGCTGACCAGAGCACACTCGAACGCGAACCGACACCGATCCCTCTCGATCAACTCGTCGCGTCCCTCGGCTCGGACCCGCGCCTCGTCCATGTCGAACGGCTACCGGCCCGAACCGCCCGGCACGGCGAGCTCGCGCAACCGCTGAGTGCGGCGGTGGCCGACGCGTTCGGTTCCCCGAGGCTGTGGTCACATCAGGTTGAAGCCATCGATCATGCCCGGGCGGGACAATCCGTGGCGATCGCCACCGGAACCGCATCGGGAAAATCGCTGTGCTTCCAACTCCCCATCGCCGAATCGGTCGCAGGGCCCCGACCAGCAACCGCGCTCATGCTGTTCCCCACCAAGGCGCTTGCTCAGGATCAACTGCGCTCGATCACTGCGGCGGGTGTCCCCGGTCTGGTGGCCGGCACCTACGACGGCGACAGTTCACCCGAGGAGCGCGCGTGGGTCCGCCGCAACGCCAATGTGCTGCTCACCAATCCCGACATGCTCCATGCCGGGTTCCTTCCCGGCCACGATCGCTGGGCCACTTTCCTGCACCGGCTCGACTACGTCGTGGTCGACGAACTGCACGCCATGCGCGGCGTGTTCGGCAGCCATGTGGCCCACATCCTGCGTCGACTGCGTCGCCTCTGCGCGCACTATGGCTCCGACCCGACCTTCATCTTCACCTCAGCCACGATCGGTCAGCCCGGTCGCCTCGCCTCGGATCTCTGTGCCAAAACAGTCGTCGAGGTGACCGACGATGGCTCACCCAGGGGCGAACGCCTCTTCCTGCTCTGGAACCCCGGGGCCGAGGATCCCGAGGATCCAGGCGGTGGCCCGGGATCCGTCTCTTCGAACCGCGACACCGCCGAGCTCATGCGTGCGGCAGTCGCCGGCGGACACCGGGCCATCGCGTTCTGTAGGAGCCGCAAGGGCACCGAGGTGGTGGCTGCCGATATCCGCCGACGGTTGCCAACCCGTCTCGGCGACGCCGTTCGTCCGTATCGCGGCGGGTATCTGCGCACCGAACGACGGGAGATCGAACAAGCGCTCTTCGACGGATCGCTTCGCGGTGTGGTCGCCACCAGCGCGCTCGAACTCGGCATCGACGTCGGTGGCCTCGACGTATGCGTGCTCAATGGGTTTCCGGGAACCATCGCCTCGATGTGGCAGCAGGCCGGGCGGGCGGGGCGCCAGAGCCAACTCTCGCTCGCCGCGCTCGTGGCCGGCGATGATCAACTCGATCATTGGTTCGTCACCCATCCCGACGAACTGTTCAGTCGTCCGCCGGAACCGGCGGTCATCAATCCGCAGAACCCCCATGTGCTGCTCCCCCATCTCGCGTGCGCCGCCTTCGAGCAACCCCTCACCCCCGATGACGAACAGTGGTGGGGCGATGCCCTCGACGAGGGCATCCGCACCTTGGTGCTCGATGACCTCCTCGTGTTTCGTCCCCCCACCCATCGCAAGGGACCGGCCGCGGTCTGGGCCGGTCGGGGTCGTCCCTCCGCCGGATTGAGCCTGCGCAGTGCCGGCGGCGAGGAATTCCGCATTGCGACAGCCGATGGCACCCTCATTGGCACGGTCGACGGCTCCCGGGCGCTCCGCCTGGTGCATCCGGGTGCGGTCTATCTGCATCAGGGTGAAAGCTGGAAGGTCGAGAGACTCGACTTGGAAGACCGCGTGGCAATCGTGGAGTCCGCAGAGGAGGGCGAATACACCCAGCCACGGGCCACGACCGATATCGAGATCCTCGCCTCCGAGGCCGATCGTATGGTCGGCGGGGCGGTGCTCCATCTCGGTGAGGTACTCGTGCGCTCACAGGTGACCGGTTATCGCCGCATCAACACGTTCACCGGCGAGCAGCTCGGCATGGTCGATCTCGATCTTCCACCGGGCGAACTGGTCACCCGGGCGTTCTGGTACGTGATCGATGATGCGCTGCTCGATGCCGCCGGCCTCACACCTGCCGATGTTCCCGGGGCGCTTCATGCCATCGAGCACGCCGCCATCGGCATGATGCCGCTGTTCACCATCTGCGATCGGTGGGATGTCGGCGGTCTGAGCACCGCACTTCTCGCCGACACAGGCGCGGCCACGATCATCATCTACGACGGGTACCCCGGCGGGGCGGGCATCGCCGAACTCGGATTCGACGCCGGCGGCGACCATCTCCAGGCCACCCTTGAGATCATCGAGAGCTGCGAGTGTTCGAGCGGTTGCCCCTCGTGCGTGCAATCACCGAAATGCGGCAACGGGAACGACCCGCTCGACAAGTCTGGGGGCATCGCGCTGCTGCGCATGATGCTGGGCCACTCATCGAGCTGACCCCTCCGGTGTTTCGAGCCGCATCACGGCATCAGCCGAGAGGCCGATATCGGGCAGAAGGACGCCGACGAGTGGAAGGTCGGTGGCACTCGAGTAGTCGATACGTACGCGCACTCGGTCACCGCCGGGCAATACCTCCTCGATGACCCGCAGGCGCTCCGGATCGAGCGGACCGGCACGCTGCGCACCGAACACTGCTGCGCCGTGACGATCGGTCAGTGCCACCGCAGCAGCCCGCACCGCCTCACGAGTTCCGTGGACGACGAGCAGGTGATCGCGAACCACCAAGCCCACCTGCACGATCAGGAGGAAGAGGATCACGATGAACGGGAGCGCGACCGCGAGCTCAACAGTGGATTGCCCGCGGTCGCGATCCCGACTCATTTCACGCGTCCGACGATTCCGTTGAGCACGACGTCGAAGAGCTTGCCGATTGCCCCTGATTTGGTGGCCCAGCCGAGCAGCAGCATCGCCACTCCCGCCGCGCCCAGAAGCACGAGTGCGTATTCCGCAGTGGTCTGGCCACGATCGCCGAATCGGCCATCTCCGGTATGCGATGTTGCTGAAGCCTCTGCTTTTGCGAGGGCGGCGACCCCGCGGGACTGCACGAATGTAAAAGCGATGAGAATCACGTGATTCATGAGGATCTCCTTGACATAGGTCGGTTCGGATACGGGCGGATCTCAGAGTGAGATCGCGCCGATTGATGCAGCGATGAGCGGGACCACGGCAAGAAGCACGAAAGCCGGGAGCACACACAGAACCAAGGGGAACAACAACTGCACCGGCAGCCGTCGGGCTTCGAGTTCGGCCCGGCGGCGACGCAGCAGTCGGGTATCGAAGGCGACCCGATCGAGCGCTGGGAGCAATGCCGTGCCGTCGAACGCGGTGGACCGGATGGCCGCAACGAGTGGATGGGCGCTGTCGCCGAGAACCTCGAGCGCGTCGAGCGCGTCTCCCAGTCGAACCCCGAGCTCGACCCGACGCAATACCTCCTCGAATGCAGGCGCAACGACCGCCGGCAGTACACCGAGCACTGTGGGCAGCAACTGATGGGGAGTGAGGCCAGCGTGCACCCCGAGACGCAGCAGATCCACCACATCGGGAAGCGATCGCTCGATCGCAGCGCGCCGGGCCCGTTCCTCGGCTCGGCCACGATGGCGAATGCGGAGTCGCGCCGCCAGCACCGCGAAGACGGTGAGGATGGCGACAAACAGCAACGTCATCGGACACGGGCGATCATCCGGGACATCCAGAGAGCCCCGAGCGCGTCGAGCCCGAGCCCCACGATGCAGCAGGCCCATCCAATTGGCGTGGTGAACTGCACCGCCGCCACCCGGGAATCGATGCTGGCCATGAGCACGGCGAACACCGCAGGCGCCACGATGAGCACCAGTGCCGACGCACGGGCCTGCGAGGACAGTGCAGCGACCTCGCGATCGAGCGCCAGCCGATCACGGAGACTCTCGGCCACACCGTCGAAGACCGATGCCACCGCTCCTCCGGAGTCGGCGGCAAGTTGGAGCGCAGTGCCGACCAGGAGCCGCGCCGGGGGCGCACCCTGCATCCAGGCCTCCAGGATCGGATGCATCGGCGCTCCGGTGCCGATCGCTTCGGTGAGTTCGCGATCAGCCGGCTCGGCACAGTCGCCCGCGGCCGACGCGAGTGCCAACCGGAGGGAGGAACCGCTGCGCAGTCTCCGGGTGGTGGACTCGAGGAGTAACAGGACATCGCGATCGGAACTGCGCCGGCGAGTAGCAGCACCGAACCACCGCTGGAATGGACCGAGGAGACGAGCCGTCTGATCGCCGAGCCGAACTCGGGCTCGCTCAGCAATTGAGCACCGTCGACCGGCGCCGAGACGCCGGCGAATCAGTTGCTCCGAGCGCCACTCACCGACGAACGCGAACGTCCGAAGAGTGCACACCACAGCGATGGCGGCGCACAGGCCGGGCACCACAGTCGCAGTCACGACGAGGCCGCTTCGAGCCAGTCGCTTGATGGGGCGGATGTGAACACATGCCGCGCAGCCCGCGAAGGCAGTGCGCAGAGCGCGCCTGAATGGTTGGTGAGCAACCGGACCTCCACCTCACCTGATCCCCCACCAGCGGCGCTCACTGGGCCTGGAGCTGGGCCGGCCCCTGCACCCATCGCTGACGCGCACTCCTGAACCTCGCCCACTGCAACGACGCGGCGGGTCCCGTCGGGCCGTCGAGCGATGGCGACGACCAGATCGAGAGCCGATCGGAGCTGCTCGCGAATTGCCGGAAGCGGCAAGGCAACATCACCCATGAGCACGAGGGTCTCGAGTCGTCGGAGTGCATCCGCCGGTCCGTTGGCATGACAGGTCGACAGCGACCCCTCGTGACCGGTGTTCATGGCCTGGAGCATGTCGATCGCCTCCCCGGCCCGGACCTCCCCCACCACAATGCGGTCGGGGCGCATGCGCAGGGCATTGCGCACGAGGTCGCGCACCCTGACGGCTCCGGCCCCCTCGGTTCCGGCGGGCCGAGCTTCGAGTCGCACCACATGATCACCGGGGAGCCGCAGCTCGGCGGCGTCCTCCACGGTGATGACTCGTTCGTGGTCGTCGATCTCTGCAGCGAGAGCGTTGAGCAATGTGGTCTTTCCCGCACCAGCGCCGCCGCACACAAGGATGTTGAGGCGCGCTCGCACCGCCCATCGCAGCAGTGCCGCAGTGCCCGGCGTGGCCACTGCGTCGAGTTCGATACGACGGGCGCCGAAGCGGCGGATTGTCAGACACGGACCATCGACAGCAAGCGGACGGACCACTGCGTTCACCCGCGATCCGTCGGGAAGTCGCGCATCAACGATCGGAGACACGCGATCGATGGAGAGTCCCAACGGGCCGACGATTCGCTCGATCAACTGCAGGACCGTGGGTTCATCGATGGCCAGCTCAGTGCGTTCGAGCCGGCCGTCACGCTCTATCCAGACCGCTCCACCCCCGTTGACCATCACCTCGCTCACCGAGGCATCGGCCAACAGCGGTTCGAGCACCCCGAGCCCGCTCATACGCGCCTGCAGTTGCTCGACCACCGAGGTGACCTCGGGTTCGGGCAGGAGCGGGTCGTCGATACGAGCCAGCTCATGGATAGTTGCCGCCGAGGTATCGACCGGGGGCCCTCCGGTACCGAGCAGTTGCTGATGCAGCCGATCGACAAGGGACTCGGCGTGTCCGCGCCGACCGCCCACCTCAGGCCGCATGACGCAACGACCGTTCGAGTCCGCGCGGCATTCGCATGCCGAGCGTTCCCGCATCGACCGCTCGGGCCACGGAGGAGTCGAGGGGTACTTCGGCGATCACCGGAACGCCGAGGATGTCCTCCACCTCCCGGCGACCGAGCGCTCGACCCTCCTCGGTCACCAGCACGATCCCGGTGGGCCGAACCGGTGAAGCCAGAGCTCGACGCAATGACAGGAAGCATGCTCGGGTGACCAACAGGGACTGGTCAGCGCCGGCAGCGAGTCGGGCCAGCGGTTCCATGATCAGACCAGCCCCAGTGGTAACGCGGCCGAGATCAAAGATGGTGTCGCGAGGATCGAGTGCGAGTTGCTCAAGCAGTTGCTGGACCCGATCAGGGCTCGCAACGCCCTCCATGGCAGTACGCCCCAGCGAAAGAAGCGAGATATCAGGGGACACCTCGATCTCGAGACGTCGCAGCGCATCGGGCGGCACCTCACCACCGGCCGTCAGCCACTCGGAGACCCCGGGACCGCTCGGCTCCGGAAGACCGAGTGCGCTCGGACAATCGCCGGCGAGATCAACCAATAACGAACCGCCGCTTTCCGGTTCGCGACCGCGCATGGTGGCCAGCGCGATGGCCACCACCGTCGTTCCCGAACCGCCCTTGGCCGACCAACATGAGATCGTTGCCATCTGTCCTCCCATCACGACATCACCATGTGTGTCGTCGTGTCGATCACGAGTCCGAGCGGCGCCGCAGCGCTGATCGATTCGTGAAGTGATCACCCGGGGAAGGCCTGCACACCCTAGGGAAACCGCGGGGATCCCCCAATGGGCGCGGTGGCCCCTTCTCCGGCGACCCGTATGCTCGTCTCTGTGATGGAAGCGGCGTTCTTCGATCTCGACAAGACAGTGATCGCGCATGGCGCGCTCGTGGCCTTCGGTGGTTCGTTCCGCCGGGCCGGAATGGTCAACCGGCGAGTTCTTGCCCGCACGGTGTGGAACGGGCTGGTCTTCCGCACCTTCGGCGCTGATGAGGAACGCATGCGTCGATTCCGTGAGTCGACACTTCAGATCACCCGTGGCTGGGACCACGCAACCGTCACCTCGATCGTTCACCGCACACTTGCCGAAGTCATCGACCCGATCGTGTACGACGAGGCCATCGTGCTCATCGAAGGCCACCGCGCGGCTGGCCGTCTCGTCTATCTCGTCTCCGCATCGCCCGAGGAGATCGTCGCTCCGCTCGCCGAGCATCTGGGACTCGACGGAATCATCGCGAGCCGGGCCCGTCTCGATACTGATGGTCGCTACACCGGTGAGGTTGAGTTCTATTGCTACGGCCAGAACAAGGTCGACGCCATTACGGAGTTGGCTGCGGTCGAATCCATCGATCTCGGCCGGAGCTACGCCTATTCGGACTCGGCAACCGACCTACCCATGTTGAAGGCGGTCGGTCATCCCATCGCGGTGAATCCTGACCGCGAGCTCACCCGCGTCGCCCTGCACAACGGTTGGCCCATCGTGGAATTTCTGCGAGGAGTGCCACTGCGCGACCGAATCGCTCTACCGACAACAACTCGCGCAACATTGATCACCACCGGAGCAGCTGTCGTGATGGTTAGTTCAATCGTCGCTGTGGTGATACTGGCCCGCCGCCGGACCGCCCTGGCGTGACCGTCAGGCGTCCTGCAGTTTCTTGACGGCAAATGCTGCAAGGGCAAGGACCACGATGACAACCAAGAGCTTCTTCATGGGGGCCAGTGTAGAGGTGCACCCCCACGGATTCCATTGCCCGGCCGGCGCGATTCCCGCATCTGCGGGAACACGATGACCACTGGAACGCTCAGCCCGGTGGCGCCTGGCCGGTCTCCCAGCGATCGATGCTGACGATACGGCAGGTGAACACCACGTCGGGTCGCGATGGCACAGAGGTCGACCAGTTGCTCGTGCGATGCGGTGCTACCTCGGCGATGGTGAGTGAGGTCGAACCGAACTCGGTGCCGTCTTCATCGTTGCGGAACGACACCACCACCCTGTAGTCGCTCGGTTGGGATGTCCAGTTCGTGACGGTGCCTGCAGCACGCGCGCCGGACTGACTGTCGGACTCGCAGGTGCCGATGCGGATATCGCGCTGCGGGGGATGCTCGACATCGGGACTCGTGGTGAGGATGCCGGTTTGGTCGACCACTTCTTTGTCGATGGTTTGATTTGATTCGCCACCACTACCGAAGGCCGACTTGGCGATGACCAACCCGACCAGCAGCACGAGAACCACGATGAGTAGACCCAGGCCAGCCACCCACAGCGGAATGAGCCGACGGGCCGGTGGAGTCTCGGTGGCGGCGGTGTCCTCAGTCATCGACGATGAGCGGACGAAGGGTGTGGATCAGACGGCGAGGAGGTCGCGGGCGCCGGTATCGGAGGACGGATGACGAAGCTTCGACATCGCTCGGGCCTCGATCTGGCGGATGCGCTCACGGGTGAGGTTGAAGTGCTCGCCGACCTCTTCAAGGGTGCGGGGCTCGCCTCGGTCGAGACCGAAACGGAGCTTGAGGATCTCGCGCTCACGCTCGTCGAGCGGAGAAAGCAGACGGCTGATCTCCTCGGGCAACAGCGCCGTAGCGGCAACCTCGAAGGGGGATTCAGCAGAACGATCCTCGACGACGTCACCGAGTTCGGCGTCGCCGTCCTCACGAAGCGGTTCGGACAGGGAGAGCGGTTCGGCGGCGAAGCGCAGCGCTTCGGTGACCTTGTCCTCCGGCATCTCGACCTCGGCTGAAAGTTCGGCGAGCGTTGCCGGACGACCAAACTTCAGCTCAAGACGGGCACGAGCCTTCTGAAGACGGGCGAGGGTGTCACCGGCGTGAACAGGGAGACGAATGGTGCGACCGGTGTTGGCGATACCGCGAGTGATGGCCTGACGGATCCACCACGTGGCGTAGGTCGAGAACTTGAAGCCCTTGCGCCAGTCGAATTTCTCGACGGCGTGCATGAGGCCGAGGTTGCCCTCTTGGATGAGGTCGAGCAACGGCAGACCAGAGGCCTGATACTTCTTGGCGATCGAGACAACCAGACGAAGGTTCGACTGCACGAAGGTTCGCTCGGCGTCATCGCCGACCTTGATGGCACGCTTCAGTTCGCGCTTTCGCGCCGGCGTGATGGTGCCGCCAGCGTCCATCTCGGCGCGAGCAGCCACGCCCCCCTCGATGGCCTGGGCGAGGCGGACTTCATCGTCCTTGGTAAGCAATGGGTACTGCCCGATATCGGTGAGATACAGACGGACGAGATCCTCTTCGTCCCGTTCCACGCGCTCCTTGGCCATAACTCCACCTCAACTAGCTCTACTGCAGCGACTTCGTTCGACAAGACCATCGGATGATGGCCCTGCCGGGACTGCCACCGTCGACGACACAAGGATCGGCTCCGGTCTTGACCCCCTGCTGCGGGATGGGGTTCGGATAACGATACCGGTCCGGTACGACCGTCATGCACTGCAGGGCCGATTCGTTCAGGAAGGCGTCAGAAGTTCCAAGGGAGAGAGGGCCTCGAGTGCAGCTCGGTGGCCCGCGAGTCGATCGACCGCGGCCCGATCCAGTGTGCCCTGTGAGGCCCGCAACACCGCTCGGCATCCCACGAGATCACCTGCGATATCGGTACGGACGATCTCGGCGATCCGGTGCAGCGCAGGCTCGGCCAACAGCGTCGTGCGGTCGAGATGGTCGGCGACCGAGCGGTCGATCAACTCAAGAACCAGTTCGGCGGAGATGAACGCCTCGAGCGAATGCTCGTGTTCCGAGGCCGGAGCCAGCGCCACGACAAACGCCTCGAGCACAGCGGTTCCCGCCACAAGTGCATCGGCGCCGGGGGGCGCTGTGGGGAGCAGTTCGTACCAGCGCTGCGCACGCCAGGCCGCATGCTCACCGAGTTCGAGCATCGTCAGTTTGGCCACCGGATCAGTGAGAGAGGTGACCCACCCGCCGAAACACGCGAACGCCTGCTGTTCGAGCCAGCAGTAGGTGCCAACCCGACGAGCAGACTCCGGAGCGGACAGCGGTGCGGTCATGAACGAAGGCTAGGCCGTCAGCGAATCAGCGCCGGTACCGATTCACGATCGGCAGCCGGCGATCCTTGCCGAACCCCTTCGAGGTGACCCTCGGACCGGGTGGCGATTGCCGACGCTTGTACTCCGCCAGATCCACCAATCGCACAATGCGCTCCACAACAGCGGCGTCATGGCCGGCAGCGATGATCTCTTCAGCGGACTGATCGCCCTCGACATACAACGCCAAGATGGGGTCAAGTTCCTCGTAGGGCGGGAGGCTCTGATCATCACGCTGATCTGGTCGCAGCTCCGCGGATGGCGGCTTCGTGAGCACGGTCTCGGGGATGAGTTCCCGACCCCCGCGCTCATTGCGCAGCCGGCACAGTCGATACACGAGCAGCTTCGAGACATCCTTGATGACTGCATACCCACCGGCACTGTCGCCGTAGAGCGTTGAGTAGCCGACCGAGGATTCACTCTTGTTCCCGGTGTTGAGCAGCATCCATCCGAATGCATTCGAGAGAGCCATGAGGATCACGGCCCGGATGCGACTCTGCAGATTCTCCTCCGCCAGCCCGATGGCGTGACCGGAGAACGAGGGCTCGAGCATGTCCATGAGTGCCACATGTGCATCTTCGATGGCGATGGTGCGGTGTTCGATTCCGAGATTCTCCGCCAACGCCACTGCGTCGGAGATCGAATGATCGCTGGAATAGCGAGATGGCATCAGCACCCCATGCACATGCTCGGCACCCAACGCGTCGACGGCCACTGCAGCGACGAGCGCCGAGTCGATGCCACCAGACAGGCCAATGACGACATCGCTGAAACCGTTCTTGCGAACGAAATCGCGCGTTCCGAGCACCAGTGCCTCCCACACCTCCTCCTCCACGCTGAGGCGGGGTGCGATACCGATCGGCTCGAGTTCCGGCAGTGAGGGGTGAGAAACACCGGCTGATGACGACGTTGCGACGGAGCAATCGAGCAGTTGGAGGACACTCGTTTCTGCTGTTTCGGGGAGTTCGATGTCAACGACGTGGAGACCCTCACGAAACTGAGGCACTCGGGCAATGACCTCACCCGCTGCGTCGACCACCATCGAATCCCCGTCGAAGATGAGTTCGTCCTGCCCCCCCACCTGGTTGACATACGCAATTGCCGCACCTGCCTCGCGGGCTCGCTCGGCGAGCATCTGTGCCCGGGCATCGGCCTTCCCAGCGTTATACGGCGAGGCGTTGATATTGACGATCAGCGACGCACCGGCCCGACCCAACTCAGCGATGGGACCATCCTGCGACCACGCGTCCTCACAGATCGACACTCCGAGGACGGTTCCTCCAACTGCGAACAACGAGAGCGGCTCGACGCCGGGGACGAAGTACCGCTGCTCGTCGAACACCGAATAGTTGGGCAACGCCCGCTTCCGGTAGGTACCGACAAGACGACCGTCGACGCAGACCGCTGCGCTGTTGTAGAGGTTCGCTATCGCCGCATGGGAATCACCGGCAACCGCCTCGGCGTGGGTTGTTGCCGCGTGGGAACCGGTATCGGGTGCCTCGGGGAATCCCACCACGACAACGGCCCGACGCGTGGACGCGACCACCCGGTCCAATGCGGCCCTCGTGTCGCGGATGAAACTCGGACGCAGGAGAAGATCCTCGGGCGGGTAACCGGTGATGGCGAGTTCTGGGAGGGCCACGAGATCGCACCCCATCGACTCGGCCTGGTCGATGACGCTGCGGATCTGCTCGACGTTGCCATCGAGATCACCGACGATCGGATTGATCTGGGCAAGCCCCACTCGGATCACGGACACGGGGAAACACTACGACGTCTTCCCCGACCACCAATAGCCTCAACACTGTGAACAGTGGCCGCAACTCTCCCGAGCTCCGGGAGCTCATCGAGCACAGCGCCGATCCCAACGCGGTGCACGCCATGCGTGACGCGCTCGGGGCGACCGATCCCGACCTTTGGCCAGCCGACGAACACAGCACGACCACCACCGGCCTCATCGCACTTGCCGCTGCGAGCCATTCCATCAGCCGATTCATCGTCACCCATCCGACGCGCAGTCTCGAGGTGCTCGCTGATCTCGACTCCCGACCCGCCCCCGCAGTACCGAACACCGACGACTTCGCTGTTGCCGTTGCTGACCTTGTGGAGTGGCGCGGACTCGAGTTCCTGCGCATCGCAGCCCGCGATCTCCTCGGCATCGATCCACTCGAGTTGGTGGGCTCCCAACTCGCCGATCTCGGCCGCGATGTTCTGATCGCTGCGGGTTCGATCGCAGTGGATGGTCATGACGATGACATCGACCTCGCGGTGATCGGCATGGGGAAGTTGGGTGGCGGTGAGCTGAACTATTCGAGCGACATCGACGTGATGTTCGTCGGTGAGGGCGACGCCCGTTCACTGGAGCGCGCGGCGCGGCGCGTGCTTGAGATTGCCGGGCGATGCTTCCGGGTCGATGCCAACCTCCGCCCCGAGGGTCGAAACGGACCTCTCGTCCGAACCGTGGACTCGTATCAGTCCTACTGGGATCGGTGGGCACAGCCATGGGAGTTCCAGGCGCTGCTCAAAGCAGTCCCGATGGCGGGCTCTTCCGAACTCGGCGAACGATGGTGGGAGGCAGCTCAGCACACCCTGTGGTCACGTCCGGTTGATGCTGAGACACTTCGCTCAATACGTCGGATGAAGGAACGCACCGAAGCCGAGGTCGCCAAGAAGGGACTCTCCCAGCGAGAGCTGAAACGTGGCCCCGGCGGTATCCGCGACATCGAGTTCACGGCGCAGTTGCTGCAGCTCGTGCATGGTCAACTCGATGACGAGCTGCGATCCCCGAACACGCTCACCGCGCTGCGCACACTTGCCTCCTCGGGGTACGTCGACTCCGCTGACGCCGATGCCATGACCGACGCATACCGGCTCCTACGTACCGTCGAACACCGTCTGCAACTGGTCGATGAACAGCAGGTTCACACACTGCCGGATTCCGCTCCCGCGGTTGAGCATCTCGCTCGCGTCATGGGTCACACCGATACGCCGGAGGGCACAGCGGGCGAGCAACTCCTGCGGCTCATCATCCACACGCAGGCGACGGTGCGCGGGATCCATCAACGCGTGTATTTCCGACCGCTGCTCGAAGCATTCGCCAGCATGACACCCGGGATCGCCAGCAGCGATACGGACACCGACACCGAAGACACCAGTCTCGATTCGCGTGCAATCAGCGTCCGCCTCACCGCGTTCGGCTTCACTGATGCGCTGCGAACCAGAGCGGCAGTTCGCGATCTCACGCGCGGGTTCAGCAGGTCGAGCCGATTGATGCAGCAGATGCTCCCGCTGCTGCTCGACTGGATCTCGACCTCACCCGACCCTGATCTCGCTCTGCTGATCGTCCGCAACCTGCTCAGCGGTCCGCAACAGATGCGACAGCTGGTCGACGTGTTTCGTGATTCGCCAGCGGCGGCCCAGAGCCTGTGCCGACTCGCCGGTACCAGTCGCCTGCTCGGAGAGATCCTCTCGCATAACCCCGACCTGATCGCCCGACTTCCTGATCCCGGAGCGCTCGCCCTTCGCAATCACGAGGATCTGTCCGATCGCGCGGTCGCCGTGCTCGAACTGCGTCATGACCCGGTTGACCAGCAGTCGGCGCTGCATCGATGGAAGCAACGCAACCTGCTCGGTATCGCCGCCCGCGACGTATTCGGCACAGCCGACGTGCGAACTGTGGGTCATGATCTCACTGCGCTCGCCGATGCCTGCGTCCACGCAGCACTCCAAACACTTCGCCCGAGAATCCCGTTCGCAGTGTTCGGGCTGGGCCGGTACGGAGGTGGCGAAATGGCTTACGCCAGCGACCTCGACCTCATGTTTGTACATGGAACCGACGGGCCGGGAACCGAGAAGGAAGCTCATCGCATTGCTGCAGGGTTGATGCACATCATCAGGGGGGCCACTCCGTCGATGCGCGTGTTCGAAGTCGATGCTGACCTTCGACCCGAAGGTCGCAATGGTGCGCTGTCACGAACCGTCGAGATGTTCGATGCCTACTGGAATTCGAATGCCGAGACCTGGGAGCGACAGGCCATGTCACGCGCACGGTTCATCGCTGGCGACGCCGAACTCGGCAACACAATGCGACGATCACTCGACAGGTTCGTTCTCGGCGGCGCTTCGATTGAGGATCCGTCGGGGCGTCCGGGCGGCGGGAGCGACGATCGGTCGCCATTCCCGACCAGCGGGCTTTCCGAGCAGGAACGCCGGGACATCCGTCGGATGAAGGCGAGGATCGAAACCGAACGCATCCCTCTTGGTGAGGACCCCGACTTCCACCTCAAACTCGGTCGGGGCTCGCTCTCCGACATCGAGTTCACCGCTCAATTGCTGCAACTCGAGCACGGCATCATCGCCCCGGGAACCATTGAGGGACTCGAGAGGCTTGCGAGCCTCGGGGCTGTGGAACCAACGGATGCGGCAACACTCATCGAGGCGTTCCAGTTCTGTGAACGAGTACGGAATCGCTGGTTCCTCGTCAACAGCGCACCGGGTGACTCTCTGCCCACCCAACCCGGGCCCATGCTCTGGCTGGCCCGTTCGCTCGACACCACACCGAGCGACCTTCGCAGCGAATACCGCCGAGTGACCCGTCGAGCACGTGCCGTTGTCGACCGACTGTTCTACGGTCTCCCCGGTCAGAGCTGACACCAAGAAGAATCGGATCCGAGGGGGACCCATGGACACTGCATCCATTCGTGCAGAGCTCGATCATCCCGTTGTCGACGCCGACGGCCACATCATCGAGTTCGTCCCGATGCTCACCGACCTCATCGGCGATGAGGCTGGTGCAGCGGTGGCAGATCGGTTCACCAGCCTCGTCAATTCCTCAGCAATGCGTCGCTCACTCGATCTGGAGACCCGCCGCCGCGTTGGCATCGCCCGCAGCGGTTGGTGGGCCGTCCCGACGCGCAACACCCTCGACCGCGCCACAGCAATGCTGCCGCGCCTACTGCATGAGCGCCTCCCCGAGATCGGTATCGACGTCGCCGTGCTCTATCCCACCGTCGGACTCTCGATCATGGCCATCGATGACGGCGAGTTGCGGCGTGCGCTCGCCCGGGCCTGTAACCGCTACTACGCCGAGGCGTACGGACCGTATTCAGATCGGTTGCGCCCCGTCGGCGTGATCCCTACCTACGACCCCGACGAGGCGATCGCCGAGCTCGAGTTCGCCACCGGTGAGCTGGGCCTGCGCGGCTTCCTCTTCGGTGGTTTGGTTCTGCGTGAAGCGCCTGGTCATGAAGGTGATCGTGCTGCTCGCTGGGTCGACGGTCTCGGGCTCGACAGCGCGCACGACTACGACCCGCTATGGCAGCGCTGCACCGAGCTGGGCGTGTCCCCCACGTTCCACTCCACCGGTATCGGATTCGGGAGCCGCACGTCTCCCACCAACTATGTGGCCAATCACATCGGCAACTTCGCTGCCGGCACCGAGGCCGTGTGTCGCTCGCTGCTGTTCGGAGGCGTCATGCAACGGTTCCCCGATCTGCGCTTTGCGTTCCTCGAAGGTGGCGTGGCGTGGGCCTGCACACTGCTGGCCGACACCATCGGTCATTTCGAGAAACGCAACATCGATGCCATCAGTCACTACGACCCGGCTGCACTCGATCGTGCGGCGCTGGAGTCGCTCTTCGACCAGTTCGCTGACGAAGCGTTCGGCGCTCGTCGTTCCCGCCTCGACGAAACGCTCGGATTCCTGTCCGATCCGGACGAGGACCGCACTGGTATCGACGAGTGGGCGAGCAGTGGCATTCGCTCCACCGACGACCTCATCCGCATTTTCACCGAGCAGTGCTTCTTCGGCTGTGAAGCCGACGATCCGATGAATGCGCTCGCGTTCGACGGTCGAATCAACCCCGGCGGTGCATTGCTGCCGGCAATGTTCGCGTCCGATATCGGTCACTGGGATGTTCCCGACTTCAACGGTGTGCTCCCCGAAGCATGGGAACTCGTCGAAGATGAGTTGGTTACGCGCCAACAGTTCGGAGATTTCATGTTCGGCAATGTGGCTCGTCTGTTCGGCGGAACGAACCCTGCGTTCTTCGATGGAACGGTTGTCGAGGCTGAGGTTCGTGGACTTCTCGAAAGCTGAATCGTCGCTCAGACCCGTATGAGTCGAACCGGCGGAACGAGATGACCGCGTCGGCGGTCGTGGACACCTAACCGTGAAGCTCCGCACCTACTCGCAAGCCACGCCGTCGCCGTCACGGTCGAGCGCGCTGCGGTATCCGGGCTGACCGCTACGTAGCGGTGCCGCTCCCGCCGCACGAGCCGCGGTGCAGTTCGCGTAATAGGCAGTCCCGCCTCCTGAGCCGCCACCACCGGTGCCTGGGGCGACCGGGGCGGGCTGCGGTGCGTCCGCCGAACCGCTTGGCGTGCCGCCACCCGCAACGCTGCTCCCGATGCCCGGCCACACGGGACCAGCCGGCCCGCAGGTATCAAGCATCTGACCGAGAGCATCGCGTTCCTCGGTGGTTGCCGTGAGTCCCCAGGCCACCTTCACATCGACCCACCCGGTGGCATAGGCACACCATGAGTCACGGTTCGGCGGTCGCCAGGCATTCGGTGGATCGGAACCCTTCGAGCGGTTCGACGTGGCTGAAGCGGCAACGAGTTCAGCGGGGTTGTTGGCGAATGCCCGACGACGGGTCACGTCCCAACGCCAACCACCGGACCGGAACGCGTTCTCGAGAGGTACGAGGTGGTCGATATCGAAGTCACCCGGCACAGTGGTGGTGACGCCGTCGTAGGGCGAAATCCACGAGCCAGTGATCACCTTGCAGGTCCCGGCACGATTCACCGTGGCCGGCACCACCGACCAGGTGATCAGCGCGTCCTGTCGGGCGTCGCAGCCGTTGCCATCGACATCGTCCCAATGGGGCCAGGCATCGCGCACGTACGGTCGATCCGGCGTGGAGCGGTCATCGATCTGCAGCGCGGCGAGCTCCGCATGGGGTGTCGAACTCGGAGCACCACGTTCGGAGAAGGCTTGGGCGGTGACGGTCGTGGAAGAACTGGTCGAAGGGTCGGTCATCGAAGTCGTGGACGAAAGCCATGAGGTCGTCGAGGGCGCAAACTTGGTGCTCGATCCACCGCAGGATGTGAGGACGAAGCCAACAACGAGCGCAAGGACCAACGCTTGACCGCGGGCAGAACCGCGGGGCGGAACGCGAGAGGATTCGGACGCCGGGTTGAGCGGGTCGAACGGCGGAGCTGTACGAGCTGACGCGCTGGTCCGAAAGCTCCTGAATCGCCCTGGGCTGCCGGCGCGACCTCTATACGTAACCACCGTTTCCGAGGCTAGGCGCTCGATCCCTGCGCTGCTACGGATCCGCGCCGGCGCTCGGTCGAGGCGAGGGTAGAACAGAGTTGGGAGGCAGCGCTGTGACGCGCAGGAGAGCGACCACGACACCAAGTGACCCGCTACCGAGCTGCGGAGCAACAGATCGATCTGAGCTAGGGCGACACAGAACCGAGCTGCGGAGTTTCCGAGACACCTAGGTTCCGGGCCTCCTGGAAGCCAGATTTCGCCTGCGGAATTGGGCCGAATGACCCATACCGAGTGTCACACCCGGTTCCTAATATCGAACACATGTTCGATCACCGAACCGCCACTGAACCCACACCCGAAGAACCCGCCGGCCGGTTTCGCACGAGCGTCAATGCTGCCGGACCCAAAGCTGTGGGACCCGATGTCGCTGGACCCGAGAGTGATGTTGCTGGCTTCGAAAGTGCCACTGCTGCTGCGGCCGATGTCGCTGGCCTTGATGTCGCGGGTTTCGAGAGTGATGTTGCCGCTGGACCTGATGCTGGGGGAACCGACGTTGCTGCGGGACCTGATGTTTCTGGTTTCGCGAGTGATGTTGCTGCGACCGGTGTTGGTCGGGTGTGTTCGGGTTCGTTCGAGGTGTTGCTCGAGCAGTTGATTCGTGTGGTTGATGCCATGGGGCACTGTGTGGTGCCAGCCGATTCAGCAGCGTTGGTCGCGTTACGCACCCAGATCGATCGTATGAGCGCGTTGATCGCTGAAGCCGAAGTTCGTTTCGATGCCGCGGAACTGTGGCGTGACGAAGGCGCCGGATCGATCCGAGGTTGGTTGGCTGACCGATGTGGGTTGGGTCGCCGGGCGGCAAGCGACGAAGCCCGTCGCATCGAACGACTCGAACTATGGCCCGAAGTCACCGACGCCTGGGTTGCCGGGTGTCTCAGTCGCGCCAAAGTTGATCTCATTGTTGGTGTCATCCCCCGCCGGTTCCGTGGGTTGTTCGCCGAACACGCCGGGTCAGTGGTCGAAACCATCGCCCCACTCGACATGTTCGACACCGAAACCGCGTTACGTCACTGGGTGCGATGCGCCCAGAACCCTGATGGTCCCGAACAGCTCCACCAGCGCACCTCAGGGTTGCATTTCGATCGGACCCTCGACGACCAATTTGTTCTCACCGGCCACTTCGACGCCACCGACTCCGCAATCATCGAAACCGCACTACGCGATTTCGATATCCCCGACCCGCTCGACGAAAACGGCAACCCGATCGGCGAGCAACGCACCGTTGCACAACGAAAAGCCGACGCGTTGATCGCCGCCTGCCAATTCGCCATCACACACCGCGAAGGCGTCACCAACAACC
>CAFBNC010000032.1_pt1 | contig 17425 bp, 15 predicted proteins | sample 7269161 | NCBI WGS metagenome assembly CAFBNC01 (sample SAMEA6814082, study PRJEB35770) | freshwater metagenome | biome: Freshwater; feature: Freshwater reservoir; material: water | place: Czech Republic | collected 2017-05-23 | depth 30m m
CGGCGTCACCAGGGGAGCGCTCACCCATCACTACCTCGATCTCGGCGAGCTGCTCGCTGAAGCTCTCGAGTTCGTGCTCGACGAACTGGCGTCCAGAAACACCGAGGCACCCACCACCGTGCGCGCCACGATCGACATGATCTGGAGGGCGGTGAGCGCACCTCGGTTCAAGGTGGTGCTCGAAGCGTGGTGGGCGGCGGGTGATGATTCCGAACTTGCTGCTGACCTTGCGCCGGTCATTGCCCGGTTCGCGAAGGTGGTCTCGCCGGAGAACGCGCATGAGCCGAAACTGCGGGAGTCGGAGGCGAAGGTGTTCGTCCTCACCGCACGCGAAGCCATGCTCGGACTCGCGATGGGGCGGGCCATCGCTGGTGGTCGCGCACTGCCGCACGAGCGCACGGTCCTGTCGGCGCTGCGATCCCAGGCTGACGAGATCGACACACGGATCGGGACGACCAGCGTCCCTCCGACCACGGGAAGGGCACGGCGATGACAACTCCGGACAGCACCATGAACCCGCAACACACGAAGTACTGCGTGTGCACCATCTGTGACATCGGATGTCAGTTCCGGGCGGTTGTGCAAGATGACCGCGTGGTTCGGATCCTTCCGCACGAATCACCCGCGCTCGCTCGCAACATCTGCTTCAAGGGGACTGCCGCGCCACAGATCCACAATCATCCCGACCGTCTTCGCGTCCCGCTCAAGCGCGTAGGAGCGCGCGGCTCTGATCAATGGGAGGAGATCTCCTACGAGCAAGCCATGGACGAGATCGCCGAGCGCCTCTCGACGATCGTCACCGAGCATGGTCCGGAGTCGTTCGCCGTCTCCACCTCGGGTTGGAACACGCAAACAACCCACGGGTTCGATCGTCGGTTCATGAACCTGCTCGGCTCGCCGAACTGGATCAGCGGCGTGTCGTTATGTGCGGGCAACACTGCGGCGGTCAACCGGCTCACCTACGGCTGGTTCCCGTTCCCCGATCTGCTCAACACCAACTGCATCGTGTTGTTCGGACACAACCCCCGGAAGCATTCGTGGACTCCGTTGTTCAACATGATCGAGGCCGCGCGCGATCGCGGCGCAACGGTGATCGTGCTCGATCCACGGGTCTCGGAACAGGCCGAGAAGGCCGATCTGCATCTTCAGTTGCGGGCTGGCACTGACGCCGCGATGTGTCTGGGTTGGCTCAAGGTGATCCTCGATGAGGGCCTGCATGATCAGCGGTTCATCGACGACTGGTGCGTCGGTTTCGACGAGCTGCGGGCGCGGGTGGACGAGTACCCCCTCGAACGGGTCGAGGAGATCACTGGTGTCGATCGGGAACTCATCGCGCAGGCCGCACGGATCTACGCCAATGCCGATGGAGCCGTCATCCCCTGGACGCCGGTGACCGATCAGCAGATCTCCTCAACCTCGGCCATCCGGTTGCATTCGATCCTTCGGGCGGTAACCGGCAACCTTGATGTTGTGGGCGGCGAGATGCTCAACGGTGTGCACCCCGGCTGGCGTACCGAAGCCGATCTCCAACTCCATGACGTCATCGCACCCGAGCAGCGAGCCAAGCAGTTGGGTTACGACAAGCATCCCGTCTATACCTACCGAACTGCGGAGATGCTGCGCCCGCATATGGAACGGGTCTGGGGCCGACGCTGGATGGATCAGGTCATGGGTTGCCATATGGCGAACCCCACCGAGGTGTTCCGCGCCATGGCCGATGGTGATCCCTACCCGATCCGGGCGTTCTTCACGCTCGGGAACAACACCTTGCTGTCATATCCGAACCAGCATCAGGTTCACCGTGCGCTCATGAACCAGGAGCTCATCGTTGCCCACGAGATCTTCATGACCCCGACGGCGATGCTCGCCGACTATGTCCTCCCCGGAGACGTCTTCACCGAACGTGCACACATCGCCGACACCTGGGGCTGGGGCAATCGGCTGGCGCTGTCGGAGCAGGTTGTGAGTCCGCCGGAACAGGCTTCGTCCACGTTCCGCTTCTGGACTGATCTCGCCCGCAGGATGGGGTTCGCCGAGCACTTCCCATGGGACGACCTCGAGCAGGTCCTCGACCATCGTCTTGAGCCCTCGGGCCGCACCTTCGAGCAGTTCGCGTCGACTGTGCTGATGGAGCAGGCGCCACCGGACTATCGCAAGTACCGACGAACGGGATTCGCTACGCCATCAGGAAAAGTCGAGCTGCGCTCCTCCATCCTCGACGAACTCGGCTTCGATCCGTTGCCGTATCACCGCGAGGGGCCGGCGACCTCCGACGCGTTCCCGTACCGCGTGTTCACAGGTGTCCGCGAGGACCCCTTCTTCCAGACCGGGCAGCGAAATATTGGTGTGCTGCGCCGCCGATCACCGTCGCCGAAGTTCTTCGTGCATCCCGATGACGCGTCGCGTGATGGTCTCGTGGATGGTCGATGGGCGAGGCTCGAGACCGAGCAGGGCCATGTGGTCGCCAAGGTTTCCGTTCGCTCCGAAATGCGTCCGGGTCACGTGCGCGTTCCGCATGGTTGGTGGTACCCCGAAACGCGGGGGTCGATTGAACTCGCCGGTGCATTCCTCTCCAGCGATGCGGTGCTCTGCTCCGACGCGGATGAGTTCCTCGATCATGAACAGGGAATTCCGCATTTCAAAGGATTTCCGGGTCGTCTGGTGCCCTGCGATGCACCCGCCGGTATGTCCGAACTCACGCTTGGAGGCTGATCCACGATGACCAAGAGAACCGAACTCGAGCATCGACGGCGCGAACTGCAGGCGGCCGTATTCGCCCGCATCGCCAACCGTGCACTTTCGCGTCGCACCTCTGGTTTTGATCGTGTGGCCAAGGGACTCCTCACCCGGCAGCTCGGCGGCGCCGGTATGGCCGCAGATCCGGAACTCGATCACGGCACCGATGATCCAGCGCTCTGATAGACAACGCGGATGTCGACGTCTCTGATCATTCGCCATTGGATCGCCACGACACCCGATGAGGTGTGGCGGGCCTACACCACCCCGGAGATCTTCCATCAGTTCTTCTCGCCTGAAGGACTCTCCATCCCGCTCGAATCAGTCGTGATCGAGCCCTGGGTCGGCGGGCGTTTCGAATGCACGATGGTGTTCGACGACACCGGCGTGGAGAACCCCAACATCGGTGTGCTGTCGGTGGTCGAGCCACCGCACACCCTTGTGGGTGAGGAACCGTCGATCGGCTTCCGTTCCACCCAGACCTTCACCGAAGAGGCGGACGGCACGCTCATCACCGTCGTGCAGGAGGGGCTACCGGCTGAAATCATCGGCAACCCTGAGGTCGTTGCCGCGTTCCGATCGAGCTATCGCAAGCTCGGGCGGGTGCTCGATGTCGCCACCGAGGAACGCGATTGCAACTGACGACCTTCCCCGGTGCTGCGATGCCGCCCGGAGCCTCCCGGCGATTGTCGCCCGATAGGTTCTGGCCATGGCCATAGAGATCGAAGTCTTCGCCGACATCTGGTGCCCATTCGCCCACGTGGGGCTTCGATGTGCCCGCGACCAGCGCGATGCCACGGGCCGAGTCGATGTCGTCATCCGGGTCCGGCCCTGGCCACTCGAGCTCGTGAACTCAGCGCCGATGGACCCCGCGAAGACGGCCTCACATATCGAGCACCTCCGTCATCAGATCAACGACAACCAGTTCGTCGGCTTCGATGCGACGAACTTCCCGAGCTCGACGCTTGAAGCGCTCGCTCTCATCGAACACGCCTACGCAACCGATGCTCGAACCGGCGAGGCCGCCACATTCGTCGTTCGTGACGCGCTGTTCGAGAAGGGGCTCGACATCTCCGATCCTGCGGTCCTCGAGTCAATCGCGGCAGACCTCGGCATCGGCCCGACTGACGATGCCGACCGAACTGCTGTCACTGATTCCTGGCACGCCGGCCAAGCCCGGGGGGTCAAGGGTTCGCCCCATTTCTTCTCCGGTGACGCCGAAATGTTCTGCCCATCGCTCGACATCTCCCGCAGCGATGCCGGCGACATGTCCATCGCCCTCAATATCGAACGGCTCAACTCCTTCCTTGCCCTCTGTCTGGGCTGAAGGATCTCCCTCGCCTGATCCGGAGCGGTCGGCCGGTCTGCATCGCCCGGTCAGGTGGTTTCTGACGGTTCGTCATGTAAGTATGGCCAAGCCCCTAATTCTCCCCTGAGGTACGCAATGAGCAACGAAGATTCCGCCGAGACCCTCGCCGCCCTCGAAGCAGCCAAGGCCAAGTACGCCGAGGAGCGGGCCAAGCGTCTCCGGGCTGATGGTGCCAACCAGTGGCAGGACTTCAGCGGGGAGTACAAGGACTTCGACCGCGACCCCTACGTCGAGCCGGGCTTCACCCGCGATGCGCTCACCGAAGAGGTCGAGGTGGTCATCGTCGGCGCTGGTTTCGGCGGCATGCTTGCGGCGGCCCAGCTGCGTCAGCAGGGCATCACCAATTTCCGGATCATCGACAAGGCCGGTGATTTCGGCGGTACCTGGTACTGGAACCGCTATCCGGGCGCGATGTGCGACGTCGAGTCCTACTGCTATCTCCCGATGCTCGAGGAGACCGGCTACATCCCCACCCAGAAGTACGCCCAGGCACCCGAGATCTTCGCCTACTGCCAGTTGTTCGGTCGTCACTTCGGCATCTACGACAACGCGCTGTTCCAGACCGAGGTCAGCGGCATGGAATGGCATGAGGACACCCAGCGTTGGGTCACCACCACCAGCCGCGGCGACACCATCACTTCCAAGTTCACTGTCATCGTCGGTGGTGTGCTCCATAAGGCAAAGCTTCCGGCCATCCCGGGCATCAAGAACTTCAAGGGTGAGGGATTCCACACCAGCCGTTGGGATTACGAATACACCGGCGGCAACGCCTACGGCGGCATGACCAACCTCGCCGACAAGCGCGTTGGTGTCATCGGTACCGGCGCCACCGCCGTGCAGGTTGTGCCCAAGCTCGCCGCCGACTGCAAGGAACTGTTCGTCTTCCAGCGCACGCCCGCAGCTGTTGGTGTCCGCAATCAGGGCGACACCGATGTCGAGTGGTTCAAGTCGCTCAAGCCGGGCTGGCAGATCGAGCGCATCCGGAACTTCACCGAGGCCGTGAGCGGCAAGCAGCCCGAGGTCAACCTCGTTGGTGATTCCTGGACCGAGATGTACTGGACCGATACCAAGCAGCTCGGCGCCACCCCCGAGGAGCAGTTGGCTCTCGAGGAACTCGACTTCCAGAACATGGAAAAGATCCGTCATCGCATTGCCGACATCATCGAGGACCCCGAAACCGCCGAGCGCATGAAGCCCTGGTACGGCCAGTTCTGCAAGCGTCTCTGCTTCCACGACGACTACCTGCCGGCGTTCAACCGTCCCAACGTGCATCTCGTCGACACCGAGGGCCGTGGCGTCGATCGCATCACCGAGAACGCTGTGGTTGTTGATGGTGTCGAGTACCCCGTCGACCTGCTCATCTACGCCTCGGGCTTCGAAGTCACCTCCGACTACCACCATCGTCTCGGCTTCGACCCCAAGGGTCGCGGCGGCGTGTCGCTCTCCGAGGCATGGGGCGAAGGTCCCTACACGCTTCATGGCGTGATGTCCGATGGCTTCCCCAACATGCTGATGATCAGCACGCTGCAGGGCGGCTTCGGCACCAACTTCGTGCACTACCTCACCGAGACCTCCAAGCATGTGGTGTACATCATCAAGATGTGCCTCGACGAGGGCATCGCCCAGATCGAACCCACTCGCGACGCCGAGGAGGGCTGGTTCATGGAACTGCTCTCCCATGTCATGGGGATGGCCAACTACAACACCACCTGCACCCCGGGCTACATGAACCGTGAGGGGGAGGCTGGCGATATGAAGGCCGCCCGTGGCCTGTCGTACATGGGCAGCGTGGGCGACTACGCCAAGCATCTCGAGAACTGGCGCGAAGAGGGCAAGCTCACGGGCGTCGAGGTCGTGCGCGAGAAGTGAACCCGATGGCGGGGGTGACGCAACGTGGATCCCGCGATCTCGTCGCTCTCGCGCTCGGACTCTTCTTCACCGTCGCCGGCATCGGCCATTTCGCGAGCCCCGGGTTCTTCGACGCGATCGTTCCGCCGTGGCTCCCGCCGGGTGAACGCTTCTGGACCTACGCCAGCGGTGTCGGCGAACTTATCGTCGGTCCCATGTTGCTGTCACGGCGCTATCGGCATGTGGGCGCGCTCGCCGCGATCGTGCTGCTCATCGCTGTGTACCCGGCCAACCTCTACATGACCTGGGACTACCGAGACCACGCGGCGGGCGAGCAGATCATCTCGTGGGTGCGTCTGCCGTTCCAGTTCCTGTTCATCTGGTTGGCCTGGCGGGTTGCCGCGCGTAATCGCCCGGCATCGCAGTGGCCGAGCCATATCTGACAGGATCCATCGGTGCTAACCGCCGATGAACTGAGAGTCAGATACCACGCCGAGCGTGACAAGCGTCTGCGTAGCGATGGCAATGATCAGTACGTCGAGCCCACCGGCAGGTTCGCTCATTTCGTCGATGACATCTGGACCCCGCGTGTCGAGCGCGAGCCGGTGCGCGAGGAGGTTGAAGTCGCCGTCATCGGTGCCGGGTTCGCGGGGCTCGTCACCGGAGCTCGTCTCAAGCAGGCGGGTATTGACGATGTTCGTCTCATCGATGGCGCCGGCGATGTAGGTGGCGTTTGGTACTGGAATCGGTACCCGGGCGCTATGTGCGATACCGCGGCGATGATCTATCTGCCGTTGCTCGAAGAGACGGGGCACATGCCATCGCAGAAGTACACGATGGCGCCCGAGATCTTCGAACACGCGAAGCGCATCGCCACGACGTTCGGTCTTTACGAGGGGGCTTTGTTCTCCACGTCGATCACCTCGCTGGACTGGGATGACGCGAGTTCCCGTTGGATCGTGCGCACTGATCGAGGCGATGAACTCCGCGCCCGGTTCGTGACGATGGGAACCGGACCATTGCACCGCCCCAAACTCCCGGGTGTGCCTGGCATCGAAACATTCGAGGGTCACGCGTTCCACACCAGTCGCTGGGATTACGCGTACACGGGCGGCGCTCCTGACGACGGCCGCCTCCTCGGCCTCGCCGACAAGCGGGTGGGGATCATCGGCACCGGCGCCACCTCGGTGCAATGCATCCCGCACCTGGCTCGCAGCGCGCAGGAACTCCTTGTCTTCCAACGCACACCGTCATCGGTTGATGCACGCAACAACCGACCCATCGACCCGGAGTGGTTCGCCACGCTGGAGCCGGGCTGGCAGGACGAGTGGCGCATGAATTTCACCATCCTCCAGACCGGTGGGTTCGCCGACGCCGATCTCGTGCAGGACGGCTGGACCGACATCTCCCAACGCATCCGTGATCGCATCGTCGCCGAGATGACCGATGGGGAGGTCGAGGAGTTCGGTCCCGAGGCCTTCCGGCAGGCGTACGAGGCCAGCGATGACGAGAAGATGGAGGAGATCCGGGCGAGGGTCGACGCACTCGTCGCTGACAAGGCCACTGCTGAAGCGCTCAAACCCTGGTATCGGCAGTTGTGCAAGCGCCCGTGCTTCCACGATGAGTATCTGGAGTCGTTCAACCTCCCCGGTGTGCAACTCATCGACACTGATGGTCGGGGTGTCGAACGCATCGATGCCACCGGTGTGTGGATTGGTGGTGAGCACTTCGAACTCGATTGTCTGATCTTCGCCTCCGGTTTTGAGGTGGGCACCGAACACGCCCGGCGCGCCGGGTTCGAGACCACGGGTCGCGACGGCGTCACCCTCACCGATCATTGGGCTGACGGCATGCAATCACTGCACGGGATCCATGTGCGTGAGTTCCCCAATCTGTTCATCGTGGGCCCGACGCAGGGTGCGAATCTCATCTCGAACATCACGCACAACCTGGTGGAGGCAGCAGCAACGATTTCCAAGGTCATTGCGCATGCGCGTGAAGTTGGTGCGCATGAGGTCGAGGTCACGCAGCAGGCTGAATCCGAATGGGTGGCACTCATCGACACCCATCCCGGCACGATCTTCGGTGACACCGAGTGCACTCCCGGGTATTACAACGCCGAGGGTCGCGAACAAACCAAGCGCGATCGTCGCAATTCGAGTGGTCACCCGCTCGGGTCAGTCGCTTACTTCGAATACATCAACGCATGGCGTACGTCGGGTGACTTCGCCGGTCTCGACTTCCGCAGCTGAAGCCCTCGGAAGTACGCGCGCCCCACGGGGCAGGTATCGGTTCGTTCAGGCGGCGAGGCCCACGATCCGGGCGACGAACACCAACAGGATCGAGAGCGACAGGACCGTCTGGTACATCATCAGCGCCTTCACCCTTCGGGCCACCACATCCTCCGAAGTGGGACCAAACGTCGAGTTGGTGTTGAACGCGATGAACAGATAATCGACAACATTCGGTCGGTGTTCGGTAGCACTCTCACGGGTGGGGAACACGAACGCCCCGCCGTCGATCACCCGGTCGCACCACCAATACCAGCCGGTGAACACGACGACGATGAGTAGGTAGGCGGCACCGAGGTCCCAGAGCCCCCACAACAGCGAGTCGTTGCGAGTGTGGCCGGAGGCAACCATGAGAACAACGTTGAGCGTGACCTGCACAGTCGCCATCAGGAGATAGACGAAGGCGTATCTGTTGACCTTCGAGTCGTCGTCCCGCATCGTGGAGACCACGAGTGCCACTGCCATCAAGATGAACACGATCGTGGTGATGAGATCAACACCGAACAGGAGCTCGCCGGTGGTCTGGGTGAATACGTCGCCGGCTTGGATCTGCCATGAGGCGAAGACGTCGAGTAGTTCGACGATCAGTAGTCCGAGCGCCAGTTCGAGTCCCCGGAGCCGGGAGGTGCGCGCCATGTGTCGACTGTAGTGGTGATTGTCGGACAGTCGAGGTGGTGGAGCCTGTGCTCAGGGAGTGCCGAGTGTGACGCGAATTGCGGCGTCGGCCGCGCTGTGTGGGCGGAACTTCGACTGCACCCAGCCGCTGAGCTGCACCATCTTGAACATGAACCCGTACTTCTGGGCGACAGCCGCCTCAATCGGCGCATAGTCCGGGTCGCCGCTGGCGATGGCGGCTGCAGTTCCTTCGAACACCGGAGCTCCGGGCTTCACCACTCCGCGCACGTTGCTGGCCTGCACGAGCACCCTCGAATTGTTGCGGAGACGCTTGACCTTCCAGGAGTCGCCGCCGGTGGTGAACCCGAAGCTGCCATCGGGAAGCTGGGCGAACCAGACCGCGACCGGAACTGGGTCGCCGTTGCGCTTGAACGTGGTGAACGACACGTACTTCTCGTCGGCAAGAGGGTGGGAGGTCGAAGCCATAGGGTGAGGATACTCACGAGGCCGTCTGCGGTCGTTGTCATCACGAGCATGGAGGGTCATGGGCAGCTTGAACGAGGTGGGCGAACTGGACGGCTGGCGCTGTTGGCTCTGCGATGAACCCGTTGATCCGGACATGTCGGTGAATGACCCGCGCGGGCCAAGTATCGACTCGCTCACCACGAAGTCGAAGTCGAAGGGCAAGGGCAAGGGTGATTCCACCGGATTCGGCGAGGAACGCCTCGCTCATCGGGCCTGCAACACCAAGAAGGGAGCGATCGCTCCGGTCGTGGCCTGGAGCCCTGACCTCTTCGTCGTCGACCCGGCACCGATCGTTGCTGTCGTGGAACGTCTCCAGCGCAAGGGTGGTCGCGAGATCATCTGCCGTTGTCCCACTGAGGACGATGCTGACGCAGCGGCTGATTGGTTCGTCGATCGTCTGAGCCGACTGTTGCCCGAACTCTTGGTCGACACCTCGGTCGAACCGGGTGGGGGGCAATGGATGGTTGCCGTCATGGCCGGTCGCCGTTGACTAACGTCAGGGGTACTGCCAATTCCCTTGGCGGCATCCAGCCTGCCTGAACGGGTCGGCTCACCGATCTGGAGGAACCACTGATGGAGATCACCCTGCTCGGCACCGGAAGCCCGATTCCCGACGCGAACCGGGCGGGTCCTTCCACGCTGGTGCGAGCCGGCGAGGCAATCGTGCTTGCCGACTGCGGTCGTGCCGTTGTCATGCGGCTCATGGCCGCCGGGGTCATCCCGCCGATGCTGAGTGCCGTGCTGGTTACCCATCTTCACAGCGACCACCTCACTGATCTCAACGATGTGATCACCACCCGCTGGGTCATGAGCCCGATGCCGAATCCGATCACGGTCTACGGACCCCATGGCACCGCTGAGGTCGTCGCCGGCATGATGGCCATGCTCGCTCCTGACATTCGCTATCGCCTCGCCCACCATGAGGATCTCAACGACCCACCGGCGGTCACCGTGGTCGAGGTCGAGCAGGGCGATGAGTTCATGATCGGCGATGTCACCGTCAAGGTTGCTGCGACCGATCACCGACCAGTCGAACCCACGGTGGCCTTCCGTCTCGAACACGATGGAGTGTCCACGGTGCTCGGTGGCGATGGCGTTCCCTGCGACACGCTCGAAGCACTCTGCGCCGGCGCCGATGCCTACGTGCAGACCGTTCTGCGTGAGGACATCGTTCGGACCGTGCCGTTGCAGCGGTTCACCGACATCCTCGATTACCACTCCTCGGTGGAACAGGCGGCGCAGGTCGCCACGCGGGCCGGAGTGAAGACACTCGTGCTCACGCATTATGTGCCGGCCATCCAGCCCGGCCAGGAGGACGAATGGCGTGCGCTCGCCGCCGCGCATTTCGCCGGCGAGATCGTGCTTGGCCCGGACCTCACCTCGGTGACAGTCGGCTGATCGACTGATCCGTCCCACGGTCCCGCTACGGCGGGCAGAATCTCGGAATGACTGAACTCCGAACCGAGACCATTGAACTTCCGACCTCAGATGGTCCGATGACCGCGTTCGTCGCGCATCCAGCCGGCACGCCGATCGGCGGCGTTGTTGTGGTGCAGGAAGCATTCGGGCTTACCGGGCATATCCGTCGTGTCGCCGAATCTCTTGCGGCCGCGGGGTTCGTGGCGGTTGCGCCTGCGCTCTATCACCGCAGTGAGCAGCAGGTATTCGGCTACACCGAGTACGAAACGATGGGACCGGTGATCATGAGTCTCACCGCCGAGAGCATCACGATGGATATCGATGCTGCGCTCGGCGAACTCACACGGTTGGGTCAGGCGGCAGATTCACAGGGCATCATCGGGTTCTGCATGGGGGGTTCGGTCACGCTCGCAACTGCAGCTCGCCTCGCACTTGGCGCAGCGGTCACGTTCTACGGCGGCGGAATCGCTGAGGGTCGTTTCGGTCTCGAGAGCGGCCTTGCCTACGGGCCGGAACTGCGTACGCCGTGGCTCGGGCTCTATGGAGACCTTGATGCGCATATCCCGTCCGACGAGGTGGAGCAGTTGCGTGCGCTCGCGGCCACGTCGGCGGTTCCCACCGAGGTGGTCCGCTATGGCGACGCTGACCATGGATTCCACTGCGATGAGCGAGCCTCGTTCCATGCTGAGTCGTCGGCCGACGCGTGGGGCCGCACCATCGCGTTTCTCACCGCCAACCTGGCCTGAACGCGCTGACTCCCCCGGCCCGGGGGGTGGGCGGGGGAGTCGCATGGCCTTCGAGACGGGGGGATCTCGAGGGGTTCTGTGGCTCTGACGAGTCTGGGGGAACTCGGAGCCAACGAGTAGGACGATAGGGAACTTAGCGACGTTCGTCCACGGGAAATAGCCGGTCAGTCGTCACAGTGACAGGAGCCACTCGGCACCCGCGCGCTCAGGATGCAGCGATCCGCAGGGCTTGATCAGGTCGATCGGGACCGGATGTCACCAGCCCTGATGAAGTGGACGGCCCTCGGCGAAACCTGATGCTGTCTGCACGCCGATGATCGCTCGATCCTGGAACTCCTCGATGGTTCGAGCACCGGCGTAGGTGAACGAGCTGCGCACACCAGCGGTGATGGTGTCGAGAAGGTCCTCGACCCCCGGGCGCTCAGGATCGAGATACATGCGGCCGGTGGAGATGCCTTCTTCGAACAGAGCCCGCCGTGCGGCATCGATGGGCGCTTCGTGTGACGCGTTGCGACCGATGACAGCGCGGGCCGAGGCCATGCCGAAGCTCTCCTTGTAGACCCGTCCGTCGCTGTCTCGTTGGAGATCGCCGGGGGACTCATGCGTGCCGGCGAACCACGAACCGATCATCACGTTGCTGGCCCCGGCGGCGAGCGCGAGCGCGACATCGCGGGGATGACGGATGCCGCCATCGGCCCAGACATGCTTTCCGAGTTCGCTGGCTGCTTGGGCACACTCGTGAACTGCGGAGAACTGGGGTCGACCGACACCGGTCATCATGCGGGTGGTGCACATCGCACCCGGTCCGACTCCGACTTTGATGATGTCGGCCCCGGCTTCGCAGAGATCGCGGACGCCCTGGGCCGAGACGATGTTGCCGGCACAGAGAGGCACCGGAAGATCGAGGGCCTTGATACGGCCGATGGCCTCGATCATCTTCTCCTGATGACCATGGGCGGTATCGAGCACGAGCACATCGACGCCGGCTTCAACGAGGAATGCGGCCTTGGCGGCGACATCGCCGTTGACCCCCACTGCAGCAGCGATCCGGAGCCGGCCGGAGGTGTCGACCGCGGGTTGGTACAACGTGGAGCGCAGGGCCCCGGTGCGGGTGAGCACACCGACGAGGTTGCCCTGACCATCGACAACGGGAGCAACACGGCGACGTCGGTCATGCAAGGTGTTGAACGCTGATTCGGGGTCGATGGAGTCGGGGAAGGTGAGCAGATCGGTTGACATGACCTGATCGACTGGGGTGTAACGATCGACGCCACTGAGGTCGGTATCGGTGACCACGCCTACGGGACGATCCCCCTCGACCACGATGACCGCGTTATGCGCGCGCTTCGCGATCAGGTTGATGGCCTCGCCCACGGTGTCGGTGGGGGCGAGGGTGATTGCGGTGTCGTGCACGAGATGACGACGCTTCACCCAGTCGACGACGTCGGCGATCACGTCGAGCGGGATGTCCTGCGGAATGACGGCGATGCCGCCGCGGCGGGCCACGGTCTCGGCCATCCGACGCCCGGCGACCGCGGTCATGTTGGCCACGACGATGGGAATTGTGGTGCCGGTGCCGTCGGAGGTGGTCAGGTCGACATCGAGTCGGGAGGCCACATCGGACCGGGCCGGAACCATGAAGACATCGTCGAACGTGAGGTCCGAATCAGGGAGATGATCGTGAAGGAAGCGCACGAGAGGTGAAGGTTAGGCGACGCAGGGGTCAGTTCGGCTGGGAGTCGTCATCGAGACCTGCCGCAGTGGCTGCGAGCAGGGCCAACTGGGCAGCTCGGCGGTAGACGAGCACGAAGGTGGCCTGCGCTGCCCGCTCCTTACCCCGCAACGGGGGTTCCCCGAGTGAGACGACCATGGCGGCCGGGTCTTCACTGCGGTGGACGAGTGCGGGGTCATCGAGGAGTCCCTCGCCCCAGAACTTCCGACTGGCGGCGCGATCGGCGTCGAGCTTCTTGGGCTGGTTGGCCGGACGTCGGCGCGATCGGCTCATGCCACGCTCTCCTTGATGAGTTCGTCGTCCTGATCAGTGAGCAGTTCGTCGTTGCGCAGACCGAGTGCGGCCTGCAGTTGGGTGGGATCGAGGTCGCCGAGCGAGCTCGACTTGGGAAGAACGAGATCGGCGATATGCCGCTTGCCGGCCACGACCTCTTCAACTCGTTCATCGACAGTGCCCGGGCACACGAGACGATGGGCGATGACGGTCTTGGTCTGCCCGATACGCCAGGCGCGGTCGCGGGCTTGGTCCTCGACTGCCGGATTCCACCAGCGGTCGTAGAGGATCACGTGATTGGCGTTGGTGAGGTTCAGACCGGTGCCACCCGCCTTCAGTGAAAGCACGAGGGCGCCAGGACCTTCGAGCGCCTGGAACTCGGTGACGAGTGAGTCGCGCGCACCGCGTGAGAGACCACCGTGGTAGCAGCCGACCGGAACATCGAAACGCGCACTGAGATGCGTGGCCAACTTCTGACCCCACTCGGCGAAGTGGGTGAACACGAGAGCCCGTTCACCTGAGGCGTAAACCTGTTCGATGATCTCCTCGAGCCGGGCCAGCTTGCCGGACCGACCATCGAGTGGGCCGTCGTCATTGCGATAGGCAACTGGATGGTTGCAGATCTGTTTGAGCGCGGTGATGGCGGCGAGGATCGCACCGTTGCGGGAGTCGGTGCCGGCTTCGTTGCCGACGCCGGTGACGAGACTGTCGAGCACTGCTTGGTACAGACCGATTTGCTCGGGGGTCATGGAACAGCGGTCGAGTTCGTCGATCCGGTCGGGGAGTTCGGCGGCGATAGCCGGCTCGCTCTTGGTGCGGCGGAACACGAGGATGCCGTTGAGGGCACGCAGCGCGCGCTCGCCCTGATCACGTGCTCCTTCGCTGCCCCCCGAGAGCTGCGAGATGAACTGCGGGCGGGGACCGACGAGACCGGGATTGGTGAAGTCGAGGATGGCCCAGAGATCGCCGAGCCCGTTTTCGATGGGCGTACCGGTGAGGGCCAGGCGGATGGTGGCGTCGAGGCGCCGCAGTTGCTGGGCCGTTTCGTTTGCGGGGTTCTTGATGGCTTGGGCTTCGTCGAGGACGATCCGACTCCAATGGATCTTCTCGAGAGCGTCGATGTCGCGGACCGCAGTGGAGTAGGTCGTGATGATGACGTCGTACTTTGTGGCCAGCCCGGCCAGCTCCGCGGCTTCGGCCCGTGAGGCGCCGTGATGCACGAGCACGTTGAGCGATGGCGTGAAACGGGCGGCCTCGGCGGCCCAGTTACCGACGACAGCAGGTGGGGCGATGACAAGGGCGGGATCGTCGCCTTCAGTGCGGGACACGAGATGGGCGAGGATCGTCGGTGTCTTACCGAGACCCATGTCGAGGGCGAGACAGCCACCAAGGCTCGTGGTGTCGAGGAATTGCAACCAAGCCAACGCTTCGGCCTGATAGCTGCGCAGTTCTCCGTTGAATCCGCGCGGATTCTGCGCTGGCGCGAGTGTCGCGTGAGAGGCCTTCGAGAGCAGATCGGCTGCCCAGCCCGAACCTTCGATGGCGATGCCGCCAGCGAGGGAGGTTCCATCGAGACCGAGTGCTTGGCGCAGCATCTCGGCGCCGGTCATCTGTGGCTTCTTGGCCCGCTCGGCGAGCGCTTCGGCCGCGGCGGCGAGGTCGGCATGGTCGAGGGCGATCCAGCGACCGCCCGAACGCACGAGGGGACGTGCCTCCTTGGCGAGGCGCGCGATATCGGCAGCAGTGAGTTCGATGTCGTCGAAGACGGCGGTCCAGCTGACGTTCGCCAGCTGATGGGCACCGACGCTGGTTTCGTTACCGCCCTCGGCCCAGAGGCGAAGCGACGGCGTGGGCTTGCGACGTGAGAGCGCGGGCACGCGCACATCGAAGCCGGCATCGGCGAGGACCGGCCCGACGTTGGTCATGAGCTCCCATGCCTCCGCTTGGCTGAGCACGACCTCGCCCCGGCGAAGACTTCCCGGCCGCTGCAGCTCGGGGAAGAGTCGTTCGAGGCGCAACAGATTGCCCTCGAGTTCGCGGCGGAGGTTGCCGGCGTTGACCAGCGCCACTTCGACGGGGATGAGCTGTTGGCCCTTGCCCGGTGCGAACACCGCGACATGCCATGCATCGCCGGAGTCGGGCGGGTCGAGCTGCACGATGAGCGGACGGTAGGTCTTCGAGGTGACTGGCGTGGCCCACCGTTCGAGAGCATTGGTGAGCTCGCCAGCGAGCGCCGGGGCCATGTCGAATGGTGAACCGTCGAGTCGGCTGAGGAAGGTCTCGCCGGCCTCGGGGAGCGACTTGGGATCGTCCGGAGCGGCAGGCACGTCGACGCGCTTGGCGGCGTCGTGACAGATGACGTCGACGACCTCACCGAGCACCGAGCGGGACATCGTGGCGCCATCGACCGAAGGCGAGAGAGCGGCGACTGCTCCGGGCATGGCATCGGCGATGCGCTTGAGATGGTCGCTGTCGACGAGGGCGGGGGTCCAGGTGACGGCGAATGCCGTGCGGTTGGGCGTGCGACGCCCGCCTCGTGAGCGGCGGATCGTGGGCACCATCGCGCCGCGTGCGGCGAGCGATACGGCGAACGCACCGATGATGGAGAGCCAGCGGGCGCTCGGCCCGATGGGTTCGGCAGGCGGATCAGCAGCGAGGGAGAGCAGCCAGCCGAGGATGTCGGAGGTGTTGGCCTCAAGGGCGACGGCCTTGTCGCCGTTGGGCATCGGGATCGGCGCGCGACCTGACCACATGTCGGGAGCGTCGCAGGCATCGAGTGCGGTGCGGAGTTGATCAAGAGTGGCGAGCGGCGCATCGGGTCCGCCGAGCCAGGCGACGATGCGACCAGTGACCCATGAGAGCTGGAGGACGTTGAGGCCCGGAGTGAGCTCACCCGGTTCAGGTTGGATGCCGAGACGTCGGTCCAGGGCGATCTCGAGCATGCGCTGTTCGAGTTCGAGGTCGGTGATCACCTGTTGATCGTCGGGTCGGCGCAGGGCGCGGATCCGATCGAGCGATTCATCAGTCTCGGTCAGGCGGGCGATGAGCACGCGTCGCCATGCGTCCTCGTTGGCCTCGAGGATCTCAAGATCAGCCGATGTCGCTTCACCCCACGCGGCCGCCTCGATCATGGTTTCGAACCGTGGACCATCGACATCGATGAACGGGATCTCGACCGATGACGACGACTGGTCATCCTCGGATTCTGCGTTGAATTGTGAATCGTCTTGGGACACGAAAATCCTTGGTGAGCACGGTCGGATCCGGCGCATGGTGCAGGCGGAAACGCGTTCGTGATGTTGAGCCGATCCCCACGCCGGCGGGTGCTGCGTCCTACTGCTCCGGTGGGAGGGGAACCACCACACGGAGGGACGAGTCGACTGCTTCAGTCAGCCCATCGGTGCCGCACCGGACTGATCCGAACAACGGAGAGACTCTATCGCCGGGGTTCACCCGAACGGCAATCGGCTCGATTCACAGGCCTCGAAGAAGTTCCCGCACATAGTCGGATTGGGGATCGTCGACGATTGCACTCAGCCGGCCTTGCTGGGTGATCCGACCAGACTCGAGCACGATGATCTCATCGGCGATCGCTCGAGCATCGATGATGTCGTGGGTGACGAGGATTGTCGGCACTGAGAGGTTGGCGAGGTGCGTGCGCAATTCGGATCGCATGTCCGCCCGGGTGGCTGCATCGAGAGCCGAAAGAGGTTCATCGAGGAGAAGCAGGGCCGGATCAGTTGCAAGGGCGCGGGCGAGCGCAACGCGCTGGGACTGACCTCCCGAGAGTTGATTGGGGAGCCGGGACCCGAGACCATCGAGCCCGAACCTGCAGAGCCAATTGTCGGCGACAGTGCGGGCGTTGGTCCTC
>CAFBNC010000038.1_pt1 | contig 15708 bp, 11 predicted proteins | sample 7269161 | NCBI WGS metagenome assembly CAFBNC01 (sample SAMEA6814082, study PRJEB35770) | freshwater metagenome | biome: Freshwater; feature: Freshwater reservoir; material: water | place: Czech Republic | collected 2017-05-23 | depth 30m m
AGGAATCCTGTGCTAGCGCGAAACCCGCTGCCATCGAGCGAGCGTTCGGACGGGCTGCTGTTCAGCGCCGATGCATGGGACGACCCGGCGCTCCCGCAGCCCGACAGGGACGAGCCATGAAGCGTGTGCAGACCTCACGGCTGGCGCTCGATTCCCAGATGTCTCGCTGCTCCGGCTGAATCGCAGGCTGTTGCTTGATGGAGGAGACTCGGGGAATGAAAGTGATCTCCTCGGTTCAGCGCTCTTCGGGTTGGACCACCATCACGATGATGGCTCGGATGGCTGCTCGACTGCTTGAAGCAGAGCTTGTTGAACTTCCGGAACCCGTGTCGCGGCCGTCCTTGTCGCATCGGCTCGCGCTTCGTGCACCACGACGACGGGGAGATGAATCCTGTCTCGTGATCGCTCCGGATCCGAAAGATCTCTCGGCGCTTATGTCGAGCGGGCACCTCCGCAGTGGCTATGGCCAGGTCGTCGGATTAGTGATCGATTCCTTCTGGGAGGACCGAATCCCAATGATCGCTCATCGGCGTTCAGACTTCGATCGAATATTCGTGACGGATGCTGATTCAGTCGACCCATGGACGCAGATAACGGGAACCACCGTAAATTGGTTGCCCATCGGCGCCGACATACTCGATGGTGGCTCGGCATCGCCGGATCGCGACGTCGACGTGCGACGTTTCGGTCGCCAACCCAGCGAATGGGATGACGACAAACTCTCCTTTGACGCGTGTGCGAGCCTCGGTCTCCGCTTCAAAGGTCGTCCGGAAATCCTCGCCGAGGCTCACGTCGATCAGACGAACTATTTGGCTGAATTGGCACGGAGCAAATTCGTTCTGGCGTTCAACAATCTTGAGGCTCCAGCCTCGTATACGCATCCGACTCGCGACTATCTGACTCCACGGTGGGCCGAGAGTCTCGGGGCTGGTGCTGTGGTCGCTGGTCGAGCTCCGCGCTGCGCAACGAGTCGAGAGTTTCTCTGGCCCGGGGCGACTCTCGATCTGGGAACCATCGAGCGCGACCCCGCACTGCCGATCCTCCGGGAAGCGGTGAATGCGTGGAACCCATCGATGGCTGCGTACAACAACTGGATGGCGCTTCAGCGCTTCGATTGGCGATGGAGGATCAGCGCCATCGCTGAGGCTATGGATATCTCGACACCCACACTTGATGCGGAAATGGCGCGTCTCAGAGCTGCAATCGAGGACCGGCGCCCTGCGGGAAGTTGAGGACCGAACTGAACCGAGCTCGGCTGGTTCGATCTTCGAGTGCTCAGTCTTCGGGGAACTCGATCCTGGCCAGCCACAAGCCGGGAGCATCAAGTTCGTTGGGGGTCGGCAGCGTTCGCTCGGATTCCCAAAGACGGGCGAGACCCTCGTCTCCGGAGCGTTCCACGACGCCATTGACGAATGCGGCACCGCGCTCGTAGGTGCGCTGGCTGAGCTCGAGTCCGAAGAGTCGTTCGACGAATCGGTCACGTGGGTCGGCCTCGACACGCCGGCGTCGCAGCGCCTCCGAAAGCATCGAATAGTTCGTGAGCAGGTTGGTTCCCACGGAGTCCATGATGTGATCGACATACCCGACGATTGTGGCGATGAGCGTTTCGAAGCCGGGGAGCAGTTCGCGTTGGGTCGGTGATTGCATCGCGCCGAGCAACATCTGCGGATCAGTGAAGCTCACCTCGATGTTGGTGATCGCTGCAGGGTCGGTGATGTCGAGTTCACCGAGGTGTTCTTCCAATGCCCCCGCATCTGGTTCGAAACTCGAGACGTAACGAAGCAGATAGTCATCGAGTCGGGCTCGCACATGGGGCACGAGCAGCACGGAGTGCACGGCAATTTCCTGCAAGCAGATCCAGAGCCGCAGATCGTCGGACGGCAGGCTCCACTCCTCACCGAACGCGTCGAGGTTGCTCGGGAGCACCAGCAGCTCATCGCTCCCCGTGCGTGGAATCGGCAGGTCGTACTGACCGAAGCATCGCCGGGCGAGATGTCCGACCATCGACCCGGCAGTCATGCCGAGCATCATCGGGCCCACCATCTTCATGAGCGGGGCGAGGAATCCGAGCGGGTTGCCGGGATCGAGGGTTTCATTGGTGCTGCTGTTCTGAAGCGAACCGGCAAGGGCATCGAACAGTGGGCGCCAGGCGTCGAGTGCACTGGTGACCCATTGCCCACGGGTGACCGGCGTGATGGTGATACCGAGACCACTTCGTGAGACGGGCAGGCCGGTGGCGGTTGCTATCTGGAGTTCGGCCACACGGGCCAGAGCCTCGAACCGGATGCGTTCGAGCGGATCGACGTTGGGTTCCTGACCGCCATCCGTGGCAACGGAGAGTGCCAGTTGTCGGGCGGCATCCCAGCCCATATTTCCCTGTTGTGCGAAAAGCCGGGAGAGGTCGCCGAACAGTGGCATGCCCTTGAACGGATCGGAGCCGTCGTCGCCGAAGGGGGCGCCGGACGGGAAGTTGGGAGGAAGGTCGGGGGGATCGGAACTCACGGGGTGAAGGCTAGGGCGGCGGGACTCCATGTGCATCCGGGCTCATTGGGCGGGACTCGGGATCATGGAGAGACCCTGGAACGAGAGGTCCATCACCCCACGGGGCATGATGGAGAGGTGGACACGGTCGATGAGAAACCCGAGGTGCCGCTGATCGTTCCGACGGAGATCGTCGTGGTCACCGGGGCTGACGGTCCGATCGGGCACCGAGTGGTCTCTTCGCTGCTGTTGGCCCCTGATGTTGCCGAGGTCGTGGCGGTGGGCCGACGCCTTCGAGACGGTGCTTGGGAGCCGATTACCCGGGTGGTTGATACCCGACTCACCATGGCGCGCATGGGACTCGACGACCCCGCCCTCGTGCCGCGCATCGAGTCCGCGACCACGGTGATGCTTCTCGGGCCCCGCGGTGGACTCGACATCGACGGAACGGGGGGCGCCGAACTCGACCTCGCAGGCACCCGCACCCTGCTTGGTGCGCTCGGAGCAGCCACACATCTGCGCTCACTTCTCGTGCTGTCCTCATCGCTGGTCTACGGCGCTCGTCGAGATAATCCTGTCCCGCTCACCGAAGATGCCAGGGTTCGTCCCAACGCTTCCATTCCGGCGTCGATGGAACGAGCCTCGCTCGAACGTCTGTGTTCGGAGTGGGCCGGTGAACGGGGGATCAGTTGCACCCTCATGCGGCCGAGCGTGGTCGTCGGACCGGACAACGGTCAGTGGCTGGCTCGATCGCCATGGTCCACCGCCGGACTCCAGGTGAGCGATCGAACCGGGCCGGTTCAATTTCTGCACGTGGACGATCTGGTGAGTGCCATCGAACTTCTGCGCACCGACGGTCCGGATGGAGCGATCAACCTCGCTCCGGACGGTTGGCTCACGGCAAGTCAGGTCAGCGCTCTGAAGGGGCCCGCCCCCCGTGTGCGCCTGAGTCGGTCGTTGGCAGTGCTGGTTGCTGGCGTTGGTGCCCGACTCGGCCTTGCTCCGGGGGACCCATCGATGCTCGTGGCCAGTTCCGCCCCATGGGTGGTGGCCAATGATCGAATGCGGGCGCTCGGCTGGGAACCTGCCTTCACGAACGAAGAGGCGTATGTGGACTCCGATCGCGGGGGTCTGTGGGCCCGCCTGACCCCTCGTCATCGTCAGGAGTTGGCCCTGGGCGGAGCAGCATTCGGCGCGGTCGCTGTCGTTGGTGCCGTGGTTGCGGTGATCCGCCGTCGGTTCAGGGACGATTCCCGAGGATCGTCGTCGTGACCCGTTGCGCCCCATCACGGATGTAACTGATCGTCACGGAATCACCCACCTCGCGGCTGCGCAACGCGACTACCAGTGATGTCGCCGACGAGATCGGCGAGTCGTCGATGCTCACGACCACATCCCCCACCTCTAGTCCGGCAACGTCGGCGGGACCGTCGGCGCTGATCTCGCTGAGGATGGTCCCCGAGCGTCCCAGTCGTGCGGTCGTGATGGAATCGAGATCGTCGCTCATGACTCCCAGCCACGGGATACGGGCCACTCCGCTGCGAACGATGGAGTCTGCGACCTTGACGGCATAGTCGATCGATGTCGCGAAGCGGGTATTCGGGAGATCGACACCGCCGTTCGCGGTTGCCGTCGGATCGGCAGCGCGAGTGGTGAAGATCCCGAGCACTGCGCCGGTGTCGCTGCACATGACTCCGTCGTCGAACCGAGTTTCGGTGCCGGCCGCGGCGATCATGTCGTGCAGCGTCGAACCACCGATGGCGTCGAGTCGACGACTGCTGTCGGCAATGACCTCGCGACTGGTGATGGGATCAGTGACGCTGGTGTCGAGACTCAGAGCGAGAACAGTCTCGCCGGGTTCGAGTTCATCGGTATTACCAAGAACAGCGGATTCGATATCTGTCAGGTTTGTGCTCAGCACTGCGATGTCATCGGTGAAATCGATGCCCACGACCCTGGCCGGAGCGGAGCGTCCGTCAGTTGTGATGACCAGCACCGAGTCGGCACGGGCAACCGCGTCGGCGGTGGTGAGCACGTAGCCATCAGACCGGTAGATGACTCCGGTGCCTGAGCTGACGACACCGCCGCGGGTGGTCTCGATCCGCACCACAGTGGGTCGGACGCGGTCGACCACCTCCGAGGTGGTGAGGTTCGCGTCGGTGTTGGTCTCGATCTTCTCGACCACGATGCGGGCGGGTGGTGGATCGAAGGCGCCGACTACCGAGAGTGCCGCCAGTGTGAGTCCGGATCCCAGAACAAGAGCGATGAGTGCGAGTGGAAGCAGCACCGAAGGCCCGGATCGGACCATGGAACGAAGTGGCTCACGACCGTCGTTAATTGTCGCATTCCGCGACTCGGGGTTCCGTGCCGAATCCGTTCGATCGCTCTGACCCTGCGACTCTGATGGATGGCGCCAGAGGCGATCGTCGGGGTGTGGGTGGGCGCCGAACTCGTTCCCGTCGCCGGCTTCGTCGCCGAAGTTGTTGTCAGGCAGGTCCGGCGGCATCCGGTCAACGATAGTTGGATGGCCCGCATCGGTGACCGCGCCCCCCACTACGATGGAAGAGTGCCCGTACCGCCGCCCGACGTCAACACATGGATCGCACTTACGCACCATGCGCTTGATGTGCGGATCGCGAACGAGTGGCTGAGTCGCCCGGAGTGTGGTGCTGTCGTGGTGTTCAACGGCTTGGTTCGTGATCACGCCGAGGGCACGACGGGGGTCACGCATATCGATTACGAGGCCTATGCCGAGGAAGTGATTCCCCGGATGGAGGCACTCGTCGAGCAGGCGCGCCTGCGTTGGCCCGATCTCGTCCGAGTCGTTCTCTGGCATCGCGAAGGCCGGGTCATGCTGGCTGAGTCCTCCGTCGTTGTCGCGGTTTCTTCGCCTCATCGGGGGACAGCCTTCGAGGCGTCTCGGTTCCTGATCGACGCGCTCAAAGCCACAATCCCCATCTGGAAGAAAGAGTTCTGGAACGGCGGATCAGAATGGGCTCGAGGATCGCAGCACATCGTGGAACTCGTCGATCTCTCATCTGATGTGAGCGGCGACGCGACCTCCGATGTCGAGGCCAGCCGATGAGCGGCATCAGTTTTCTCCTGATCGTCGTCGTCATCAGCGTGGTCGGGTCGATCTTTGTTTGGCTGCGCAATCGCCAGCCCAACGATCCGCTCTCCAGCGTGGGTGATTTCCAGCGGGAGATGGAGGCACTGGGTACCGCGCCGCCGGTGGTCGTCGAAGGCTCGCTCGAGGTGAAGCCGGCCTACCGCGTCAACACAGTGCACGTTCGTCCGAACAGCGCTGGTGACTCTGATCTCGCGCCCGGTGCCGGCACTGCCACAACTCCCGAAACTGACTCCGACGCCGACCCCGACGACGAACCCGGGCGCTGATCATGGCTCGCGACCTCGCCATCGACCTTGGAACAGCCAACACCCTCGTCTACGTACGTGGTGAAGGCATCGTCCTGAACGAGCCGTCTGTCATCGCCCTGAACAGCCGCACTCAGGACGTCCTTGCGATGGGGCAAGAGGCCTGGCAGATGATTGGTCGTACCCCGAGTTACATCGTGGCGGTCCGACCGCTACGAGGGGGGGCGATCACCGATTTCGACGTCACGCAACGCATGATCCGTCTGCTGCTCGAACGGGTCGGCGTGAACCGCTTCAACCGTCCTCGGGTTGTCATCTGTGTCCCGTCAGCGATCACCACAGTCGAGCAGCGAGCCGTTACCGAGGCGGCCCGGCGGGCAGGTGCCACCGAAGCACACCTGATCGAGCAGCCCATGGCGGCGGCCATCGGGGCAGGGCTGCCCATCAATGAGCCACTCGGCAACATGGTCATCGACATCGGCGGAGGCACATCTGAGGCTGCGCTCATCTCCCTCGGGGGCGTGGTTGCCCTCGAGGCGGTTCGGGTCGGCAGTTTCGACATCGACGCAGCCATTCAGACCTACATCCGACGCGAGTACGGCATCGCTATCGGCGAGCGCACCGCCGAGGAAATCAAGATCACCATCGGTTCAGCTTGGCCGTCCGACGATGAATCTGCCGCTGAGGTGCGGGGACGCGAACTCATGAGCGGTCTTCCGAAGACTGTGGTGCTCACAGCCGCCGAGGTGCGCGAGGCCATTGATGAACCCGTGTCGGCCATGGTCGATGCCGTGGTGGCCTGCTTGGGTCAGGCGCCGCCCGAACTTGCCCAGGATCTCATCGATCAGGGAATTCATCTCGTGGGTGGGGGAGGAATGTTGCGCGGTCTCGATCAGCGCATCGCTGCGGAAGCTGAGGTTCCCGTGCAGTTGGTGCAGTCACCGCTCGAGTCGGTGGTGCTCGGCGCCGGTCACTGCATCGAATCGTTCGAGTCCCTCAAAGTCATGTTCATGGACTGACCTCAGGTCACGAACTGAGGTCTTCGGCAGCCTGTCTGACCTGCCAATCACGGTCGGTCCGAGCACGCTCCAGTGCTTCGTTGACTTCGGGTCCATCGAAGGGGGCGAGTGCGATGATCGCTCGTCTGCGGACGGTTGCCCGGTCTTTGGTTGCTTTCAGGATGGTGGGCAGGGCGCGGATGTCGCCGAGGGCCCCGAGAGCGGCCACGGCGGCCTCACGGCAGAGCGCATCGTCATGGTCGGTGGTGATCGTGAGGATCAGTTCGAACGAGCGCTCTGTGGCCGGCGGGCGCTCGCCCCACGCCCATGCCGCGATCTCGACCACCGTGTTGTCGTCATCGAGAAGACGATCGGTGAGTGCCTCGGCGAGCGCCTCGGGAAGCCGATCAGGAGGCTGATCGTGTGTATCGGGCTCACGGAGATCGGCATGAGCCTCTGCATCGAGTGAGTCGCCGCGTGGCGTGCGATCGCTCGAAGCCGCGATCGTTCCCGACCATCGGGCTGTCTCCTCGCAGGCCCTGCGTCGTACCCCGGGATCGATATCGGTGAGCGCCCGACACAGCTCAGATTCCTTGAGGGCGCTCATCCTGTTCAAGGCCCCCAGTGCGGTTGCTCGCACCTTCGCAACCGGGTGGTCGAGAAGAGCGCGGGCGGCGTCGATGTCACCGGTATGCCCAGCGATAGCGGCCTGCCGACGAGCGAGACCTCCGTCGTCGGTTGCAGTGGTCGGCGTGCTGGACACACTGCATTGTCCCACCCTCGGTCGGGTGGTTGCGACACCGTACCGACTGCGGCGTGGCAGGCTTCAGGTGCTCATGCCCCCGGGAGCTGCCTTGTCTGACGTCGACACCCCACAACCAGACTCCGAAACGATGCCGACCGCAGGTGTTGCGGACCACTCCGTCGCGCCCGCGAAGTCCGCGAATCGGACCCGCCGTCTCGTTGTCTGGGTAGTAGCGGCGGTGGTTGTGGCGCTGGTGACAGCTGCTCTGTTCGTCCGGCTTCCGTACTACACGCTCTCGCCGGGCTCGTCGCGGGCTACTGAGCCGCTCATCTCGGTCACCGATGCTGAGACTTTTGAGAATGATGGCTCCATCGATTTCCTCACAGTGTCACTGCGGCAGGCCACGGCCGCCGAACTTGCAGCGGCGTGGTTCGATGCCGCGGTGGAGGTCGAGTCAGAGGAGGATCTCTTCGGCAAGCAGTCCGAGTCGGAGAACCGTGACATCAACGTTCGCATGATGTCCGATTCGAAGGATGCCGCCGCGTATCAGGCGCTCACCCGGCTCGGTTACACGATCACCTCCACTGGTACTGGCGCCATCGTGGCGAGTGTGCGAACCGATGGACCGGCACATGGTGTGCTCTCGAAGGGTGACGTCATCGTGGCCGTTCAGGGGCAGCCGATCACGCTCAACAGTGAACTCGTCGCCGCACTCGGGGCAGCAACACCGGGTTCGCTCGTTGAATTCGTCGTGCAGAATTTTGACGGAACCGATGAGCACACCATCGAAATCCGACTCGGGGCCCGTCCGGACGATCCCAGCCGTGGGTATCTGGGAGTGTCGGCCTTCACGCGCGATCTCAACTTCGATTTCCCCGTCACTGTGACCATCAACTCCGGTGTGGTCAGTGGACCATCGGCGGGACTCGCCTTCACGCTCGGCGTGCTTGATGTGCTCACGCCCGGCAGTCTCACGGGCGGGCGTCATATCGCTACCACGGGAACCATGGATCTCAACGGAGTTGTCGGTCCCGTGGGCGGTGTGCATCAGAAGGTTGTCGCTGCTCGTCGATCGGGCGCCGAACTCATGCTTGTACCCAGCAGTGAGCTCGACGACGCGCGTCGCTATGCGGAGGGTCTGCGGATCGAGCCTGCGGATTCACTCGATGAGGCTCTTGCCATTCTGACCACCGTGGGTGGGGGCAACGACGTGCTTCCTCCGAAGCCATCCTCGGAACCCGGATTCTGAGCTCGATTCATTCAGGCCGGTACCATCTGCACGGATGGTCATGTCCAGCGAGCCCGACGACTTCGATGCGATGCTCGACGCAGATTTCTCGATCGTGCGCCGGGGATTCGAACCCAATGAGGTTCGTCGGCGGTTGCTGCAGCTCGCGGGTGAATTGCGAGCCGGTCGGGAGAGGGAACTGTTGTTGTCCCGGCAGCTTGAGGCGGCGGAGGCTCGTGCCGCCGCGGTCGATCCCCTCGATCCGGAGCATCTCACCAAATTGCTGGGCGATGAGGTTGCACGGATCCTCGACGCCGCTCGCTCGGCTGCCACCGAGATCCGCCAACGAGCCGATGAGGCGGCACTCCGACTCCTGGCTGAACTGAAGGCCGAGGCGGACGCGGAAGCGGAAGCGGAAGCCGTGCCCGATGCACGGGCGATTCCCGAGCACACGGCGTCAGTATCGGACGCGGCAGTAGTTGCTGGCGCCCACGAGGAGCCGGCCCGCCGCCCTCGTCGTAGCGGGATCGATCCGGCGCGCACCAATGATCTGTTCGCCGCGCTGCGAGAGCAGCACGATGCACCGTCTGCACCGGCCCGGCCGAAAGCATCGCGAGCTGGCAAAACATCGAAATCTTCGCCCGCCGCCACATCGGCGAACGATGAGCGTTCCGGGACCGATGCGAGAGCGGCGCAGGCCCGATCGGTGCAGGCGCAGGGTGGTCCTTCCTCGTCCGCCCTTGCGGCAACGCTCACGCGAGCGCTGCGTCGCCAGCTCACCGATGATCTCAACGCCGTTCTGGCGCTGGTGGCAGGCACAGGTCGGCGGATGACACCGATACATGCGGTCTTGCCCGATGGAGCGGCCCCAACAACCGAGCAGTACGTGCACCTGCTCGAACCACTGCTCTTCCAGCAATTCCCGCCGGGTGGTGCCGATCGCGCATCGGTGATCGGGGCTGCGGCGAGTGCCGCCGCCCACGACCTGGTTGTGCCGTTACGCGCGCGAATCGACCAGCTTCTGGCCTCCGGCACGGACGATCAGGCAGCGCTCACCGGTTCGCTACGAGCGCTTTTTCGGGAGTGGCGCGAGGAACGGGTGGGCATCGCGGTCGGGGCTGCGCAGGCCTTGCTGCCCCAGATGGGCGATCCCCGGACGGATTGATTGCATTCCTGCGTGGCCGAGGTGATGGTTCGCCTTTAGGCTTGCCGCGATGCGTGTACCCACAGATCTGCCGACACCCCGAGCCCGGGCACCCCGCGGCCGTCTCATCATCATTTTCGCCGTGGCCGTTCTGTTCCTTCTGGTCTTCTCCCTGAGGGGTCTGGCTGGTTTCTGGACCGACTTCCTGTGGTTCGACTCCCTGGGTCTCTCCTCGGTGTTCACCGGCGTGCTCTGGTCCAAGATCGCGCTCGGCGTCATCTTCACCGGGGTGTTCTTCGTGCTCATGTTCCTGAGCCTGAGCATCGCTGATCGAATGGCGCCGAAGATTCGCGCCATTGGCCCCGAGGATGATCTGCTCGACCGCTATCACGCAGTGGTTGATCGTCGTGCTCGACTGTTCCGGGCAATCGTCTCGCTGGCGCTGGCGATCATCGCTGGCGCGGGCATGTCAAGTGAATGGAATCAGTGGATCCTTTTCACCAACGGCGGTTCGTTCGGGGTGAAGGACCAGACCTTCCAGACCGATGTCGGTTTCTACGTGTTCAAACTGCCGTTCTATTCGACGGTCGTGAACTGGTTGTTCGCGTCAGGCGTCATCATCCTGCTGGTCACGATCGTCGCCCACTATCTCAACGGGGGGATCCGACTTCAGGTGCCCGGCGAGCGAGTGACCCCGCAGGTCAAGGCGCACGTTTCTGTCATCTTGGGCCTGTTGGCATTGGTGAAGGCTGCCGATTACTGGCTCCAGCGCTATGCGCTGACCTTCTCGACGCGTGGTGCGGTTGATGGCGCTACCTACACCGATGTCAAAGCGCAACTGCCGGCCATCTACCTGCTGTTGTTCATCGCCCTGCTGTCGTTCGGGTTGTTCATCTTCAACATCTTCCGGCGCGGTTGGACCCTCCCCGTCGTTGCGGTTGGTCTATGGGCGCTGGTCTCGGTCATTGCTGGTGTTGGCTATCCGGCATTCGTGCAGCGCTTCCAGGTCGAGCCCGAGGAGTCCACTCGCGAGGCCCCATATATCGAGCACAACATCGAGGCCACGCGTGCCGCGCTTGGTCTCGACAAGGTCGAGACAAAACCATTCATCTACAACCAGGAAAAGGCGGTGGCCACCGCCAACGTCAACGCCAATCCAGGCACGATCCGAAATATTCGTCTGCTCGATCCGCTGATCATCAACCCGACCTATCAGCGGCTTCAGAGTCAGTACGCGTTCTATCGGTTCAACGAACTGAGCATCGACCGTTATCCCATCAAGACGCCCAGTGGCGATATCGCCAATACGCAGGTGGTCGTCGGCTCGCGTGATCTCAACGTGTCGGGAATCCCGCAGCAGTCGTGGGAAGGTTCGCACCTTGCCTATACCCACGGGTATGGCGTGGCGCTCGCTCCGGCCAATTCCACGACAACGCAGGGTCGCCCGAACTTCCTCATCAGGAACGTGCCCGTCATCGTCGACGACACGGCTATCGCTACTGATCTCTCGACCCCGCAGACCTATTACGGCGAGAACGTTGCCGGCTACGCGATCACCAACGCCGGTCGCGAAGAGGTCGACTATGTCGAGGTCGACGGACAGACCAAGTTCACGCAGTACTCGGGGTCCGGCGGCGTGCAACTCGGTTCACTTGTCCGACGTCTGGCCTTCGGCGCCCGCTTCGCCGACTGGAACCTGGTCATTTCGAATTTCATCAAACCTGAGTCACGAATCGTCTTCCAGCGTGATGTGCGCGACCGTGTCGCAACGGTTGCACCGTTCTTGCAGTTCGACGGCGATCCGTACCCCGTCATCGAGGATGGGCGCATCGTCTACATGTTCGATGGCTATACGACGACCGATCATTATCCGAACGCCCAACGGGCTGATGCGAGTGGGTTGCCTGCTGACAGCGGTTTGCAGGGGCTGAATTTCAACTACATCCGCAACTCGGTGAAGGGTGTGGTCGATACCTACGACGGCACCGTGAAGCTCTATGTCGTTGATCCTTCTGATCCCATCATCAACGCGTACCAGAAGGCATTCCCGGTGCTGTTCTCGTCGGTCGATGACATGCCAGCCCAGCTCAAGGCGCACTGGCGCTACCCGCAGGATCTCTTCCGGGTGCAGACGAACATGTTCGGTCGATATCACATCAGTGATTCGGCAGCCTTCTACGAGAAGACCTCGAGCTGGTCGGTCGCCCAGGATCCCGGTTCCTCGGTGAACGGCGCCACATCGGTGGCCACAGCCAATCAGCTGTTGGCATCGCAAGGCGTGTCGGTGCGTTCGAAGGAAGCGCGTATCGAACCCAACTACCAGTTGCTGCGCCTGCCCGGTGAGTCCACGGAATCCTTCGTGAGCCTCCGGCCGTTCGTCCCATTTTCAGAGGACGATTCCAAGAAGACCCTCACCTCGTTCATGATCGCCAACAGCGACCCCGGCCAGTACGGCAAGCTCATCGTTTACGAGATGCCCGGCGGGTTCAACATTGACGGTCCCGCCATCGTGAACTCAAACATCCTGGCCGCACCCGAAGTGGCGCAGCGGCTCACATTGCTCAACCAGCAGGGCTCACGAGCTCAGCTGGGCCAACTGCAGCTCGTGCCGGTCAACAACTCAATCGTCTACGTGCGCTCGTTGTATGTGTCCTCGGACAACACCACCCAGATCCCGGAGCTCAAGCAGGTCATCGCAGTGTGGGGCGGCGAGGTCGTCATGAAGCCGTCGTTGCGTGAGGCGCTGCAGACGCTCTTCCCGGGTGCCGATCCGCAGACCTTTGAAAGCGGGTCCATCAGCCAGGACGACATTTCGAACGGTGGAACCAATGGCGCAACGATTGGTGGTGGCACCACCACTGATCCGTCCACCTCCACCACGACCACGATGGTTCCGAGTACCGGGAACGAGACCAAGGATCAATTGATCGACCTCGCGGCCAAGGCGCTCGCCGATGCCGATACGGCGTTGCGTAACGGTGATCTCGCCGGGTACCAGGCCAAGGTCAAAGAAGCACAGGGATACCTGAACCAGGCTTCAACCATGGCCAATGGATCGACCACGACGACAACCCCGTCCACGCTCGTGCCCTCTGGGCGCGGCGCGCCGGCCTAGATCAACAGGTTCCCGGGCGGTGAGCGCCCGGGAACTCATGGCGGGGTTCAGTCCTCGACGAATCCGGCCTCGCCACCATCGGCGAGCACATGCTTGAGGATCTTGCCGCTGGGATTGCGCGGCAGGCGAGCGGTGCGAAGTTCGATGTAGGTCGGAATCTTGTACGAGGACAGCGAGGCCTTGCAGTGATCGTGCACCTCGAGATCGGTGATCAATGAGTCCTCGGCGATCACGACGATGGCCTTGACCTCCTGACCGAGGATGTCGTGGTCGACGCCGATCACCGCGGTCTCGATGACGCCCGGGAGTTCCTCGATGCAGTTCTCGATCTCGAACGGATAGATGTTCTCGCCGCCGCGCAGGATGAGATCGCGCTTGCGGGAAGCGATGTAGAGGCACCCGCCTTCCATGCGGCCGAAGTCGCCGGTGTTGAACCAACGGCCCGGGAAGAACGCTTCGGCGTTCGCTGACGGATGACGCCAGTACTCGTTCATGAGCAGCGGACTGCGTACAGCGATGTTGCCCTCGCCGCCCTCGGGCATCTCGTTGCCCTCATCGTCAGTGATTCGCACCTGCACGGTGGGAAGGACCGGGCCGATGCATTCGGGCGCGAGTTCCAGCATCCAGTTGGGCGCATAGGAGATGAGCGAACCGGTTTCGGTGGAGCCGTAGCCGGTGGCCATGGTGTGATCGAGGTGGGGGAATCGTGCGGCCAATCGACGCATGATCTCGGGCGTGGTGGCCGAACCACCCATGCCGACCGACATGACCTGCTCGGGTGGGATGTCAGCGCACAGCGGACTGTCGAGCAGACGAAGAATGTGCGTGCCGGTGCCGCTGATGAGATTGACCTTGTTCTCGATGATGAACGGGATGACCGTGTCGGCATCGAAGCGTGCGGTGAACCAGGCGCCGGTGGAACCGGTGTGCAGGCCGTTGACCGTGGCACCGAGACCGGAGACATGGAAGAGCGGGAACACGGCGAGGCGGATGGGGGAGGGGCCGGCACCGGGGCCGCGACCGGCGAGCACCATGCCGCGAGCGCCGATGAAGTTCGACAGCGTGGAGTAGTGGATGACGCTGCGATGGGAGAGCACTGCAGCCTTGGGACGACCGGTGGTTCCACTGGTGAAGATGAGAATGGCGGCGTCGTCCTCATCGATGTGGTTACCCGACAGCGGTGCATCAGGTGCGTAGGTGAGCATCTCGTCGAGATCGGCATCGAGATCGCGGCGGGGGATGGTGATCTCCGCGCTCAGGCGCTCGGCGCGACGGGCATCGAACATGAGCAGCTTGGGCTCGGCGAGGTCGATGGCATGGCGCATCTCGGGCTCGGTCCACCAGCCATTCATTGCGACAGTGGTGGCGCCCATGGAGAGACAGGCCCAGAACGTGACGATCCAGCCATAGGAGTTGGCCCCGCAGATCGCGACGCGGTCGCCGTGACCGATGCCGTGTTCCTGCTGCAGCCAGGCTGCCGTGGAGGCAACGTCGGACCGGAAACCGGCGAACGTGACGCGTCGGCCGTCGTCGAAGATCATCGATTCCTTGTCGCCGAACTCGAAGGAGTTCACGAGCACCTCGCGCAACGACAACGGGCGATTACGGATCACACCCATGGTCTCGCCCTGGACCTCCTTCTCCACGATCTCGAAGGGCGCGCCGGGTCCGGTGAGCTTGGCGGTGGCGTCGAGGAACGCCTCCCAACGGGGGTCGAGATGGACCGGTGTGGATGAGTTCGTCACGGCTACTCCAACGAAGGTGAGATGGTTGTAGGAGCGTAGTTGCGGCATGCAGTTGGCATCTGAGGGCTGAGACCGGTAGGGTCATCGTCACGCCGCGGGGTGGAGCAGTCTGGTAGCTCGTCGGGCTCATAACCCGAAGGTCGTTGGTTCAAATCCGACCCCCGCCACCAACGAAACAATGGCCGCCTTCGGGCGGCCGTTGTCGTTACGGGGAGGATTTGGGAGGAGGCATGCGAAGCATGCTGACGGTTCCGACCCCCGCCACCAACTAGGTGAACCGCATGCAGTGGGGCCGATCCTTCGGGGTCGGCTTCACTGCTTTTGCGTTGAGGTTCTTGGCTCTCAAGTCAGGTCGATTCCGTCAACTTGATGCATGAAACAATGGAACAGGGGGCTCAGGGATCGGCCGCCCGACCGTGTCGATCTCCTCGCTCACCTTCACATGCACTTATAGTTTTTCATCGCCGCAGCGCCTGTGGTTCGCTGCCCATCCCCCAGCGGTCACTGATTCCGTGGTCGCTCCCGAGTTCACCGCCTGACTACTGAGACCGCTCGGTTGAGAGGAAGATCAATGAACGAGTCAGCCATCGAAGGCGTGGGATTCCACCCACTGGTTCGCCACGAGGACGACCGTGGCATGCTCGCCGAGATGCACCGGGACGAGTGGGAATTGCCGGTGGCGCCTGTGCAGTGGAACGTGGTCCACTCCAACCCCGGCACACTGCGCGGCGTGCACTGCCACTGGCATCATTCCGATCTTCTCAACATGGTCTCCGGCGAACTCATCCTTGGGCTCGTTGACCTGCGAATCTCGTCCCCGACATTCCGAACTTCGGAGATCCACCGCATTCCGGCGCTCACCGCATCAATCTCGATC